>Ga0222713_10000016_pt1 | contig 188378 bp, 171 predicted proteins | sample C33_649DmetaG_FD_165061 | JGI IMG/M metagenome (GOLD analysis project Ga0222713, IMG submission 165061) | Estuarine water microbial communities from San Francisco Bay, California, United States - C33_649D | ecosystem: Environmental > Aquatic > Marine > Unclassified | place: USA: California...
AAAGAACACCCAAAATGACAGCCGTAATGGTGATAACTGTTCCCAGATCGGGTTGATTGTTGATTAAAAGGAGAGGAATAATAAAGAGGCCAACTAACTTGGATACAAAAATCCAATCTTTGGTTTGATGGACGCCTAGTGGATGATTCTCTTTGGTAACTAGAAAAGCGGTAAGAATTGCCGCAACAGGCTTAAAAAGCTCAGAGGGTTGGAGAGTAAAACCAGGAAGAGCTAGCCAACGCTTAGCTCCATTTGCGGTAACTCCTAGGATCTTGACAAGAATAAGAAGTACAACAGAAATGAGCAGGAGTGCGAAAACATACTTTTGATTTCGGTAGGTTGATTCAGGATCAAGAGATGAAAGATATATAGCTGAGCATCCTCCTAGGAATACCCCGATTACTTGCTTTCCAAAATCGAATCGGAGAAGATTTAAAATAGACGAGTCAAGACCTGATTCATCCATGCGAAAAGCAGTTGAACTGTAAACCATCCATAATCCAAAAAAAACGGATAGCAGCACATAAACGACCAAAAGTTTATCGACTCGTACTATAGGTAAAGAAGGTTTAGTCATAGTTTTCCTGATTTATAAAATGAGTTTCTCCTGATGTTCGCCAAAAACATCTCTCAGCACATCAGAAATTTCGCCTACGGTAGCTTCGAGTTCAACAGCAGCGATAATGTGGGGTAATAAATTCTCATGCCCTTGGGCAGCACTGTTTATTCGCTTGAGAGCCTCTAAAATAGGAGGCATAAAACGTGTCCTTTTGTAGGACGCTATCTCTTGGGATCGCTGATCGCTGAGTTTTGTATCCATTTTCATTAATTCTAGTCCCTCAGAGTCTTGGGTATTCACGAACTGATTGACTCCAACGATAATTTCATCATTGCTTTGTAAAGACATCTGGTACTGATACGCAGCATTCTGTATTTCTCTCTGAGGATAGCCTTTTTCGATAGCAATATTCATACCACCTAGATCGTCAATTTTCGCAATGATTTCATAAGCGAGTTTTTCAAGTTCATCCGTAAGGTGTTCGATCAAATAACTTCCTGCCAAGGGATCAACAACATCGGCTGCTTTGGTTTCATAGGCAAGTATTTGTTGTGTTCGAAGTGCAATTTGAGCGCTTTTCTCAGAAGGGAGAGCGAGGGCTTCGTCTCGACCATTGGTGTGAAGCGATTGAGTACCTCCGCAAATCGCTGCAAAAGCCTGTAATGCCGTCCGGACCACGTTGTTATCGGGCTGTTGAGCTGTTAGGGTGCTTCCCGCAGTTTGGGTATGGAATCTCATCATTTGAGATTTAGGATTATTTGAACCAAATCGATCTTTGATAATATTCGCCCACATCCTTCGTGCAGCTCGAAATTTGGCTACTTCTTCAAAAAATTGATTGTGTCCATTAAAGAAAAAAGAAATCCTTGATGCAAAATCGTCGATATTAAGCCCAGATTTAAGGACCGCATCGACATACGCAATTCCATCCGCTAATGTGAAAGCTATTTCTTGCGCCGCAGTGCAACCTGCCTCACGTATGTGATAGCCAGAAACAGATATAGGATTCCACTGGGGTACTTCCTTTGAACAAAAAGCAATTAAATCTGTTGCGAGTCTTAGGCTAGGTGTAGGCGGAAAAATATATGTTCCCCGGGCCATATATTCCTTCAAAATATCATTTTGGGTCGTCCCATTTAGGTTTTTCCATGGAATACCTTTTTCTTTAGCGAGGGCCAAATACATGGAGAATAAGATTGCTGCGGGTGCGTTAATCGTCATACTTGTACTGACTTTTTCGAGTGGGATATCAGCAAAAAGTGTTCGCATATCTCGTAATGAGCAGATGCTCACCCCTACTTTACCTACCTCACCTAGGGACATCTCGTTATCGGGGTCGAGACCTATTTGAGTTGGTAGGTCAAAAGCAACACTCAAGCCAGTTGTTCCCTGACTGAGTAAATACTTATACCGACTATTACTTTCCGAGGCAGAGCCGAAACCTGCATACTGTCGCATAGTCCAAAGTTTTCCTCGATATCCGGATCGATGGACGTGTCTCGTGAAAGGATATTGACCAGGCCATCCAATATGCTTTTTATAATCAAGTTCAGATAAATCTAAAGGTGAATAAATATCTTTGAGGGGTATTCCGGATGAGGTTTTGAATTTTGCTTGTCGCAACTTATCCGTTGAATCTTCGGCGGGAAGAGATTTTTTTAATTGATGTAAAAAGTCTTTATTGTACATGGTGTCCCATTAGAATAAAGTACCCTTAATGGTAACGATCCACTAGATAAAGCTCTCGGGAGGTTTTTGTGTTTTTAATGCCTATGGTAATGCCCCCTTTGCCCCCTCCCCAGGCCCAAATCAAGATTCTTTCAGGTGCAGATGTATGGGGAGAGAATCAAAAAAGACCCGCTTTACTGAGGGGTCAGGCAGTAGCCATTCAGGGCGATAGGGTACTTGATCTTGCCCCTAAAAGCCTTCTCTTTAAAAAGTACCCTAAAGCCGAAGTTATTCATCTCGGTGGGGGGACACTTCTCCCGGGACTTATTGAAAGCCACGGCCATGTAGTAGGCCTTGGAAGCAGTTTGGAAGAACTGCAACTCAACGGCATCAAAGATAAAGCAGAAGTTCTCAAGAAAATTAAAGAATGGTCCAAGAAAAATAAGCAGTCTTGGCTCATTGGTCGAGGGTGGGATCAAAACCTTTGGCCGGAAAAAAGTTTTCCTACTGCTCAAGATCTGGATGATCTTGACATTGCCAATCCCATCATTCTGGAGCGCGTAGATGGTCACGCCGTCTGGGTAAATAGCGAGGCCTTATCTTTAGCCTCCATTAACAAGCTAACGGTAGACCCACTTGGTGGGCATATCACTCGGGATAAGGAGGGGAATCCCACGGGAATTCTGGTCGATAAGGCGACTTCACTTGTTCAGGAGATTCTTCCTCTACCTGACGACACTTCCATCGCTCGAAGGATCTTATTGGGACTCAATTATCTAAAAGACCTCGGTTTCAGCTCGGTCTGCGATATGGGAGTTAACAAGGAAGAGTTGAATATTTACAGGCGTCTCGATGAAGAAAAAAAACTGCCGATCAAAGTCTTTGCCTACCTCGTCAATAATGATGCCCTCATCAAACATGAATTAATTCGGCCTTTTACTCCTCTCGAAACCCGTTTTAAAATCCAAGGTGTAAAAATTTATATGGATGGGGCGCTAGGAAGTCGAGGAGCGCGACTTTTTGAACCCTATTCCGATGATCCTCTCAACAGAGGTTTGTGGATTACCTCCCTCGAGAATACCGATAGAGTTGTCAAGCATGTTTTAAATGCTGGCTATCAGCCTGCCATTCACGCAATAGGCGATGCTGCTAATCATGAAATTATCAAAATCCTCTCTCGATACGGACCTTTCAAAAGTTCATCTCTACGCCCTCGAATCGAACATGCTCAAATCGTAGCTCCGGACGACATCAGGAAGATGGGGGCAGCGAATATCATAGCTTCTATTCAACCTGTGCACTGCACATCAGATCATAGTTGGACACCAAGCAGACTTGGTCAAAATCGATTGGATGAGGCATTCCCCTGGAGAAACATGCTCTCCCATGATGTAACTTTAGTGTTAGGGAGCGATACTCCCGTTGAAAGCCCTAATCCCTATATCACGATAGCGGCAGCCGAGACTCGTCAAGACCAATATCAACAACCTCCGCTTGGATTTCTTCCAAGCCAAGTAATGACACGCACTGAAGCAATAGATGCCTATACTCGCCAAGCAGGTAGGGCTTTGGGTGAACCCCGTATGGGAATAATCAAGACCGGCGCTTATGCCGATCTAATTTGGATTCCCGAAAACATCCTTCAAGTTGGGTTCGAACGACTGCGCCAATTAAAAACTTCCCGGATTTGGATTTCGGGACAGGAAAGATAGGTTGATCAATATAAGGCATATAATTTATCTAAGAATAGGGTTCATAATTATCTAATGCTTAATACGGCCAAAAGAATACTTATAGCGCCATCTTTGTTAAGTGCAGATTTCTCCAATCTTGGGAGCGAACTGTCGATGGTAGAGGAAGCGGGTGCTGATGTAATTCATCTTGATGTTATGGATGGCAGCTTTGTACCCAATATCAGCATAGGAATACCGGTAGTCGCCTCGCTAAGAAATAAAAGTTCCCTTCCTTTTGACTGTCATCTTATGATCGTTAATCCAGAAAAATATGTAGAAGAATTCATCAAAGCTGGTGCAAATTGGGTTAGCATCCATCATGAATCCTCAGAAGATCCATCGCAAGTTCTATCTGCCATTCGCCAAGCAGGTGCAAAAGCGGGCATTGTTTTGAAACCCCAAACCCCCGTCGAAGTCCTTGAAGACTACCTTGATGATTTTGATTTTGTCCTTCTCATGAGCGTCAATCCGGGTTTCGGTGGCCAAAAATTTATGCCTGAAGTGCTGGATCGCATCAGAAAACTTGTATCCATAAGGCAGCGAGCCAATAAGACCTTCCTCATTGAAGTAGATGGGGGGATCAATTTAGAGAATGCAAAAGAACTAATTCAAGCGGGTGCCGATATTCTTGTTGCTGGACATTCAATCTTCAAGTCCACTAATCCCCCAGAAGCCATCAAGGAATTTAAGTCAATCAAATATCTAGTTAGTTAACCTCTCTTTTGGAATTACCTTTAAATTCTTAGCGAAATCGGAGTTAAAACCCTTCATACAGAGGGTTTAGAGGCTTGGATTTGTCTCAAGAGGTCGATACGTGAGAAAATAAACCGCAAGGTGATGCCTACTGCACATCTTTAGAGAAGAGCCCCCATGCTTACCTTGCCAATCCAACAAGCTTTGACGTTTGACGATGTTCTTTTGATCCCGGGATATTCAGAAACACATCCTAATAACATTGATTTAACTACGAGGCTCACAAAAAATATCAAGCTTAGCATTCCCCTCGTTTCTGCTGCAATGGATACTGTTACAGAAAGCAGATTAGCGATTGCAATTGCCCAAATGGGCGGAGTGGGTGTAATTCACAAAAATCTATCGATCGAAAGCCAGTGTCTTGAAGTAAAAAAGGTAAAAGACCAAAAAATATTGTCAGATTTGGGCAGAGAGTTGAATGCTCTTAACTTTGATTATCAGGGACGATTAAGAGTAGGAGCGGCACTCGGCGTCAGTCCAGAATTGATGGAACGAGCTAAATCTCTCATTTCTTCTGAGGTTGATTTTTTCTGTTTGGACTCGTCGCACGGCCATAGTTTAGGAGTTATCCAATCCATCAAGGACCTGAAAGAGAAATTCCCCAGCGTCCCCTTAATTGCAGGAAATGTTGCTACATATGAAGGCGCAAAAGCGCTCATTGACGCTGGTGCTGATTGTATAAAAATTGGTATCGGACCAGGTTCTATTTGCACTACCCGAGTAGTTACTGGAGCCGGTATGCCTCAATTGACAGCAATCGCGGAAGCCTCGAAAGCTTGTAGAGAAAAACAAATTCCTTGTATAGCCGATGGAGGTATCAAGTGTTCCGGTGATATTTCCAAAGCAATTGCTGCTGGAGCCAATTCAGTAATGTTGGGCGGGCTCTTTGCGGGAACCGAAGAATCGCCGGGGGACGCGATAACCTTTGAGGGGCGAACCTATAAGTCCTATCGGGGTATGGGATCGTTGGCGGCCATGAAAGCTGGAAGTAAAGATCGCTATTTTCAGGAGAATGTAGAGATAAATAAATTAGTGCCTGAGGGTATCGAGGGTCAAGTTCCCTTCAAGGGCAAATTAAATGATGTGGTCACTCAACTTATTGGTGGACTGAGAGCCGGTATGGGTCTTTCGGGGTCAGCTAATATTGAGGACTTTATTTCGTGCTCCCGGTTTGTTCAAATCACCAATGCCGGACTTAGAGAAAGTCATGCCCATGACGTAATCATGGCCAAAGAGCCGACAAATTATGGGAATAACTGAACATTCGCTTGTTCTCACTAGGCTAAAATGAAGTGTGAGGAACAAAAGATGAATGCTCTTCTCTTGAAGAATGCGCACTTGATCGATCCTTCTCAGGGGCATGACGGCATCACCGATATCCTGATTGAAAATGGGTATGTAGCCGAGCTTGGACCCACTTTACATCAACACCCCAGCAGCGCGAATGCCCGGCTTATCGACGTAGCCTCACAATGGGTTCTTCCTGGCCTTATTGATCTTCATGTTCATTTTAGAGAGCCTGGACATACTCGCAAAGAAACTATTGCCACAGGCTCAAGGGCGGCCGTTGCGGGAGGTTTTACTAGTGTCTGTGCAATGGCTAATACTTCTCCAGTAAATGATTCTGTGAAGATTACCAAACTCATGATGGAGAAAGCAGAGTCGGCTGATCTAGCTAGATATTTTCCTATTGGTGGAGTATCGATGGGGCTTAAGGGCGAGGAACTTGCCGACTTAGGCTTACTTAAGCAAACAGGCTGCGTGGCATTCAGTGATGACGGCTTCCCCATCATGAACGCAGGACTCATGAAAAGAGCTCTCTCGTACAGCGAGCATCTGGGCGTTCCGATCGTTGCCCATGAAGAGGATCTAAACTTGTCCAACAGGGGCTACGTTCATGAAGGTGAAGTCAGTGCAGCCCTTGGTTGCCTTGGTATTCCATCATCCGCCGAAGAAATAATGGTCGCAAGGGATATTATTCTTGCAGAAGAAACAGGTGGGCATCTTCATGTAGCCCATGTCAGTACGTCTGGCTCACTTGAACTTATAAGACGGGCCAAATCAAGAGGTATTCATGTAACCTGCGAAGTTACGCCCCATCATTTTGCTCTATCAGATAAAGAACTTCTTAAATTCGATACTAATTACAAGATGAGTCCACCCCTGCGTACTCAGAAGGATATTGAATCTATCATGGAGGCTCTTGTAGATGGAACCATTGATGCAATTGCTACAGATCATGCCCCGCATGGCCTTCAAGACAAGAATATTCCCCTACCCCTGGCCGCCTTCGGAGTTATTGGACTAGAAACCGCTCTTCCACTATCTATACATTTACTTGTTCACTCAAAAGTAATTACCCGAATGAGGCTCATTGAACTTATGACTAGCGGTCCTGCAAGGGTATTTAATCTAGATCGAATGAATCTAGGGACCCTTAAAAAAGGTTCCCCGGCTGATTTTGTTATCGTTGACTCTGATAAAAAAATCAAAGTGAGCATGGATTTTATCAAGTCTAAATCAGCCAATACCCCTTTCATCGGATGGGAACTTCCTGGTCATATAAAGTCAACTTGGGTTAGAGGGTCTAAGGTTTGGGGAGTTAGTGAAGCATGACCCCTACAGATAAAGCGATCGCTCAATTACCCAACCATTTAAGAGCATACGTAGTTAAACAGAACTACGATCAGTACACTCCTAGAGACCACGCTGTATGGAGGCACATACTAACCCGATTACAAAAGCGCCTAAAGGAAAGTGCACATCCAGACTACATAGAAGGTCTAGCTAGGACAGGAATTAGTACTAATCGAATACCCAGCCTAGACGAGATGAATCTCTGTCTTGCGGATATTGGATGGACTGCTGTTGCCGTCCGAGGTTTCATTCCCCCGTCGGTATTCACGGAACTTCAGTCAAGGAAGGTCCTAGCCATTGCGGAAGATATCAGAGACCATCGCCACATTGGCTACACACCTGCTCCGGATATTATTCATGAAAGTGCTGGCCATTCACCAATTCTTATCAATCAGAAATATGCTGACTATGTACAGAGATGCGGTTCATTAGGATGCAAAGCTATACCTTCAAAAGAAGATTTTTCTGTATTTGAGGCAATACGTAGTCTAAGTATTGTTAAAGAGAATCCAAATTCAACCGAACATCAGGTTGTAGAGGCTGAAAAGAGACTAGCGGTTGCTTCGGCAAGTCATCGATATATTAGCGAGAATACCAAGGCTAGTCGTCTTTATTGGTGGACAGCAGAGTATGGACTGGTGGGAAGTTTAGATAATCCAAAATTACTCGGAGCAGGATTGCTATCTAGTACTGAAGAAGCGGAGCATGCACTTACTAGTAATGTGAAAAAAATTCCCTTATCTCTCGATTGCATAGATACGGTCTATGATATTACGACAATGCAACCTCAGCTTTTTGTTGCACGGGATTTTGATCACCTTTTTGAGGTCTTAGCTGAATTTGAAAAAAGCCTCTCTTTTACGCGTGGCGGAATTTATGGTTTAGCGGAAGCAAAGCGTGCTCAGACCGTTGTTCACCTAGCACTAGACGAAGAACGCTTCCTGAGTGGGAAAATCATCGATTATACTCAGACTCCCACTGGCACTCTTGTTCGTCTTGAAGGACCGTCCTTACTTGAGGAAGATTCTACAGAGTATCAGTTCAATAAAAAACCAGCCTTGTTTTTTTGGCATCATGCACCGCTAGAAACTAAAAGTTTTTTGAACCTCGAACTTGGCCAATATTTCTTTCAAGGTCGATTAGAAAATGGATTTCTCCATAACGTTAAAACTGATCATCCGGCTCTCCAAACTATTGCACAACAAGATGAAATCGCATTTATCTCCTCTGAAACCTTGAATTCGATTGGCGGTGGGCCTTTCAGCCCGACCCTATGGGAAGAATTAGTTCCTATAAGAAATAGTTTTATCTATGGTGACGACGAGCTTGTTGTTCGTGAGGCCAAAATTAGAGACCTCGATCCTCAGTTAGGTCGAATTTACAACGACTTGAATCAGATGATTCTAGACGGAACCGTAGATCGTAACAAATTAGATACTCTTGCCAAAGATGCATCCCATTTCCCCTCTGAATGGTTACTTCATTCGCAAATTAATGATTATTTGTCCTCCTTGGAGATCGTATGAGTAATTGGATCGAAGTAGATAACCGTCTGGAGCTCAAGATCAAAACACCAGATTTTATGACAAGCCTAAACCTTGTGATAGCCATAGGAAAACAGGCCGAAGAACTTAACCATCACCCTGATGTCAAGTTGGGCTGGGGCTACGTAGATATCGTTCTTACGACTCATGACAAAAATGAAATAACCTCGAAAGATTACGAACTTGCTAAGCGAATAGATAAATTAATTAGTAATCTTAAGCTCGATTAGCAATCCAGGATCTAACAATTGCCTCAAAAGCCTCCCCCCTGGCTTCAAAGTCCCTAAACTGATCGAAACTTGCACATGCTGGACTCAGGAGCACGGTTGAGCCCGCTTCTGCAAGATGCAAGGCGCGGTCAACGGCTACATGAAAATCAGGGATCGACTCATGGGGCAGTAAACCAAGATCGGCCTTTAAGGAAGGAATGGCCTCACCCATAAATATGAGGTGACTTACTTTATCCCTTAGAAGTGGGATTAGGGGCTTATAAGAGGCTCCCTTATGGGTTCCACCTAGCAATAAAATAATAGGCCCACAAAGGGCGTCTAAGGCTACGTAAGTAGAATCTACATTTGTAGCTTTTGAATCATTGATAAAACGAATGCCGTCATGTTGAGCAACGATTGAAAGACGATGCTTCAAGCCTTCATATCTTTCAAGGGTTTTTCTAATGGAGTCTATTCCTATGCCAACTGCTGCAGCCATGAGGCATGCTGCAAGCGTATTTTCAATATTATGCTGCCCCGGAATAAGTAACTGATCCTTATGTAATATTATTTCCGAAGAGTTTCCGGATAAGTTGAGACAAATATTTCCTTTATTATCAAGAAAACATCCAGGAAGATCCATGGGGGTGAGTGAAAAAAATAAATTGAGTACTTCCATTTGGTCTCGTCGAGATATCTCGGGTTTACCATAAGGAGAAATGCGAATATCTCCATCTTTTTGATTATTGAATATGCGAAGTTTTGCATTTCGATAGTTATCCATAGTTTTATGGCGAGCCAAATGGTCAGGGGTCAAATTAAGGAAGGTGGCGACATCAGCCCTAAACGTTGAAACGGTCTCAAGTTGATAACTACTGACTTCTAGACAGAAATAAGAGTCAGGACCTGCCTGTCCTAATGCATCTGTAAAGGGAATGCCAATATTGCCGCACGCTATTGCGTGTCTACCGCCTCCCTTGATGAGATCTGAAAGTAGGTGAGTAGTTGTACTTTTTCCATTGGTGCCAGTGATCGCTAATACTTTACTTTGGGGAAATCTTTTCTTACTTTCGAGAAAAGCGAATTCAATTTCTCCTAAAACCGGAATACCTCGATTAAGGGCCTCTTGAACAATCGGACTACTAAGGGGTACGCCGGGACTTAGAATTAGGCGATCAAATTCGTTGATCTGCTTTACCGCTTGCTCTTCGGGAAGATACTCAACCTTTAACTGGGCAAGTAAAGTCATTTCCTGTGAATCTAAGGATCTGAAGGTGTCAGTGAGAGTAATCCTATCCTGTCCGGCAAGAAATCGAATAACAGCAAAGCCCGACTTACCGGCACCCACAATGATGGTGTTAATTTGAGGCATACAGATTATCTGAGCTTAAGAGAACTAAGGCCCAAGAGGCAAAGTATTATTGCTACAATCCATAATCGAATGACTACTTTAGTTTCGGGAAGTCCGCTTAATTCCATGTGGTGATGGAAAGGAGCCATCCGAAAGATTCGGCGACCCTTACGCAAACGAAAACTTCCTACCTGGAGAATGACACTGAGGGATTCTAGGAAAAAAACTCCGCCAACAAGCAATATGATGATTTCTTGTTTTATAAGAATTGCCGCCGTTCCTAGGATAGCTCCCAAACTTAGGGAGCCAGTATCGCCCATAAATATCTCCGCAGGATGGGCGTTAAACCACAAGAAGCCAAGAGCCGCACCGGCAACTGCACCCATAACAACAGTTAATTCAGATGCAGAAGCAACGTAAGGTACAGCAAGATAATTAGCTAATTTAATATTGCTGGATACATAAATCAAAATTGTGAAAGCAGATGCAGCAATAACAATCGTTCCAGCAGCAAGCCCGTCAAGGCCATCGGTCAAATTTACACCATTACTAGTACCAATGATCACAAGCATAATCCAAGGAACCATCCATAAGCCGATATAAGGATGAAAATCTTTTAAAAATGGGAAAGCAATTGCGAGAGAAGATGGTCCCCTCTGGTCAAATTGAATAACCATAACGGCTATGATGAAGGAAAGGATCATCATAAGGAATATTTTTTGCCTAGCTTTGAGACCAAGATTGTCTTTCTTTAATAGCTTTTTATAGTCATCGAGAAGACCTACCCCTCCAAATGTTACAAGGGCGAATAAACAAAGAAGTACAGATGCATTAGTCAAATCGACCCAAAGAATACAAGCGACCAGAATGGAAAAAATAATCAAAAGCCCCCCCATTGTTGGGGTACCTTGTTTATCCTGATGTGTTTTAGGCGCATCTCCTAAAATTGGCTGAGCAGCTTTAATTGATTTTAAAAAATAAATAAACTTTGTGCCAAGCAGTATGGAAACCAAGAGGGCAGTTACTCCCGCTAAAGCCGTTCGGAAGGTAATGTATTTGAGGACATTAATGCCCGCAATGTCTTGAAAATGAAGAAGAAATCTTGCCAGCATCAAACCAACCTATGGAGACTTTATTGTATTTTGATTAGCGTTAAGAATCCACTCCACTGCTTGCTCGCACTTCCAATATCGACTCCCTTTCACCAGAATGCGAGAACCAGCGGGTATGCTACCCAGACCATCTGCTCCATCTTTAAGATCTACAAACGAGGGGAAACTTTTTGAGCCTTTCCCGAATCCTTTAGATAAATAAGTGGCAAAGTCTCCATAACAAAGCAAACGATGAAAACCCAACGCCTTAAGGTGTGAGCCTACTGCTTCATGCTGCTGAACTGCAGATTGTCCTAGTTCGCGCATGGAGCCTAATACTGCAACCAATTCACCACCCGGCAGTCCTTTTAACCCAATGGCTGTTGCTATGATGGATTCGGGGCTAGCATTGTAGCTTTCATCAAGTAGAACACCTCCATGGGCTAGGTGGTGGATTTTCCCCCTACCCTCTTCTGGAGTGAGAGCAAAAGCTCCTGAGATAGCTCGCTCTTCACTGAGACCCGACTCAAGGGCAATAGCTATTGCAAGCGCGGCGTTTATCACGTGGTGTTTGCCCTTTAATTGAATTTGTACTGAGAATTCATGGTGAGGACCTCGATAAATAAAAGACTCACCCAAAAGTCCTTTAGATTCATGATTCAAGATCTGTCTTGAACTAGTCGGTCCGACAGGTAAAGCACAACAATGCTGTGACCAAGGTTGCACTGCGATCCATTGGCAATTCGCATCCTCTTCCGGATAGACCCAAGCCCCACGATTCTTTATACCCTCAACTAATTCTCCCTTAGCTCTTGCGATTCCCCTCAGGCCATCCGAGAAATTTTCTATGTGCGCGTGACCAATACCAGTTAGGATCCCAAAATCCAAGGGGGCAATTTCTGTAAGCCTCTTGATTTCTCCAGCAGTACTCATACCCATCTCCAAAACTGCGGTGTGAATATTTGAAGGAAAAAAGGCTAATGAAAGTGGTAGGCCAATCGTATTATTGAAATTTCCCGGAGTCTTCCAGGCACTAACCATTATAGATAGAAATTCCTTTGTTGTAGTTTTACCTGCACTACCGGTCACACCAAATACTTGACCTGGACGAAAGATCTCGAATCTTCGCTGACCCCATGTTTGTAAAGCTTCAGTTGTATTTCTAACTTTTATTTGAGGAACTTTACAGTCGACCACATTGTCTACGATCAGACAAGAGGCTCCTCTTTGAAGCGCTTCAGGAATAAAATCATGTCCATTTCTTTTGGCGCGCAGGGCAACAAAACATTCCTCTTGAAGAATTTCTTTCGAATTAAATGAAATCCCTTTAGGGATAATTGTCGGATCTCCGATAAGTTCACCACCTAGAATCTCTGTGATCTTACCGACATTCCAAAAACTCATGATCTTTTCCCGAGATGATATTCCGCGCAATCTTTGTCATTGTAGGGATACTTTACACCTTTTATTTCTTGGTAATTTTCATGCCCCTTACCAGCTAATATAAGTAGATCTCCATGGCGAAGATCATTTATGGCAAATTCAACTGCCTGAGATCTATCAGGAATTCGGTGATAACTTGATGCATTATTTATTATTACTGAACTAAGGCCTGCCGCAGCATCATCCAAAATGGACTCGATGTCTTCATCTCTGGGATTATCAGAGGTATGCCATATCACATCTGCATGGTTGGAAACAATTCGAGCCATCTCCGATCGTTTTGTTTTGTCCCTGTTGCCTCCACAGCCAAATAGAACATGAAGTCTTGATCCACTGAGGATTAATTTTTTTCCTTCAGTACATATTTTTTCAAGAGCATCGGGGGTATGAGCATAATCGACAAGGACGCCAAAAGTTTGATTACTAGGGGTTTTGATTCTTTCAAATCTTCCCTTTGCCCCAACTAATCTATCTAGAACTGGTTGTAATCTACCAATCTCAAGACCAAGTTCTGAATAAATGGCTAGAGCAAAAGCTAAATTATATACATTAAACCTCCCGAGAAGAGGGCTTCTGAAAAAGTAGGAGCCTTTAGGGGTTCTAAAATGAAATTCGGTGTCTGTCGGAGATAAGCAAAGTCCCGAAATATGATAGTCAGCATTGCTATCCATGCCTAGCGTCAAGGCTGATCTTGAAGTTTTGAGCCTTCGAACATAAGGATCATCCACATTAATGATGAATTTATTTGATTGCTGCATTAACTTAGCCTTCGAATTGAAGTAACTTTCCATATCCTTATGAAAGTCCAAATGGTCATGAGTTAAATTAGTGAAGGCTCCAACGGCAAATTGAGCTCCCTCTACCCTACTCATTTCAAGACCAATACTACTCACCTCGGTGGATACATAATGGTCCCCTGTGTCACAAGATTGTCTAAGAAATGAAAAGAAATCGGTACTTTCAGGAGTAGTGCGAATCGAGTCCATGGAGACCCCACCAACGATATTCTCCACAGTTCCAATAAGTCCGCATGAATATCCTGAAAGAGTGAGTAACTGTTGGACGAGCGTTGTTGTAGTTGTTTTCCCATTGGTTCCAGTTACGCCTATTAATTTGAGAGATTGATCGGGACAAGAGTAGAAGCGTTTAGCTAATTGAGCCATGATTGACCTGAGGTTTTTTATAACCAGTAAAACTATTTCTGGAGGCACAGAAACCTCGTCTTCACTAATAACCCCAACGCAGCCCTTCTCAATTGCTTGGGCTATAAATTGGTTTCCATTGAATGATTGGCCTTTGAGCGAAACAAATAAAAAGCCTTTGTTGACCTTACGCGAATCATGGGTAATGCCAAGAATTGTTGGATCTAAAGTCTGCTTGGGGTTCTCGACGTGCAATCCCTTGACTAAATCAGATAATTTCAAGGGTTCTCCGTTATCACCTTAACAATTTGCCCTTTCTCAAGATCAGTGAAAGGCTGAGGATCCTGAAATTGGACTCTGTGAATCGTGGTCTGTTTGTTCCCTAAAGATACTCTAGGGATACCCCCAGAAGCAATAATGCGCTGGAGTGCAATCTTCAAACTAAGTCCTTTCAAATCTGGAACTTTGTTCAGGTCAGGAACCCATTCTTCGGGAGATGGATCGGGCCAGTTGCCTAGTTTTAAGGTGATAGGCAGATTATCGACTAGCGTATCAGTCGGCGTCTTTTTGTACCTAATAATGTTCTCAGCAATTTCTTTGAAAGCAGGAGCGGCAATATCTCCACCGTCGCCTCCGTTCTGAGCATCATCTAACATCACTAAAATTCCATATTGGGGCTTATCGGCAGGAAAAAAACCTAGATACGAAGCGTACTGGTGACGACCATCACTGTACTTGCCATTAACTCTTTTATAAGAAGTCCCAGTTTTTCCAAATGAATCTACCCCATTCAATCTTGCTTTTTTTGCTGTACCTACCGTGACAACATCTTTAAGAATATCTCTCATTAGGGCGCTTGTTTTCTCACTTATAACCCTCTCTTTTTCTTCGGGCGAAAATTTTTTAACGATACTTCCATCCTCGGCGTATATATTTTTAACCAACATTGGTCTCATCAATATGCCTCCATTGGCAACAGCGCTGCCCGCCATCAATACATGCAAAGGTGATGTCAATAAAGCATAGCCATAGGTCAAGGTGTACTGAGTGCTTCCACTCCAGTCTTCTACGGGTAAAAGCGGTGTTCTGATTTCACCCGCTACTCCTAATCCGGAGGGTTTTCCAAACCCAAATTTATCAAGATAGGAGTAAAAGTCCTGTTTTGGCAATCTCATACCGATTTTAGCAGTACCGATATTAGAACTTTTTGCCAAGATTTCATTCACCTTCAGAAACCCGTTTTTTCCGTGGTCCCTGATGATCTGACCAAAAGGGGTCGTATAGGGACCCTTACAATCAATAGACTCATCCAGACTAACAAGTCCTTCTTCAAGAGCCATGGCTATTGTTAGAACCTTCATTGTTGAACCAGGTTCATAACCGTCTGTGACAGCATGAAATTTCCTAGATTCTAGTGCTTCTTCAAGAGTTTTAGTGGACTTTGATACGCTAAGATTAGGATCAAAAGTTGGGTAACTAGCTGCCGCTAAGATCTCTCCTGTATTTGGATTAACGACTATGGCATAGGCGCTTTTAGGTCTCGTTTTTGTTACAGCAGTAGCAAGAGCTTCTTCAGCATATCGTTGGATTGTTGAATCGAGAGTTAGCTCAAGATTGAAGCCCGCAATGGGCTCTTTGGTAACCCTATTATTATCGACCATGAATCGCTTCTTTCCATCAACATAAACATTTCTTTCTCCGTTTTGTCCTTTAATCACATCATTATAGATTTGCTCAATTCCTAGCTTGCCTTCTCCATCGAGATCTGTGTAACCCACTACTTGCGCTGCATACGAGCCTTTGGGGTAGGAACGAACAAATACTTTTTCAAGGGTAAGTCCAAAGCGACTAATATCCCTAGATTCTACCTGTCGAGTAATCTCGGGGCTCAAGGGTCGGGCTATGTATATGAATGGTTTTTTTGTGAGAAGTTTATTTTCAATTCGGCTTGCCTCCATATCGATCAAAGGAGATAAAAGATTTGCTACATACTTTGCTGCAGATCGATCGGGCTCCCCCCAGATAACACTCTTCCCTGTTTTTTTGTACTGTGGGTAAAAAAAGATAGGTCGAGCTGCCAAAGAAGAAGTCTCAATGGATTCAGCCAGAGAAAAACCATTACGATCGATAATCTTGCCACGTTTTGCAATGATCGGTTGTGTTGCGATTTGTTGATTTTTAGCCAATCGACTCAAGTCGCTATGCATAAAAATCTGAAGTTGAGCAAGCCTACAGATAACAAGTAGAATCCAACCGTATAGAATCGCTTTTATGATTCTTAAACGAGGAGAATGTGATTGATTTTCTGATTGAAATCCAGAGAAATTACGCTTAATGCCATCCAGTATTCTTAGAAGATTATGGATGTAATCTTTCATTATTATGCACCATAGTAGAAGATAAAAGTATTTCTTACTGTTGTATTTGAATTACTGAATTGACGGATATGTTTTTATTTATTTTGGCCATACTTTGATCTTCGGAATTAAACACTCGTGGGATCATGATGATATCTTGACCACTTTTGCCAAAGATCATTCTTCTATTTCTGGCGAATTCCTCTATTTGTTGGTCTAGGGGAAACCTGCTTTGACTGATCCTTAGGGAGCTTTTAATTTCCTCTTCTTTTTGAATTTCTGACTGGATTTTAGAGGTCATAATACTTACCTTAATGGCCTCTACATTAATGATAAGCATTACTAGCCATGGGCAAAGAATGGCCAAGATAAGCGATAAAACTCTAACTATACTGATGGAACCATGCAGATTTCTAGCAGATGTTGACATAAGGGGTCCTTATAACTTAGAGATCACTCTTAATCGAGCAGATCTCGATGATGGGTTAGATTCAATTTCGGATACTTCTGGGACAACTCCATTGGGAGTTAGAATTTCAGCTTCTTTAATAAGTTTTGTTGGTGAAAGGCGCCCTGGTCCATCATAGATACCCGCCATTTTTCTAAAGGTATGCTTCACTATGCGATCTTCAAGGCTGTGGAAAGATATGACCCCCATTCGGCCCAAAGGTGCCAAATTTTTAAATGCATTTTGTAGGGTATAGTTCAATCGATCGAGTTCGCCATTCACCGCAATCCGAATAGCTTGAAAGGTTTTAGTCGCTGGATTCGAATGCCCTTTACGCTTAGCTATCTCAAGAGGTAAAACTTGGTAGACGGCTCTTGCTAGGTCTAGAGTGGTTTGCAATTGACCCAACTCAAGCATTTTCAATATAGATCGAGCTATAGGCCTGGAGGCGCGCTCTTCTCCGTAGATCCAAAGAGCATAAGCTAATGTTGATTCGTCTTGGCGCTGAATCCACTCCAGGGCAGTTAGCCCATTTTTATTATCCATTCTCATGTCCAAGGGGCCTTCTTTTGAAAAACTAAACCCTCTCTCTGCTTTTTTAAGTTGATAAGTAGAAACTCCTAGGTCAGCAAGAATAGATTCGAAACCCATCGGTGCAAAGCTGGCCTTAGCCTGTTCGAACGTCTCGTTACCCCACACATCATCATGATTACTATTTAGAATTGAGATGCGTGGATCGCTTTCGAACCGCGCTTTGCAGAATTCAATCGCTTCTGGATCCCGGTCGATTCCAATGTATCTGAAGGACGGTGGTTTATCTTTCAGAATAATTTCTGCATGACCACCAAAGCCTAGGGTCATATCTAAAAAGTTTGATTCGCAATTTTGACCCAAGAATGTATCAACTTCTTTTGATAAAACGGGGACATGCATGGGAACTGTAAGGGTCATCATTTAGCCTCCCAGCCTTGATAGGGTCATAAGATCTTCGGAAGTCACCGGATCTTTGGAGGATAACTCTTGATATGAGGCAGTATTCCATAGAGCTAAGTGATCGATCATTCCTAAAATAGATATTTCTCCGGCAAGCCTAGCCTGCTCTCTTAATTTTTGCGGAATTACGATACGTCCTTGATTATCTGGAGTAATCTCGGAGCCATGAAAAGATAAACTGTGAAGCATTTTTCGTTTTCCTGGATGCATAAACGGAAGATTGACTAATGCTTTCTCGTGTTGTTCCCAGATCGATAGAGGGAAAAGAACTAGAGAATTTCCTAAATCGAGTGAAGTGAGATAAAAATTAATGACATCAATCTTTTTTGGTTTGTCCTTACTTGTAAGTGGTTTTTCAAGCGCCGATCTGAAGATCGAGGGAAGCTTTAATCTTCCCTTCTCATCTACGGTCGCTGGCGAGTTTCCCCGGAGTGTTAACATCGAATGATTGTCCTTTTTGTAAAAATCATAAAAACCACTTTAAGCCATTTATAGCCAAAAAAAGCCACTTCATTCCACTTAGTATGGAAAAGACTAGAAATCTTACAAGGGAGAAAATAAACGAAATTCTCAAAGAAACCCTCATTGAAATAGCGTTTAACATCAAATTTGAGGCTTTGTCATCCCATACTATACATAGTCAACAAGGCAGAATCATGTTCAACAAGGGTTCTAAAGAACATCAAGATTCACCGATCCCTCTGGGACAGATCATCGAAGAACTAAAAGAGGGGGTTGTTGTATTTAATAACGAGCCCGCATTGTCCCAAATTCAAGTGGTATTTTACAATACGGCAGCTCATAGAATACTTGGCGAAGATAGTGTCCTTAGCTTCAAGGCACCGCTTCCCCTAGTGTTCAGGGAACCTGAGTGTATGAAATGGATAAAGTCGGGGTTAGCCGACGAGTACACACTTGAGCGTAAATATATAGTTTTATCTCTAAGAAGAAAATTGATTGAATATCTAAATGTAACTTATATTCTGATTACTTTTGAAGATATTACACGCCGAGTTCGTCTGGAAGAAACACGTCAGAAGTTTATCTCCAATATGAGTCATGAACTTCGAACCCCGATTACCTCCATGTCTATAGCTCTAGAGAACCTTCAAGAAGGAGGAAGTGATCTGTTTAATCAAAATATAGGAATACTTAACAGATCGGTTAATAGAATGCAGCAACTAATAGAAGATTTAGCCGATTTATCGACTATAGAGAATATGGCCAATCTGAAAAAAGAAGATTTACTTGATTTCAATGAATTTACTTCTGAGATTCTTTTTGAATTTAAAAGCAGAACTTCGGAGCGTGGAATCACTTTGGTTTCAGAAATAGATTCTCAATTAGAAAATATTGATATTAGAACAAACAAACTGCGTCTTTATCAAATGATACACAATCTTATCTCTAATGCTTTTAAATATGCCGATCCTAAATCCAAGGTACGTCTTAGTTTCAGTCTGGTTTCAGATCGCATGGTTATACAGGTTCAAGATGAAGGGCCCGGAATCGCAATTATGGAACAAGAAAAGATTTTTGAAAGATTCTATCGAACTTCTTCTGCAAGAGGCATACCTGGAACCGGCCTTGGGCTGTCCATTGTAAAACAACTTGCGAATAAATTGGGGGGGGCTATTAGTTTGAAAAGCGAATTAGGAGAGGGTTCTACGTTCACTTTATCGCTCCCATTGAATTAATCCTTAACTAGTTTTGGACCAAGGGGTTTTCCACCCATCAAGTGAAAATGTAAGTGATAGACTGTCTGTCCACCATCGCTTCCGCTATTTGTGAGCAGCCTGAATCCAGTCTTATCAATACCGTACTCCTTTGCAAGTACAGTTGCTACTTCAGGAATACGAGAGATAACCGGGGTCATTTCTTTAGAAATGCCTGCTAAATTATCTACATGTTGCTTTGGTATGATCAAAATATGAACAGGCGCCTGCGGATGAATATCTTTAAATGCTGTGAGTGTCTCGTCACTATAGACGATATGTGCAGGCAAGGTCCCATTCACAATCTTGCAAAACAAACAATTTTCCATAGCCATCTCCATGTTTAATATTGTCCTACATCAACCCGAGATCCCACAAAATACGGGGAGTATCGGAAGGTTGTGCGTTAATAATAACTGCAGGTTGCATCTCATTAGGCCTTTGGGTTTTGAGATATCCGACTATTACCTTAGGCGATCTGGCTTGGATTATTGGGAAAAATTAGATCCCTATTTTTATGATAATTGGGAGGACTTTAAAAATAAAAATATGAGTATGCGTTTGTTTTTATTTTCTACTAAAGGTGCCCGAAAACACACGGAGGTCGATTGGCAGCCCCAAGATGGTTTAGTTTTTGGGTCTGAGACTTCAGGTTTACCACGACCTCTTATTGAAGAATACCGGGATAGTAGTATAAAGATCCCCATGGTCGGGTTCTTCACTCGAAGCCTAAACCTAGCGCAATCCGTCGCAATTGGGCTCTACGAGGGTCTTAGAGTCGTCAATAAGTGGTGAGGATCTGCATCAATTGTTTACCTACACGACATGGTTAGGTAACAATGAGTTTCATGGTCCCAATTCGAGTAGTGATCGCAAAGCCTGGCCTCGATGGTCATGACCGAGGTGCAAAAGTTATTGCTCGTGCACTCAGAGACGCAGGGATGGAGGTCATTTACACCGGACTGAGGCAATCTCCCTCTCAAATTGTTGCTGCCGTGGTCCAAGAGGATGCGAGAGTTTTGGGTTTATCTATACTGAGCGGAGCTCATAATCAATTAGTGCCGGCTATCATGGAAAATCTTAAGAAGGCTGGAGCCTCAGACATTATTGTTTTTCTAGGGGGTATTATTCCCGATGCCGATCTTCCATTTTTAAAAGACCTAGGTGTTCGGGAGGTATTTCAACCAGGAACCAACACTAACGATGTTGTTTCGTTCATAAAAAAAGAAGTCGGAAGGTGACTATTTTACCCAACGAGTTTTATTGGGGAGAGTCAAGATAAGTCTTTTACGATTTTCGAAGCGGAGAGCCTTGGGCTTACCTAAAGAAAGAATCTGCGTTCCTCCGGATTTATCAACCCACTGAATCGATTCAAGGTAAGAATCGTTAAATCTGAATTCAATTGGCATATTATTTGATGTAATACCCAGGCCCCTGATGGCATAAGCATTGGAATTTATCTTGGTGACCTGTGTGGTTGCGTTCGATTCTTGATTGCAGATAATATCCCAAAGACTATGAGTTCTAACCTCGGCAGAGATTAATGAACGAGTAGCAGTGTTGGTTGAGGGATCATATTGGACTATCGTTCGACCGTCAGAGACGATGGACACCCCTGAATCATAGTCCATACGAAATTGGCCTTTCTCTCCAACAAAGATTTGGCCTTTCTCTTTTGCTTCCCCAAAAATGGGGCTAGAACTAGATTGAGAGAAAAGATACTCCATATTTATAAGGCTTGCTTTAAGTTTTTTCTCAAAAGTCTGTTCAGTTGTCTGAATTACTAGACCGCTTATGATTACGAGCAATACGCTAGTGCGCATAAAGACTCGCTGATTAGGGGTTAAGGAGCCTTAGGGCCTCTAGGACTTGCGTATCATGTGTGGATGATTTCACATCTTTTATAATTTTTTTAATAGACCCATCTTTACCAATGATAAAGGTCCATCGTTTCGCGATACCCACAAGGGGCATAGATACGCCATATTTTTGGATTATTTCCTTTTTTGGATCGGCGAGGAGACTAAAAGGTAATTGGTATTTCTCGGCGAATTCTTGATGCGACTTAACGTCATCAGCACTCACGCCTAGAATCACAGCGTTCATTGCCTTGATCGTATTGATGTTATCTCGAAGATTGCAGGCTTGGGCAGTGCAACCTGGAGTGTCGTCTTTGGGGTAAAAATATAAAACTACATTTGATTTATTTTTAAACTCCGAAAGATTGATTGATCGGCTATTTTGGTCCAGAGCAGCAAAAACAGGGGCCAACTGGCCTTCTTTTAACTCTGATCCATCAGGGGTTGTGCCGCCAAAAAGACTTGATAAGTTAAATGACATGACTACCACACCTATTATTAAGTATCTCACTAATGCTCCAGGGTTTAGTTTTGGTAACTTATTGGTACTAAAAACTTCTCATCACTCCTACAAGTTTACCCTGAATCTCTACACGGTCCTCTTGATAGCGCATAGGCTTTAAGCTGGGGTTATGGGGAATCAATAAAATGCCTTCAGCATCCTTTTGGAATTCCTTGAGGGTTGCTTCATCGCCATCGATCAGAGCGACAACTCTGTCTCCATTTCTGTACTCAGATTTTTTTTGCAGGATAACAAAATCGCCATCTAAAACGGCATCTTGAGTCATTGAATCGCCCTTGACCCGAAGGATAAACAAGTCTTCTCTATTCCTATGGATGGTATTCGGTACTTCGAGGGGGATACTTCGACTATCGGGGGTCAACGGCGAACCAGCCGCGATGTCACCATAAAAGGGAATGAATCTAGAAGAACTTGGAGTCATATCTTGAAAATGTGAGCTGGAATCAGGGGCAATGACTACAATATTGTTGCCCTTCCCTTGGCTTCTAGACAAAAAGCCTTTTTCAATTAAATGTTGGACATGTTTATGAACCGTAGATACAGCATGGGTTCTAACCCCCTTCGCTATTTCAGTCAGAGTGGGGCTCCTACGCTCTTTTCTTACAAAATCCCTTATGAATGTCAGGACTGCTGACTGCCGCTTGGTAAGATCGGATGATTTCATAAATTCAAGACTAGGGGAAAAAAACAGAAGGGTCAATCCCTTTTTTTTCGTTTTTTTTGGCCCTAAAAATTAAGAATCAAAAATGTCGAGAATCCCTCTATTTATTGGGCTTTCTAATGCCTTGTGTGATAATTTAATTTCCGTGTCAACTCCAATTAAGATGCGGAGGTATTCAGGAGCATTATGTCATCAGACGCCTTATCACCATCCCTAGATGTAAGGGTTAATGATTTTTCCATCCAAATTGCCACGGTTAACGGATCTGGATCTCAAACAGCCAATAATGTTTTAATGCGTTCAATTTTTCAAATGGGCGTTCCCGTCAGTGGAAAGAATTTATTTCCCTCGAATATCGCTGGTCTGCCTACGTGGTTTACCATCCGTGCAAGTGCTCAGGGCTATACCGCACGCAGGGCAACCAACGAAATGTTGATACTCATGAACCCTGAAACAGCTAAGGAAGACGTACAGAAGGCTGACGGGGGTTGTTTGGTTATTTATGACGAGCCGTTAAAGCTTGAGGGATTAAGAAATGATCTCGTTTATTGCCCTGTCCCTTTTCAAAAAATTGTTACCGCTTGCTGCCCAGAGCCAAAACTTCATAAATTAGTTAAAAATATGATTTATGTTGGAGTTACATGTTTTTTGTTAAATATTGAGCCCGAAGAGGCAAAGAAGGCCATAGCAAAGCAACTTAAGGGTAAAGCAAAGGCTATTGAAATCAATGTTGCCGCCATCGAAGCAGGTTTCCTCTGGGCTAAAGAAAATATTAAAAATCCAAGTCCCCTCAAGGTCGTTAGGGATAATAAGACTCTCGGCAAGATAATCGTTGACGGTAACGAGGCTTCAGCTATTGGCTGCATGTTTGCTGGGGTGACTGTCCTTGCTTGGTATCCCATCACACCTGCTAGTAGTTTGTCAGAGAGCCTCATTGATTACCTAGAGGAGTACCGTAAAACCCCTGATGGAAAATCTACCTACGCTGTAGTTCAGATGGAAGATGAGTTAGCCTCTGCGGGAGCTGTTCTCGGCGCGGGCTGGGCTGGGGCTAGAAGTATGACTACGACGTCTGGTCCAGGTATCTCGCTTATGAGCGAATTTATTGGATTAGGATACTTCAGTGAGATACCAGGAGTTTTCTTTAATGTTGCAAGAACTGGTCCTTCGACTGGTCTTCCCACCAGGACCATGCAGGGAGATATTGATATCTGTGCGAAGTGTAGCCATGGCGATACCCTTCACATCAATCTTTATCCAGGAAACATGCAGGAGTGTTTCGAATTTGCATACCAATCATTTGATTTAGCTGAGCGCTTCCAGACACCAATATTTGTTGTTTCGGATCTGGATCTCGGAATGCAAAATTGGATGTCTGACCCCTTCTCTTATCCAGACAAACCTTACGATCGTGGAAAAGTGTTAAATCAACAGCAACTCAGCGAAATCAAAGAATTTGCTCGCTATCGTGATGTGGATAATGATGGAATTCCCTATCGATCTCTACCCGGTACCCCGGGAGGAAAGGGGGCCTATTTTACAAGAGGGAGCGGACACAATGATCGAGCACTATATTCAGAAAAGCCTGAGGACTACGTTGCCCTTGTAGACCGATTGAAACGCAAATATTACTCTGCCAAAAGTTTTGTGCCTAAACCCATTTTAAGGGGTAATGGTAGCGACTCGGGCATCATCGCTTTTGGCTCAAGCGATCCTGCGGTCATCGAAGCTCAAGACGAATTAGGTCGCATGGGCCGCAAAGTCGATTACATGAGGCTTCGCGCCCTCCCATTCACCAGCGAAGTAGACGAGTTTATCAAATCTAAAAAAATGATCTATGTCGTAGAGCAAAATCGAGATGGTCAAATGGCTGGGCTCTTCAAGGAAGCTTATCCTGCTGATGCTGCTAAATTCATTTCCATTCTTCACTACAACGGACTAGCTCTAGATGCACAATCAATAGTCAATGAAATTGTTTCTAAATCATAGGATTGATCATGTCAAACGCTCCCACGGCCAGTTCTGTTCCTCCTAGCAATAAGCTAGGGCTCACTAAACAAGATTACGTTGGCTCAAAGTCTACCCTTTGCGCTGGGTGTGGCCACGATTCAATCACAGCACAATTAATTAATGCTGCATGGGAAATGAACATCGATGCTACTCGGGTAGCTAAACTCTCCGGTATTGGTTGCTCCTCTAAAACACCGGCTTATTTCTTTAATCAAGCTTGGGGTTTCAATGCTGTCCACGGTCGAATGCCCTCGGTTGCCACTGGAGCATCGATGGCAAACAGGAACCTAATCAATATAGGCGTCTCCGGAGATGGAGATTCCATGAGCATTGGCTTGGGACAATTGTGCCATATGATTCGCCGCAATGTCCCCATCGTTTACATTATCGAAGACAACGGAGTATACGGGCTAACCAAAGGCCAATTCTCAGCTACTGCCGACAAGGGTTCTGTTCTCAAATATGGGAGTATTAATTCTTTAGAGCCTATTGATCCGGTAACGCTAGCCATCGAATTAGGCTGCGGCTTTGTTGCAAGATCTTTTAGTGGTAATCCCAAACAAATGAATGCAATTTTAAAAGCTGCTTTTGCTTATGAGGGGACATCAATTATTGATATTGTTTCGCCCTGTGTCACATTTAATAATCACGACAGCTCCACTAAATCCTATAAAAATATTAAGGATCACGAGATGCCTCTCCATGAATTAGGTTTCGTGGCCTTCAATGAATTAGAGAACGTCGAGATACCTGCAGGTGAGTCTAAAACAGTCTCTTTCCCAGATGGTTCAAAAGTGACCTTCAGAAATATTCATGAGAATTATGATCCAACAGATGCCGTTGCCGCAACGAAACTTATCAAAGAGTCCTTGTCAAAGAACGAACTTCTTACGGGGCTCCTTTATATCCGACCTGGGTCTCCTGATTTCAACAAAGTATTAAATTTGGTTGACGAACCCTTGGCGACTCTCGATCTTCAGGCGCTAAAACCAAGCCCGCAGGTATTATCTGAGATCATGGAATCATTGACTTAATCGCCCTCAAATCATCACTTTGGGCGAGCTTATAGGGAGTGGTGGAGCTGAACGGGATCGAACCGTCGACCTCTGCATTGCGAACGCAGCGCTCTCCCAGCTGAGCTACAGCCCCATTGAATCTAGTTTAACTATGAATGTATTCGTTGGCTACTCTCGATATCCTTAAACAATGATAGGTCTCGTCAAAGGTACATTATTCAGCAAGCAAACCCATCAAGCGATTATCGAATGCGCAGGAGTAGGCTATGTCTGTTCGATTTCTTCATCTACCTTCGCACACTTGCCGCCTGAAGGATCTTCTGTACTGCTTTATACCGAACTTGTTGTAAGAGAGAATGATATTAGTCTTGTTGGATTTTATAGTTTGGAAGAAAAAGAATTGTATATGAAACTTATTCAAGTTGACGGTATTGGTACAAAATTAGCTTTGGATATTCTTGGATCACAGAGTTATGGCGAACTCATTCGGGCTATTCAAGCAAGAAATATTGATTACCTAGTATCAATCAAAGGTATAGGAAAAAAGACTGCTGAAAAAATATGCTTCCAGTTGAGTGAGAAACTTGGCGGCATATCGGGACTCCATGGAATTTTGGAATCTTCTCTTTCAAGTCCATTAGAAAAGGATCTTAAATCTGCCCTAATCAATCTAGGCTACCGGGACGACGCAATTCGGCAGGCTATAAACCAAATCAGAGCGCTTGATCCAGCGCCATCTCTAGAAGAGTCTATCAAGTTGGTTTTACGAAAGGATAGTAAAAAATAGGACCGTCCCTACTGGACATCCACTATTTTTTTTGCCTCTGCAAACTCAACGCTGACGATCTGAGAGCATCCGGGTTCATAGTGAGTAACGCCGTAGAGGGAATCGCATTCCACCATTGTTGATGTCTGGTGAGTAATAACTATGAACTGGGTTTGTTTGGACATTTTTTTTACGAGTTCAGCAAAACTCTTGGTCTTCACTTGGTCTAATGCCGCATCAACTTCATCTAAAATACAAAAGGGTGATGGTTTGAAGTGAAAAATAGCAAAAAGTAAAGAAATTGCAGCTAGGGCTTTTTCGCCTCCAGAAAGAAGGTTGATAGTTTTGGGTGTTTTACCTGGGGGTTGTGCCATGATCTCGATTCCGCAGTCAAGAATATCCTCTGTTTCATCAAGGGTTAATTTAGCTGTACCTCCCCCAAAGAGATCTACAAATACTTCTTTAAATTTTTCATTAATAAAATCGAAAGCCTCCTTAAATCTAGCTTTTGATGTCTCGTTAATCTCATCGATTGTAAGCTCAAGATTTTTGATTGCTTCCGTCACGTCCTGTCGCTGAGCGATCATGTCGGTCAGGCGAGACTCTGAAGTTTCTAGTTCTTCAACAGCTAATGCATTCACGGTTCCAATGTCCATTCTTTTACTTTGTAGCTCTGTAATTTGTGTTTGATAAAAAAGTTCCCCTTCTTTCCAGAGATTGCGCTCTTCTTCGGAAATAGTGGCAATAAAAGCCTGAGGATCCATCCTGAAAGCTATTTCAATTTCCCTTGAGAGGGTGTCAAGAAAACCATTAATCTCTGTTGCTTTGACTACGATATCAGTCCTAAGATTTCGGGCATTATCGAGCACCTCTTGGAATTCACGCGTTCCCCTCTCGAGGTCTTTGAGTTGTTCTGCTTCGGTCTCTAGGATGGGTTGATAATCCGTGAGTTCTTTTTGAAACTCTTCTCTTTGAATTAATAAGTTTTGAACTTCAACCTCTATCTCGGCAACACGAACCACAGCCTGTTCGCTTTTTATCCTGAAGTCTTCCTCATCTTTAATCAACCGTTTTCGTTCTACATCAAGTTCAAATTGTGTTTTTTGGCTTGCTTTGTACTGCGTTTGGATCGCGTCTCTTCGTGCCCACGAAGCGTCGCGATCTCGTGCTGTTTTGAAGTTGGAATTTCTAAGTTCTTCTACGTGAGTTTGTTTTGTAGCCAATTGTATTGAAAGCTCGGCAATTTTTGAGTCCCGTGCACTATCTTGTTCAATGGCAGCGTCGGAATTTTCTCCAAGTAAGCGATTATTAGTTTTAATTTCACTTTGGAGAGATTCTGAAGCCTGACCAAGATAATCTTTCGCTGTCAGGATATCCCGTGACTCAAGTGCCCTACGAATGTTTTCGTCTACAGATTGAAGAGACGTATTAGATGCCTCAAGTCGCTCCTGATAGCGGGTCAATTTAATATTTTGAGAGCTTGTTTTTTGAGACCGTATCTCCTCTAAATCGAGTTCTAACTTTCGAGTAATACCCGAGGCAAGGGTTAAGGCTTCGTCCGAGATTCGCAAGAGTGCCTCTTTATCTTCTAAAGATTTATTCGCCTCGACTAGTTGGGATTCAAGCTCAGCTAGCATTTTGGATTCGGACAATTGTCGTATGCCTAATTCTTCTAATCGACCAGAGAGCCGTTGCCGTTGCACTTTGGCTTCTTCTTGAAATTGTATTTGGAACTTCTTTTCTTGCTCATTCAGGGAGAGTCTCTGATCCAAAGCCATAATGCTTCTTCCGCGCTCATTTTGAGAGTGCTGTTGCCTCTCTAGAGCAGCTTTGAGCCCCTCAACTGCAGAAACCTTATCAGCGACCTGAGCGGTGAGGTCGCCCACTTGGCGTTCTATTTCATCGCGTTGTTTTTGGATATCTCTTCTCGCCTTTTCAATATCTTGCCAGCGTCCTGCCAGGAGAATTCTCTGAAATTTTTCGATTTCAGAATCAATTGCAGCGGCCTTTTTGGCCTGAGCAGCTTGTCGTTTTAGGCTTCCCATTTGCTTGGACAACTCATGAATTACGTCATCGAGTCTAACGAGATTAGCTCTTGTATCATCTAGCCGTCGCTCTGCTTCAATTTTTCTGACCTTATAGCGAGTAATACCCGCAGCTTCTTCAATTAAAGATCTTCGATCTTGTGGAGTTTTATTAAGTATCAAATCTATTTGACCCTGTTGAATATATGAATAAGCTCTCGTGCCCATTCCTGTATCCATGAGTAGATTTTGGATATCTCTTAATCTTGATTCTTTGCCATCGATTCGATACTCACTATTTGAATCCCGATAGAGTCTTCGGGAAATGGATATTTCTTTCATGATCGATGGATTACTTTGATCCGGCATCTCCATTAGAACCTTCACTTCAGCAAACCCCATAGCCTTTCGCTTTATGGTTCCCGCAAAAATCACTTCAGACATTTCACTGCTTCTCAGTACGGTAGGTCTTTGTTCACCTAAGGCCCACGATATCCCATCCCCGATATTAGACTTGCCGCATCCATTGGGACCGACAACTCCGGTCATACCTGGCTTGAACATTAATTTGTAGGTATCCGGGAATGACTTAAACCCATGTAATTCAATGCTAATGAGACGCAAAGGGGGGTAGCTCCAAGGTCTTGAGATTAGGGGAATACTGTAGAAAACACCTTCTACTTTCATACCACGTCAGCCCCCTAGAAGGGAAAGGGTCTTTTGGGGGTTAGAATTAATACTCCTGCCATCTTGGAGATACCTTCTTGCACATTTTTGAGTGGGCTAATATTGATCCCCCCTTCAAGAGTCTTTTCTACCCCTTGATAGGCATAGCATTATTTAGTTGGGGGTGGTTCTTGGGTCAAAATAGAGCGGAAAGAATTTTCAAAAAAATGCAACAAAACAAGGATAAATAGGCTGTATGAGTTCCATTTTGGATCAAAAACAATCCGGCGCAATACTAATTGAGCCTTCGAGGATTTTGATTAACCAAATCTCATACCCCTCAAGCCTTAGTCAGATCGGTGAATGCATCGAGAAAGCCTTATTGGATATCCCGCCTCATCCTTGCAGAGTGATTCTTGATGATTTTATAGTTCCTTCTTATCTTATTGAGTCTATTGAGGATTTACCGTCAGATTCAGAGTCCCAATCGGCTTTTTTTCTGTGGAGATACCAGCAACTATCAGCCGTAAACAGCGAATTTAAAGTAATAGCTCACCCGCTGAATGGAAAAGGATGGATCCTGAGCGGAATGCCATTTAGTCTCGTTGAGACTATTGAGGAGACCTTACAGTCTTTGGGCTTCCAGGCTTCATCCATAGTCCCTAAATGGTGCTACCTTGCAAACCACTTATTTGTCACCACCAAAGAGGAGCCTTCGTGTCTTATTAGTCTTTCAGCTAGTGAGCATGGTCGATATCGTGGAACCGTGATCGCTTGGAACGACTCTCTAAATCTATTCCGTCAGTGGTCAGAGGAAGCAAATCTTCAGACTTGGAGCCAAGAAAGGATATATCCCACTTTGGCGTATTTGGAACGAACTTGGTCTCGAAAACCAAAATTATATATTTATGGATCTTCGACGCCATGGGCCATCAGCGGGTATCAGCCCGTGTTTCTCGAAGAAGATATCTTTACAGGCAGTCCCCATGTGCCCTAAACCGATTGAAATAAATTTTATTACAACTAGATCTTGGTGGAACCCCAAGCAAAGCAAGTGGGGTCGTTATATATGGCTATCAGGGATTCCCTTGCTCATTCTGGTATCCATAATACTTCTTTTCATGGGTATAAGAATTATCTCGGTTTCCTATGTGACTTCTCAAAATACTCAACAAATAGAACTTTCGCTTAGCCAGATGAAGGAAATCCAAAGGCAATTATCAGTTTTTGACATAGACCGTGAGACACCAAAATGGAAATTGGCTGAAAAACTCCTTCAGGAAAAGACTATTCCTTGGTCTAGACTTCTTTATGAACTCGAAAGTGCATTACCTGACGGAGTAAGAGTTAGGAATATTCAGAAAACACGGGGCGTAGATCAGCAAGTTGTGCTTAAATTCCAAGCAGAATCTACAACGGAAGAAAGTAAAGTCAAATTTATCCAAAAGCTCGGTTCAAGCCCGATCTTTAGGGAACTTATCTTGGAAAGAGAAAGCCAAGGGCCTCAGGGCGGATGGGAGTTCGAAATGACGCTTCCCGTCAAAAATATTATTCCACCAACCACCCTGCCCACTCCCAGTGAGAAAGGTGAACTTTAATGGAAAAGATTCATCAGGCTACTAAGCATTTAATATTGGGTTCTCTAGCTTGGGCCTTGTGTTTATGCTCAATTTTTATAGTTATACCAAAACTACAAAATTCAATTATAAGAAAAACAGAAGCGCAAAAGGACTCTGTACTAGACTTTACCAATAAAAAGAATCAGCTCGACAATCTCATCAAATTATCAAATAAGATTCGCCAAGGCCAAGATTCCTTAGTCCGCATTCAAAGTCTCTTACCAAATATCCCGTCAAGTGAACTTCAGCTTTCCTTGAGTCGAGAGCTGCATAAATTATCAAAGGAAAATAATGTCAGGTTGCAAAGTGTCAAGTACGCCAGACCATCGAGGGAAGGACAAAAAAACATAGAACTTGAATCTATTGAATCTGAATTAGTCGCAACTGGAATATACAATGATCTTCGCGGGTTTATGTTTTCTTTAGAAAAAGCCGGGCTTCCTTATGCTGTCCGAGAGGCTCGTCTAGAAGAGTCTCCAGAGGGTTTGAAGCTCACCGTGAACCTGAGAGCTTTCAAAAAGCCTGACGTTTCATCGCGTGAGGGTTACTAATGAATCTCTTTCGAATTTTATTGGAAAAAATAAACCTGACCATCTCGCTTTCAAGTATGAAGCAAGAGATCTTTACAAATCGAAGAGTCCAATTAGGTATGGCAGTTCTAGCAGTGTTATTGGGCCTACTAATGTGGCCGAATTCTGGTCAATCCAAAAAAATTCTTCCAGGCGCAGAGTTGATTTCTATGGCAGGTCTACGATCACTCCCTGATCTTTCTGCATTAGACCAATCTTCTGAGATACCCCCAATACCCAAACTACTCAGAGATCCCTTTTTATTCGACGCTCCTAGACCCCCTGAAATTATAAAGAAAACTAAGCCCCTACCTCCACCTCCTCCACCTACCGATGAAGAGATTGCCCAGAAGCAGTTAGAACAGGACCGGCAATTAGAGATGTCTGCAGCTCCCAATGAGTACAGATACATTGGGTTTCTGAGAAGCAGTAAGGCGGGGTTATCTGCAGCATTCATTAACGAAGAAGAACCTATCAATTTAAAAATAGGATCGATTATAAGAGGCCGATGGAAATTAATTGAAATAAAAGAAGATGCTGTACGATTTCAAAACCTTAAATATCCTGATTTATTCTTCGTGGCGCCATCTAGCACGCTTGAAAATTAGGTAGATTTATTCAAACCCCCTTTTCTGAGAGATACTAGAGAGTGACTATGACAATCTCAAAACATACTAAGTCTTTCTTTATTCTTATAATTTTTACTTTAGGGCAATTAGGTTGTGCTCTCCAAAAGGCTAACCAAGCCTTTGAAGAGGGCCGATATGAAGACTCTATTCAGGGGTATCGCACCATTGTCCAAAACGATCCTTCGAATGTGAAAGCTCGAATAGGTCTTCAGCGCTCTGCCCAACAAGCCGCTGAACAAGTATTAAGGGAAGCCCAAGAACTGGAGCGAAAAGGGGCTAGTGATATAGCAATTCAGAACTTAGTCGCTAAGGCACTCACATTCAATTTTGATAATCAAATTGCTCAGGATTGGCTTCTGCGACTTCAACAAAAAATCGAAAGATCCAAAACTCAATCTACTCCCGAAGATGTTGACGATATTAAAGCTCGGGTTGAACAAGAAAATACTCTTCTTCTTAATCCTAATTCATTGGAAGGTATTGATATTTCATTTACCCGTCGCACTTCTCTTAAAGAAATTTTAGGCACCCTGGGTAAGGCTGCCGGTATAAATGTGATTCTTCACACAAGTTTTCAAGATAATTCCATCTCTATCGATCTAAAAGGCCTCTCATTCTATAAGGCCCTTGATACATTGATGCTACAAAATGAAATGTTTTATAAAGTTGTGGATGGGAACACCATTATGGTGTTCAAGGCTACTCCCCAAAATCGGGAGCAATTCGAGAATCAAATTATTAAAACCTACTTTTTATCAAATGCAGAACCCAATGAGGTGCGTGCAACTTTAGTTACTCTAATTCCTCAACTCAGGGTATTCACCGATAAGCGTATGAATGCGATTATTATCAAAGCAAAACCCTTAGAACTAGGAATAACTGATCGTGTAATTGGTCAGCTCGACAAAGCTCTGCCTGAGGTAATGGTGTATTTAGAACTTATGGAAGTTACCGAAAGCAGCCTTCAGAAAGTTGGGCTCCTTCCCGTACTTGGTGCGGGCGATGATTCAGGCACTTTTCGCATAGGAGCTACCACAGTCAACCAAAGCAGTGGTTTAAATTCAGCATCAAGTACCCTTTCTATTTCGTCTGCCAATATTCGAACCCTATTTCCAAACTTGGCCCTTGATTTTCTCAAGAGCAACGGAGATGCGCGTTTAGTCGCCAGTCCTAACGTCAGAACTGTCAGTGGCGGAAAAGGCGAAGTCAACATCGGGGACAAAATCAGCACTACTCAGTCGGCACTCACGGGTGGACTTTTGGGAGCCAATCAAACAGGAACCCAGGGTTCTTCCAACGCCGCAGGTTTCGGAGGCTTAGGGCAAGTATCTTTTAGCTATGAAGACGTAGGGGTAAAGATCGCTGTAGAACCTAGAGTTCATTACAACGGCGAAATAACTCTCAAAATAGAAGCTTCTGTGACAACTCTCAAGGCGGGCTCGACTCCCGGACGGCCTGACCTAGGTCGAAGAGAAATCAAAACAACAGCTCGATTAAAAGATGGAGAAACAGCTATCTTTGGAGGACTTCTCAAGGATGAAGAGCAAAAGCAATTCCAGGGCATATGGGGAATATCAGAAATGCCCCTTATTGGTAGATTGATAGGCAATACTCGTAATCAGAAGGCCAAAACGGATGTGATTTTAACCATTAGGGCCGTTCAAGTGAGGAAACCTGTTCTCACGGAAACAGACTTTAAAGGCTTCAATCCTGAGAATGTAGAGGGAGACTCTAAGCCCTCAACACCCAAAGAGATTAAAAATAACCAAAAGGAAATACCCGCTACCCCCATTGAGTCTAATCCTGTTTCACCTGCAATAGAAAAAAAGGTCAATGCCCAGGAGATGCCTATCTCGATTCCACCGGAATCAATCAAAGAGACCTTGAGAATTGTCCCCAAAGCAGACTTAGCGACTGGAAAAGTAATAGCTGTTCCCGTAAAGACCAAACCTACGGACTCTGATTTGATTATTTTTATGTCCCCGCCCGTCTCGCAAGCAATCAAGGGAGATAACCTCACTGTTGAATTCAATATAAGTGGGGGAGCTGGTATTACCTCGGGTCAACTAGATCTGTCTATCCCACCGGGACTAAAGATTCTAAGTGTCAAGCAAGGGGATTTTCTTCTTAACGATTCAGGGACTCTGGATTATACCGATGACAGTTCGGGTATCTGCCGTATTAGCTTCAAGCGAAATGGACAAGGGGAAGACAGTGGTAATTTGCTCTCCCTCGCTTTAACTGCCGTCCAATCAGGTAATGCGCCCATAGTTATTCAAAGGGCAGGTATCTTCATTGGAGCCAACCCCATATCGGCACGTTGGGTGAATTCGCTTTTCAATATTCAGTAATCATGAAAATCACAAACGCTAAGGGATTCACCCTTCTAGAATTGGTCATTACCGCCACTGTTTTACTCATCCTAGCCTCAGCGTCAGTTCCTTTGGTTAAAAATGGTATTAGGCGAGATAAGGAGATTCAACTATCAAGGAATCTGAGAGAAATAAGGCTTGCAATAGATGAATACCGAAAGGCTGCAGAATTTCAAAAAATCAAGGCCCCTCCTTCCGAGAACAATTTATGCCCATCCACTCTTGAAGAACTTACTGATGGCGTTGCTGCAACTGGAAGTACATCCAAAAAAATTAAATTTCTCAGGCGTATCCCTACAGATCCTTTCACGGGTAAAGCAGAATGGGGATTAAGAAGTACCTCCGATGACCCCAAATCTCGGAGTTGGGGAGGCGGGCATATTTATGATGTTTACTCGCTAGCATCAGGTACTGGATTGAACGGCATACCATATGGTGACTGGTAAGGACTTTTTATCGTTGTCGAATTGGCCTAGTGACGGTAGTCTAAGTATTCGTCCTCAGTAGGCTCTAGGGTCTACCGACCTTCATCTTTGAAGCGGATATGGCGGAATTGGTAGACGCGCTAGATTCAGGTTCTAGTGCCCGCAAGGGCATGGGGGTTCGAGTCCCTCTATCCGCACCAAGGATAGAGCCAATTCCAATTCGTTTGATTTAAACTAACTTGTGTCCAACATCATTTGGACTTTGACCCTTGAAGCGGCATCGGGACTGCTCCTTGTGGTGACGGGTATCATCCCCGCTCTAGGAGCCCCTATGGCCCTTACTAATGAACAAAAACAAAAAGTCATCCAAGACTTTAAAACTCACGATAGCGATACTGGATCTCCTGAAGTCCAAGTTGCTATTCTCACTGAGCAGTTGAATTTACTCAATGAACACTTTAAGGTTCACGTCAAAGATCACCACTCTCGAAGAGGGCTCATGATCCTTGTGAGTCAGCGACGACGACTACTCGAATATCTCAAGAAAAAAGATAAATCTCGATATGAAAAATTAATAGATCGACTAAATTTAAGACACTAATTCTTTTTCAATTAATTTATTTAAGGTAAACTCTGTGCGATGTTGATACCACTCCCCATCCCAGAGAATCCTAATCCCTACCGATTAATTGCAACTTCTGAAATCTATACTTCTCCCTGGATAACAGTGAGAGAAGATACCTTTTGTCATCGCCAAGGAGCCCAGGGTATCTATTCGGTAGTTGCGATCAAACATCAGGCATGTGGGGTAGTAGCAATAGATGGTGAGGATCGCTTAGTCCTTGTCGGGCAGTGGCGATATCCCCTCGGAGAATATTCTTGGGAGATTCCTGAAGGCGGAGGAAGCCCGACAGAAAGTCCTCTTGAGTGTATGAAACGCGAACTTGCAGAGGAATGTCAGTTACAGGCGACATCTTGGAAACCTCTTAGCTACTTTCGACCTAGTAACTCCAAGACCGACGAAGAAGCTTTTATTTTTCTAGCCGAGGGCTTAAGTCCTTGCTATGGCCGATCTGAAAACGACGAGGAACTAATGGTTCGAAGAGAGCCTTTTGATGAATGCCTCGAACGGATTTCCTCGGGCGAATTGACCGATGGCCTTACAGTGACGGGAATCTCCGTTGCGCAAGCATATAAAAAAGGCATACTCCCTCCCCTGTCAAATGAAGTTCAAGACCGTTTCTATAAAAAAAGGGTTGATTCAGCATGATTATTGTTCTTGAATCAATCAACGATAGATCCCTTGCTGATACAGCCAACTTATTAAAAAGGGGGGGCGTGATCGCTTACCCAACCGATACGATCTATGGAATGGGATGTCTAGTTTCAAATACTCAAGCGATAGAGAAAATTTTTAAGATCAAGGCTCGTGATGAGGCTAAACCCATGAGTCTACTTTGTTCGAGTCTAGAGATGTTGTCTCAATATTGTCAGCCCCTCACGCCTTCAAACAAAAATCTATTAAGGCGGCTCCTACCTGGTCCCTATACCTTCATACTTTCAGCGAATGACAATGTACCTCCTTCATTGGTAGGGCAACCGAGAAAAACCGTCGGATTGAGGATACCTCGTCATAATTTTTGTTTATCGATCACAAAATATCTTAATGAGGCCATTGTCACAACCTCAGTCAATCGATCAGGGGAAAGCCCCCTCAATGACCCCGCTGCGATTGAGGCATCTTTTGGCCCCATGTTAGAGGCCATTATTACTCACGAGCCTCCACAGGGTGAATCTAGCACCATTCTCGATATCACCGGTAAGGAGCCCCTATTAGTCCGGGCTGGGGCTGGAATTTGGCCTTTGTCTTAGTTTTTGTATATTCGACGCCATGTAAGTTTGTTATATTTAAGGTTGTTCGAGGAGCGTTGCGCGACTAAGTTTCTTATAAGTAGTCCCAGGCTCGAACCTCCACTTCGGATTTCATAACGACGCTCATCTGTTACCAAACGGTATCGGGTGAGTTAAGTAGGTATCTCATCAGGTCGATCGATTTAGGAGTGTTATATGGCTGTTATCAACAAACAAGATTACGAGATTTCTAATATCAATCTAGCCCCCTGGGGCAGAAAAGAAATTCTCATTGCGCAGGAAGAAATGCCTGCATTAATGAGTATCCGTCATGAATACTTAAATTCTAAGCCATTGGCAGGTGCCCGAATTGCTGGCTCACTGCATATGACCATCCAAACAGCTGTCCTGATAGAGACCCTGAAAGCTCTCGGGGCTAGCGTTCGATGGGCTTCATGTAACATCTACTCAACTCAAGATCACGCTGCAGCAGCAATCGCAGAAGCAGGGATACCGGTCTTTGCGATTAAAGGCGAGAGTCTTGAAGAGTATTGGGAATTTACTCATCGCATCTTTGACTTTGAAGATCAAGAGGCCAATATGATTTTGGACGACGGCGGCGATGCTACCCTCCTTCTTCATTTAGGCAGCAAAGCAGAATCAGACCTTTCAGTTTTATCAACTCCTAAGAGCGAGGAGGAAACAATACTTTTTGCATCAATCAAAAACAAGCTTAAAACCTCACCAAACTGGTACAGCACTAAGTTAGCGTCCATCAAAGGCGTGACCGAAGAAACAACGACCGGTGTTCATCGACTTTATGACATGTTTAAATCAGGAGATTTGAAAATACCCGCTATTAACGTCAATGATTCCGTCACAAAAAGTAAGTTCGATAATTTATATGGATGCCGCGAGTCCCTCGTAGATGCAATAAAACGGGCTACAGATGTGATGATTGCCGGTAAGGTTGCCGTAGTATGTGGATACGGAGATGTCGGTAAAGGTTCAGCTCAAGCACTTCGTGCCCTCTCTGCCCAAGTTTGGGTCACAGAAATAGATCCAATTTGTGCCCTTCAAGCAGCAATGGAGGGGTACCGTGTCGTCACGATGGATGAAGCCGCTTCTTTGGGTGATATTTTTGTCACGGCCACGGGCAATTACCACGTAATTTCCCATGAACATATGTCCAAAATGAAAAATGATGCCATTGTTTGTAACATTGGCCATTTCGACAATGAGATTGATGTAGCATCCATAGAAAAATACGAGTGGGAGGAAATCAAACCTCAGGTCGATCATGTTATTTTTCCCAACGGTAAAAGGATCATTCTTCTCGCTAGAGGTCGTTTAGTGAATCTAGGCTGCGGGACGGGGCATCCCAGTTACGTGATGAGTAGTTCTTTCGCAAATCAAGTATTAGCTCAGATCGAGTTATGGACAGAACGAGATACCCAAAAATACCCTGTGGGTGTCTACACACTTCCTAAGACTCTTGACGAAAAGGTGGCGCGCCTTCAGCTTTCCAAATTGAATGCTCAATTGACTCAATTAACCGAAGAGCAAGCTAAATATATTGGTGTAAAAAACCAAGGCCCGTTCAAGTCTAATTCATATCGCTACTAAACTAGCACTCTGGTAAATTGACCGAAACCCCTTCAGGAATGCCAACCACCTGAAGGGCGAGGCCTCCTCGCGAAGTTTCCTTATATTTTGTTTTCATATCAGCACCGGTTAACCGCATGGTTTCAATCACGTTGTCGAGGCTGACGAAATGATTGCCATCCCCATGGAGCGCAAGTCGCGCCGCTTGAATTGCTTTGACGGAGGCCATGGCATTTCGTTCAATACAAGGAATCTGAACCAAGCCTCCAATGGGATCGCAGGTTAAACCCAAATGATGTTCCATGGCAATCTCAGCGGCATTTTCAACTTGCTTTGGCGTACCACCTAAAACTTCAGCCAAGGCTCCGGCCGCCATTGAACAAGCCGATCCTACTTCTCCTTGACACCCAACTTCAGCTCCGCTGATGCTTGCATTCTTTTTATATAAAGTCCCAATAGCTCCCGCAGTGAGTAAGAACTTGATGACGCCTTCGTCTGAGGATCCTTGCGTAAAGTTTCTATAAAAGTGGAGAACAGAAGGAATGATGCCTGCCGCTCCATTAGTAGGTGCCGTTACTACTTTTCCTCCAGCTGCATTCTCTTCATTAACAGCTAACGCATATAAACTAACCCAATCCATTAGAGCTAAGGGGTCTTTAAGATTTTCTGGGCGTTCACTCAGGGTCTTGAAAAGCGCGGGAGCTCGCCGAAGAACCCGAAGGCCCCCCGGCAACATTCCCGAAGACTGGCAACCTCTTCTCACGCAAGATTCCATTGCCCTCCAAATTGATATCAGTTTCAATTTGGTTTCAGATTCACTTCTCCATGCTGCTTCGTTGGCCAACATAACGTCACTAATCGAGAGATTATGCTCTGCGCAATGGGCAAGGAGCTGTTTTGCTGTGTTAAAAGGGTATTTAAGATTCAATTCCTCCGCCCTGAGGGGATCGGCGCCTGGTGGTGCCTCGGGATCAACCACAAAACCACCTCCAACGGAGTAATAGGTGCCTTCATTTAGCACCTCTTGGTTATTGGCAAAGGAAACGAATCGCATTCCATTGGGATGGTAAGGGAGTGCTTTGTATTCAAATTCAATCATCTCCGATTCCCGCCAATGAATTGAATGTTGGCCCAAAAGAGACAGGCTCTGATTATTTTCAATAGTCTTTAGTAGGGCTTCAATATTATCGACATCCACATCTTCTGGTGTGTAACCCATGAGGCCCAAAGATAATGCCTTGGGGGTACCGTGTCCCTTCCCGGTTGCTCCAAGGGACCCGTATAAAACGATTTTAATTTTATAGATTTTTTCAAGGATTCCCAACTCTCTTACCTTCAATGCATAAAGTCTTGCAGCAATCATGGGGCCAACAGTGTGCGAACTGCTTGGACCAATGCCAATTTTAAATAAATCTAACGTTGAAATAGCCATGACGTATCCTGCTTCAATCCTATCGCGATCTAGGCTGAGCCTATACCAGATTCCAACGAGGTTTTGGTAGCTGCCAAATTTTTCCCCAGTCTATGCCGTTGACCGAGTCAAGTTCCGACACGATCAAACTTGAGATCCTCAGAGACTCGTCGATTTCGAGTTTGCCCATGGACAAGGTAAAGCGTCCCCGACCATTAAGTCGAGTAAGGGCATCTTTCCAGACGGATTGGGCTCCTGCCGAATTTTGGTGTTGGATATGATGAAATCCAGCTGCCAGAAGAATGAGAGATTGGAGATTGGTCTTCTCTTCTCCTCTAGCGTTAAGCCACAGAGGTTCAAGGGCGTCATGGCATTCGAAATATAGTCCATTGTTGAAAAGGGAAATTCCACATTTAAAGAGATAGTCGACCCCGGGGTCTATCCCTGTAAGAGAAGATAATTGCCAACCAATTCTCAGCGACACCATCGGTGCCCATGCCCGCCAAGAGACATGGGGGACCCAACCCACCTCTTGCATTGAGGCAGTATCGGGAAAGAGTTCTTGGTGATAGTGCCAAGAGATAGAGGGCTCTTTGATTTCAACGGCTGCTAGCATTTTGGCCGCTTGTACTAGGAGTTCTTCTGTCGGAATTCCCTTTGTGAAATTTTTTAGGATTCCAGGAGATCCTAAAATTAGAGGCCAAACTAGGTGCTGGCGATCTAGGGGATCATGGAGAGCTTTTTCAAATCTTGTTCGAAGAAATCTTTGGATTTCTAGTGGAAAAAAGGGTTGACGCTGCCAAAAGGGAGAGTTCAGGTATTCCAATGATCACTTCCTTTTTGCATCAACGGATATCACTAACTCTTTTCCCCCGTATTGGTTATCATTCATATTTGTAATACGGCACGAGGGTAATACAGCCTTGAGGACTTGTTTGGGGTCCCCTTTTTGATGAGTAAGGATCCATCGAGCAAGAAGACCACGGTAGTATTTTGACCAATGGCTGACCTTCTTACCTGAGCTGTCAAGAATCATGATTGTATTACGCTCTCTATTCCATGAATGGATCAGGAAACTTTGATCTTCAGGTATTAGTGACCAGACTGGGCCTTTGGGTATTAAATTAAGCTCCGAAACAAACTGCCTTTGGAGATGCGCTTTGAGCCCCTCGAAGCTATTTATCTTTAATTTATAAAACGGCAAAAGATCGTCTCCGCGAACGAGCCCTCGGAGATTGGACAGTATGAAAACTTGCCGCCACGCCCTCAAAGGAATCGAAGAAGCACCCAAAGATTCAAAAGCAACCCCCTGGTATCGCTCAAGAGCTGGCAACAGGGGTAAAGGTTTATGAAGGTTTTTAGATTGAGCGAGCACCTTATTGAAAAGATCTCCCTTGGCATTGAGAATTTTTAGTAACTCCGCGCGAGAGGAATCTCTAATTTTTCCTTGAAGAGCCTTTCTAACCCATGCTTGGTCTTTAGTTTCTGAGAGAGTGCCCAATCTACCGCCTTCTTTTTTGTCCTCCGAAGGAGCCAGGATAATTGAGGGTTGAGGCATCTTTTAGGATTGAAGGTCGATGGTGGAAATAATTTCTAACGAAAAGTCATCGATTGCATTTTGCAAAGATTTCAATTCTCCTTGGAAATAGTTATAGGCAGTTAAGGCGGGTATAGCTGCCACTAGGCCAAGCGCCGTAGCGATAAGCGATTCACTGATGCCAGGGGCTACACTTGCTAGGTTTGCGTTACCTGACATACCAATCCCCCGAAAGGCTCCAATAATACCCCAAACGGTTCCGAGCAAACCTACAAAGGGAGAGACTGCAGCCACTGTAGCGAGTGTGCCCATTTGTGAATCCATTAATCCCATCTGAACAACTCCTGCACGCTGCAGGGCTCTTTCTATCGATACGATTTTTTCCGCAGGGCTTTTGGCTTGGGTAACCGGAGAACTCAATTCTTGTTTGGTCGAACGATATAAAGCCAAAAGAGGTGATCCTTCGAATTCTCCAGACCTTCGGTCGACTTCTTTCCAACCCTTTCCCCCGTCATATAGCATCCGAAAACTTTGAGAAGTTTTCTTGATGGAAGCAAGAGTCTTGGCTTTCTTGAATATAATTGACCAACTCCAAACCGAAGAAATAAAAAGAAGCAACAAGATCAATTGCGCAAAAAGACTTGCATCAAGAAGAACTTGAAACAGATTTAGCTCTACCTGCGCCATGACTGAAAAGACCATAAAAGACTCCGATACTTGCTCATCATATCAAGAGTAGACGGTATTTCGAGATACACTATTTGAAAGGTGGGTCTCATGAAAATAGCAGTGGTCGGTACCGGCTATGTAGGCCTTGTGACGGCTGTCTGCTTTGCTCATGTCGGCCTCGAAGTAGCGGCCGTGGACAAGGACGCAAGTAAAATAGAAACCTTGCGACTCGGTAAAAGTCCGATCTACGAGCCAGGCCTAGAAGACCTCCTTGTCTCTTCGCTTCAAGGAGGTCGGCTGTCTTTTCATACTCAGATAGGTGAGGCTCTCGAAGGAACTTGCGTTGTTTTTATCTGTGTTGGGACTCCTCAGGCACAAGACGGACAAGCCAACATGAAATATGTCTTCCAAGTGGCCTCAGAAATATCTGAATATCTTGCTCAAAATCCAAGAACAATAAATAGCCTTATTGTGGCTACTAAAAGTACCGTTCCTGTAGGAACTGCTTCAAAAATCCATAAAATCATTGAGGAGCATTTAATTTCCAAAGATGTTTCTTCTTCATTTGAGGTGGTTAGCAATCCGGAATTTCTTAAGGAAGGAGATGCAATCTCAGATTTTATGAATCCTGATCGTGTTGTCGTAGGTTGCCTGAGTGAAGAAACTCAAAAAATTATGCATACCCTCTATGCTCCTTTCTTAAAAAATAATGACGGAGCATGGTTTTCTATGAAACCTGAAAGTTCCGAACTCACCAAATATGCTTCAAATGCAATGCTAGCGACTCGCATCAGTTTTATGAATGAAATAGCTAATCTTTCCGAAAAGGTAGGAGCTGACATTGATGACGTAAAACGAGCTGTCGGAGCCGACAAGCGAATTGGAAAATCATTTCTGAATCCAGGTCCCGGGTTTGGTGGAAGTTGCTTCCCCAAAGATGTATCGGCACTCTTAACCTTGGGGGATCAAGTAGGTGAGGATCTTAAGGTTCTTCGAGCGACACTCCAGGCAAATCAATATCAAAAAAAGATACTACTCAAAAAAATAGCAAAGTTATTCTCAATTGATCCTCTCGATGCTTCAAAGCCCCTCTTGGGTCGACGGATTACGCTTTGGGGACTCGCTTTCAAGGCGAATACAGATGATGTTCGTGAAAGCGTCGCACTAGACCTCGTTGGAGATTTAATAAGACTAGGTGCAAAGGTAGCAGTTCATGACTATATAGCGATGGAAAACTTTAAAAGGGCTCTTCCCGGAGACAATCTCTCTATCATCTATGAGGCTGACCCCATTCAGGCGACCAAAGATTCGGATCTTCTGGTCATTGTTACCGAATGGGCCAATTATCAGAAGATTAACCTTGAAAAGGTAGCTCGCCTTATGAAGTATAAACAAATCATTGATGCTAGAAATTTATTTTCCCCTTATGAATTAGCAAAAGCAGGTTGGATGTATGAGTCTATTGGCCGCCCTAAAACAGAGATGAATCTATGAGAATTACTCTTATGGAGATAGCTCACGCACGATCGGGAGACAAGGGTGACGCATCCAATATTGGATTAATTGCATACACTAACTCAGGTTATGAGGTACTTAAACATTGTGTAAGTAAAGAGGCTGTCAAGGAGCATTTTAGACTGATTTGTTCTGGTGAAGTTGAGCGATTCGAAGTACCTAACCTAAAAGCGCTCAACTTCATCCTTCACAATTCACTTGGCGGGGGAGGAAGCGAGAGCGTTAAGACTGATGCTCAAGGGAAGACCCATGGACAGGGCTTACTTCAGATGGAAATAGACCTTCCCGATGGCATCTCTCTAAGTGACCTACTACCCGAGTCTCGAGTGCGCTAAACTGAAAACACTAGCGAGGTATTTATGGGAAATTTAGGCTTAACAGAAATGTTATTAATCGGAGTTGTCCTTCTTCTTTTCTTCGGACCTTCTCGTCTGCCAGAACTTGGAAAAAGTATCGGCAAAGGCATCCAGGAATTCAAGAAAGCTAGCAAGGAGATTACCGACTCTGTCAATGTTGACGTTTCTGACACCAAGAAATAATCTAAAGGTCTTTCTTTTTAAGACACATCGAAAGTTGAGTGCTAGCAGAGATGGCTCTACCTGAAACTCCAGCCGACAAAATGAGTTTTTGGGAACATCTCCAGGAACTCAGGTTTCGCTTCATTCGAATTCTGATTGCAATAGTGGCCTCGTTTTCTCTCACTTATGCTTTTAGATTTCAGATCTGGGAATTAGTACAACGCCCCCTTCTGTTGGCTATAGCAAGGCAAACAGGGCAAAATATCGACCAAATTAAACCTTGGGCTTTTACGAGTTTAACGGAGCCTTTTTTTAGCTTGATGAGGCTTTCGATTTGGACAGCTTGCCTCGTGGCTATACCAATCGTGTTTTATCAAATTTGGGCTTTTATCCGACCGGGCCTTTTGCCTAAAGAGAGAAGCTATATGTTGCCCTTTGTGGGCATAACCAGTTTCTGCTTTATCAGTGGTATCTACTTTGCCTATGTCTACGCTTTTGAATTTTTAGGAGATGTACTTTTTAGCGAAGCTACGGGGGCGGGCCTGAGGGCTAACCTTCATATTGATCAGTATCTAGATCTATTTATTGGGACACTTGCAATGACTGGAGTTGTTTTCGAACTTCCTGTTCTTTTCTACTTTCTTGCTCGCTTTAGGGTCCTCACAGCAAAACAGATGCTCAAATATTGGCGACATGCAGCCGTTACTATTGTAGTGATAAGTACGATAGCGACCCCAGGTGATGTCGTCGTTACCTCTATTTTTTTTAGCCTAATTCTCCTAGCCCTGTATATGATTTCGGTCTTGGTAGCGTGGCTCGCGGAGCCTAAAAAAGTTCCCAATGAATAATCAAACTGGAGTGTAAGATGCTAATCAAAACGGTTGGAATTGTAGGCGCTGGGCAGATGGGAGGTGGGATTGCTCACGTCGCATCCCTGACTAATCATAAAGTTATTCTTCAAGATATTAGCCTAACAGCTTGTGAAAAAAGCCTATCTTTCATTTCTAAAAATATGCAAAAGAGCGTTGAGAAGGGAAAGATTGCAGAGATAGAAAAAAATAAAGCTCTTCAGTCTATCCAATGTGTTACTAATCTAGAGGATTTGAGGCATTGCGATATTGTTATAGAGGCTGCAACAGAAAAATGGGACATTAAGAAGGCAATTTTTAATGATTTAGATCGTATTTGTAAATCCGAGACGATTCTTGCTTCTAATACAAGTTCCATCTCAATCAACCAGATCGCAGGCGCTACAAGAAGACCTGAGCAAGTAATTGGTATGCACTTTATGAATCCCGTCCCAATTATGGTTTTGGTCGAAGTCATTCGGGGATTGAGCACCTCGGATCAGACATATAGCGACGTTATGACGCTCTCAAAAACTTTTGGAAAAATACCTCTGGGTTGCAATGACTCTCCTGGATTTGTAAGTAATCGTATTCTTTTACCCATGATTAATGAGGCCGTATATACCCTAGCCGAGGGGGTTGCTTCTATCGAGAGTATCGATGGCATTATGAAACTTGGCATGAATCATCCGATGGGGCCACTCACGCTAGCTGATTTTATTGGTCTCGATACTTGCCTCTACATCTTGAACGTTATACATATCGGAATGAAGCAAGATAAATATCGTCCCTGCCCCCTATTGGAGGCGTATGTTCAAGCAGGGTTTCTAGGTAAGAAGACTGGCAAGGGTTTCTATGACTACTCCACCAGGGAACCTCAGCCTCACTACTTATTGGAAAGATCCTAAACCAGGAGTCGGTCGAGTTGTCGACTCAGGTCTGAGCTTCCTTGGCTATTGGCGAGTGACTTGCAAAGTGAGCACATGGCGTAGTTCCATGCCTGAGGATCAATATATGGGCGTAAATGAAGTAAGGAAGCTAAAGCCAGACTGTGGTGGCTGTAGTTATAGATAGGATCTCCCCAAGAAACAGCAAGGGCTACCTCCCTTACAACTCCATCAGATAAGTTAGCGGTATCCAATAAAGAATGGGCAATAGAAAATGCTTTCTGAGGCTCTACATCCAAAATAGCATCTGATAGTTTGAGTTTGGGCCCATCACAGGGAATTTCTGGAGTCATTCGCAAAGAATCTTCCTCACTTGGAAAAAGATTCACCAAAGCGGCGGCCTGTGACCATACTGCTAAATCCAACTTTGCATCGTCACTAAACCAGAGAGACTCAAGATAGGTAAAGAGCCATGAGGTTTTACCTTCCAGATCCCGGCGCGCGTCGAGTAATTTATCGCTACTCGATAGGAGGAGGACCTTGGCCATTTCATCAGAAGGTAGTCCTTTTGCAGCGGCTAAAGTCCACTCATTAAGCATCTGAACTAGCCCAAATTCATTTACTGCCTTTCTAAGACGAGGGATATCTTCAATTGAAGACAGGGATGAATCGCCTACCGAAAGGGGTAAAAATTGATCGAGTCGCTTTTGAGCCCGATCATTCCAGAAGGTATCGGGTGCAGAGGCTGCGATCCAAGCACAAATAGCTAAAAGCCATCGCCCTGTCGCCTTAGGTCTACCCAATTGAATATATAGATATTTCATATGATGGACAAAAACTAGTTTATGCCCCATGTTTGACATATCTTTTTTTACTAGACTGGCCAAAGAATTAAAGTCATCATCTGTGGGAATATTTATTCCCATCACTTCGCCAAAAGCAATTTCTGGGAGTTGTTTTTGAATACCCAATTTTATATTCTCAAAAGATCCTGATCCCATAATGGGTTTTTTGGCCGAGACCGCTCTTCCCTCATGAGCAAAATAATGAAGTTGGGTTCCCAAGGCTCTCCTGAAGCTTTTAGGATCTAACCACTCCTTAAGGCGGAAGACAGAAGAGATCCCCAAAAGACCGTGGGGCATGTGGGGAAGAAAACCCTGCCAATCAATTAGCGGAACAAGTATTTTAATAGCTGATCGAACTGCCAAAATAAGATCCTGATCGGTTCGAGTAGCGTCTACATAGGCCAAAAAAAAGTCCTCGGTAGGGCGGGATAATTCTTGTTCCCATCTCTGCATATCAACCATTTAGGGCCTCGAGGGGAGCTTCCAAAACTCTGCAACAAGATTTGACCAATGAAAATCAAAAGAACGATCCCAGACCGGCGATCCTTGAATAAGATCTGCTTTTTTTAATTTTTCAATAAGCTCCACTCTCAGAGATTCCATGCTATCTCCAAGATTTAATTGTGCGTATCCAATAAGATCTTTGTAGCTCTGACGTTCTTCCTTGAAAGCCTCTAGATATACCGGGGACTCGGCTGAGGGCATCGCGTAAAGCTTGGCTTGCCAAACTTTGAATAAGCTTTGAGCTTTGGGATCTTCTCGAAGAGGAGACTTCACAAGATTCCACTCTTTAATCTGATCTGAACTTTCGTGACGATCTAATGCGGTCCTTAGTTTAAGAATTTTATCTATGTCGGGTTGAATATGGCTAAGGGCTATAAATGACTTGGGTCTCTCTTTTTTGGACCTTCGTTCGAAATATCTTTTTATCGCAGAGACAATGAGGTCAGCAGGAACCAATTGGCCTTCCCATTCCTTGATCTTTTGAAAGTCATCGGCGCTTAAAAATGCACTGCGACCATGCAGATGAAAGGCCCACTCCGCTTCAATCCAATCATATTCTTCTCGAGAGTAGGTCATTAAATCATCCGCTTTCATAAGTTAGGGTTTGGACCCTAGAGTAATCATCCTATATAAGGTCCAAGGCAGCCTGATATACCCTGACCCTTCAATTGATTTTATCGATGGAAGACAGACAAAGGATAAACTTAATAAGAGGTTTATGTGGTGTTATTCCGAGAACAAATTCGTTACAAATCCCGTAAGGAAGTTGACAAACTAAGGGAAGCAGGGCGTCTTGCAGCAAATGCTCTGCGCCTTGCAGCCAAGGCGGCTAAGCCAGGTGTAACGCTATTGGAACTTGATAGATTAGCTGAAAATTACATTCGTAAACAGGGGGCTGTGCCAGGGTTCAAGGGTTACCATGGCTTCCCGGGAACTCTCTGCACGTCCGTTAATGACAAGGTGGTTCACGGCATCCCCTCTGACTATGCGCTTCGAGACGGCGATGTTCTATCCATTGATTGTGGGGCAAAATTGGATGGTTTCAATGGAGATACATGTTTGACAGTTGGCGTGGGTCATATTTCTGAAAAATCAGAAAATCTTATTCGTACTGCCCAGTTAGCCATGTTTCGGGGAATTGAATTTTCTAAAGTAGGAAACCGACTAGGCGATATGTCTACAGCAGTTCAATCATTTGCCGAAGGGGCTGGCTACTCTATCGTGAGGGAATACATTGGTCATGGTATTGGTCGAGATCTTCATGAGGATCCACAGGTTGTTTATGCTGATCAGCCTTCAGGAACCGGATTTCGTTTCGAACCAGGGATGACAATTACGATTGAGCCCATACTCGTTGATGGTAATCATGCTTGCCAGGTAGAATCTGACGGTTGGACTGTGCGAACTAAAGATGGAAGTTGGAGTGCTCAATTTGAACATATGATTGCTATCACAAACGAGGGTCCTAGGATTCTTAGTCTTCCCGATCCAGATTTCGAACTAGCAAGTGGCTTGTAAGACTTGCATGCTTGTATCATCCCCAGCTAAATTAACTAGGTACCTAGCAATTAAAGGCAAGAGGCCTGACGGCTACCATTCGGTAGAACTGATATCCACTACACTCGACCATGTGGGCGAACTGAGTGACGATATTGAATTAATAAAAAGTCAAGCTTTTGAATTCATTTGCGAAGGACCTGAGGCTGGGGGAATTCCTAATAATGAGAATAATTTAGCGGTTAAGGCACTGAGGCTTTTTGAGGAAAAGTGGAGTACCCAACTTCATGTTAGTTTGAGGATCTATAAGCGCATCCCTCATGGGGCGGGGCTTGGCGGAGGAAGCAGTAATGCGGCGGCTGTCTTAAAGGCAATTCCGATCCTATTTGATCGCGGCATATCACAATTTGAACTTCTCGAGATGGCTTCAAAAATTGGTAGTGATGTTCCCCTTTTTATCTTGGGTGGAACAATCTTGGGATTGAACAAGGGTGAGAAAGTAGAAAAAATAGTTTCTATTGATCCTGGTCACCAGATTATTGTCAATGCAGGAATTTCAGTACGTACTGAAGATGTTTACAACTCCATCGGTCATGAACTCTTTGATCCTTCTTCAATTAAAGATGTAATAAAAAGCGCAGAAACTATACCTCGGCGTAATGATTTAGCACCCTTTGCATACAAGATAAGCCCCGATCTTCAGGAGGTTGCTCGTATTCTCTCCGATACGGGTGGTGATGTACTTTTGAGTGGCTCAGGAGGATGCTTTAGTGTTCTTTATGCGAGCGAAGATACCTGTAAGACAGCTATTGGTTGGCTTCACAAGCAAAAGCCTGATTGGAAAATTTATGACATTGGACTTCCTCGATGAAATATAGAGCGAAATTTACACTCTTATTTACGGTCTTTATCGATCTTCTTGGATTCGGGATTGTCATACCTATTCTTCCTCTTTACGCTAAAAACATTTCGGATAACCCTAGCCCGTGGATGGTTGGTATTAATGAATGGTTTAGTTTCAGTAACCCCGGCGCCTTTTGGGCAGGATTAGCTATGGTGAGTTATACATTAATGCAATTTATAGCAACCCCCATCCTGGGTCGATGGTCAGATAAAATTGGCAGACGCCCCTTGCTATATATTTCTCTCATGGGATCAGCTCTTGGCTATCTTGTTTTGGGTTTGACTATGAGATATGAGTGGGTCATCGCAGCACGTATTTTGGATGGCTTGACCGGTGGCAATATTGCCGTCGCTCAAGCCGCTATGGCAGATATTTCTACCCCTGAAGATAGGAGTAAATCATTAGGAATGATGGGTGCCGCCTTTGGTATGGGCTTCGTTTTGGGGCCTGCGCTAGCGGGAATCTTAAGCGGTTCCTCCTGGGGTAATTGGCTTCTGGGCATGCACGGCATACATCTACCCTTCATAGTCGCTTCGGTAATGAGCTTAACTGCATCGGTATCTGTCCTTTTTTTCTTACCGGAAACGCTTTCTGAAGAAAATAGAAAAAAAACTAATAGTACAAAAAGAGGGCATGCACTTTTGCAAGTATTAAAACGGCCTCAAATGCCAACGCTTATAGCAATCTCTCTCCTGACTGTCACGGGCTTTGGTATGTTTGAAGGCTCCTTTTCTCTTATGGCTAATGAGCGTTTTGGATTTGGACAAAGAGAGGTCGGATATCTTTTTGGTGTCGTGGGCCTTCTGATTGCTATTTATCAAGGCGCCATGGTGAGGATTGTCAGTGCATTAATTTCCGAGCAGAAATTATTAGTTCTTGGCTTAACCTTTTTAATTATTGCCTTTATCTGCTTACCAGTTGCACCGCTTTATTGGCCTTTTTATCTTTGCATCATTCCTGCAGCGTGGGGTTCGGGGATGAACAATACTTCCACCTTCGCTTTAGCCTCCAAACTTACTCCCCCGGAGGATCAAGGAAGTCTTTTTGGTGCCCTAGGAGCTGTCCAAAGCCTTGGTAGAATTTTAGGTCCTGCAATTGGAACCCTCGCCTTTGCACAATACGGTTATCGTATGCCCTTCCATATTGCGGTTGGATTTATTGTATTAGCTTTAGCTGCAGCCTTATTTCTACTATCAGATTCCCTTAATGATTCGAACAAGTCTCAGCATCCATGAAGGAACGCGGCATATGGAACTTTTCGATCGATCCCAACCCGCGACTATTCTTTTTGATCTTGATGGAACTTTGGTAGATCCTTTTTTGGGGATCAAACATTGTCTTCAAAAAATTTCTAAATCTTACAATTTCCCAATGCCCGAGGACCAACAAATCAAGGACTCCATTGGCTTGGGCATGAAAGAAACTCTTCGCCGACTGGGTTTATTTCCTAACATAAAAGATCTTGACAACGCGCTTTTATCTTTTTGGGACGCTTACCGTGAAGAGGGTTTATTTGAGCATGAGCTTTACCCTGGTATCTACAGTTTATTACATCGGCTTAAACGCCAAGGACACCACATTTATATCGTAAGTTCGAAACCGGGAATTTTTGCCCGGAGAATTGCATACCAGTTTGACCTTAATCTAATTTTCGATGCCATCTTGGGATCTTCTCTTTCAGAAGAATGGCAATCCAAGAGAGAGGTTGTAGATACGCTGATGGCCTCTGGAGCCATCAAGGGCCGAGGCATTATGGTTGGTGATAGAGCCGATGACATTGTCGCCGGAAAGATTCATGGCTTATTCACGATTGCCGTGGCTTATGGCTATGGATCCCCTAGTGAAATCATAGAAAGTCAGCCAAATTTAATTGTTCAATCAGTCGCTGAGTTAGAACAATGGTTTCAATCGGCGTTCCCTTCTGATGAACTTTTTGATCCCTTCAACCGATCTGAGTAAGGAACGGGTACTAATTCGAAGATCACTAAATTCATAGACCCTTAGATACCTGTCGTGACATAGTTATGAATATGGAATTCATCTATGCCATTATCTTAGGTGCTGTTCAAGGGATTACAGAATTTTTACCTGTAAGCTCAACAGCCCATCTGACTCTTACCGAGCATTTATTGCTCGGGAAAGGAATGCCTTTAGCGTTTGATGTCCTCCTTCATTTGGGAACTCTGATGGCACTCCTCATCTATTTTCGTGAAGAGATTAAATCAATCTTCTGGGGTCTCTATGGCAGAAGCCAAGAAGGGGCAAATCTTGCGAGGATGATCGCTGTTGCAATGGTCCCGACAATTGCATTCGGACTATTGACAAAACCTTCTAAGGAGTGGGCTAAAGATCACTTATGGGTTTATGGCTTAGGTTTACTAATTACAGCTTGGATGCTCTATACAGCCAATCTCAAATCTGCTCTGAATGCAGGTAAACCCCTTTCTTCTTTAGACAAGAGTGACGCATTGGCGATCGGGGCCATTCAGGGAATTGGTGGAGGTTTTGGGATTTCAAGATCAGGATCGACCATTTCTCTGGGCGCCCTTCGAGGACTTAGCTTAAACGCTGCAACGCGGTTTAGTTTTCTCTTAGGGATTCCTACCATAGCCGCTGCTACGCTATTCGAATTTAAATATTTTATCAAGGCGTGGATGTTCGATGCTCCTTTGCCTGAAACAATCGGGTTTGAAGGGGGAAATTTTCCCTTACTCTCTTGCCTCACGGGTGTCATTACCGCATTTGTTTTTGGTTATTTTTCTATCTCCCTACTTGATCGTCTGACCAAGAATCCAAAGCTGAACGGGTTCGCTTTTTATTGCCTCTGCATGGGTACACTTCTTCTAATTTTGGGAACTGTTGGAATTGATGGATTGCAAAATTTAGGAAGCATTCCGCATCGGTAAAAGCTTAAATAATAGTAGTCCTGATATGATTTTAATGGACTATTTTTTCCATAATCACTATTCACGCATAAGAAATAAACTGGTCGCCAAGGGTCTCGTTTAAAGATATGTTTTGGTATAGTGTACTTAATCCTCCAAATTTTTTAAAAGGTGGCCCATCGAATGATTTTTTCTTATGATTGAAGTTTCTAATATTTATAAGTCTTTTACCTTAAAGGACAAGCGAACCCTGAAGATAAAGACGATTGCGGCTGTTCAGGACATATCATTTAGTGTTCTGCCTGGAGAAATTTACGGTCTTTTAGGTCCTAATGGGGCAGGTAAAAGTACGACTCTTCGCATGATTGCAACTTTAATGTCTCCGGAAAAGGGTTCTATAAAAGTAAGCGGACTGTCCACCACGCAACATCCCAATGAGGTAAGGGCCAAACTAGGATTTTTAGCGACAGATATGGATGTTTATGAACGCTTCACTCCAAGAGAGCAGCTTAAAATTTTTGGAGAATTCCAAGGCATGGACCCTGAAAGTGCAGAAAAGCGTGGGCTACAACTGCTCGATAACTTAGGAATATTAGATTTTGCCAATGTCAAAATGGATGGTTTTTCTTCCGGACAAAGACAGAAATTTAATATTGCGCGTGCTCTTCTGCACGATCCACAGGTAATCATTTTTGATGAGCCTACTACAGGTCTTGACGTACTAACAGCTAAGACTGTGCTCGATCTCCTTATAAATTTAAAGACTCAAGGAAAAACCATTATACTTTCGACTCACATTCTTCCCATGGTTGAAAAAATATGCTCAAAAGTTGGAATTATCTATCAGGGCAAGCTCCAAACCGAGGGCTCTCCTAAACAGGTAATGGAAAGATTTAATTCTAACAGTCTCGATGAAGTATTTTTTACGTTAGCAGACTCTAAAGAACCCAAGGGGGGGCAATGAAGGGTGCTTGGTTAGTACTGAAAAAAGAGATGCTCTACTGGACCAAAGATCGACGTACTCTTTTTTTAACCTTGTTCTTTCCCTTAATTCTTTATCCTCTCTTGTTTGGCATCATGACCAAAATGAGCCTCAATGACTCAAGGAGACTCAGCACTTCAGTCACGCGAGTCGCCATAGACGACCCAAGAAATATCCTCTCCTCAATCCTTTTTAGAGAAGGCTCCGGTTTTGAGAAGTTTACTGAATCCCTCGAGAATATTCCATTAGCTTTAAGTCAAGAAAAAATACATTTATCCATCAAAGTACCTCAAGACGCAAAAGATTATGTTGCCTCTCAGAAACCAATTGATCTTCAAATCACCTATGACCCATCAAGAGATATGTCTGAAAAGGGTTTTTTAAAAATACAAAAATTCATCAAAGATAACGACGCCATGATCGTAGTCGGAAGATTGAATGAATTAAGACTGACGAGCGATATTCTGGAACCCACCCGAATCTCCATCATTAAGACAACTGGGGCTAATGAAGAGATCGGGAAATTAATTGGACTCTTTTTGCCTTATTTTCTATTGATTTCTATGTATGCAGGGGCAATGCAATTTGGCGCGGATATCACTGCGGGTGAAAAGGAACGCGGTACCCTTCTCTCTTTATTAACTACTCGTCTGTCAAGGCTCCAAATTATGCAGGGGAAGATGTTGGCTATTTTTTGTGTCTCTATTTTGGGGATCGCCATGAACCTTATAGCCATTGGCCTAGGAGGATTTACGGCAGGAAATCTTGCACTTTATGATCGAGTTGAAAAAACTAAAGCAATGGCGATTTCCATGGGCTCACCTACCCCCCCTACTATCGACCTTCAATCAATCCTGACACCGCAAGCAATTTTACTCACCCTCGGGTTACTAATCCCCTTAGGGCTCTTGTTCTCAGCCATCATCTTGACCATTGGGGCACAGTCTAAAAGCGTCAGAGAGGCAAATGTTGCAATGGTTCCTGGTATTTTTATCGTCTTAGCTATCGGAGTTTTTTCACTGTCGCCTGGAATTGAAAAACTGACCTACCTACCCTTCGTTCCCCTCATGAATATCACTGTGGTGATAAGGAAACTATTCACTGGTCAATTTGTTGCATGGGAATACCTCATTACCCTTTTAATGACCCTTTTATTGAGTTGGTTCACTGTGGCTCTATCGGGTCGCCTGTTGAGTAGGGAGAATGCTTTATTCAAATCATGATAAAGACTTTGGCGATGAATAATTTTGAGGTAAACTAGGGGGCTATAGAGGTTTCGCTTATGTCATCAAAAAATGCCACTTCCCCTCCTAGAATTCTTATTGATCAACTAGAAAAAGCCATCAAGGCAGTTGATAGTAAAAAATATGAAGAGGCTCAATCTCTCTTGGATATCCTCAGTCTTTCGTCCAAAGAGTTGGGGGATACAGCGATTCAAAGTGTTGCTCAGAAATACTTATCGATTCTGAAGAGAAAGAGAATGCTCGCTCAGCCGCGCCCCGATGATCCCATGATGGATATTCAAATTGAACTTAATCGAAAGAACTGTGATCAGGCCTTATCACTGATTGCTGCACAAGTAGAAAATCCTCAGAATAAAGCCAAACTTCATTATCTCAAAAGTCTCGCTTATGCCCAAAAAGGGGATGCTGAGCAATGCTCGTCGGCATTAAAATCTGCTATTGGGCTCGATAAGAATCTAGCTTTTCTTTGGAGACTTGAGCCAGACGCTCAAGAAATGAGAAAGAATCAAATATTCGCCTTCGCGGAAGAAGATTAGAAATCTTCCTCTCTAATCCATTAGATTTTTCATGCTTAATCCTGAAAGCCCCCTTAGAGTTGTCGCCCTCGGAGGAGGGACGGGCTTATCCGGAACACTCAGAGCGCTTAAACCAGAGGCTGTCAGGCAGCAAGATCCTTGGAAGATCTCTGGGATCGTCACTACTTCTGATGATGGAGGATCTAGTGGTCGTATCCGTGAAGAATTTGGATCTATCCCACCTGGAGATTTGAGAAACTGTCTCTCCGCACTCATTAGGGATAACTCTCCCCTGTCGGACCTTTTAAACTACCGCTTTAAGAGCGATGGTCCTCTATCGGGTCATTCACTCGGAAATCTCATGCTCTCTGCTCTTGCTGATGTTTCTGGAAACTGGGTCAGAGCAGTCCGACAATTGTCAAATATTCTTGTAACGGTCGGTCACCTATATCCATCTTCCGTAGAACCCATCACGCTCCATGCCGAAGATGCTAATGGTGAGCGACTCACGGGGGAATCTAATGTCAACCGAGGCCGAGCTCCTTTCAGAAGTTTTTGGATTCAACCAAGAGAGGTGGAGTCTCTTCCCGATTCAGTCTTAGCAATCCAAAGGGCAGACATAATCATCTTAAGTGCAGGTAGTTTATATACTTCAACCCTAGCGAACCTGCTTATTGGAGATATACGAGAAGCCATTCAGGAATCTAAAGCTCCCATTTTATATATTGCCAATATCATGACCGAGCCCAATGAAACTATCGGCATGACTCTTGTAAATCATTTAGAAGCAATTGAACAGTGGGGTAGAATTAGGCCCAATGGAGTCATTGTTAACCAAACTGAACTCCCCGTTGAGATGAAAAAACGCTACGAACTCGAGGGTGGATCTCCCATTACTTATTCAGATAAAAGCTATGGCGAAACCCAAGTATTTTATGGTGATTTGCTTGACTTAAGTGAAACCATGGCCCGTCATTCGTCCTCAAAACTTAACTATGCCATCAAGGAAGCTATAGGAAAATTGAAGAACCGTTAGCCTAAAGGTTTAGACTTAAGGCTATGAGGACTTTATGAATATAATGCGTTTACTTCTAATCGTGATTTCCATATTTTCACTTATCAGTGCCCAACAAAAACCCGTAACAACTGCTCAAATGAAAAAACAGATTGAGCTACTGGTGGCTGAGCGAGACGATCTCCAGTCAAAATTGACACAATACGAGGAAAATAGAGATGCCTTACTCTCTCTTCAAAAAGCTCTAGAGCTTTTGAAAAATGAAAATGAAGACCTGAGGCTTAAACTCGAACAAATGAAGAATACGATATCTGAGAATGATCAAGGCAGCGAGACTATGTTGAAAGAGTTTGCAGATAACAAGAAAGAGCTCGAATTCCTGCGAAATAGAGTATCTCAACTCGAAAAAGAAAATGATGATTTGAATCCCTACTCTAAAACTGGAATCAAAGAGGGTTCTCTAGTTGTACTTTCAGAGGAGATCACACCCGCAAAACCCATGAATCTCGATCGTGTGAATCCTAGGTTAGGTCCACCCTGGGGTCGACCGCGCGGTATGGTCATTATTAATGTATTAATCAATGAGCGTGGCGAAGTTTTATCGGCTCGCATTCTCCAAGGCCTCACAGGTGAATCTAGTGAAATCAAAGATGCCAATGAGGCCTGCCTAGAAGCAGCCAAGCGTGTTCTCTTTGATCCTGCACGAAGTAAAGAAGGTCGTCGAGTCAAGGTCTGGCAGGCTGTAGGCTTCTATCTAGATTAAAGTATCAATCTTTTATCCTTGAAAGCATTCAACATCTGATTTAGCCCAAGCTTGGCAAGCCAATCGTTGATCATCTTTTGCTTTAAGTGTTGTAAGAATTTTTTTCTCAGAGGCCCCAATTGGACTTAGGTGTTCTTGGCCCTTTCGAATAGTCACAAGACATGATCCGCATCGTGCATGACCTCCACATCGATGGGTCAACTCAATCTTTGTTGACCGAGAGGCTAAAAGGATCGAAGTTTCATTTTCACAAGAGGCTTCGTCACTTCCCTTTGAATTTATTACTTTAACTTTAAACATAATTACCTTTTGAATGGAAAGCGTGTAATCTAATTAAATGATAAAAATCTTAGTTTAACAGGAGATTTTCATGCCCCGTCCTGTCGCTGCAATTACTGGAGGAGGAAGCGGTTTAGGAGAGGGTATGGCGCTTCTATTCGCAGAATCAGGTTATGACCTTGCTTTATGCGGTCGAAGAATTGAAAAACTTGAGCAGGTAGCGGAAAAATCAAAGGCCTTAGGGGCTGCCGTCTATATTCAAAGTGTTGATGTCCGAAATTATGAATCCGTTGATAATTGGCTAATAAAAGCTCGTGAGAAATTTGGACAGCTCGATGCGTTAATCTGTAACGCAGCTGGAAATTTCATTGCACCTAGTATCGAGCTGTCTCCTCGTGCATGGAAAGCGGTTACTGAGATCAATATGGATGGGACTTTTTTTGCATCGCAATCGTTTGGAAAAATTCAGATTGAGGATAAAAGACCAGGGTCGATCACCTCGATCATCGCAGCTTATGCACGCAGTGGCCAACCCGGGACTATCCATAGTGCAGCCAGCAAAGCAGGGGTTCTCGCCATCATGAGAACCCTAGCGGCCGAATGGGGTCGTTTTGGTATCCGATGTAATTCAATCTCACCTGGGCCTATCCACACCGAGGGTACCGATAAGAATCTTTGGAGTTTTCCGGGTGCTGAAAAACGCATGAAGTCCACCATTCCTCTTGGCCGAATTGGTGAAGTAAAAGACATCGCTCAAGCTGCGCTTTTTTTAGCTTCACCCCAGGCCTCTTGGATCTCGGGGGCCGACTTAGATGTCGACGGAGCTCAATGGCTGAATGGTGGAGTCTTTGGATGGGATCCAAACGATCTTCCAGGACCTATGCTTGCCCTAATGAAAGCAATGAGAGGCTCCAAATCCTAGGGGGTATCTCTCTTTAGGTGAACTTTGGCTGCCGCTAAGAATCTCTGACGGCCTTCGTCGAGTCCTATAATAGGATTGGGATATCTCCACTGAGATCTCAGATCCTCTGGAGCAAGCCACGGCGTGTGAATCCATTCATTTGAGACCTCAGAGAGTTCAGGGACATATTTTCTTACATACTCTCCCGAAGGATCGAACTTCAGTGCCTGAGTGATGGGATTAAATATCCTAAACCAAGGTTGAGCATCACACCCGCAGCCCGCACTCCACTGCCACCCTGCGTTATTTTGAGCCCAATCCCCATCAGTGAGATATTTCATGAAATGCTCTTCTCCTCGCCTATAGTCAATTAAAAGATGCTTGGTAAGGAAACTGGCGCTTATCATACGAGCGCGATTGTGAACGTACCCTGTTGTGAGTAATTCTCGGGCGGCCGCGTCCACAATGGGATATCCCGTCTTTCCTTCTAGCCACGCTCGCCAATCTTCCTGATTATTTAAGTATGGAAAGTCTCTGAAATCTTGGCGAAAGGGGGTGGATAGCAATTCGGGCCACTCCCATAACATGTGGTGGCTGAATTCGCGCCAAAGTAATTCATTTAAGAACTTGCGGGTATCGTCCGTGAGTCCGGAAAGGATGGTCTTTTGCCAAATGCTACGAATTGATAGAGTTCCAAACTTGATATGGGCACTAAGTCTTGAAGTGCCACGATGATCCATTCGATCTCTCATAGAGGAATAACTTGAAACCGGACCAGAAAGAAAGGCATGAAGTATTTTTTTTCCCTCGGACGATCCTCCTTTTTGGATATGAGGGTTTCTTTCAATTTTTAACTGGGTGAGACTTGGTATTGATATCGAATGAATCTTAATATCACTAGGAATTGGGGGTAAAGAAGTAGGGGTTGATTCTTTATTGTGAATACCTCGGGACCAGCAGACCTTAGAGAATGGGGTAAATACCCTAAACATTTGGTCCGAGCCGTTTCGAATAGAACCTGGTGGAAACAACGTCTCTCCTTCTAGCAAAGTCATGGGAATCGAGTGGGTCTTAAGAGCATCCGAAAGACGCTGATCTCTTTCTCTTCCAAAGGGCTCAATCCATCGGCAGCAGAATACTTGGTCGATTTTCCATTCTTTGGCCAATTGAGGAATAAGATCTACAGATTTGCCTTCACGAATGATTAATTCTGTTCCTAGATTATGAATAGCCTCCTTGAGTTCTTCGAGAGACTCTAAAAGGAATTGAATACGATGGGGCATTTCCTTAGCGCGCTCAGGCTTGAAGAAATAGGGGTCTATGATAAAAAGAGGGATTACCTCATCATCAGGGCTGAGGGTTTCAAAAAAAGGATGATCCTCGATACGAAGATCCTTTCCTCGAAACCACCAAAGGACACGACGTTTCAACGAAGTTCAGCAGCCAGGACAGCTTCCCAGAGAGAAGCTGGAGTAGTCGATAAGAGCCATTCTGAAACCAAGGGTCGAATAACCCAAGTCCCCTCGGCAATTTCAAAATCAAGTTGACCCGGTCCCCATCCTGCATAGCCCAAAAATAATCGAAACTGCTGAGTGACATCATCCATTAGGATCTCGAGAAGGTCTTTTCGGGTAGAAACAAAATGTGTAAAGTCCAAAACAGTATCCTCTGGCATTGGAAGACCCCCTTTAACAATAACCATTCCCCGTTGAGGCTCCACGGGTCCACCATAGTAAGCCATCGCCTCAGGGGTAAGTTCACAGGGCAATCCTGACTCCTTAGCAATGGTCTGAAGACTAATTGGAAGAGGCTTATTGATAATAACCCCCAGGGAACCCTTATCGGTATGCTCAATGATCAAGATGACAGTACGCTTAAAGCGCTCATCCTGCATGGAGGTGGTAGCTACTAGCAAAGCGGGTGAATGCAAGGACATTAGACGATCATACTCCTAAATATGCTGATTATACTTAGCTTGTAAACTAAAAATCCATGAAACGGGGATCGGTTAGGGTCATTCCATGGCCTTTATCGAGTGCTTCTTTAATTTCAGGCGAAAGCGATTGAAGAATCTCAAGCCAAAGAGGATCTATACTTCCATTGAAAAAAATAACTGAGGGCTCTCCTTGATCATAATCATCTTGATTATTCCAAAGATGTATCCAGCCGATATAGTTTTTTTTAACAAATACTGTAGCGCTAATCACAAGGACTGCCCGAAACTCCATCCCTTTTAAGAATTGTACAAGCATGCAGAAGGATAGGCCAAGCTACTTCGATTTGTTCCACGGCTCCTTGGGGACTCCCGCTTAAATTAAGGATGAGCGTCTTACGAATAGACCCACAGATAGCCCGACTTAGAGGAGACATAGGATGCTTATTTTTCGAGCGAATTAATTCTGTGACTCCAGGAATTTCTTTTTCAATAATTTCTTTAGTTACATCAGGCGTGATATCTCGAGACGAGATGCCCGTTCCCCCACACGTAAGAATTACGTCAAGATTTTGATTTAAAAGAATCCTAAAAGAGTCCATGAGTTGATCCCTGTCGTCAGAAATGAGTTCCTTAATGAGATGAGTAACTCCATGATCAGCCAACCATCTCTCTAAGTTAGGCGTAGAGAGGTCCTTATAGAGCCCTTGATAAGCTCGATCCGATAGTGTAATGAGAGCAACTTTCATATCCCATTAGGATAAACGCTTTGATCATAAAAGTTTCCCTCTTATGCGAAAATAATTCTTTGGGGGTTTTGGAGATGAAAGAGCATCCCGAGAGAATTGGGATTCTAGGGGGTGGACAACTCGGCCTAATGCTCTGCAAAGCTTTGCAGCAACTAGGAGTCAAGGTTTCTGTCTACGACCCAACTCCTGATTGCCCATGTGCGTCTATAGCAGATTATTTTGCGGAAGGATCTTTTTCTGATCATCAAGCGATTCTCGGATTCGCTAGCGATATCGAGATTCTTACATTCGAATTTGAAAATATATCTTCAGAGACCCTTATTGCCATTGAAAAGATAAAAAAAATACACCCCTCTCCAGCGGTTTTATATATTTCACAGGATCGGATTCGCGAAAAAGGATATCTAAATTCGATTGATATTCCTACTGCAAAGTGGAGGGAAATCAATACTCTTTCTGACCTCACTAGTGGTGTCGATGCCCTGGGAGTTCCCTCGATACTTAAGACATCTTCAATGGGCTATGACGGTCGAGGTCAAATCAGACTGTCATCATCAGAACCTGCTTATCTCAAAGAATGTCTTGATAGATTTGAAGGCCGAGCAGCAGTCCTTGAGCAATGGGTTCCATTTATTCAGGAATTTAGCCTGATCGGGGCCAGGGACAGTCGAGGGAACATGTCCTTTTGGGATCCCTTTGTCAATCATCATGAAAACCACATCCTTGAAAGTACCCTCTACCCAGGATTCATTCCTCCCAAGTCGGCTGAATTGGCATTATCCATGGGCAAGAAGATCATGGAGTCAATGAATGTCGTCGGACTTCTCACGATTGAATTCTTCCTCCTACCTGATGGGCGAGTCTTAGTTAACGAACTCGCTCCTCGTCCCCATAATTCAGGTCACATCACGATCGAGGCATCTGAAACAAGTCAATTTTATCAGCTAGCACTTATTCTAACGGGTCGGCCTCTGGGCTCTGTCGGCGTTATCAAACCGGGGGCAATGATCAATCTTCTTGGCGATCTTTGGCTGGGTTCAAAGGGAGAACCGGACTGGAATACAGCCTCAGGAATTCCTGGAGTCTTCCTTCATCTTTATGGAAAAAAGACCCCAAAAAATGGAAGAAAGATGGGGCATTTAACTTTTCTCCACCAGGACCCCTGCGAAGCCTTAGTCGCCCTCAGAACTCTCAAACAGCGTCTATCGAATTAGTTCTTAAAATAACCTTTAATCGCTTCGCATACACTTTCTGCAAATCTCGATCTAAACTCAGGGTCAGAGAGATTTTCTGCATCGACAGGATTATTTAGATTAGCCACTTCGATAAGAATCTTGGTGGAAGATTTATTGTATCTAATCACAGCAGGAACAAAGGCCGTTCCTTCCCTTTGTATGATATTTCGTATGGCTCGATTTTTGTGAATGGGTAGTTGATTTTGAGCTAATTTTTTAATCAAAGACTCTGCAAACTGACGACTCCTGACTTCTCCGAGGAAACGTTCTTGGGGTGTAAAAGTAACGGATCCATATTTAGGTAGCTCATTTACTTGAACACCCTTGAGACCCCGTATCTGAAAGCGGTCGGGGACCCCCGATGATCCCGGAACATAAACCATTGTTCCAGAGGCAGAGGGATGAAGACTATCGGCATGGAAAGAAATAAAAAGTGTTTTTTTCGGATCCCCTTGGGCGCTGATGAATTTACTAGTCCATGAATTACTAACTATCCAGCGAAGATGGACGCCAACCGAACTAGGATTCTCTCCATCGTTTCTGTAGGGGGGTGACGTGAGGATTTCAGCTGAGGGTGATATTTTTTTAATTCGATTCCTTATAGTATTTCTAACGCCAGGATATGAGATTACATTTCTCACTGTTGCCTGCGTCTCTTTTAATAACTGACTTCTGACCCTGTTGGCAATGTCATATACAAAGTCGGATTCCCAAAGGCCATTCGCAGAAGCTCCGGGGTCGATACCCCCGTGGCCAGCATCTAAAATGATTGCTACCCCTTTGAGGTTTGGACTTGCTGATAGGGACTCGGTTTGCTTGATCTTGTCACGTACTTCTTTTTCATCTTTAAGTGCCACCGATCCCTCTGGTTGAAAGGGGCTTGCTAGGTAATCAATAGGAATTAATAAAGCCTGACCGGGCTTGATGATTCGTACATCCCTAATACCACTTTTTTTAGCTATAAGAAGAGATAAAGCATTCACTTCGAGGGGGAAAACTCGGTCCGTATACCTTAGGACTACATCTGAATAAATTGCTTCACCTTTTCTCAAATGATAAATTGCATACTTTTCATCGGCCTTCAATTGGTAAGTTAAAAGTCTTCGATAAGCCTCGATTTTAGCTTCGTCATCAAGGCTATCTTCAGGACTGGACTTATTCGGTCTAATTTTTAGACCCCCTAATTCTTTTGCTAAAAGCTGTCGGGGGATAATCCACTGATCTCCTTTTCTCACTTTTTCTGGCAACAAAGGGTTAATCGACATCAATTCATCATAATTTTGACCATGGCCAGTGAAAAAAGTACTGATGAGCCAAACTGTTTCTAATTCTGGATATGCCACCTGGTGAATAACTTGATTTTCTTTCCACTCATCTTTGGGGAATAAAACCAAAAGAGCCCACCGTTTCCCATCTGAATTGAGATCTCGGTAGTCAATCCAGGTCTCTATTGTTACTCCAGGTTTTAGGAAGCCTTTGGGGATCGCACGACCTTGGACCATAATGCCTTCGTTGGGTTTAAACCAAACCAGGGCCTGGGACCCGGTCGGAAGATTACCCTTAACGGTCATGGAAGCGTGCTGTCCTCGTATCCAAGACGAGGCCCACAGCACTAAACAGAGAGTTAGGAGACTGACTTTTAGTCTCAAATGCAACTCCTTCTTGTAAAATTCTTATGAGGCGCCATCATATCTTTATGATGGCAGAGACTGAAATATTTGATTTGATCATTGTTGGTGCTGGACCCGCAGGGATAGCAACGGCGGTCGAATCAAAAAGAGTAGGTATTCAGAAAGTACTACTAATTGAGAAAGGTCCTCGGCACAGTTACTCCATTGAGAAACTCTATACACCGGGTAAGCGCGTTGACAAAGTCTACTTAGGCCAAGATATTGAATGTGAGGGATCGGTTTGTATTGTCGATGGGACAAGAGAAACCGTCCTGAAAACCATGGATCAATTCATTGAAGAGTATGGACTTGAAATTATCGCCAACACCGAGGTCGATCATATCGAACAAGTTGCCAATGATTTGTTTGTTATTACCGATTTAGAAAAGCGGCAGTGGAGGACACGGACTGTAGTTATTGCGATTGGCGTTTATGGACGACCGAATAAACCCAACTACCCGCTTCCATCCTCCCTAAAGCAAAATATCTGGTTTGACCTTTCTCAAAACATACCTGCAAGAAGCCGTGTACTCATTGTTGGAGGTGGTAATACTGCCCTCGAATATGCTCAATACCTATATAGTGACCATCAGGTAACGCTTTGTTACCGAGGAAAAGAATTCACAAAGGCAAACGAAGTAAACAAAAAGATTGTTTCGGATCTGGAAAAAAATCGACACATCGAAATATTGCTTGAGTCTAACGTGGTTAACATCTGTGATCGACAACAGCACCCTAGGATTGAAGTCACGTTCCAAGATGAAACTCGTAGACAATTCGATGACATCTTGTACGCTATCGGAGGAACGACTCCTGAATCTTTTTTAAAGAAAGTAGGAGTTACTTTGGAGGGAAAACATCCAACAACTTCCCATGCTTACGAGTCAGGTATTCCAGGTCTCTACCTTGCGGGCGATTTAGTTTCAGGAGGAAAAGGAACAATAGTCAAAGCTTTCAATACTGGAAAGACAGTCGTATGGGATGGTTTATGTCAAGGACAACTTGAATGCCGGATTCCTATTCCAAGGTAAACAATATATATATTCTGATATGATGAAAGTAAGTAGGAGGTTCTGATGTCGATTAGTTGCCAACATTGTGGATCTGATCTAACGGCTCCACAAAGCGTGCGCATTGCTGAATATCATTTCGGTCGACTTGAGGCTTTACAGCAAGATCCTGTGGAGGGCCCGGGTTTTAAATACCACTTTGAACAACCGGATACATACACAATTCTGTGCAATATTTGTAAAAGACTGGTTCGAACACTCCCTATTAAAGCAGTCTTAACTCCTAAATAGCATCAATTAATACAGCCGTAATATTGTCGGCCCCTCCCTCTCGGAGGGCGGCTAGGATCAGTTGAGATAGGCATTCTGATTGATTTTCGATTCCCAGGGTTTGCTCGATAGTCTTCTCATCAATCATGCCGTTCAAACCATCGGAACAAAGCAGAAATCGGTCGCCCGTAGAGGCTGTAAACGAGGTGATTTCAACACGAATAGATGTGGTGTTACCTAGAGCCTGGGTAATCACATTACGCATAGGATGAGAACTGATTTCTTTTTCACTCAAGAGTCCCTTCTCGAACTGTGTCTGAACCCAAGTATGATCGATCGTTAATTGTTTGATTTTTTTATCTCTTAGTACATAAGATCTCGAATCACCCACATGAGCTATGGTTACTTTACTACCCTCGACCAAAATGGCTACAGCGGTCGAAGCCATGGACATATGATCAGGATTTACCTTGATGTGTTCAAGTATCGACTCACTTGCCTCACGAAAAGCCAAATCCATTCTCACTTCAGGGGTTTTGAGATGACTATCTTTAACGGAGTCAATAATCGATTCAACAGCTATCTTACTTGCAACCTCTCCTGCTGTATGACCTCCTAGGCCATCCGCAACAATATATAAACCTAAATAATCATCATGATAGAAATAATCCTCATTGAGTTCTCTGATTAGACCCGGGTGGGTCGTCCCGGATGAAAGATATGGCATCGCAAGAAACCTCAAATGGGTGAGAAAATAAGTTTACCAAGTCCCCTTTCCTTTCATTCAATTTCTAGGATTTAAAAGTTATGGCATCCTGGCAAGACATTCTCAAAAATACGAGGTCTGTAGCAATCGTAGGTCTCTCAGATAAACCCTGGAGAGCCAGTTATGGGGTAGCTAAATACCTAAGAGATTCGGGCTACCTCATTTATCCCGTAAATCCAGAACTCCATTCTTCACTGTGGGATATTCCCGCTTCTAAGAATCTCTCGGAAATTCAGGAAGTAGAGGTGATTAATGTCTTTAGAAAAAGCGAAGATCTCCCCGAACTTGTTAATGAAATATGTGGACTCCCTTGGATTCCACAAATGTGTTGGTTCCAATTGAATATGAAATTAGAGCCCTCCGATGAATACCGACTTACCCAAAAGGGTATTCTTGTCGTCACAGATAAATGCTTAATGGTAGAACATCGCTTGATGAATTAGGGGTTCGAATTCTCCTTTTGCGGACCTATCAATATCTGCGAAACTTGAGTATAAGGATCCTAGTTCATGACACTCCCTCATTCAACACAATGGAGAACACTCCTTCAAAAGGGTGATGTATCTTCGAGGGATTTGGTTGAAGAATCTTTTAAAAAAATTAGGGAGTTCGAACCTAAATTGAATGCGATCATCTCGCATTATTATGAAGAATCAATCGAGCTATCCCTAAAGTCAGATCGGCGAATCAAAAGTGGGGATCGAGGAGCTATGGTAGGTTTACCCATTGCCCTGAAGGATAATTTTAATTGGTCAGGGTCTCTTATGACTTGTGGTTCTAAGATTCTCAAAGGATTCACCTCCCACTACAACGCTACAGTTGTGGATAAATTGCTAAGGGCGGGGTCAATCCCCATTGCGAAAGCCAATATGGATGAATTCGCCATGGGAAGCAGTGGTGAATTTAGTGCTTACGGTCCTACTTTGAATCCTTGGGACACCCAACGCGTTTCTGGTGGGAGTTCGAGTGGTTCTATTGTTTCAGTAGCAGCACAATACGTTGTCTCTTCCCTTGGAAGCGATACAGGCGGCTCTGTTCGCCTCCCTGGTAGTTTCTGCAATGTCACTGCAATGCGACCAACCTATGGAATTCTGAGTCGATACGGGCTTACCTCGATGGCGTCGAGTTTGGATGTTGTAGGGCCTTGTGCTTCATCAGCCTTCGAGGTGGGAGCACTACTTAGTGTTCTTGTTGGTCAAGACGCTAAAGACTCGACCTCAATCGAACTACCAAAGTGTGAATCCCTTTATCCACTCAAGCCACTGGATTTGCGAGGAATTCGTGTTGGGCTACCCAGGGAATACTTTACTGACGGAATTGATCCTAGTGTTCGAAAAGTAATCGAAAAGAGTATTGATGAATTCAAGAGTATGGGCGCATCCATGATTCCTATTTCGCTTCCTCACACAGCCTACGCTATTGATACCTATTATCTTATTTGCGTGTCAGAAGTATCTTCAAATTTAGCGAGGTTTGATGGAATTCGATTTGGTTATCGAACCTCGAAGTCCGAAAACCTAATCGACTTAATCGCTAAGACCCGAGATGAGGGTTTTGGTGAAGAGGCTAAAAGAAGAATTCTACTTGGTGCTTTTTGTTTAAACCAAGGGCATGTCGATGAATACTACCACCGCGCACTAAGGGCAAGAAATCTAATCACCCAAGATTTCAACAAAGCTTTTCAAGAGGTGGACTTTTTACTCACTCCGGTCAGCCCCTCAGTTGCATTTCCTCTAGGGAGCAAATCTAAGGATCCGGCAGAAATGTACCTATCTGATGTATACAGCGCTGCAACCTCCCTTTCGGGGCTACCTTGTCTATCTATCCCAGGAGGCTTTGTTCAATTGCCTAACTCTCCAGTTAGACTTCCTGTGGGTATTCAACTGATTGCACCAGCCTTAAGTGATGTCAAACTATTAGAATTAGCTCACGCTTTTCAGTTATCAAATACTCACCATCTAACCCAGCCTGTACTCTAGGAGTTTTCATGTCGTTCGATGTCGTTATGCCCCAAATGGGCGAAAGTATTGCTGAGGCCACTATTCTTAAGTGGCATAAGAAGGTCGGAGATGTGATTGCGAAAGACGAGACTCTTTATGAGATATCCACTGATAAAGTAGATGCTGAAATTCCCTCTCCTTCGGCTGGGATTCTCACGGAAATCTTTGTTGAAGCCAACAAGACTGTTGCAGTTGGAACGGTAGTCGCTCGTATTGGCAATCAAGGTGAACCGAACCAGTCATCGCCGACTCCTAATCCCTCAACCGACAAAGTTTCGAACCTTGATAAAAGCACAACCGCGCCAAAGGCAAAGGAAAACCCAAAAGAAAGTCTTGAAGAAAGAGTCAAAACACAATCGTCTCCCCTCGTTCGTGAAATGGCAAAACAGCATCAAATTGATCTGAGTCAAATTAAGGGTACTGGTGAGAATGGGAGAGTGACAAAGTCCGATATCGAAAAAATCATAAGGGAAAAAAGGGTCGATATAGGTTCTCCAGGGCTCCTTGTTCCCATGCCCATGATGGGTCCGCGTCATGATCCTGCAGCTCCAACTTTGGGAGCTGTGCCAGGGCTTTCGATTCCCCCTACCCCTCATGTACCAGCCTTCACCCCAGAGGAAAGAGTCAAGATAGAGCCCATGTCCCGTATGCGAAAAATCATCGCAGACAATATGGTAAATTCAAAACTCAAAACAAGCCCTCATGTGTATACCATTTTTGAGATAGACATGACAAATGTGTCGCATCTTCGGATTCGACACCGTAAGAAATTTGAAGAGACATATGATACAAAAATGAGTTATATGCCTTTTATCATGAAGGCTGTGATCAAAGCCTTGCAAGCATTTCCTGTCGTAAATGCCTCTGTGGATGGTGAGAGCATTATCTACAAACAAGATATCAATCTCGGGGTAGCGGTATCCCTCGATTGGGGCCTTATCGTTCCCGTCATAAAGAATGCCGATAGCCTGAATTTGGGTGGTCTTGCGCGAAGTCTCAATGACTTGGCTGAACGAGCTCGAAGCAAGAAACTATCACCCGATGAAATCTCAGGAGGTACCTTCACTATTACGAATCCTGGGGTATTTGGCGATGTTTTTGCCCTCCCCATTATCAATCAACCACAAGTAGCTATCCAAGCCATTGGAGCCATCATCAAACGACCGATGGTTATGACCGATGAGGCTGGTAACGACTCTATTGCGATTAGACAAATGATGTTTAGTGGTCTCAGTTTTGATCATCGAATAGTAGATGGAGCGGTAGCAGACCAATTTATGAGTATCATCAAAAAAGAACTTGAGACTGACGCTTTTGGTCTGGAATGATTCAAAATTAAGAGAGGCTATCTAGACCATCAGTTGTTCTATCAAGAGCATAGTACGTTGCATGATCGGGCTGGAAAATGAGTGGCAGATTAGCTGTCGGCCCATTTCGATGTTTTGCGATGAGAAGTTCGGCATGATTGTCCGGTTGGTTACTTTCTGGTGACGGATTCATTCGTCGATGTATAAAAGCCACAATATCGGCATCTTGCTCAATGGCGCCCGAGTCTCTGAGATCTGATAATTGGGGTTTACCGCCAGTTCGATGTTCTACCTCACGATTCAATTGGGAGAGAACAATAATTGGGATTTGGTAATTTTTGGCAATCAGCTTTAGACCACGGCTGATTTCTCCGATTCTTATAGCTTCATTTTGACGACTTCCACGGCTCGACTCAGGTGAACTAATGAGTTGTAAATAATCAATGATCACAAAATCGAGTCTTTGATTGTTGGAGCTCTGGTGCTTAAGAATCATCGCTTCAATTTGGGGAACTGTAATAGATGCTTGATCACAAACATAGATAGGCAGCGTAACGAGAGTATCCCGACCAGCATAGAGTTGATTGAGCTGATCATCATTGATTCTTCCCGACTGAATATCCTTCATATTAATTTTAGTTAACGAGGACAATAGACGAAGAAATACTTCCTCATGACTCATTTCTAAGGAAAAAAAGGCTCCCTTAGTCGAATGAACTTGGGCAGACCGGAGAATCCAATTTAAAGCTAATGAAGTTTTACCCACCCCTGGACGCGCCGCCAAGACAATGAGATTCCCTTCTTGGAAGCCCTGGGTAACGTCATCAACGCTCGGAAACCCAGTGGGAACTCCCAGGTAACCTTTGGTTTTGAGTCGCTTGTGGATACGCTCAAAGACACGTTCCGAGACCTGTTCGGTACTCATCAAGCCTTTTCGTCTTAAATCAGAACTTTCCTTAAGTCGATAGAGCTCCCCTGCGATTTCTTCGATTAATAATTCGGGGTCTTTTTCGTCAATACCAGCCAATTGACCCATCTGGGCGCTGATCTTAATAAGCTTTCTTAGTTTGGTCTTACGGCGAAGCAGATCAGCTAGGACTGAAGGTTCTCCAACCTCAGGGCTCGCTAACAGCTCAGTAATGCCAATAAAACCTTCGCATAAATTTAATTCGCCATTTTGATCGATTACATCTTTCAAGGTTATAGCGCTAATTTCAATTTGATTCTGAACTAAAGTCCTGAGAGCCTTAAAAATAATACGATGCTTGGGGACTATAAAATCGTCTTCATTGAGAGTGGATATCACATCGGCAGCAATTTCACGGGCTCCAGACCCTGCGCAAGTGGCAAGCAGGGATCTTTCTGCTTCAATATCTTCGGGGACTTGATTTAACCACTCCGCCACAGACACCTCTTCGGAATTTAATTTAAGGCAGAGGAGGAGTGTAACCTGACCCCGATACATTTATAAAGATGGGATTTGAAATCGCTATAGGATATAGCCCTTTTGAATATTTTGACCACACGGTATTGGGAGCATAGACACCGCTGATATTTAGGGGCACTCCGGCTTCTACCACTAACCAAGCACCTTTACCTACAGCAACGGAAGACATTGGGATAATCAGAGTGGCAGTGAAGTGACGACTATCATTAACATCCCTCACAAGATTTGATTTTGAAATACTAGTGATGACTGTGCCATTGAGTACAACTCTTATTTGATCTAAGGGAATCCAATCAGGACAATAAATATCAAGATTCAAAGAGACCGATGCAATAGGCGCACCTGTGGAAACTAGCCCACCGGGACCTACTGAGCCTATTGAGGGGATAACTAAGGGACCCGTACTTGCAACAATCTTTCCTGATTGCAGGGCTGTTAATACTGAACTCAAGTCAGACTGAGTAAGAGTAGCGCTGCCGATATTTAAATATGATCGGGCTGAACCCACTTGGGTATCCAAGCTAACTAATGCACTACTGAGGCCTAGCGCTTTAGTGAATTTGGTGGGTGATTGTTTTCCAATTAAATTGAACCAGTCTTGCCGAAGAACTAGAAACTCACCCCACCACGCTGATGGGTTGAGGGGATCAAAAGACTGAGATCGAATGAGTTCGATGGCGTCAAAGTCACCGGTCTTCTTCCCTCCAGAAAGCGATGAAGTCGCCGCCCACCAACTATTAACGCCCGAACCTAGGGGCACCGAAGCATTTATTCCGCCGTTAGTTGTGAAAAGCCCCTGGGGACCTCTAGGTCGGTGAACCACTGTATAACTGTGACCTCCCTGATTAATGAAGTCAGCTAAAGTCCAAGTGGCAGAAGAAATAGCTCCCCCAAATTGAATGGCAGAAACCTTTGGGGTGAAGAGACCCGTGGCTGATGCTTGAGAAAAGCTTCCCGTTCTTGAAGGGACAATAAAGGGAAAATCTCCGATAGGATTTCGGGAAGAGGCGTCAATTCCGGGCGTTAAGAATTGCTGGCGAAAACTCGTATAGAGAGATTGGTCGTCAATGAAATAATCAATGTCAGTTCGACCTACTACTTGCAGGCCCTGAGCCAAGCCCGAACTCAATTGCTCGGCAGGTGTCATATATCCTGTTGTTCTTTGTGTTGGTCCTGGTAGATCAAAAGCAATCCATCCCGAAGGCATCCTAAGAGGGGCCATAGCAAAATCGTGTGAGTTTAAAGCGTTCCCATTATAGGCTGAGAAATTCTTTACGTCAGGAATAGAAAGGGGTCCTCTCAGTGCGATAGCTGAGTAGGAGCCTGTTGGGAAGAAGCCCAAGAAAGGGGAAAGATTAGATGCTTGAAAGGCTGAACCAAAAACTGAATTACCAGCAGCAAACTGATAAGCTCCGGATGTTGAAGACAGCAGATAAATATCTTTCGCCATTACATCGTAGAAAGCACCATTTGTTCGGGTTCGCTTCATCCATGGATCTAGGGAACTTTGCATCTGGCCGAATGCATCAAGTCCGGCAAAAATAATTGTCGCTGGAGCATATTGAGCTACAAGATCAGTTCCTATCTCCTTAACTGAAAAAGCGTGAGGGGTAACAATGCTATTAATCACTTCTCCGCTGCTATTAACGAGCAGGGATCTTTCTGGAGCCAAAAGCTCACCCAGGATGAAAGGAGTGTTATCTACAGTCGCGTATATACTCCGAGGCCGTAAGAGCCTTTGAGAAGTGGGATTTGTTGCATCGCTTGCATCCGAAAAGCGGATCATAGTACTTGAGTACTCAGCGCTCTTAGTAACAACTCGGTAAGGCATCATCGAGCCTGGAATGTTGGGATCAGCTACAAGAGGGAGATAAACAAGTGACAAGTTTCCACCTCCTGATTCATCGACAGAGGTATCGAATCCTTCTAGCCAATCTATTCGTTCAAGTTTCCAACTAGGGTCCGACAAGAGTGCATTGTCCGACTTGAGTAAGGTTCCCGTGGTTGTTGTTTGGCCCGTGAAGCGCTCAAAACGAATTTCATTTGCTGCATAGCCTTTCCTCTGGCTTGTACCAAAGGTCCCGAACTGAACTGCTCCAATATCAATGCCCCTTAGAGTGTGACTTTCCGAAAGAAGTAGATTTTGGATGCTAGTTGTTTCGCTTGGAAGGAGAGCTGGATCCCCTGAAGAGCCCGAGGTGATATAGAATCTCCTTTCGTATTTAATAGACGTATTCGGGCTTAAAGAGGAAACCTCTTTGCCTCCTACTACAACACGAGAAGGAAAAATAGGTCTGGGATTTCCGAGTGAATCCTGTGGATCACTCGTTACAAGAACTTGTCCGTCCGTGACTGGAAGAATGCCAATGCTTGAATGCTGATCCAAAGTGCCATCTGAAGGCTCAGATCCCAGGAATACAACATATGGAGCCCTCACGCTTGTCATTAGCGGTGAGGAAAAATTAGATCCATTCAGTTCTGTAGATTGGGGAATATTTACTCCCCAATTAGAGACGCGCGTAAGGGGATTACCCATTGAGTCAGTCGAGAAGGAACCATAAGCTGGGGCAACAATACGATATCCCCCGCCACCTTGATGAAGAAAATCACTAATATTTCTGATCGGCAGAGTCGAAGTTCCATTATTGGTAATAGTTGTAGTAACTGTAAGATACCTAGATTTGGTTCCCAGCTTTATCTGCTGGCTTACGGATACATTGACAACACAGTTGGAACTATCCCTGGTAACACCTATTAGTTTTTGAGTTGGATCTTGGAGTTTACCAATCATATCCAAAGTTAAACCATCGCTCGTGGACGAGGGGACATAGGATGAAAAAACAAGCGGAAGTTCTGGGTCTTGATTGACAACAACACCCAGTCTCTCGATCATGTCATCGCTTGGAAGATAACGACTATATGAAGAGTCTAATTTGACTGAACTAAAGTCGAGGATTGCTCCTCCCGAAGGGGCATACATACCCCGAGACGGATTATGAAATTGACCCAAGGATTGACCAAATTTGGCTCCATCGATCGAAATGGCTAAATAATCATTTTGAAAAAAGAAATCGCCCGGGCCTGCCGAAGCCTTCATCCCCTTGATTCGATCACCACCCGTCACCGGGATTTCCGTTAGCGTGGCCGCCGGACTTGGGGACCCAGAGGCTCTAAAACAAGCTACCGTAGTTAAAATTAAAAAGAGTCCAAGCAACGCATGGGACTTTTTTATTTTTGTGGTTGGGCTAGAAAAAATACATATTTTTTTCATTTGAATATCGGAGACTTTCTAGGGTGAAACAAAGTGACATGAAGACTAACCCTAATTCTAATCTGACATTGGATTTTGCCAAACAGAAAGGATGCATGAATAAGATGACCCTATCGAGGAGAGTCTGGGGCTTAATGTTATTCATTTTATTGTGCGATATGCAATGGACCCTCATTTGGTTCCCAAAAAGATTCGATCAAAGGATTTTCAAGGCTCACGAAGTTCCCCAATGGGGCGCACCGATCATGATACTTGGCAACTCTGTTACTAAGAGCGGCGAGCCAGGAAAAAGACTCCAGGAGCGATTATCAGCTGGAAGAGACCTATGGGGATCGACAAAAGCCAATAAGATCATTCTAAGTGGGGATGGGCGCTCTCGTTATTACAATGAGCCCAGAGCTATGGCTAATTGGATGAAGGACCAGGGAGTTCCAGAGGATGTTCTATTCCAAGACAGTGAAGGTATAAGAACTCGAGAGAGCGTTAATCGCCTCAGAAACTATTACAAAATTAATAAAATCATCCTGGTGACCTCAAAATCCCATATGGCTCGCTCTCTGTATCTTGCCGACAGCTTTGGTGTTGAGTCTATCGGTGTAGTACCGACTGTTGAAGATATTAGTTTTCTCCAAAAACTTTATGCTCTTATTTATGAGTATTTTGCCATCCATCGTGCAATTATTGAGCAGATACTAAGCCCACCTGAAAAATGAAGTTCACCAGGCAATGGTCAATATAGGTCCATTCAACGGCGAAATAGGTCCAATGAGGGACGAGGAATCCCTAAAAGACTCCAAGATGTTCCTCCTTGTTAGACTATGGAATTAGGAGTGACCTGATGTCCAACGCCCCCCTTATTCGATTTAAAGATGTTAAAAAAATATACGAAATGGGTGATTTTCAAGTCCGAGCCCTTGATGGAATTAATTTGGAAATATTTCGAGGTGAGTATGTGGCCATCATGGGTCCCTCGGGTTCCGGTAAATCGACTATGATGAATTTAATTGGATGCTTAGATACTCCCTCGAGCGGAATCTATGAACTAAATAATAAGAATGTTTCAGTAATGACAGACGATGAGTTGGCTCAAATTCGTAACGAGGAAATAGGTTTTGTTTTCCAGACTTTCAATCTACTTGCCCGCACTACGGCTATTCAAAATGTTGAATTACCCTTGGTCTACTCAGGGACAACTCCTGAAGACCGGCATAGTCGCTCTCAGAAGGCTTTAGACAATGTAGGGCTAGGTCAAAGAACAGATAGTTTCCCCAATCAGCTCTCGGGAGGACAACGTCAACGTGTTGCCATCGCAAGAGCATTGGTTAATGATCCCTCTATTTTGCTAGCCGACGAACCTACCGGAGCACTTGACTCAAAGACATCAATCGAAATCATGGCCCTGTTCGAAGAGCTTTTTCAAAAGGGAAACACTATCATTTTGGTGACTCACGAGGAAGATATAGCTCGGAAAGCTCACCGAATCGTTAAATTAAGGGACGGGAAAATTCTTAGCGATGAAAAAAATATTCCAATAACTGAAGCTGAGCATTTATCGCGACTAGAATTGCTTTAACTACCCCCGGTGGACACCTCGGGCACTCTGCTTGATGAAATCGACTAGATAAGCAATCTCTGGAATATTCCCAAACTTATTTGCGACTTCGCTGAGAGCCTGGTCCCGATCTAGATTTATGTGAAATAACATCCGATGCGCTTCTTTAAGATTAGAAATTTGATCACGACTAAACCCTTTACGTTCTAGTCCCAAAGAGTTAACTCCAAAACTCTTGGTTTCGCGCGCTCCAACGGTTTTCATAAACGGCAGGCAATCTAAGGTAGCGACCGTAAAGCCGCCCAAGAAAGCATGGTTGCCCACTCGGCAAAACTGGTGAACGGCGGAAAAGGCTCCAATATTGCACTCTGACCCCAATTCGACATGACCTGCCAGAGTCGCATGATTAGCAAAAATATTTTTGTCACCAACCTGACAGTCGTGAGCGATATGGGTAGAAGTCATCATAAAATTATCATTCCCTACGCGAGTGATCGCACCTCCCTTTTGCGTCCCTCGATTAACCGTAGTTCCCTCCCTGAAGGTATTCCTATCGCCAATCTTGCAATAGGTGACTTCGCCATCAAATTTGAGGTCTTGAGGGTCTAGGCCTAACGATACAAAGGGATAGACATCATTATTTGACCCCAGGACTGTATGGGGACCGATAATGACATGACTTCTCAGTTGGGTGCCATCTCCAATTACAGCTGTGGCGTCAACCGTACAGAAGGGGCCAATGAAAACATCGTTACCGAGCTCTGCTTGGGGACTTATGATTGAGGTGGCGTGAATGATACGAGCCATTAAATGCCTCCATCAGGTAAGGATTGGAGCATGGATACAAATTCAGCCTCAGCAACTTTAATGCCTCCTACAAAAGCCTCCCCACGCATTTTAGAGATACGGCTCCGAAAGCTAAGAACTTTCACTTCCATAATAAGTTCATCTCCTGGATTAACGGGCTTTCTAAATTTAATAGCATCCAAAGACATGAAGTAGATGACTTTGTTCTTAGGATCATCAATTTCTTGCATAAGGAGACACCCGCCCACTTGAGCCATAGCTTCAACAATCAAGACTCCCGGATAAATAGCTCGTCCAGGAAAATGGCCTTTAAAAATAGGATCTGAGGACTGAATCTTTCGGTAGCCCCTAATCCATTCACCTGGTTCAAAATCCAGGATCTTATCCACGAGCAGAAACGGATCCCTGTGAGGAATTAGGGCCTTAATTTGCTCCTGCGTTAGGGGATTAGGAGTACGATTCATCATAAGTATCTATTGTGGCATAAGGGATAACGTGTGCTTTAGGTGGATGTGAAACAATAGAATAAATGCGATTAACTCGGCGAAAAATAAATTCAACTGTACCTCAAGAAAAATGGTCAGGAGAGGTTCTTCGTCTTGCATGGGGTGGAAAGGGAATTGCTTCTCACCAAGACGGTCGATTACTAATTTTAACTTCTCCCCTAGCCCTATTTCCAGGTGAAATAGTCGAGGCGCAGGTGACATGGAAAAAGAAACATGGCGAGGGTCTCGTTACTCGGTGGCTCTCGCCTAGCACCAAGAGAGTTCCTAGCCAATGCGAATTTGGGGAACTTTGCGGTGGATGTGATTTATGGGAATCGGATTCATACGGTTCTGAATTGAAGAAACTGATGATTCAGGATTTATTTCAGCGTCAATTGAATTGCCAGGATTTCAAATGGATGCCGGCTCCGGTCCAGACTAAGCGACATCGAATACAACTACATTGGGACGGTATGAAACTTGGTTTTTTTGAACGAAAAAGCCATCGAATTATAGAAATCCGTGAGTGTCCAACAGCTCATCCCTCTTTGTCTCAGGCAATTAATTACCTGAGAGACAGCCTTGTCAATCAAAGAGTTCCTTCTCACCCTCAACGTTGGGAATTGGGCACAGGTACCCCTTCAATAGGCGTCATTGCAACGACAGAATCGGGTATCCATTTCTCATTAAATGATGGTCAATTTATACAGGGTGATTACGTCCTTAGAGAACAATTGGGTGATCTCATTCTCAATCATCGGCCGGGAAGTTTTTTTCAGGCTTGTCCCGAGTGGGCCTTTGAGTCTTTTTCTTCTATTCTTCAAGATTGGCCACTTTCCGGTGATCGTCTTTTTGATCTCTATGGGGGAGTTGGTCTTTTCAGTGCCATCCTTCGTAGGCACTTTAAATATTTTTATCTGATAGAGTCCTCAGCTGAATCGGTTGAATATGCCAAAAAAAATTTTGATCGACTTCAAATCAATGGAATATGCATTCAGGGCGATGTCGCCAAAGTGGATTTGGCCTCCCTTTGTTCTTCCCGAGATACGGTTCTCATCGACCCTCCTCGGGTTGGATGCTCTGTAAGCCTTCTCGAACAGGTAAATTCCTGCAAAGTTAAAACGGTTGTGATGATAGGTTGTGATGGTGCCACATGGGCTCGCGATATAAAACGGCTCTCAAACTATCAAATCGAATCCCTTGCTGCTATAGATCTCTTCCCAAACACCCATCATGCAGAGTGTTTGGCCTTACTAAGGCGAATCTAATCAATCCCAGGAAGAGGCTGGGTAAGCACTTCTTGAGATTTGGGAATAGAGCCTTCAAGTTGTAAGAGTTTAGTTTTTTTATCTAGGCCGTATCGATATCCCACTAAGGTACGATCTGAGCCAATGACGCGATGACAAGGAATGAGAATCATAATGGGGTTGGCAGCTGAGGCCGCTCCAACAGCTCGGCTCCCCAAGGGGTCCCCTGCTGCCTCAGCCAAAGTCTTATAGCTCATGGTAAAACCATACTTGATCTCTCTTATCAGAGACCAGATTTTTTGCTGATACGCACTTCCTTTTGGTTGAACTGGTAAATTGAATTGTCTCAGTCGACCATGAAAGTAATCAAATAATTGACGACCTAAGTAGAGTCGAGTTGTTGCTACCTCTTTAGGGGGGCGTTCTAGACAAGCGGCATAATTTATCTCTCCGAAACCTAACTCGCAGATAAATCCGCTTTCCTCGATAAGACCAGTCATAACCCCAAGTGGGGTATCCATTTGAACTGTCCACAATTTGGGGGATTCCATTCTCTTAGAATGGCAGAACTATAAAACAAGGGGTCGCTAGACTAATAGAATGCCTAGCGAATTATTAAGACTCTCCATTATCAACTATCTCAACGCAGAGCCCTTGAACTATGGGTTTAAGAGGGGGCTTCATTATCAGAATTTTCATTTAAAGTTTCAGAAGCCCTCCGAAAGTTGTGATTCGCTCAAGTCAGGGGAAGTGGATGCAGGTCTAATTAGCTCAATAGAATATTTGAGAATTCCAGATCTTAAGATTATCCCGAATCTTTGTATCGGATCTCAAGATTCAGCACGAAGCGTTTTGATATTTAGCAAGGTTCCCTTTGGTGAAATTAAAAAACTTGCTCTTGATATTTCTTCTAGAACCTCCGTTATCTTAGCTCAGATTTTGTTGAAAGAGAAATTTGGGTGTGATCGTTTCGAAACAAACTACTTACTTCCTGATCTTAACTTTATGCTTAAGGATCACGACGCAGCGTTGATGATTGGAGATCAAGCGATGAGATCCGATCCCCAAAGTCTCTCGGTACTCGACCTCTCCCATGAGTGGAAAATGCACACTTCACTACCGTTTGTATTTGCCTTTTGGGCTATTCAACCAAAAGCTCCTCGTGTGTTAGATGGTAAACCCCTTCAATGGTTCTTCGAAGAAAGTTTTAGACTTGGAACTGAAAATTTATCCACAATTATCGAAGAGGCTAAAATCCCCTCCAGGTGGTCGGAAACCCAATTAAGGACCTATTTTACAGAAAATATCTCGTACCGTTTAGGGCCTCAAGAGCAAGATTCCTTAGACCTTTTTTATAGAAAGGCCTTCAGGCATGGATTTGTCCCCCAAGTTCGCGAACTCTCATTCCTCTAATTTCTATTAGAATCATAATTCTATGGCTGACTTAAATGCTTTGTTTAGGGAGCATATTCAAATTAGAGAATCCTCTGCCTCAGAGGTTCTATCTAAGACGGGATATGACTGCCTAGTTATTTCTAGTGGACGGCCTTTTACCTACTTTGCCGACGATAACGATGCGCCTTTTCATACTGTGCCTCACTTCAATCATTGGTGTCCCCTAGGAGGTGCTCATCATTTTTTGATTATCAGACCCGGCAGAAAAGTTTCTCTTTACCGCTATTCACCTGAAGATTTCTGGTATGAGCAAAAACCCCTTGGAGATCCCTTTTGGACACCTTTTTTTGATATTAAGGAGTTTTCAAACCTCGAGACCCTTAAAGAATCCCTCAAGGACTTTGGTAAGGTAGCTTACATAGGTAATGAATTGGATTTTCTAAGCGATAAAGATTGGGCTATGAATCCGGAACCTATAACAAAGCATCTTGATTGGACTCGTAGTTTCAAATCAAACTATGAAATTCACTGCATTTTGGAAGCTGAAAAACTTGGAGCAAGTGGTCATCGTGCTTCCCGGGAGGCTTTTTTATCGGGTGCAAGTGAACTAGAAATCCATCATGCTTTTGTCAGGGCAGTTGGATGCACGGATGACGATTTACCCTATACCACCATTGTTGCCCTCAATGAAAAAGGGGCGACTCTTCACTACCACGGAAAACGTGCTGAAATTCATAAGGGTTCTGTCCTCCTCCTGGATGCAGGGGCTAAATGGAATGGGTATGCATCGGATATTACGCGTACCCATGTTTCACCCTCCTGCCACGAGCGTTTTCAATCCCTTTTGAAGGGCATGGAAAAAATTCAACAAGATCTTTGTCAGTCTTTGAAACCAGGAATGCATTATGCAGATTTTCATCACGATGCTCATGTGCGCATAGGCCAATTATTAGTTGAGCAAAATTTACTTAACTGTTCCATGGATGAAGCACACACCAAAGGCTACACGATGCCATTCTTCCCACACGGTTTAGGACATCACCTCGGACTCCAAGTTCACGATGTAGCTGGAAAACAATTAACACCTCAGGGAGATGCAGCTCCCCAGCCTTCTGCTCACCCTTATCTTCGAACGACCCGCAAGATCGAGGAGGGTCATGTTTTCACGGTAGAGCCAGGCCTCTATTTCATACCCATGCTGCTTCGTAAATACCGAGATAACGGTGGTGCAAATATTTTTAACTGGAAATTAATTGATGAACTCACTCCCTTGGGTGGGATCCGCATTGAGGATAATGTCCTTATTACTAAGTCAGGTCATCGTAATTTAACTCGAGAGCACTTGCCCAACTGAAATTAAAGAGAGGTTTGCGTCGATGTGTTTTCATTGGCTTAAATTCAAAAACTTAAACATTGTTTCTTTAGTTTTAATTCAAAGTATCCCTCTTTTTGCCCAGGTAGCCTCTAGAGAAACAGGGGCGATTACCCTGAATGGACTTACGCATCCTATTGAGAAAAAAACTTATGTCACGACTCCCGTTGTTAGATTGGAATGGATGGAGGATGGATCGCTCATTCAAACCGAAATGGATAAAAGAGGAGTGACTCTTTTAAAAGTAAACCCATCCAGTTGGGTAAAAACCCCACTATTTTCCTCAGATCTCCTCATTGAATCTCTAACTAAAGCAGGGGCTCCTGAAGTATCGGCTAAGAGGTCATTAGCCCGAGCTCAATTTACCTGGAATCAGTCCCGTAATGGCTTTTTGGTCACCATCGATGAAAATATTTTTTTGGTTGATCTCGTTTCGTTAAAAGCCAAACAACTTACCTTTAGTTCGGGTTCCAAAGATGAACCCTCCTTCAGTCCCTCGGGAAAGCATATTGCTTTTTTGAAAGGCAATGATTTATTTATCTCCTCCATTGAAACTCCTCGTGAAATTGGCCTTACTACCGGTGGATCTGACACGATATTCAATGGACGACTGAATTGGGTTTACATGGAGGAACTCTATGGTCGAGGTAATGTCAAGGGGTATTGGTGGAATCCAGATGGGACTTCGATTGCGTACTTGAGTCTCGACGAAACTCAAGTGCCCATCCATACCCTAACGGATGATCGAGGATTACGTCAGATAAAAAAGGAGACCCGGTACCCGCAAGCAGGAGATCCAAATCCCATCGTAAAACTAGGGTTAGTCAGCATTGATAAGCCAAAGTTCACACAATGGATTTCTGACCCATATCCCAATCAAGAAATTCTTATTGTTCAAGTTGGTTTCACGCCTAATGGGGACCTATTAGCAAGTTATCAAAACCGAATACAAACTTGGCTTGACCTGAGATTATTCCCGAAAAATAATGTTGGCCAATCTTTGGTTCTTATTCGAGAACAAAGCAAGGCCTGGCAGGAGCGACTCCCCTTACCCGTCTTTCTCTCCGATGGTAGCTTTTTATGGGAATCCGATCGAACTGGCTTCAGGCATCTCTATCGCTACACGGCTAAGGGACAACTAATTAACGCAGTGACCCAAGGGGAATGGAACGCTGAGTTTCAGGGGCTACATCCCATGAACGATAGGGTCTATTTTTCCTCCTCGGAGCGAATCGCTACAGGTCAGGACTCATATTCGATCCGCATAGATGGAACCAACAAAACAAGGCTTACCCAGGAGAGGGGTTTTCATCAAACTCGCTGGAATCCCCAATTCACTTTGTTCATTGATCAGTGGAGTCACGCAGAAGCTGCTCCCAAAGTTGCTCTAAGAGACGAAAGGGGAGAGATATTAAGACTAATAGATCAAGGCACTATGACGGATATCAAATGGGGTACTGTGCGTTTTCAACAAGTGCCTACACGAGACGGTTTTTTAATGGAAACCATGTTGGTTTTACCACCCGATATGATACCGGGAAAAAAATACCCTGTTTTTCAGCATGTCTATGGGGGTCCTAACGCACCGCAAGTCCTGGATCGCTGGAATTCCTCTATGCTATGGTTTCATTTTCTTGCCCAACAGGGCTACATTGTCTGGGTATGTGATAATCGAAGCGCCACGAACAAAGGTGTACAAAGTGCCCACCCTATTTACAAGAATATGGGATCTCTTGAGCTACAGGACCAATTAGACGGGCTTCAATGGCTAGGACAACAAGGCTTTGCAGACATGAGTCGTGTCGCCCTTGAGGGCTGGAGTTATGGGGGGTACCTTACCGCATTTGCACTTACTCATTCCAGTGCGTGGAAACTTGGTATCGTGGGGGCCCCTGTTACCGATTGGCGTTACTACGATTCCATATATACCGAACGGTATATGGATCTACCACAGAATAACCCCAAAGGATACGAAGCTTCATCGGTTATCCAATCGGCATCTAATTTACAGGGAAAAATCTTAATTCTCCATGGAACGATGGATGATAATGTCCATCCCATTAACAGCATTTCATTGATTAACAAACTCCAAGAAGCCAATAAGCCCTACGATTTCCAGATTTTTCCTGGATCAGATCATGGAGTGCGTTTTCCTAGTCAAATCCATTCTAGACAAATGAAAATTTGGTCATTCATACAATCTAATCTTTAAGGAAACTATATGGTCTCACTTCAATCTTTCTCAGATAGCTCCGGCATTGCAGGACATCCGAAGGGATTGATGGTTCTCTTCTTTACGGAGATGTGGGAAAGATTCAGTTATTACGGCATGAGGGCTCTACTAATGCTCTACATGATTGCCCCCCTGGAATTAGGAGGGCTGGGATTTGGTAAAGGATATGCAGGGCTTGTCTATGGCATTTATACCTTTTCTGTTTATGCATTTTCTATCCCCGGCGGCTGGATTGCCGATCGATATACCGGCTATCGAAAGGCAGTCATGGTTGGGGGTCTTTTGATTGCTCTAGGACAAGGCTGTCTGGCCTTAGGAAATGAATCTCTTTTTTATGTTGGACTTCTTGGTCTTGTCCTCGGTACTTCATTCCTGAAGACAAACTGCTCAACGATGGTTGGGCAACTCTATGCAGATAATGATCCTAGGCGAGATGCAGGATTTAGTATTTATTACATGGGTATTAACTTAGGGGCGCTTATCGCACCTTTGATCTGTGGATATTTTGCCCAAGATCCCCGATTTCTATCTTTCCTTGATTCTATTGGCCTATCCTCAAGGAGCGGATGGGCATGGGGGTTTGGTGGAGCTGGAGCCGCAATGCTCTTAGGCGTCCTTCAGTTCTATGTCCAACAGGATAAATTGGGATCTGTCGGCCTAAAGACAGGCATTCATCTCGACCAAAAAGAAGGCAAAGATCTTCCTGCCCTGACGGGTGATGAAAAATCGCGTATGTGGGTTGTGGGCATTCTTATGTTTTTCATTATGACTTTCTTTTTTCTATTTGAACAAGCTGGGACCACCTTGAATTTATTTGCCCTGGAAAATACCCAGAATCAATATTTCGGTATTTCATTCCCAAGCAGTTGGTTCCAGAGTGTTAATTCAATTTGGCTCCTAATGCTAGCTCCATTATTTAGTTGGCTTTGGATACGATTGGGATCAAAAGAACCTAGCAGTCCAATAAAGTTTGCTTGGGGGCTATTATTTGTTGGCTTTGGAATGCTTCTACTAGTTTTACCGAGTCAGTCTATTGCTCTACAGCCCGGTCTTAAAGTTTCTCCGAATTGGTTAATATTTACCTACATGTTTCATACTATTGGCGAATTGTGTCTCTCACCCGTTGGGCTATCGACGACAACAAAGTTGGCCCCTGCCCGCTATTCGGGCATCATGATGGGTCTCTTTTTCTTTGCGATCGGAGCCGGTAATCTTCTAGCTGGTCTGGTTGTTCCCTTCAGTGAGAAACTTGCTCCCACAACCTTATTTTTTGGTCTATTTTTAGTTACCATAGCAATGGCTATAGTTCTTGTTATTCTCACTCCACGAATCAAAAAGATGATGGCAGGTGTTCGCTAAATAAAGTAAGTTGATAAATTAGATCTGAGGGGACCTGCCGATATGATTTCCATCGATAAGGCTCTTGAACAACTTTTGTCTTCGATCCAATTAGTATCAGCGATACACCCAGAATTACGATCTGATCGAGATGATCCAGCCGTTGACAAAAGCGCCATGGATGGCTATGCAATCAACACCAAGCATACGAAAGGTACTCGAAGAATTATCGGAACCCTTTATGCGGGAGAGGACCCTTCCATATATTCCTTGAAACAGAATGAATGTTTAAAAATTATGACCGGAGCATGTATTCCTCTCGGTGCTGATGCCGTTGTCCCCATTGAACAATGCCAAGTTGAGGATGGATCCTTGGTACTAACAAAGGGGGTGATGCCAGGTGACTTCATTCGAAAAAAAGCATCTCACGCAAAAAAAAATGACCTCCTATTGCTTCACTCTCACAAAATGAATGCTCCTCGCTTTGCGCTCTATGCTCAAGTAGGGCAAGTGCCTCCCCCTATCTTGTCTCCTAGGATTGTCGTCTGTTCAACGGGAGATGAATTGTGCGATCGACCATCTGAGTTTCAGATCAGAGACTCCAATTGGCACTCACTTTCATATCTTCTAGCCCGATTGGGGCACGAGTGTCAGCAAGGCCCGATTTTGAGAGACAACCCCACCCAGATAACTCACTTTATTAATACCGAACCATTTGACATCCTTATTACAACTGGAGGCGTGTCAGCAGGGGATAGAGATTACCTTCCCCGTATTTTGAAAGAGATCGGAGCTCGAATTATTTTTCACAAACTTAATCTTAAGCCCGGAATGCCCATGCTCGCTGCAATATTCAATAAAAAGATCATTCTTGGACTTCCCGGAAATGCTGTCTCAACCTACGTTACTTCATTGATCTTTCTTCCGCCACTCTTAGCAACTCTCAAGGGAATGACTACGACTAGGTATTGGACAGAGGGGGTCCTTCAAAGTGACGTTGATCATAGTGGAAATAAAGAATGGATCATTCCTGCTCTTTTAACTGACGGGTTTTTGAATCCTCACAAAAGTCGCGATTCATCCGATCTTGTTGCCTTAGCTCAATCTGACGTACTCATAAGAATCAACTCTCCAAAAAAGAAAGGGGACGTTGTCTACTATCAAAATATTCTTTAATTTCATACGAGTTAGATATTCTTAAGGAATGTCAATCATCCAAGACCGCGAAGTATGGTTAGATCTTAGGCGCCAGGGTATCACTGGTACCGATGTCGCTAAGATTTTGGGTCGATCTAAATGGGGCAAGGCCTTGGATGTTTACAGGGATAAGTTAGGTTTAAGTGGCCCGCCTCTTATGAATTCCGCTATGCTTCATGGTATTGAAGCGGAGCCACGAATTATAGAGATGTATGCTAAAAAAAATAGCGCAACTGTCGTTCAAGTGGGGCACTTGATTCATAAAGAGGAATCTTGGATTATCGGTAACCCCGATGGCATCGTAGTCAATGAAAAAGAAGAGTGGATTAAGGGCCTTGAAATCAAGACTGGATCGAATAAGCGATATTGGAGCTCTGCCTATGATGCCGAGGTTTTTATACCCGAGGAATACATGTGGCAATGCCGTTGGTATATGGCCCTGACCCAGTTGCCCCAATGGGATGTTGCCGTCCTTTTGCGAAATGAAGAGTATCGTCAGTACGAAATTTTTCGAGATTCTGCCCTAGAAAATAAAATGCTTCAAGAATGTAGATATTTTTGGTTTGAAAATGTCTGCAAAAGAATCGAGCCTCAGACTTGAGTGGTGCACCCGGAGAGATTCGAACTCCCGACCTCCAGATTCGTAGTCTGATGCTCTATCCAGCTGAGCTACGGGTGCCGAAAGACTGATTTTAACCTATGCCAAGAGATCGTCAAATGGAATGATTGACCAATATCCGCAGTATAAAACCATATTTCAATACGGATGTACCCAGGAATAGGGGATATTTGTTGAAGTAACTATAAAACCCAAAAGAGTATCCTCTATCATCGATCAATCTATACCTCGTGACCGCTTTGGATGAAGTCCTAGACGTTCTTAGATTGTTAGGGCATCGAGAGAAAACAGGGCTACAAGAGCCGTAGCCTAGGATCTTCGTGACCCATTATGATGCATGTTCTAAGATTTCTATCTTAAAATAGCCGGCGTAGAAGCCTCGATTAATATCACAACTACTAGAGGCCAACAACATGAGAATTACTAAGGCTTCGTCAATATTATAAAAACAGGTTAGTTCGAAATATAAGCCATTAAAGTAGAATAGAGAAGCAGGGAGAAATTAATGTCGGATCATCTTCAAGCAAGCGTTTCTGATTTGAATGTAAATACAGGAAAGAGATTATCTGAAGAGGAATCTAGACAGGTTGCCGAAGATGCGCGAGAAGATACTTGGACCTCGGAGAGCTTCATTAAAGAAATATTTGGGGGCTCTTTTAATCTTGGGATTCTCACATCTGTGCCAACTGCTAAGCCCTTTAGTGATGATTTCCTTAAGTTTTATTCCCAGATGAAAACTTTTCTTGAAACTCAAGTAGATTCTAATCGAATTGATCGAGAAGGCCAATACCCGCCCGAAATTATACAAAAGCTGGCTGAGATGGGTGCCATGGGAATGAAAATACCAAAAAAATATGGGGGATTAGGATTTACGTTGTCTGAGTATGGAAAAATTATGGAATTACTTGGATCACAAGATTCGAATCTACTAGCTTTGCTATCGGCACATCAGAGTATCGGAATTCCTAATCCATTGATGCATTTTGGGACGGAGGCACAAAAAGAGAAGTATTTACCTCGGGTAGCAAAGGGAATGATTACAGCTTTTGCTCTTACGGAAGGAGAGGTTGGATCGGATCCCGCCAATCTAAGTACAACCCTAACCCGAACTAACGAGGGAGATTTCGTACTGAACGGGGAAAAGCTTTGGTGCACCAATGGGACTATTGCCGGACTTTACGTGGTGATGGCTCGCCACGAAGACACCAAGAAAATATCAGCTGTGATTGTGGAAAGAAATTGGCCGGGAGTGGAAGTTGTCACTCGGTGCCATTTCATGGGCATGCGTGCTCTTGAAAATGGAATCATTCGTTTCACCAATGTTCGTATTCCCAAGGACAACCTTCTCTGGAAAGAAGGTAAAGGTTTAAAATTAGCCCTTGTAACACTCAATACCGGTCGGCTCTCAATTCCCAATGGAGTGGTAGGTGGCGGTAGGCGACTCACGCAAATTGTTAGAGCGTGGGCTTCAAAAAGATATCAGTGGGGCAGTGTCATTGGAAAACACGAGGCTATAGCTCACATGGTTTCTGATATCACGTCCACTTCTTTTGCAATTGAATCCATGGCTTACCTTTGTAATCGTATGGCCGATCAAGGAACGCGGGATATTCGTCTCGAGGCTGCGGTTGCTAAGTTATGGACTACCGAAGAAGGTTGGAAAATGGTGGATACCACTCTCCAAATCAGGGGTGGACGAGGATTTGAAACTGCCGATAGTCTCATCAACCGGGGTGAACCTGGTGTTGCTATTGAGCGTATGTTGAGAGATTTTAGAATTAATTTAATATTTGAAGGTAGTTCGGAAATTATGCATCTTTTTATAGCTCGCGAAGCTCTTGATAAACATTTGTCCAAGGCTTGGGATTTGGTGAATCCGAAAAGTAGTTGGATTACTAGAATAAAAGCGATTCCTAAAGTAATCGCATTTTATTCTTGGTGGTATCCTAGTCGTTGGTGGGGATTATCGACCTTTCTTAAGTACCACTCGTACGGTGCTCTTGGTCAACACCTAAGAAAATCGGAACGATTTGCCCGAAGACTGAGTCGATCTATCTTCCATCAAATGGTTATTCATGGTCCAAAGCTGGAAAAGAAACAGGCGACCCTCTTTAGGGCTGTAGACATTGGTGCAGATCTTTTTGCTCTTTCTGCAGCCATTATTCATGCTGACGATCAAGTCAGATCCAAAACGAGTAATTCAAGAGAAAAAACCATATTAGCTGATCTTTTTGCCCGAAGAATGCTCCGTCGCATTCAGAGTAAATTCAATGATCTTAGTTCGAATGACGATTCCAAGAAAGTTAAGCTCTCTCGGGCAATTCTAGAAGGGGAATATAAATTTATAGAGCATGGTGTAACCTTCGATAAAGAAATAGAATTTATGGAATTCGGAAAGATATAAGCCCTTTTTATGTTAAACAATATACGTCGAGCTTGTACATTGACTGTTCTGGTAGCAGCCTTAGGTTATTTCGTTGATATTTTTGATTTACTACTTTTTGGAATTGTCCGACAGCAAAGTCTTATTGGTATTGGTATCCCCATAGGGGAAACGCTCCCTGTAGGCATATTTTTGCAAAATATGCAGGTGTGGGGGCTGGTGATCGGAGGCGTTTTTTGGGGAATTCTTGGCGATAAGAAAGGGAGACTCTCAGTTCTATTTGGATCGATTGCAGTTTATTCAGTCGCTAATATTGCTAATGCTTTTGTTACTACCGTTCCTCAGTATGCCGTCTGCCGCTTAATTGCTGGGTTTGGTTTAGCAGGCGAGTTGGGAGCGGCCATTACGCTTGTAGGTGAATCACTTCCTTCTGATATCAGAGGTTACGGAACGACCATCGTAGCTTCAGTAGGAGTGAGTGGGGCCATCTTCGCTAATTTAGCTGGACAGCATTTGTCTTGGAGTCATGCTTATCTCACTGGTGGGATCTTAGGACTAGCTCTTTTGCTTCTCAGAGTTGGCGTAGGCGAAAGTATTCTTTTCAGAGAATCTCAGAATCGAGAGGTGCCTCAGGGAGACTTTCTTTCACTTTTTAAAACTCGAGAACGCTTCATGCGTTTTGCTCGATGTATAGGGGTTGGGATTCCTCTTTGGTATGGAGTTGGAATCTTGATGTTTTACTCTCCTGAGTTTGCAATCTCTCTACGTTACACCGGTATTATTCAAGCCGGTAACGCGATTGCGTCCTGCTACGCTGGGCTAGTATTGGGAGATATTCTGAGTGGATTTCTTAGTCAAATATTAGGAAGTCGTAAAAAAATACTCTATATTTTTGTCCTACTCAGTGCCCTTTGCTCTCTTGTTTTTCTTTTGACTCCAGGGCTCAGTCCCTCGCAATTCTATCTTTTTGCATTTATCTTCGGGATAGCCCTGGGTTATTGGGCAGTTTTTGTAACGACTGCGAGTGAGCATTTCGGAACGAATCTCAGATCAACCGTAACCACTTCAGTCCCCAATTTTGTTCGATGGTCGGTAAGTCCTATGTCGATTATTTTTCTAGCGCTCAATCACCGTATCGGAAATTTAACTTCGGCCCTTGTAATTGGAGTTGTCGTCTTTGCCATTGGACTTTTGTCAATCCGTGGGATGCAAGAAACGCACAGCAGATCCCTAGAATTTCTAGAAGATTAGAGAATTAGCCAGGGTGTACGGCTCCTGCTCCGCCATCGAAAGGGATAACTGCGCCCGTAAGCCACTGGCTCTCGGATCCCAAAAGGTAAACAACGAGAGAGGCAATTTCCTCAGCTTGTCCAATGCGATTTAGTGGGTTTACCTTTTTAAGATTATTTAAGCTTTGTTCTGGCTCAAGAGAGTCTTTAATCCGATCAAGAAGCATATCTGTGGCTACTGGTCCAGGTGCAATTGCATTTACTCGAATTTGCCTAGGGGCCCATTCCTGAGCAAGGTATTGAGCCAACATATGTACTCCAGCTTTTGCTACACCATAGGCTGCCTGTAAGGGGACAGCTCGAATACCTACATTAGAACCCGTGAGGACAACGCTAGCACCCTCAGTCAAATGTGGCCCCAAATAGTGAGCCATATTCCATGGACCTGCTAGATTCTGCTGAATCATATGGTGAAATATCGCTGGATCACCCTTTTCTACGTTTCCAGTCTCGTAAGATCCCGCATTGAGGAACATGCCATCAAGCGGTCCACACTGCTTCGAGAATTTTATTAATTCACTTTGGTTGCAATGGTCCAAGCCAATAGATTGAGCTTTTGGTAGCGTTTCTTTTAATTTATCTAGGCGACGCCCGATCAATATTAACTCTGCACCCATTGAACTTAATCTGCGTGCGGTAGCCCTTCCTATTCCACTTCCTGCTCCTGTCACTAAGATTTGTCTACCCTCAAAAGGCTGATTACTCATCAACGAGAACCTTTGGGAATAATGACTCCACAACTTACAACCCATGTAAAGGCTTCGTCGGGAGCAATCGAAGTAGATTTAATTTTTTCCTTAGGCAACATTACGACGTACCCATTACTTGGGTTTGGCGATGTAGGAATAAATACGGAATACCACTCAGTACCTTGAGGACTAATCCAAGAGCAATCTTTATGAGCGATAAATCCAAGTGTCTGACTTCCCGCATTTGGAAACTCGACCATCACAACCTCATTGAAACTAGCTTTATTAGGATTTTGTATTGCTGATGTCAGATGGCTAATTGAACTGTAGATACTTTTTATAATAGGAATTTTTAGAATTAGTTCTTCAACCCATTTAAGAAGTTGTCGACCAATAGTATTACTGACTAAAACTCCAAAAATAAAAAGAATCAAGAAGGTTCCTATGATTGAAAAAAGGAAAAGCTCCAAGTCAGAAGGATTGCTGTAGCCAAGCATGTCCAATACTTCCAAGAGTGGGCTTTGATATAGGGAAATCAACCAACCGCTTACTAACTTCAAAATTAGAAAAGTAATTAAGAGAGGTAAAAGTGTAAATAGGCCGCTCCAAAGATAACGCTTAGTCATTTTTAAGGTCTCCGTTTGATTGAAGGTGATTCCAATAAGTTGTTACATACCGATAGCCACTCCAGAGAGCGACTATTAGAGAAATCCATAAAATAAGGGTCCCCATCCCTAGAAAAAATGCAAAAGGATAACGGAGGGTAATAAAGTATTGAAATAGTCGCAGGTCGGTCCACTCGTAGAACCACTGGTCTAATTTAGGACCCAATATAAGTAAGGAAATAGCAGCGATCTGAAGACCGACTTTCCATTTTCCAAGAATACCTGCACTAATAATCAGACCGTCTTCAGCTGCGATGGATCTTAAGCCCGTAATGGCAAACTCTCTTATCAAAATGATAAAAACCATCCAGGCTGGGGCAAGACTATGTCCATCATGTTGCAACTCAATCAAAGAAATTAGTGCACCGGTAATCAACATTTTATCAGCAAGAGGATCGAGCAAGGCTCCTATCTTAGTGACTTGTCTCCAACGACGTGCTAGATAACCATCTAAACCATCTGTAATTGCGGCGATCCAAAAGACGACTACACCGATTACATGGTAATGCTCTATCCGCGTTAGTAAAACTACTACTAAAACCGGTACAAGCAAGATCCTAGCCAAACTAAGATAATTAGAGGGGGTCATTCTCATAGGATGTCCATTTACCTAGGCTATCCAAAGGAAGGCAAAACCACTATCCCCGAATCAACTACATTCAAGAATTTACAAGTAAAGCAGCACGATGAACCCAATAGATCTTAAAAAAATGATAGTGAATTTGGCCTTAGCTGAAGGGTTCGGTCGGGTAGGTATATCTGGTTTAGATCCCTTCGAAAGTGATTCCAAAAAACTAGACAGTTGGTTTAAAAAAAACCATCACCAACACTTACCCTACCTTGATCCCATTAAACTCCTTAACCCAAAGAGTGTAGAAGGATCTGCACAGGTAGCTTTAGTGGTCTTTTACCCTTACGCTCGTCCTGATTGTATTCCAGGCAAATCGGGAGCCCAGAAAGCTTCGCGCTATCTTTGGGGCGAAGATTATCATTGGGTCATCAAAAAAAAACTTCTTCAAATCTTAGAAACTATTCAAAAGTTCAACTCTTCGATAGAGGGTAAGGTTTGTGTAGATACCGCTCCTCTCCTTGAGCGACAACTCGCCCAAAGGGCTGGAATAGGATGGCAAGGCAAAAATACCTTGCTTATTGCTGACCAAGACGGGAGCTGGGGGTTCCTAGGTGTTCTTCTTTTAAATGTTGAATTGCCCCCAGATAACCCTTTCCCTTTTGAACAATGTGGCACTTGCTCTGCATGCTTAGATGCCTGTCCAACTGGGGCGCTTACCCCTTTTGAGCTTAATCCCAATCTCTGCATCACAACCTATACAATTGAGACCGACCAGGAGCCTCCTCTGATTGTTTCAAAGGCCATTCGAGAGACAGGTTGGATCGCAGGATGTGATATTTGTCAGGAGGTTTGCCCGTGGAACCGACGACCTCTTTGGGGCGATGCCGACGTCTGGGGTGGGTTAAACTCTATTCACAGCGTTGCAACCTCTGATCTACCCTTCTCCTCATCGCAATGGCGAAAATTCAACCGTAAATCAGCCCTTCGCAGGGTTAGCAGGCGACATTGGCTTACAACTCTAAGGCGTGCTGGGCTCTTGTTGGACCCCCTCAATGGTAGTTTGATGAAAGAAAAATGAAAATTATGCTTTATTATTTCCCCTTTTTTCCTTATAAATCATATTCACCTCTCTTCGAACTTCAAGGATGCTATGCCTCTTAAATGGACCGTTCAGGATGCAGCTAAACTCTATGCCATTGACGAATGGGGGGATGGCTATTTTGGGGTAAACGCTAAGGGTCGAATTGTCGCTATGCCAACACGGGATGAATCGATCACAATTGATCTTTATGAAGCAATACTTCGCCTTAAGAAACTAGGTGTTCAAACACCTGTGACACTTAGATTTCCTCAAATACTAGAGGGAAGAATCAAAGAGATCTGCGGGGCCTTTAAAAAAGCTATTACTGAATTTAATTACAATGGAGATTACAACTGCATCTACCCAGTCAAAACAAATCAGATCAAAGAAGTAGTACAAGAAATAGTTAAGATAGGCAACGATTTCAAGCTAGGTCTAGAATGCGGAAGCAAGCCTGAATTAATTCTTGCCTTATCTATTAATTTACATCCGGATTCCTTGATTCTATGCAACGGCTACAAAGATGAAGGCTTCATTAAGATGGCACTCTTGGCGCGAAAAGCCGGCAGACGTATTGTTATTACTGTTGAAAAGATGTCTGAACTGCCGATGATTCTTAAAATTGCCAAATCGCTTAAGGTAAAACCACTCATTGGCTTGAGGGCAAAATTAAACGCTCAGGGATCGGGTAAATGGGAAACAAGCGCGGGCGATCATGCCAAGTTTGGCCTAACAACTCGAGAAATCCTTGAAGCTGTTGAGATTTTGAAAAAAAAGAAAATGCTGGATAGCATCATTGAACTACATTTTCATATTGGCTCACAAATTACGGATATTCGTAAGGTCAAAATTGCAGTGAAGGAAGCCACAAGGATCTATGCGAAATTAAGAAAGATGGATGTGCCGATTGAATATATGAACGTCGGTGGGGGACTTGCCGTAGACTACGATGGCTCAAAGACCACTTTCACATCGAGTATGAACTATACCGTAGAGCAATATGCTTCTGACGTTGTATATAATGCAAAAGATATTTGCAAGATGGAAGATGTACCCGTTCCTAATCTGCTCACTGAAAGCGGTCGAGCTTTGACGGCATACCACGAAGTCGCTATTGTAGATGTGATCGGACTCATTGATACAACCCATTCAAAATACAGTGTCGAAGTTTCGGGAAAAGAAATTCAGATTATCAAAGATTTATCTTACATTCGAGACAATATCGGGACCAAAAATTACTCCGAGATGTATAGCGATGCCGTAGCCTCAAAAGACGAAATTAATAGTTTGTTCAATCTTGGCTATCTCTCTCTCGAGGATCGCTCTAAAGGAGAAACTTTATTTTGGGAGATCCTAAGAAAGCTTTCCAAGATTTTGACCCACAAATCGATCAAATATATTCCCGAAGAGTTTAGGGATTTGAACAAAAGTTTGGCGGATAAGTTCATCGCTAATTTCAGTATTTTTCAAACTATGCCTGATCACTGGGCAGTCGAACAATTATTTCCTGTGGCTCCTATCCACCGCCTTAAAGAAAAGCCAACACTGAGTGCAACACTCTGTGATATCACATGCGATAGCGATGGAACCATTGAGAAGTTCGTCGATCTTAAGGATGTTCGAGACGAGATTGCGCTACATGAACCTACCGATGAACCTTATTTTATTGGCATATTTCTCACTGGGGCATACCAAGACATCTTGGGAATGAGGCACAATCTCTTTGGGGCTCCCAGTGAAGCATTCTTAATTGCTGAAGACGAGGATAACTTCCGAATTGATAAGGTGATTCCAGCTGAAACTATTGATGACATGCTACGTAGTGTTCATTTCAATCCAGAGAGCATGGGGCGTATTGCAATCAATGGCCGGAAGGTTAAAGCAAAAGTTGATGCCTCAGAAGATCTACATTCCCTCATCATTAAACACCGAGGATCCCATACTTATCTGAACCCGGAAGAAGATTAGCGAACTTCGATAACGAATCGAGGGGGATTGGCGAATTTAGTTTTTTTAAGTCCATAATCTCCTTCAATCCAATCCTGGCGCATGTTGGTCCTATAAGGACTTAAAACATGGCCACTCATTCCTAAGGGGAGAACTATAGTCGAAGCATCTAAATCTCTTACGTCGGCTAGAAATCTCATACTTTGGCCATACGTGGGTTGATTGGCTCGTACGGCACGATAATTACCACTTTGTGGTTCTTCGTTAATGCCGAAAATAGATCTTAAAATAAATCCTCCTTGTCCTAAGGGATGCTGGGGTCTCGATGGATTATAATCACCCCATTTTTTTAAAGGGTTTCCTTTTATTTGTTGATCAGAGATTTTTATAACTTCCATAAGAAAAGTTCGTTTGTCGCCAAGACCCGAAAACGTCCACTCTTCTTGCGAAGCCAACAATGATTCAATTAAAGGAGCGTCATTATTCGTAAAATTAAGGGTAGATCCATCGAAGCCTGTTCCTAAAAGAATTTTTTTATACAGTTCATCTCGATAGTTGATCCGGATAATTTCAGCCTGAGTAAATAGTTCACTGTCACGATCAGAGTTTCCATCCCAAGAAGTGAATAGTGTTCTCATTTCCTGAGGCATGAAAGGAATTAGGAGTTTTATGAGATCACGATGAGGAATAGAGACGGTATCCAACTGAATATTGTTCATGTCGTTTAAATCTAATTGTTCGCGAAGACCAATTAATTGGTTTATGCGTTGAGCTCTTGCAGGACTTGCCCAACGTGATGAAATATAAAGAGGACTAGAATTTCCAACTATTCTTTGGTTTGCTGTTGTGATCCACCCGCTCTTTGGATTATAAATTCTAGGCATTGTATTTTGATCGAGATAACCCTTCCAACTTAAGTGTCCTGGAATCGGCAGCGCCCCATTAAAACCCGGAGGACGAAGAGGGATTAATCCAGCAGCTCGCCAACCAATATTTCCCTCAATATCTCCGTAGGTCACATTCATTAAGGGTCCACGATAATCATCGAAGGCCTTATTGAATTCATTCCAATTAGTTGCTGTCATGATTTTGACCATTGGAAAACTTACCAGTCTTGAGTCGAGTGCAGACCAGGCCAATGAATATCCGGGGCGAACCTGTGGTCCATGATTACCCTCATAGACTCTCATTCTGTCTTCGGGATGGTTTCTGATTTTAATCAGTTCAATACGTTCACGAATTGCTGTCTCACGAAAAAGATCTTGCTCATCTGCCGATAAATTTGTGAAGCCCCATGCGATATGCTGATTTTGGCCAAGTAGGATGCCGGGCAGGAAAGGGAGAGCTACACCCTGAATGATAAATGCCTGAGGACTCTTAATTACGAAGCGCACTGGGAACCAGTATCCTGGGCTACGAATATCCATATGAGGGTCATTGGCTAGGAGAACGTGGCCATTTTTACTTTTCATGGGTGATATCACCCATGAGTTAGACCCAAAAAGCGGAGGGTCAATCTCGGGAAGATTTGGAGTAGATGGATTTAGTAAAGACCGGAAACTTTTTAATCGCCCGGGGGAGTTTGACTTAAAAAAGAAAAGAGGGTCATTTAGATCGGACTGTTTATCCGGAATAAGTAACTGATCGGCGGAAGTGTATACGGGGAAGATAAATTTTCTCTCGCGCTCACTAAGAAATTGAAGTGACTCATTTCGAAGATCATCTTTCCAAGAGTTTGCTTGAGATTCAGTCATCAGCAATAAGCAGGCCAAGGAGTCCTCTGGGGTCCAAGGTTGCGGTTTCACCCGAAGGATCTCGAACTCAATACCCAAACCCTTTTTCCACCCTAAGGATTTTTCATGGATTTCAATAAATCGATTCACCCCCCAAGAAAAATGTCTTAGTGCCTCTTGCTGATTTGTATCAAGTCCTTGCCAAGCTCTTTCGGCTACCTGAGCAAACCCTAGTATTCGGTGCCACCGATCATTCGAAAGGGTAGACGGTCCCAATATTTCCGACAAAGATCCTTTGGCTGCCCTCCTGAGAAGTTCCATTTGGAACAGTCTCTCGGAAGCTACGAGATAACCCTGGATTTTGAAGGCATCAGATAAATTTTCTGCCTCAATTGTAGGTATTCCACGCTCATCGATCATAATTTTTGCAGGATGAGAAATCTGATGTATCTCGATCAAATCTGGAATCTTCGACTGAATAAAGATATATCTCCATGCTGTGAATATAGCTAGAGACAGTCCAAGTATTATGAAAGTTGCAATTTTAGTTTTAAAACTCATTAAGTTAAGACCAGAGATCATACAAACTTTTACCCGCGCGATGATGTCTTAGTGCTTTTTCTCCGATATCAGGGCGATACTGCATTCCGAACCAAGCCACTTGGCCAATGATCAATTTTCCTCTTTCCTGTGCTTGCTCAAGGTTTTTACCAGAGACCACTACATTGAGAACTCGACCTCCGTGAGTAAACCAACGATGATCCTGTAATTTAGTGCCAGCATGAATAATACTTGGATTACCTATCGGTAAGTTCGGAATTTCAACAGGCTGAAAAACCTTGTCTGGGTATCCCGCAGAGGCTAGTACATAGGTGAGATGAGTACCCGGCTTTACCTCTACCATCTTCTTTGAGAGACGCTGTTCGGCCACTTGAAGCAAAAGAGGAAGTAAGGGCTCATTCATCATCGCCATCAACACCTGTGCTTCTGGATCGCCAAACCGGCAGTTGTATTCTAGTAGTTTTGGACCCTCAGAAGTCCACATGATGCCGAGGAAAAGAACCCCTCTCGCGACGAGACCCTCTGAATGCAGACCATCAAGCGTAGGATCGATGATCTTGCACTTCAAAACTTCAACATCATCCTCGGTTAAAAAAGGGATGGGGGCGAAAGCACCCATCCCCCCCGTATTGGGACCTTTATCGTCTGACATAAGTTTTTTATGATCTTGGCAAGCTGGTAACAAACAGTAATTTCGGTGATCTGGAGTGACGTCTATCAATAAATGCTGAGAAAGTTCAATTCCATTTAAATATTCTTCAAAGACGATTTTTTTACTAGCTTCTCCAAATTTGCCATCGAGAAACGAGCGAAGTGTTTTTAGTGCTTCTTCCTTAGTTGAAGCAATCACCACTCCCTTTCCACTAGCAAGTCCATCTGCCTTGAGCACAATGGGCAACAAATGAGGCCAATGAATGATCAGTGATTCTCCAGTGCTCCAGTCTGAAATATCATAGGATGCTGCGGTCGGAATTTCATATTTTTTCATAAAGTTTTTAGCAAAAGATTTGCTGCCCTCTAAAAGGCTGGTCGATTGATCGTGTCCAAATACCTTGAGGCCATGATCGACGCAACTATCCCCCAATCCTGCAACCAAGGGGCCTTCAGGCCCTATAATAACGAGGTCTATTTTTTGTTTTTCGGCCCAATCAGCTACTAGATCGACCTCGAGGGGGTTTAAATCAATGCATTGTCCGAATTCTTGCATGCTATCAGATCCAGGCAGAAAATATAGATCACAATCGGGGCTATCTAAGTAAATCTTTTGGGCTATGGCATATTCTCGACCGCCTGAGCCGACTAAAAGAATACGCATCTGGAAGTCCTCTTTAAACAGTGTTTCTTGCCTATTTACATTCTAACCAATTGGCACCTTTTCTTACCTCAACAACGAGTGGAACTCCGAGTGGCTTAATGTCATCCGCTTTCTCCATTGAGCGCTTTAAGATATTGGAGACCTCGTCATATTCCTCTGGTGGTGCCTCTAAAAGTAATTCATCATGAACTTGAAGTAATATTTTGGCTGAAAATCCCCCTGACTTTAATTCATTGTGAAGTTTGACCATCGCCCGACGCATAATATCAGCAGCCGTTCCTTGGACAACTGTATTGACCGCGACTCTTAATCCTGTTGCTCTAATATTGCCATTGGCACTTTCTAAATCAGGAATTCTTCGAGTTCGACCCCAAAAGGTTGTGGCTTGTCCTTCTTTCTCTGCAATCATTTTTGTTTTTTCGATCCATTCAGCAACTTTAGGCATTCGTTCAAAATATCGATCAATAAACTCTTTGGCCTCTTTGTGGGTAATTCCTAAAGAACCGGCTAAGGCGAAAGCTCCTTGACCGTAGAGAAGCCCAAAGTTAACTGTCTTTGCTTTAGATCGCTCCTCTTCGGATACTGCTTCAATAGGAATGCCCATCACTTCGCTTGCTGTTCTTCGGTGAATGTCTTCTCCACGCTTAAATGCACCAAGAAGAATAGGATCTCCAGCCAAAGCTGCGACTACTCTCAATTCAATCTGGGAGTAGTCGGCATCCATAAGATACCAACCCGCCTTCGGAATAAATGCTCTTCGTATTGATTTACCTTCATCGGTTCTCACTGGTATATTTTGCAGATTAGGGTCCGAACTCGCTAATCGACCACTAGCAACGGCTGCCTGGTGAAGGCGAGTGTGCACTCGGTTAGTTAGGGGATTTATCATTTGAGGAAGGGCATCGATATACGTCCCAAGCATTTTTTGGAGTTCTCGGTATCTGAGAAGTACTTTAGCAATCTCGGAATTATGATTTTTTGCTAGCTCTAAAAGGGAGTCTTCATCAGTGCTTGGAGACTTCGACTTTCCGGTATAGCGAATAACGGGTAAATTTAATTTTTCAAAGAGAATTTTTCCTAATTGAGATGGTGAGTTTAGATTGAAATTTTCACCAGCGATTTTGATTGCCTTTGCTTCGCAGAGATTCCTTTCTTGAGTAAATTGCTTACTAAGATTTTCAAGAACCTTACGATCAAGAGAGATACCTATTTTTTCAATATCTGAAAGGACTCTTAAGAGGGGCAGATCGACATCCCGGTAAATTCGACTTTGAGCAGGCTTATCCATACGCTTTTTTAATAAAATACAGAGACGACGTGCTAAATCTGAATCCTCCGCAGCATACTGTGTGGCTATCTTGATGGACACTTCATCAAATCTTTTTTGAGTTCGACCCTTTCCGGTAATTTCTTCATAACTAATTGGTTTTATATTTAAGTGTCGAACTGAAAGATCGTCAAGATTGTGTCTAAGATCAGATTCAAGAATATAGGAAAGGAGCATACTGTCATCATCAATACCATCGATAACAAAACCGTGTCTTTCAAGAACTTGAAGATCATATTTCAAATTTTGTCCGCACTTTTTAATATTCGGATCAGAAAAAATGGGTCCCAAAATATCCCGTACTTCTGAGAACGGTAGATTTTCTTCATCGAGATAGCTAGAGATTTTTTTATAATATAGGGTAGCTTCTCCGACTAGATCCCAATCATTTTCAGGTAGACCTGGCTCTGGCATCAGTCCCGGCAAGGCTCCCTCTTGGTCACTATTTTCCGATTTGAGATGGGCTAAGGGCACATAAATACCGTGGTGATCTTGCCATGCCAAGGAGATACCTACGAGATGGCCCCGGGTTGCATCGATACTTGTAGTCTCGGTATCAAAAGCAAAATGACCAACCTCGCTACATATATTAGCTATCTTCTTTAATTGATCCAAAGTTTTAACCTGCTCATATTTTCTAGGAACTGAGCTTGTAAGGACGTGGCTATTAGAGGTGAATTCTTTTGCGAGTGAATGAAATCCCAGGTCAAGGAATGTTGTTCGAGCTTTATCGAAATCAAAGCCTTTAAAATGCAAATCTTTCACCTCTACGGAAACATTTAGATCTCTTACGATTGTTACCAATTGTTTTGAAAGATTCCTCCACGAAGCCGATTCTTCAAGACCAGCCTGTTGACGAGGCTTTAATTCAGAAATATGTTCAATAATATTTTCGAGCGTCCCATATTTTTCTAGAAGCTGCGCGGCCCCTTTCTCCCCAATTCCAGGAACTCCTTGAATATTGTCTGACGCATCTCCAACGATTGTTAGGAAATCTATGATTTGCTCCGGGTAGACTCCCATGCGTTCACGAACACCTTCACGGTCGTACCATATTTCTCCATCTCGAATATTGAGGACCTGAATATCTTCATTACGCACTAATTGAAGTAGATCTTTATCTGGACTCACAATGACAGAACGTAAATTAGCCCTGCTACTTTTTTCCGCAAGAGTACCGAGTACATCGTCTGCTTCAAAACCCTCTACTTGTACGATGGGAATAGAGAGACTCTCTATAATTTCTCGAATCATCGGAATTTGAGGCACCAGATCCTCCGGCATTGCATCTCGATTCGCTTTATAGGCCTCCGACAATTTATGCCTGAATGTGGGGGTGGGTGTATCAAAGACGCATGCGATATATTCAGGCTGATAGGTTTTTATAATCTGAAGGAGAATTTTTGAAAACGTAAAAGCTGCCCCATTTTTGAGATTCTTGTTTGCGAAATATGCCCTAAAGATAAAGGCAAAAGTATCAATGAGAAATACTTGCGAAGTTTTGGAATCTGGCATAGTCAGCCTTTAATGCTTTAAACCGTAAATTTTTTGGGCGAGAGCCTCGTACCAAGACATAGGGATTAACTTTTTTAAGATCAGAACTATGTGAGCATCGGGACCTATCAATACTCTCCGAGGGGGGTGAATACTATTTATTGCCTTTGCAATCTTCTCTGCTGATCGATCAGGATCTCTGGCCCAACGCTGACTTACCTCTTTGCCAAAAGATAAATAGCGATTAAGGATGGCCTCGTATCTTGTACCTTTTACTCGCCTGGGAAGGTCTCCCCAAACTTTAGTGGCGGTATTCCTCAGTTCGGTACGCACTGCCCCGGGCTCTACTAATATGACTTTGATATCAGGTGCGAGTTCCATTCTAAGGGCCTCCCCAAGGGACACAACTGCATACTTACTAGCTGAATAGGCTCCCCCAAGAGGAATACTCACTCTTCCAAGCATAGACGCGATATGAACAATGCGGCCTTCGCCGGGGTGCGCATTGCGTCTTATGAGTGGTAGAAAATAATTCGTCACACGATGAAGCCCCATCACATTAGTCTCCATTTGATTTCTTAATTCCTGAGTAGTTATGTATTCAAGGGGACCTACTTGGCCATAGCCAGCATTATTAATGAGACCAACGATTCTTAAGTGCTGATACTGTTGCACAACAAGACTTACAGATTCATCAGAAAGAACATCTAAGGCTACTCTAACAATATCTTCGCCATCAGGTAGATCGATCAGACTTTCCAATCTTCGAGCTGTTGCAATAACCCCCCATCCCTGTCTCCGCATAGCCCAGACCAAAGATCGACCAATACCGGATGAGCATCCCGTAATTACAATCCATTTAGTGGGTTGATTTTGCATGGGATTAAAAGTACATCAGAAAAGTCGAACAATATTAAAAGCTAAGCCCCAATCCCCACCAGCTCTTGCACCAATCCCTTGATAGTCGCCTGGAATAACTTGATGGGCTGTTGTTCCTTGTGTATTCGTGCCTATGAGGGTAAAACGATGTCCGAAGGTTTGAAATTGGTACCCTAAAGAAAATCCGACTCTAAGAGAGCGACGAGCAGGGATGCTCACAGGAACCTGGTAATTTCTCAAAGAGCTTGGGACAGGGTAAAACTCAACAATTAAGCTTTGCTTATTTGAGATTTGATATTTCATTGCCAGAGGTATATTAAATACTGAGCGACCTGTGCTTGTTTGGGTAATAAAGGTGGGAGTAATGCCTATAGTCCAGGGTCCCGAGAAGTATTCTGTTGGTAGTTGATAGGTGACTCCAGAAATACCTTCATAAACATTAATAGTCGATATATTTTCATTTACTTTTTCGTTAAAGTGCTCAACTCGAAGGGAGGATCGTAAGGCTTTTTCCGAATAAAGGACTCCCTGAACACTAACTACGATTGTTTTTTGATCACTAGTTCGATAAATCCCATAATTTAATTCGGGAATACCCGTAACGGAGCCCCAAAACCCAATACCAGAGTAAGCATACCCATCGAGACCGAAAAGGTTTTGGCTATTTCCCCTCACCGACTCGGTAAACCGGTGCGTAAATATTACTCCCCAACCCTCCCTCAGGTACGAAGTCGTTGGAAGATTGAGATTTAATGGAATCTCTTGCTGTGCAAACAGGATAGGAAAAGACAAAAGGAGTAGTAGAAACTTTTTCGGACCCATCACCTCGCCCCCTTCCCTTTGAGTTTAGATCAATACATCTCTCGATTGACACCTTTGACGTCTTTACCCTCGTCCGGCGGCAGCGGTTCTGTATAGATGTGCATACTTTGGCTTTTGGTAGGTAGGTACGACATACCAAAATAAGTAAATAAAATCAGAAACCAAGACGCAGCACTCACTTTCAGAACTGTGCGGCTTTTCAGGAAGGAGGTGTGGTGCATATGAAGTACCGCGCCGTAGATCAGCCACGAGATCAGACCCCAATTTTCTTTCGGATCCCAAGCCCAGTAGTCAGACCATGCAAATTTGGCCCATAAGCCTCCGGTGATTAAGCCTCCTAAAAGAAATAAGTAGCCAATACGAACCCAATCTCGATGTAAGACCTCAAAATTCACTTCTTGGCGTCCGATGGCACGAGCCCAAAAAGAATCTTTATCTAAGTTTATAGTTCCAGTTCGAATTAGAGCCAAGATACTCAATATAAAGGCGACTGTAACACTAGAATAGCCTGAGAAATAGATCGTGACGTGAGGAAGAAACCAACCGCTATTTAATGCCGGTGGAACAGTAACAATATCGATATCTTGTTTAAGTAAAGCAAATAGCTCAGCTGAAAGAATGATGATTAATGAAAGAAATCCTAATAATTTTATCTTTTTGAGCCATTCGATGGATAGCGCCAATAAACCGAATAGAAAACTAAAGTAAAGAAGACTCTCGTAGAAAGTCTTAAAGGGTGGACGACCGGCTATAATACCTCTTGAGACGAGAATATAGACATTCACACACCAACCTAACAGGAAGATAAGCCGAGCAGCCTTGTAGATCTCACTTTCATATTTCGATCGAAGGATACTGAGAGCATAGGCGATGCAGGCTACTGTGTAGGCGATCAGCATGAGCTGAAATCCTATTTCAGCTTTGGCAAAATTAAAATAAAAACTCATCATATTCTCAGACTCCTTGGCGTTTTTTTATAATTGGTTTCAAATAAAACATCCATATTGTTCCGATAACAATCATGGCAAATCCTAGGTAAGTTACCCATAGGCCTGGCTCGTAAACAACCATAATCCCGCTCACGGTAGGATCTTCAGGGTTATAGTTACTTTGGTAAAACCATAATCCTTTATAGACCAAGGGGTCGTTAACCGAAATTTCTTTTTGAGCTAAAGTCTTTCCTGACGGATCAATAAGAGTAATTTTTGATCGAAAGTCTCTTGCCTCTTGATCTTTTAAACGGTAGATGAAGCCTATTTTTTTATCGAAGAAAGTTGTTGGCTTTGCTTCTCGTCCATCGAGCCATGCCGTTTCTGTCTTCCCGGTACGAGGGTCAGACAGGGAAATTTGTACAGCGGGATTACGCTCTGAAATAGGTCGAACTTGGGTGTTTGGGATGTACTTCCCATCGACTCTCGCATTCAAGAGAAGAGCCAAAGGTGTAGCAGAAAACCCATTCTTAAAAATAAAAGGGCGATCAAACAGTAGGGGACTTTCTTTGAGAATTTGTGCATTTTCTATCAAACGAATCTTCATATCTTTCTTCGAAAAGACGACAAATTGCGAAAAGGCTTCTTCGCCAGATGTTTGATATTGAAGACTGAGTCCTGGAGGCAGATTTGCGGCATTTAAACTCTTAGAAAATTCAGGATTGCGAGAACTCAGGAGGATTTTAGCCTGCTGACCATCATTTGTAATCAATTCTAGTTCCGCCCAATTTCCCCTGAGCTCTGGAGGAACTGTTTCAATTTTTACGGGCTTACCATTAGGATCATTTTTAAAAGGAAAATCGTTGAAGAGACGAATCATTTTTAGTTTAAAAACGGGGAAATCCCATACGCTACCTTTTTTGAATTCTTTATCAAAGGTTTTACCTGCAAATGTTAGTTGAACAAGATGGCTTTTGGGCTCACTTTTCTTGAAGCGACTGAGATCATTAACTTTAAATTCCTCACTAAAGACCAGCGCAAACCTTCCTTGGGGATCATTAAATCTTTGGGTTCTTGAATCTTGAGCGACTAGAAACCCCAAAAGTGGATTTGAGGTACCGGTTCCTAGCATGACTTGCAAAACCGGGTTTTCTGGCGCAGTAATATCGTTTATCCAAGTACTTCGATTAAGTGCATCCGGAAGTGCTTGGAGTATTTCTAGGCGCTTCCATGTCAGCGGGAGTCTTGCCTTGAGCCCCGCTTCAGCATCATAGGATTTTGGGTTATCTTCAAACCCACCCCTACCATCAGGTTGGGTGAAAGCGTATAGGCGATACTCAGGATCATGCTTGACCACCTCGAATTGATCAAGGCGAATAAAGAACGGGAGAGAGAATGGGTTTTTCCAATCGCCAGGATCGGGCCCTTTGACTTTCCAAAAAATCGAGACTGGTTGATTTTGCTTCAGTTCGTTGAAGGCTCTGACGAAGCCGTATTTACCTAGGAGTCCACCCAATAAAATAACTGATGTAGCCAAGTGGACCAGAAGGAAACCCCCTCTTGGGAGGGTGTAGGGTCGTCGCTTCCAGGCAACGGCTAGGGTACTAGCAGATAAGAGGGCTAAGAGTGAGAGAAACCATAGGGATCGATAGAGATCGTAGGCAAAAGCATACTTAACCAACAAAAGGGCTAGGTCGCCCCACCAAACTGAGCCATAGAGGTCTAAGTATTCAGAAAACTTCAATTCCTGAAGAATAAGTGTACCTAGAGCAGTTGCTGCGGCTATGAATACCAATTGAGAGATGGCAAAAGGAATACTAGTGAGTAGTTTATAGGTCCAAGTAGAGGCAAATCCGATGACCAGCCCGGTAATGATAATCAAAACGGCTAAAAAGCCGGAAATCTGTTGAACATCATTCCATTGCAGACTGTTAAATAAATGCTGAATTAAAATCCAAAGGCACACCCAAATAATCAGGGCAAGATTTTGTTGAAGAATATTGTCACGAAAGAGTCTTTGATCGGCTTTAGGTGCTACTTTATCTAAGATCAAATCAACCTCGAATTTAGTTTAAATAAGAGCCAAGAGACCAAGTAAGGCGAAGCTAAATTCGGGACGAACATCAATCCGGGGTTTACCGGCTGAAAAACGATGATGATAAAACCACCAATAAAACATGGGATAGCAAAGGGCTAGGACCAAAATAATGTCCAAAAAGATCCAATTTTTCACCGACAAATAGGGGTTGACTGTTAGAGCAAGGATTATTGTGCTTAGTAGCATTACGCCGATCAACCATAGAGATTTTATTTTACCTAGGGCGATAGGTAGTGTTTCTTTTCCTAATACTTGGTCTTTCTGCATATCCCTTAAGTCGTAAATGAACGTTCGAGAAAGAGCTAAGGTAAAAATGATCATAAAAACAACACCATGTTGTATGCCAAGGGTGGATTTGTACTGAATACTAGGCGCGGTGACCATGAGGATTGCAATAGAGAGAGGAACAAAAAAATCCTTACTGCCTGGTATCGATCGCAAGCTAAAGGTTCTCTTGTTGGATCCAGATATACCAATTCGATAGAAGAGACTGGCGCTGAATACAATCAGGTAACAAATAAAGTAGGAAAACCCGACTTCCCTCGCAGACACTATAGAGATAAGAGCTGCGATCATACTGGTATTCAATATCAATCGACGATGGGCTTCCAGAAATTTAGCTTGGGCGGGACCTTTTACTCCTAGACCTAGGGGTTCGAGGTACGGAGCAGATAGGTACATTGAGATTATAAAAAAACCTGACGAAATAGCGATAAATAGAGAATCGGGATAATCCAAAAATTTGGAGACCCCAAAAGCCGAAAAGAAAACAGACGTACCCCAAACTAAAGGGTTAGTAAAAGCACGAGTTAATGTTTTAGTCCATCTTGAAAAATTATCAGAAGTCTCTTCGAGATAATCTACTACTTCATCGACAAGCCAAGTGGGAGTCGATGCGCCTGCAAGGACACCAACGGTTTCAGAACCCGTAAATTTTGACATGTCAATTTCCTGCGCTGTTTCGACATACTGAACAGGTTTCCCATAACGTTGGGCTAGCTCTGCAAGATGTTTTGTATTACTTGATTCTTTACCACCCACAACAATAACGTAATCAACTCTTTTGCTTAACGATTCAGCCTCGTCTTGTCTCATCCAGGTATCTTCACAGATCGTGTTCTCTACAATACAATCAGTGGCTCTATCTTCTATATAAGAAGAAATTGTATGAAAATCTTTAACCGTATAGGTGGTTTGAGCAACAATCAAACATCTAGAAAGTTCTTTTGCTGTCAACTGCTTTGCTTCCTCCATCGTAGAAATGATGATCGAGCCATTTTCAGCAAAACTTCTGTGGGCAATGGACTCCGGATGGCCTTTGGAACCTAGGATGATAGTGAAGTAGCCTTTAGGGCTCCATTTCTTAATTTTATTGTGGACTTTTGCAACTTCAGGGCAAGTGGCATTCACAATATCGAGTTCCCCTTGACTTTGCCTTTCTTTAAGTCCGCGCAAAGCTTGAATCGGGATTCCATGAGCTCGGATTACAACCGTGCCAGATTGAACCTGCTCTGGTTCTGTAACCACCGAGACACCCCTATTCTCGATGAGCGCTAACGCTTGAGGGTTATGGATCAGAGGCCCGAGTGTTTGAACCCTAGGATTATTGCTTCGGGTAGATGCTTCAAGCACAGCATCCATTGCCCGCTTAACACCCCAACAAAAACCCGCAGTCTTAGCAACAATTACTTTCATGCTTATATTCTATCATTTCGGGCAATTAGATTACTCTATATCACCTGAATATTAGTGATTTGTATGGATGTCTAGTTTACAGATACAAACCAAAAATGAACGCCTAAGGTGTCTGCAGAATATCCTTGGGGTAAGGGAGGGAATGATCCTGATCTCATAATTGCAAGTCGTGCACTTTCGTCGAAAAAACGATTGCCGCTTGGACTTTCAACTTGTAGTCGATCGAAATCGATACTGCCATCTTTTTTTATTCGAAAGTAGATGGCAACCCGACCTTGGCTCCCTGACTTTGACCAATTGGCTGTAATTTTATTCTGGACCTGTTGTAAGTAGTAGGTGTAGGGGAACTCGCTATCAGTAGCGGAAAGAACTCCTTGTCCCCCACTGATTCCAGAAGAAGCTCGAAGGCCTGGCATGGGAGTTCCATTTCCGATTCCCCCACTATTTCCTCTACCCACTGCACCCTGCATCTTGACTTGAGATGGATCGAGTGACTTTGGCGCATTAGGAGCTACTCCTAGAGATTGATTATCCAAATTAGTTCCTTTGGCGATCAGGCCTTTTGATTTAGCTCCTAGGCGATCTGGTGGCGTTGCAGCGATAGATTTTTCATCGTTACGGGCTGCGACCTGCTGCTTTGAACGGACGCGTTGAGGATTTTTTCCTAACTCATTGGCCTCCGCTCCACCACTCAGACCGCTCGATGCCAAACTAATCCAAGTCACCTTCGTCGGGACCTGCTTATCAGGGGGTTTGTTGGAGGGAATAATCAAAGCTCCCAGAACTAGGCCGTGAAGGGCAAGGCTTTGAATGAGTGGTGGTCGCATGGTGGCATTCATTGAATTGAACTCATTTGGGAGGAGATTTAACTTCGAGAGGCGCTCCTTCGGTGACAAAACCTACTTGAGAGAAACCTGCTCCACGAACAGCATCAACCACTTCGATGACCCGTCCATAAAAGAGTTGCTTATCGGCACGAATAAGGATTGGTCGGTTCGATGAAATCTGTGATTGTCTGATGAGTTCCTTTTTGAGGCTCTCGAGTGACATTCGTGTGTTTTCGAATTCGATAAACCCATCAGAAGTAATCGCAATAGATAAGGCTTGACTGTCTAGACTCTTTCCCGTTTGAGTTCGAGGAAGATTTACATCTAATCCACTCGTTAATAGGGGCGCAGTGACCATGAAGATAATAAGTAAAACAAGCATGACGTCAATGAGGGGCGTCATATTAATTTCGGCCATTTCTTTTTGTCGGTTATACGGACTAAAGGTCACGAAGACTCCTACACTGCTACGGGTGTAACAATATATTTTCCTTTTGTATCTCGAGAGACGATGCCTGCGGGTACATCAGGATCATGCTCAAAAATCAGGACGGTACCGGAGTCACAAACTTCATTGAGAACTTTGATCTTTTCGTCAACACAAGTAACCACGTCTAGATCGTATCCCATGATCCATGCGGGTTGAATATGTCTGGATGTAGGGATTAGGTCAGCTAAATAAATAAGTTTTCCTTCTTCGCCTTCAATTACAACATTCTGGAGAGCTTCGATATGCCCTGGTGCTAATCGAACTCGAATGCCTGGAAAGATCTCCTGGTCTCCCTCTACTGTTTCAAGAAGCCCTAACTCCTCGAGGCATTCCCAATTTTTAGAAAGATAACTTGCACGAACTCTGATGTGGGGGTTTTTTGCGTCCTCAAGGTCTTTTTTTTGAACAATATATCGAGCATTAGGAAAACTTGGTACGAGCCTGCCTTGGATATCAAAGCGAGTGCTGCCTCCAGCATGATCAAAATGCAAATGGGTAAGAATACAACAGGTGATATCCGTTGGGGTCAGATTGAAACGAGCAAGTTCACGATCTAGAACCCCTCGACCTTCGAATTTGAAGCGTGCCATGAATACTTCATCTTCTTTATCCCCATTGCCATTATCAATGAGAATGTTTTCTTGTTTACCATTCACAAATCCTCGAACAAGAAGACAGTTTGTGGCCATCAAGATTTGATTATCGTCATCGGCCGGATAGGCTTTGGACCAGACTACCTTGGGAACAGTACCAAACATCGCCCCTCCGTCAAGTGCGAATTGGCCGCCGCTAATAATTTGGATGTCCCAAGGTCCTATGTTCATAAGAATTATGCTCGAGGTTTTTCACTGTTAGCGTATTTTTCAAAAGCTTTTAGTAAATCCATTGGCACTGGAAAAATAATTGTACTATTTTTTTCAACGGCAATATCCGAGAGGGTTTGTAAATAACGCATTTGGATTGCAGCTGGATTTTGACTTATCATATTTGCGGCTTCTAAAAGTTGCTCAGCGGCCGCTAATTCACCCTCGGAATTAATGATTTTGGAACGTTTTTCTCTTTCTGCTTCCGCTTGTCTACCCATCGCTCTTTGGATTTGTTCAGGTAAATCGATCGATTTCAATTCAACGCTGGTTACTTCGACGCCCCAGGGTTCGGTCGCAAGATCTACAATTTCTCTGAGCCGCCTGACCAGCGCTTCTCGATCACTCAATATTTGATCAAGTTGAACTTCTCCCAAAATAGAACGGAGTGATGTCTGTGCTTTCTGACTTGTGGCGTAGTCGTAGTCTTCGACGCCTGTTACGGCTAGAACGGGGTTGGTAACCTTATAGTAAACAACAGCGCTCACTTTAAGGGTTACATTATCTTTTGTGATGATATCTTGACTCGGGACGTTTAAAACTATCGACCGAAGTGAAACTTTTACTTGTCGCTCAAAGGGCCTAAAAACAAAAATGAGGCCGGGGCCCCTAATTCCAACCATGCGACCAAGCCTGAATATGACGCTGCGCTCATACTCATTCACAATGCTAATGCATGTAAAGCCATAAAAGAGTAAAAGAATTAAAAGGGGGGTTTGTAGAAATAATTCAAACATACTGACTATCTCCTTATACTAATTGTCTCACGAATAAGTTGTATTCTTTTTCCTCTCCAATGGTTGTAAATTTCCCATGGCCAGGAATAACTAGGGTTTCAGGATGACACGGGTAAATTTTCTTCAGAATACTCTCTTTTATTTGTTCTTTAGAGCCACCGGGTGTGTCAGTCCGACCCACACTCCGATGGAAGAGAGTATCTCCTGATAAGAGGACTTTTCCTTGATGGAAGTCCCCAAGAAAACAGCAAGATCCCGGAGTATGGCCAGGCGTATGAAGGGTGTTCACTCCCAAAAACTTATCTGAGTCCTCTAATTGTGTCATTGCGGGGGCTTCAATTGAAGGAAGACCGAAAAAGGCAGTCTGACGATCGAGGTTTTCGATCAAAAAATCATCATCGGGATGCAAATAAGCCGGGCAATCGTAATATTCCTGCAGCTCTTTCGTTGCTCCAACGTGATCGAAATGTGCATGTGTATGAAGTAAAGCCATGATTTGAATTTTTAGAATACCAACTTCTTCTTTGATCCGATTGGATTCCCCGCCGGGGTCTACAATGAATCCTTGATGAGTTACTTCGTTCCAAACTAAACTGCAATTGCATTGAAGATCGCCTACTTTGAAGGTCTTAAGATTCAACACCTGCCCTCTCCTCATGGATACAATGTAGTCTGAAGATAAAAGTATGATACCGAATCGTAATAGCCCAAACAAGGACCCTCAGGTACCCTTACAAGCTCGATGGTCAATTTGGGATGTAGGTTTCATTTGCACTGTGGCTTTCGTCGGATTGATTTATTTTCAGTACTCACCTATTTTGCCTCCCCAAATTGCAACCCACTACAATCTCAGAGGCGTTGCAGATGGATGGACCTCTCGTCAGGATTTGGGTTGGCTTTTATTCGGTTTTCCTTTTCTAATATGGCTCATCCTTCTGGGGGTGTCCTTTATTCAAAACCCGAGGTTAGATTCTTGGCAAGAGGTTATAAAAATTAAAGTTATCAGTAAATTGAGGGGGGCAATCTCCTTGGGTGTCACTATCATTGTCTCGGGGGTTACTTTCGTACCTATTTTTTTTAATGTTTCAATTTCACGTTTTCTTACACTCGCTTTATTCTGTTTCTTCTTATCAATATTTTCTATACTTTATCAGACTCAAAGGATGATTCCCATAGAGCATCGCGGCCATTATCATTGTTTAATTATTTATCACAATCCTGATGATCCATTGGTATGGGTGAGCCGAATATCAGGCATCGGATGGACGCTGAATTTTGCCCACAAGCAGGCATATATATGGTTAATTTTTATACTTCTTGCTCCCTTCTTAATGATTTTTTTATTTAATCGCACATAGTGAGTAGATGGGTCCTTCTAATCCGCATAAACTCAAAGAATCCTCTCTGCTGAGAAGGAAACTTCTTGATCTCCCTGAGGGGCCGGGATGTTATCTCTATCGAGATTGCGACAAGAATTTGCTTTACATCGGTAAAGCGAAGTGCATAAAAAAAAGAGTGAAAAGCTACTTCTATAGCAATCAACTCGATGCTAAGACTAAGCGACTGGTTTCTAGAATTTGGGACATCGAATTTTTTGTTTGCGCTACGGAACTCGAGGCCCTTGTTTTAGAAAATAACCTCATAAAAAAGTATCGTCCGCCTTTCAATATTTTATTGAAAGATGACAAAAGTTACCCGTATATTAAACTCACACGTGAACCTTATCCTAAAGTTTACGTCACTAGAAAGATTTTGAAAGATAAGGCTTATTACTTCGGTCCCTTTTTTCCTACGAGCGCAGCTTATCGAACAGCCGATCTTGTCTATCGTTTTTTCCAGATTCGAGACTGTGATATTCAAATTGATGGCAAGAGAGGGCGAGCCTGTCTCAAGTATCAACTACATCGATGCACCGCTCCTTGTATTGGAAAAGTTGACGAAATCGCTTATAAAGAGCAAACCAAGGGGGCAAAACTCTTCCTCGAAGGAAAGAGTGACGAATTAAAAAAACGTCTCGAAACAGCAATGTGGAAAGCTTCAGAGCTTCAAGCCTTCGAACAAGCAGCTCATCATCGGGATGCCCTCAACCAATTGGACTCATGGTTCGCCAAACAAAAGGCTTCGAGCCCGGATCTTGTTGATACGGATATTCTTGGGTCAGCATTGCTTGATGATCGAGCTTGTATTCATCGAATTCTTGTCAGAGGTGGAAATATTATTGCCCGCCATGAGTACCTTCTGGAAAACACGGAAGTTATGACTCCAAATATTTGGGCAGAAGTCATTCAAGGAATCTACTCTGAGGAAACTTGCCCGAGCCGACTGATTTTAGAAATGAGACCCGAGCATGAAGATATTCTTTTGCGTTGGCTTGGAGAAAATCGGACGTCAAGACCTAAGATTTTAGTCCCTCGACAAGGAAACAAAGTTGCATTACTGTCTATGGCGCAAGAAAATGCAAAATTAGCCCTCGAGAAGAAATTCGAACCTGCTCAACTCACATTGGCTACCCTCGAGGGTCTTCAGAAGATGCTAAGTTTGGTTCGAATCCCTCACCGAATTGAGTGTTTTGATATAAGTCACAGTCAAGGCCAAGAGGTCGTAGCAAGTCTTGTATCTTTTTTAGATGGAAAACCTGATAAGTCGAACTATCGTCGTTTCAAGATGAGTATCGATAAGAATGATGACTTTGCGCAAATGAAAGAAGCAGTGACGCGCCGCTATCGTCGTCTCAAAGAGGAGGGAGGAAATTTTCCTGATCTCGTTTTACTCGATGGCGGACTGGGTCAGCTTAATTCAGCTTTGCAGTCCCTTGAGCATTTAAATCTCTCTCATCTCGAGTGTGCTTCCATTGCCAAAAAAGAAGAATTGATTTATCGACCGGATATTCCAGTCCCTCTGCGTATCCCAAAAACCAGTCCAGTTCTTCATCTTCTTCAGCAAATAAGAGATGAGGCTCACCGCTTTGCTATCACTTACCATCGAACTCTTCGTTCAAAACGTACTTTTAAAAATGAACTGGCTTCGATCAAGGGCATCGGAGAAAAATCCATTCAAAGACTCTTGGATCATTTTGGATCAGTAAAACAAGTCAGAAAGGCTTCAGTTGAGGAGATCGAATCTATAGTAGGACCTCGATTGACTCAACTCATTAGGGGATGGCAAAAGTCTTAGCCACTTCATGACGGCTACTAGTTGGATTCCCATTGAGAAAGCCTTGGTATAAAAAGAAAAAAACAAATAGGAGTCAGCATAATAAAGGTTCCTACATGACGAGAGGCATTCCATCCTGCAATAAGCCAGTAGATTAACCCATACCAAGTTGTCATTTGAATCACCAGGATATAAATGAGAGACTCTCGAAAAACAATGTGAGGTTTTTCTTCTTCCGGTTGGTCTTTGAAGCGGAAGAGAACTTTTCCTGATCGATAATTGACAAAAAATGTACCTCCTAGCGTCAGAGCCGTAAGCGTATAACTAAATTCTTGGACCAAGCCCTCCGAAATAAAATTCCCAGGAACCACTTTCTCCGTCATGATCAACATCATCAAAATGAGCGGCCAAGCAACGCATACGACAAGGCCTATCATGCGCGCAATGCGGTATCGAAATATAAGATCAGCTGCTGGCTTCATATCTCTCTCTCAAGGTCTTGGATGTTATTATTTTGACATATGAAACCTTTTAGATTTTTAAACATCCTCGTTGGACTTTCCCTCTCTTTTACTGGATGCATTCGAGATGATATTCCTTCAGCACAAACTCTTCAAACAGCGCTATATCTTTTCGATAGTGCTTCTAATCAAATTCTAAGCTATAGCAATTTAAGTTCTCTCTATGCCGCTGATCGCATTCCTGATCCTTCAAAAATCTTGACTAATGTGAGTTTATCTCAGGTCTCTAATTTGGCTTGGGGGGGGATGACGTTAGATAATCAATTGGATCAACTCTTTTTAGTCTCTGAATCAGGAACCATCATACGGATCGATCGTATTCGCGAGCAAATTGGATCTATTAACAGTGTAGATCTTGCGTTATTCACCCTGGACCCTAGTCAAAGACTCCAGAATTCTAAATTCTCTCAGGCCTCGATCGATCCCATCACCCACACCCTATACATTGCCGAAAACGGGGACAATCTATGCCGCTTATGGATTATTACGAACGCCAATCTACGTCTCCACAACGAGACAGTTGCTATGAATACTCTTCAGGTTACTAACGATACAGGTGGGCGATCCGTAGTAGCTAATAATGGTTCTATTTTTACCCATTCTGATAGCGGCTCAAGCGTCTTAATTGGAACCGATACAGTCATTGGCCCCCGTATCAGAAAAGGATCTCCCTCCGGATTTCAAAATACCAATCAAATCATTGGATCATTGACGCAGTTGGGGACCCATGGAACGCTAGCCCTAGATACGGCCAATAATATTCTTTTTGTTGGTCTTCATCTGCAAGATGGAAACCAAATTTCTTCTCGCCCGCCGATTCTAGCCTTCGATACGGGATCTTTTGGGTTAGGCTTTAATCAAACTCCAAAGTTCACTCTCGGCGATAGTCTTCAAAGACAAATTAGGGTGCTATCACACGCAGGAAATAAGGCATGGCTAGTTGCTCTGTCAAGCGCCTCGTCTGTGGGTAACAATACCCTCACGATTTGGATGACTCCTCAATCAGGAAGTATCTTCAAGACTTTATCTATTCCCGGGACTCCATCAAGGATATTTAAAGGACTTGCACTCGACGGCAACGCCAATTAGGACTCTAAATGAGAGGCTACTAGCGGATGTTATCCTAATAGTGGAACGATAGAAGTTCATTTAGGGATTGGAGCTCTTCATTGGCTAAAAGACAAGAGGCTTTGGACTACCATTCCAAAGGCCGCAAAGGGAAAATTGAGGTTATTCCTTCGAAACCCACGAGTACATCTCGTGATTTAAGCCTTGCCTACTCTCCCGGAGTAGCTGAGCCTTGCCTTGAAATTGCCCAAAATCCCGACGATGTCTATCAATACACTGCAAAGGGGAATTTAGTAGGCGTGATCAGCAATGGAACAGCCGTCCTGGGTCTTGGTAACATCGGTGCTCTCGCAAGTAAACCGGTGATGGAGGGTAAGGGTGTTCTATTCAAGCGTTTCGCTGATATTGATGTTTTTGATATTGAAGTAAATGAAGAGGATCCTGAAAAATTTATTCAGATAGTAAAAGCTCTCGAGCCTACTTTTGGAGGAATTAATCTCGAAGACCTTAAGGCACCAGAATGTTTTGAGATTGAAGAAAAACTGAGAAAGATACTGAACATTCCCATCATGCATGATGATCAACATGGAACAGCAATTATAGCTACGGCGGCTTTATTTAACTCTCTCGAAATCTCCCAAAAGGATATCGCTAAAATTAAGGTGGTCTTTAGCGGCGCCGGAGCTAGCGCAATTGCCTGTGCCAATATGATGGTCTCAACGGGCGTTAAACTTGAAAATTTATGGCTTTGTGACACCAAGGGTCTTGTTCATTCAGATCGCAATGACGGGATGAATCCTTATAAGTCTAAGTTTGCCAAAAAATCTAATCTAAGGACTCTCGCCGAAGTCATAAAGGGTGCCGACGTTTTTGTCGGTTGTAGTACTAAGGGAGTATTGACAGTCGAAATGGTGAAATCCATGGCCCCCAACCCCATTGTGTTTGCTTTAGCTAATCCAGATCCCGAGATTGATTACCCAGTTGCAAAAGCAGCACGTCCTGACCTAATTATGGCGACTGGACGAAGCGACTATCCCAATCAAGTTAATAATGTCCTTGGTTTTCCATTTATTTTTCGAGGTGCTTTAGATGTCCAGGCAAGAGAAATTAATGAATCAATGAAACTCGCTGCAGCCAAAGCTCTAGCAGCCCTTGCTCGAGAGGAGGTACCTGATTCCGTTAGCCGAGCCTACGGAGGTCAAGCATTTTCCTTCGGCCCTGAATATATAATCCCCAAGCCTTTCGATACTCGGGTTCTTCTATGGGTAGCACCTGCAGTAGCAAAAGCGGCAATGGACTCCGGGGTAGCCCGAAATCCAATTCATGATTTTGATCGTTATCGGGAACACTTAGAGGACCTTCAAGGTCGAAGTAAGGATTTAATTCGCTCAGTCATCAATCGAGCCAAGCTAGACCCCAAAAGGATTATCTTCCCTGAATCAGATCATCCGCTCATTCTTCAAGCCTGTGAATCTTTGATGGAGGAGGGAATCTGTCATCCAATCCTCATTGGATCACCCGAAAGGATTCAAAAGGTAATCACAAGTTTAGGATTAGACCTTCCAGGAATAGAAATTATCGATCCCGATGACCCAGACTTGAAGAATACTGCTACCGAGCTTTATCTTGAACTAAGGAAGCATAAGGGTATTGGATGGGAAGATGCTAAAAGACAGGTTTCGCGCCCCCTTGTATTTGGATCGCTCTTGTGTCGAATGAATCGAGCTGAGGGACTCCTTTCGGGTTTGTCTTCGTCCTACCCTAAAACCATAAAGCCTTGTCTTGAAGTCATTGGTACCCGCAAAGGTGTTCAAAGAGTTGCAGGAGTTTACATCACTATTTTGAAAGATAGAGTTCTATTCCTTGCCGATACGACAATGACTATCCAGCCCACGTCCGATGAATTAAGTGAAATAGCGATCATGACCGCTGACTTAGCTCTCAATCGATTTGGCATTGAGCCTAAAGTGGCTCTGCTTTCTTATTCTAATTTTGGAACAGTAAATAATTTAGATATTGAGATTATTCGTGAAGCTGCTAAAAAGATCCAAACCCTGCGTCCTGACATTAAATGTGATGGTGAAGTTCAAGCCGATACCGCTTTATCAAAGCGTATATTAGCTGAGAAATTTCCTTGGTCAGCACTTCAGGGGGGCGCGAATGTCCTCATTTTCCCCAACCTCGCGAGTGCAAATATTAGTTATAAACTCATCCAACGATTGGCCAACGCAGAGATTATGGGTCCCATCACCTGTGGTATGGACTCTCCCGTTAATGTCCTTCAACAAGAATCATCATTGAATGACGTCATTCATATGGCGGCTATTACTGTAGTTGAAGCCCAAGACTCAGGTCGTTAAAGATGGTTTTTAAAACTAGGCCGCTTTGGTTAATTGTTGGGGGGCGAGTTCGTCTTGGTAGGTGGATTGCTGAAGACTTGGCTCTAGATCATGATCTGATTCTAACAAGTTCTAGGCCCTGGAAAGATGAAGATTGGCATCGTAGCATATCTTCGATTCAGCATACATTTACATGGGATGCTTCTTCTAGTGATATTGGAAGGCTAATCGGATCAGATTTAAAGTCAGCCCTTGGTGACAATTTGAAAATAGATGGAGTCTGTTTTCTAAGTAGCACTTTCAATGAACAAACACTAGGAACTTGGGACTTAAGGGGTATCCAGAAGACCTTCGATACAAATCTCATCTTTCCAATTCTATGTTCACAGGAGATTTTACCTTTTTTAAACCCAAGGGCAGCTCTCCATTATTTTCTAGATCATTCAATTCATAGTCCTTATAAAAAGCGTTTACCCTATTCTGCCGCAAAGGCAGGATTGAACAATTTTATTGAAGGCTTTCGTAACCTAGTTGGTGGAGAGATCAAAGTCCACGGACATATGCTGGGAACTGTCATTAAAGACGGTGAACCAGTGCCACCTCGAGTTTATACATCTCCACATCCATTTTCATTGGTCATGAGCAAAATTAGGGGCATATAAAAAACTTGGAATACCTAACATGGCCTAAGGTGAGATGTCTTCTTAAGGTAAACTCGATTCTAAGATCGAACCTTGTGATACGCAATTGATCAAGTTATTCTTAGAAATATTTTGAAAGTATTAGTAGGATCAATTCAAAAGAGGTCTCTGAATGAATAGCCTTTCACTAAGATTTTTCAAATCTACTAGTCTAGTATTGGCAGTCTTTCAGGCTTTATTTCTATGGTTACTTCACCATCTTATTCAATCTAGGATCTGGCCTGCTACTCAACCCCATTGGTTTGTTCCCGCTTATTTGATTGTTATTTTTACTCCGATAACATTTTATCTATTGTGGCCGTATCGATCGGCCGCAATACTTAGGCGATGGACGACATACCTCATTTTTTTTCTTTTGATCGCTGGCTATCTTGGATTTAGAGACCTTCCCGCCCTTACGAATGATACTGATTTAGATGAAGCTCGTATTGCTGGGTTTGTCATACCATGGATCATTGCTTGGCTGATTGGAATACCTTTAGTCCGAACAAGACTTGAAAGTACTTATTGGCGGATACCTTATAAAGTTTTTTTTCGTAATTGTGGGCGTTGCTATCTAACTTTAGGAGAAGCATCTGTTTTTGTTGGCCTTTTTTGGTCCTTATTGCAGCTATGTGCCGCTCTCTTCTTAACGCTTGATATTAATTTTTTTGAGGAGATTTTTACTGATCCCCGATTTGCCTATCCGGCAACGACTCTAGCCTTAGCTATTGCAATCCAAATTATCGATAATAACGACGAGCTTTTTCAAACCGTACTAAATCACGTACTAGCGATTTTAAAGTGGTTCTTACCCCTTTCTGGCGCTATCGCAATTATATTTTCAATTGCCTTGATTCCTAAGTTACCTACCCTCCTTTTTAGTGGCCAACGCATCATTGATAGTTCAACCCTTTTTGCCCTTGTGGTTTTTAATCTCTTATTCTTTAATGCTGCCTATCGCGAGGGTGATACGGATTCTATTTATGCTCCTTGGTTACAAAGAGTTCTTCGAGTCATTCCTCCTTTGCTTGTCCTAATAGCAATAACGGGCCTCTATTCTTTGTCCATCCGTATTTGGGAGTTAGGTTTAACTCCAGCTCGGTATTGGGGATTTATGACTGGCATATTTTCAGTATTTTTTTCCATGGGCTACGGTTATGCGAGTTTCCAAAAAGATCCCTGGTTAAAAACTATTGAGGCTATCAATACTCGCTTATTGGTTGTCATATTCTTCACCCTTTTAGTGAGTTTGACCCCCCCTGCTGATCCATTCCGTTTAAGCGTTTCATCACAAATCAATCGATCCATCAATGGGTTAACCATGGAGTCGACTTCCGGTGCTCTTCAGTACTTAAGGTTCGACTCAGGCGAACGAGGACGGAGAGCACTTAATGGTTTGGCTCAAGGGGCTTACGATATACCAGATTTAGATAAGCGCTCATTCATCCAAAACGAATCTAAAAGAATGTTAGCGCTTAAGTCTAAGAAAGACTTGAAAAGCGGGGGTGGTTCAGCAACTCCTGATCGATATCGAGAATGGCGCTCACAATTAAAGATTGTTCCTTCTTCCTCAACTATCGATCAACAACTTGAAGACGCTATCAGGCAAGAATTTCTTAGGTCTGCCTCCATGCTCGACCCGATAGGTAAAAAGATCCCGTCACCTCGCCTAATTTTTGTTGATCTAGATGGAGATGAAATCGCCGAAGCTCTCCTGTTGTCGGGGGCTTTGCGCGGAGATCCGTTGCAAATGCGAGACTTTATTGCTTTTAAAATCTCCAATGGTGGTTGGATTCGCTGGTCGTCAGGCCAGTGGGGTTAGCCTCTACCCTTCAATCTATTCAAATTTTAGACTAGTTATGACAATGAAATTTATAAGTTATTTGATGGCGAGTTCATCTATAACAAGAGGGGTGCAAATAAGCGAATATTTTAGTTGGGTTATGGGAAGAAAATTTTGAGTAAATCCCTTACCAAATAAAATATGAACACTAAAATTCCGACACTCAATTCAGCGGCATATTTTTTTTGTAAAAATTCTTTTAACGCTTTCATAAAATTTCTTCCATGTAAAGACTTAGATTTTTCAGGGATACATAAAAATGATAACTGGTTAATTTTTAATTTGCAAAAATTCAATCCGACTCATATGTCGGGGAGAATGAAAAATACGCTGGGTCGCTTTTTGGAAGTCTTCAGGCTTGGCATCTTTGATAGTCATAAAGACCTGGGGATTACGATCGACAATAGGAAACCATGATGATTGAACATGGACCATAAGGCGGTGGCCTTTTTTAAAAGTATGAAAGATGTCCTGAAGGATGAAGGGTACTTCGGTGATTTCATTAGGAACGAAAGGCTCCGGTCTACTGTAACTGTTTCGGTACTTCCCTCGAAGAGTATCGCCTCGAACCAACATTTGATATCCACCTGCGTTCCAATTTTTGGGACTATCGGCTGGAGTCGGGGCATTATTAGGAAAGACATCAATCACTTTGACAGTGAAATCACTGTCAGTACCACTGGTGCTAGCAAAGAGATGCACTTTAAGTGGGCCCGCAATAGTTAAATCACTTTCAAGGGGCTCTGTTTCGAAGACTAAGACATCAGGACGACTCGAAGCAAAGCGTTGATCTTCGGTCATATAAGTTCTCGAGTAGCCAAAAGTAATGTCCATTGTATAGGGGACGGGCTTAGCAGGATCGGAGATCCATTCACTTGGTAAAATTCCCGACTGGACCTTGACAGGTTCAAAAGCAAGTCCACCTTTAGGTTGAAAATAAATTGCTGATTGAACAGCTTCTTTAGGTGGCCAAGCATCGAAGAAGCGCCATTGATTCGAACCTGTTTCAAAAACTGTGGCTTTCGCTAAATTCATTGCGCCTTTATTTTTGAGGAAATGGTTAAAGAAAGGTAACTCTATTTCTTTCTGAAAAAAGAGGCTGGTGTTCGCATCAAACACGGCACTGCCCACTCGAGATCCATCACCACGGGCCCATTGCCCGTGGGTCCACGGGCCCATGACGAGGCGATTGTTGGTGCTAGGACTCTGCTTATTAATCGTCTTAAAAGTAGCTAGGGGTCCAAAGAGATCTTCTGCATCAAACCAGCCCCCTACTGTCAGAACAGCGGGTTTAATATCTAGCAAGTGAGGTCTAAGGTTTCGAGCCTGCCAATAAGTATCAAACGCATCGTGACTGATGTAAGCATCCCAATAAATTGCTTGATTGCCCAAAACCTTACTGAGATTAGAGAGGTTAGACTTTTTAAGATAAAAGTCATAGCCATCTGGATTATCAATCAATATTGGCTTGGGTGCCTCAGAAATAGGTTCGGGTCGATACCCGCCAAAGCGAGTGAAAAATCCAAAATTAGCGGCTAATTGAAAAGCACCTAAATGATAAGCGTCATCCCCTTCCCAAAGATCAATCATGGGAGCTTGGGGGGACACTGCTTTTAGTGCCGGGTGGTGACTGATCATCCCTTGAGCCACCATATGGCCCGGCCAGCTAATGCCCCACATACCCACGCGCCCATTATTGCGAGGGATGTTTTTAATTAGCCAGTCGATAGTGTCATAAGTATCTGTCGTCTCATCAGTATCTTTGGGTCCTTTTTTTAATTTGACAGGATTCATGTCCACAAAAATGCCTTCGCTCTTCCACCGACCTCGGACATCTTGGTAAACATAAATATAGTCCTCGCCATCAAAGGAACGACTTGGTCCTACACTTGCTCTATAACTATCAAGACCATATGGAGCAACGCTGTAGGGTGTTCTAAGGAGAAGAATGGGGTGTTTTTGTGAGTTGTCCTTAGGTATATAAATAGAGGTGAACAGGCGGATTCCATCACGCATCGTGACGTACTGTTCAAGTTTTGTGTATCGGTCCTGAACTAAAGTAGTAGACTGGACAGGATTTTGAGCAAATAAAGATAAAGTTACTAGAATGATTAAGTACCAACGACGAACGCTCACTGTATCCCCCAATATAATCAGACTTCATACTCATACAAAATGGGTATCAAAGACAAGTAAAAGGAAAATTGTGGCAGTCTATTAGGGGACTTCCTGGGATTGGATTCATGAAATTTAAAATCAATGAGATCTTTACTAGCCTTCAAGGCGAAGGGACTCGAGCTGGACGCATGTGTTGTTTTATCCGGCTTACTGGGTGCCCCCTGCGATGTGTTTATTGCGATACCGAATATGCCTTCTATGAAGGTCAAATGAAAGAGTTAGATGAGATCTCAGGTGAAGTTATAAAACAGATAGGAACTCCAGGGTCTCAGATTAATGCTCCCTTCGTTGAACTCACAGGGGGAGAGCCTTTGGCTCATCCTCATACACGCGATTTATTGAGTCACTTTCTTGGGCTTAATTACGAGGTAGCAATCGAGACAGCGGGAAGTCATGATCTCTCCTTGGTACCCTCCCAGGTTATTAAAATTGTTGATCGAAAAACACCGGGAAGTGGCGAGGTAAATCAATGGCTAGAAACAAATCTAATGTACCTTGTACCGGGACAAGATGAGTTGAAGTTTGTTTTGGTTAATGAATCCGATTACGACTGGTCCAAACAATGGTGCCTTGAGCGCAAGATTTTAGACCATCATACGGTACTGTTTTCACCAGCATGGGGTTCATTAAACCCTCAATGGCTTGCCGAGAAAATTATTAAAGATCGGTTACCTGTTCGCTATCAAACCCAACTTCATAAAGTGATTTGGGGGGCGGATCGAACAGGAGTATAAACTCCTGAAAAATCAAAACTCTCTTTGGCGTGATAACTGCTACGCACCAGGGGTCCAGACTCCACCCTCACAAAACCCATAGACTCACCGTGTTGCCGATACATCTCAAATTCACTCGGTTCTACGAAGCGCTCTAGGGGGAGATGATTGGGTGTAGGAGGAAGATATTGTCCGAGAGTGACAATATCAACACCCGATTGACGCCAATCTTCCATAAGACTAAGAATCTCTTCGGGAGTCTCACCAAGACCCAACATAATTCCGCTCTTGGTTTTCATAGAAAGGTTTTTCTTGAGACGATAGTCATGAGCGCGTTTTAAAAGCACCATCGATTGTTCGTAATTAGCGTCAGGTCGAACTCTTTTATATAATCTAGGAATCGTTTCAACATTATGGTTAAGAACATTGGGTCGAGCATCAAGGACCCTGGTCAGAGATTGAATGGATCCCTGAAAGTCAGGAATAAGTACTTCGATACCGCAATGGGGATTCAGGGCTCTAATCCATTCGATAGTCTTGGAAAAATGATTGGCTCCCCCATCGGGTAAATCGTCTCGATTCACGCTAGTTACTACGGCAAACTTTAGTTGTAAGGCTGCCACAGCTGCTGCTAATCGTTGCGGCTCTCCGGGATCCAAGGCTCCAGGTTGGCCCTTACCAACTGAGCAAAAACTACAGTGACGTGTACACACATCCCCCATTAACATAAAGGTCGCAGTTCGATGGATACCCCAACATTCGTTCAGGTTCGGGCAGCGAGCTTCTTCGCAAACGGTCACGAGGGCTTTTGATCGGATCAGCTCCATTACTTCATTCACCACTTCAGGTGCAGGAACTTTTATTTTCAACCACTCAGGTCGGGGACCTGGTAGCACAGGGGGGCGTGTCAAATTTTCTCCCTTAAATCAAGGATTGAGATGATTCATTCTAGCCTTAAAATACCAAGGCCTACGTTAGAATATCTACATGTCAGACTTTGAAAATAACCCATCTTTTACTCAAGACGATAGACCTCTAGAGGAAGCCTCCTTCAAAATACCTGAGGGATTCGAGAGCCGCTTTACGGAACTTGATTCCGTTCGGGTTCGAGGCTTTGAAGGGCCTTTAGATCTTTTACTCTTTCTCATCAAGGATCAGAAACTCAATATTCTTGATTTACCCATAGCCGAGATTACCCAGCAATATATGGAATACCTGAGATTAATGGAGGAACTTAACCTCGATATTGCTGCTGAATATATTGCTATGGCTGCACATCTCATTCAGATTAAATCCAAGATGATGCTGCCTCCCCTTCCCGGCGAGGAAGATTTGGACCCCCGAAAGAAACTTGTCCAAAAACTTTTGGAGTACCAGCAAGTTAGAGAGGCAACAGGGCATTTGCAGTCATTAAAAAATCATTGGGATGCAACACCCATGATTCCTCAAGCCAACCTTCAAGAATTTGCCCACGTTGAAGAGGAGCCCATCAAAGCCACTCTATTCGATATCCTTGCAAGCTATCGTGATGCTCTTAGTCGATTAGTTCCACCACCCGCAGTCGAAATTCAAACTCAACCCAAAACAGTTGAAGAAAGGATTGGAGAGGTTCTTGATATGCTCCAAGACGGGTCATGGAAAACCCTCATGGGTCTATTTTTTGACGTCGCTACTCGGGAAGAGATTGTTCTCACCTTCGTCGCCATTTTGGAGTTAGCAAGAACCAACAAAGTCTCCATTGTTCAAAGTGAGCCCTTTGGCGAAATCCGAGTCAAAGCAGCATAAGTATGCCTGAAACATCATCTTCTCCCTTCTCGAGTATTGAAGAAGCTCTAATTAGGATTAAGCAAGGAGAAATGGTTGTCGTCGTGGATGACGAAAACCGAGAGAACGAAGGTGATCTGACATTGGCCGCTGAAAAAGTTACACCTGAAGCGATAAACTTTATGGCTACCCACGGCCGAGGTCTCATTTGTGTAGCATTAGAAGGATCTTTACTCGATAAACTTCAAATACCTCTCATGGTGAAAGAAAATAGCAGTCCTTTTGAAACTGCCTTTTGTATTTCTGTCGAAGCTCGCAGTGGAACCACTACGGGTATTAGTGCAGCCGACCGATCGACTACGATTCAGACGCTTATCGATCCTCGCTCAAAGGCTTATGATTTTGTGAAACCTGGCCACACATTTCCCCTCCGAGCAAAGCCCGGGGGAGTGCTGATGCGAACAGGCCAAACAGAGGCTAGCGTCGACTTAGCCCGCCTTGCAGGCTGTCACCCAAGTGGAGTTATTTGCGAAATCATGAATACTGACGGAACTATGGCGCGTCTTCCACAATTAATAAACTTCTGTCAACAACATCAACTACTTATGGTGACTGTTGCAGACTTAGTGGCTTATCGACTATCAAAAGAACCTCTTGTGAAGCATTTAATGACGGAAGATAAAGTTACTCATTGGGGTATAGTACAAATTCATCACTTTGAAAGCCTACTAGATGGGGGGAAACATCTTGCGATGGTAGTGGGAGATCTTTCTAAATCTCAAGAGCCCCTAGTCCGAGTTCATCTTGAAACTATCCCTGATGATTTATTCCATGGAGGATCGTCAGCAAATTCATTTGGACTTGCCTTAGACTATCTTAAAAATGAGGGGGCAGGCGTGCTCGTCTATCTGCGCCGTCACGCTAAGACTCAAGGAGTTATTCAGGAAAGCCTTGTGCCGCCCATCTCCATGAGTGATAAAGATATCGGTGTTGGAGCTCAAATCCTTCGACACCTCGGTATCTCGAATATGAGGCTCCTCGCTAGAAAAGAGACAAAATATCGTGGGCTAAAGGGATTTGGATTATCCATTACGCGTGTTGAGCTTTTCAAATAAAATAGACGCATCAAGCCGGGTCTTAATTCAAGGTACACTAAGGATTCGTTTTCTATAATTTTCATGGAGTCGATATGTCAGATAAAGTTGCGCATATTGGTGATGCAGAGTTCGCCTCAACTATTGAAAAGGGTATAACTCTAGTTGATTTTTGGGCACCGTGGTGTGGACCCTGCAAGATGATTGGGCCAATTCTTGAAGAAATTGCAGAAGAACTTCCTGAAGGCAGTAAGATAGTAAAAATTAATATCGACCAGCACCAGCGAACTGCAGGCGACTTTGAAGTTATGAGTATTCCTACCCTAGTGGTTTTTAAAGATGGAAAGATGATCAATAAAATGGTCGGCGCATCTTCAAAAGATAAAATCAAATCTCTTATTACCGACGTAAGCTAATTTTTTTATAAAACTCTAAATTCGAGGTTCCAGCACTTTCCAAGTCCTGTCGAGCGCTGCTCCAAATTCTTCAAAGACCGCTTTTAAACTGGGCTTAAGATCCCTTGAAATAAGGACTGGGAGATTGTTTATCTGAGCCTCTAATTCATGGACTGGAAGGGCCCAAAGGGATTCTGTTCTGAGTAGTGGAATAACCAGATCTTTAAAATTATCGTAGTGAGGACCTACAAACGTTCTTACGCCATAACGAAGAGATTCGAGAGGATTGTGGCCACCCCTTCCCAACCATCCTCCGCCTATGAAAGCAAACTCAGCTAGCTGATAAAGATTAGGTAAATCGCCCACGGTGTCCAAAAGCAAAATATCTTCAGGAATTCGTTGCGAATTAGTTTTCCAATACGAAGCTCGGGTATAAGCTAAGTGAAAAGATTTAAGGAGCTCTTCAACCTCATCAAATCGATTCGGTTGTCTAGGAGCAAGAATACATCTGAGATTCGGTTGAATCTCCTTTTGCTTTTTCCAAAGGTTCAGTATTAGAATTTCTTCGCCACTAATAGTATTCCCAATCACCCAAATAGGCTGAGCAGTCCAAAGTAGATTCAAGTCTTGCCAGGGTTTATGCAGAGGTTCGGGTAGGATATTAGCCGCTTTGAGGTTGCCTCCATAATGAACTTCGGGAGCACCAAGACTCTTAAAAAGCACCTTGCTATCATGATCCCGGGCAACCACAAAATCAATTTGGGAGAGACTGTTCGTGGTTAAGCCTTGAATCCATCTAGTAGACTTGAACGTTAGCCGCCCATTAACAATTCCGATAGGAATATTATTCTTTTTACAAAGACGAATCAGGTTAGGCCATAGCTCTGTTTCCATTAAGATAAGAAACTTGGGTTTAGCGTTAATCCAGGGTTTCAAAGAGGACTCAAGGTCTAAAGGGAAAAAGCCCCCTGAGACAAGATCGTGGTTAAGCGTGGTCCTAAGAAGCGTATCTAAGAGGTCGCAACCAGCTGTTGTGCTCGTGGTGATATGAATATGAATTTTTTTTTCTAGGATTTTTTTTACCAGGGGAGGAACTAAAAGTAGCTCTCCAAGACTAACAGCCTGAATCCAGATCCATTGGCCGGAAGGAAGATGGTTCGGAGGATGAGCCTTTCGACGATCTGAGAAAGGATGCGGCAAACAAAAGCTGAAGGGCTTGGTAGCTACATCCACCAAAAAAAAGAACAAACGATAGACAATTGGGAAAAAATTCATTCTTTAACCTTCGCACATGTTGGTGAATGTTGTGAATTAAGTATCCCTCGCAAGCGGTTAAAACAGGACTTAAATGAGGTGAGATAGGGGTTCCTTTGATAAGATTAAGGATTACGGAGACTAGATTGATCGCGACTCAGAATGTCACCATGAGGTATGGTTCTCGGATTTTGTTCGAGAACGTGAATACGATGTTTAGTCCAAGTCGCCGATACGGACTTACAGGGCCAAATGGGTCAGGTAAAAGTACGTTCATGAAGATCATGTCTGGAGAATTGGAACCTCAGATTGGTCATGTTCAACGCCCCAAAAAAATTGGGATCTTAAGTCAGGATCAATTTGCTTTTGATAATTTCCGTGTCATCGATACTGTCATTATGGGAAATCGGAATCTATGGTCTGCTCTTCAGGAGCGAGATGCTCTCTATGAGAAACCCGAGATGACTGATCAAGAGGGGATTCGGGTTGCTGAACTTGAGGGTATTGTGGCTGAAGAGGATGGCTATACTGCCGAGAGTGATGCAGCTATTCTTCTCGATGGTCTAGACATTCCAGAGCAGCTCCATGATCGAAAGATGAGTGAGCTACAGGGAGGACAAAAGGTTCGTGTGCTTCTTGCCCAATCACTTTTTGGAAGTCCCCAGGCATTATTGCTTGACGAACCTACTAATTATCTCGATTTACAATCTATCCACTGGCTTGAGAATTTTCTTAACAACTTCAAGGGCACTGTCATTGTCATTTCTCATGATCGTTACTTTCTAAATAATATTTGTACTCATATTGCTGACATTGATTATCAAACAATCATTCAGTACACGGGTGGATATGATGACATGGTCATCCAAAAGACCCAAATCAGGTCAAGAATTGAGTCAGAAAATGCTCAAAAAGAGAAAAAAGTCGCTCAATTGAACGAATTTATATCTCGCTTTGCTGCAGGAACACGTTCCTCGCAGGTCAACAGTCGAAGGAAAGAAGTCGAACGACTCCAACCCAACGAATTAGCGCGCTCGAATATCCAACGACCTTACATAAAGTTTGATATTGAGAAGCCTGGGGGCAAATATGCTATCGAATTCGAGGGAGTTAAGAAAGGTTACAAAACTCCCGAGGGCCACCTCGATGTCATTAAGGGTTTCACGGGCATGGTTCAACGTGGTGAGCATATCGTTCTCATGGGTCGCAATGCCTCGGGTAAGAGCAGTCTCATAAATGCACTTCTTGCCAATGGCCCAAGCGTTACTGAAAAGGGTTTAAAACTCGATGGTGGAAAGGTTAAATGGGGACACGAAACATCCATTGGTTACTTTGCTCAAGACTTTAGGGAGAGTATTCCCAAGGATATTTCTATGATTAATTGGCTTTGGCAATTTAGGCCGGAAGCCTCGATCGAAGATATTCGAGGGGTTTTGGGTCAGATGTTGTTCAGCGGGGAGGAAGGCACCAAAAAGACTGATGTCCTCAGTGGTGGCGAAGCCTGCCGATTGATGTTCTGCAAACTTATGCTTCAAAAGCCAAATATCCTTGTTCTCGATGAACCGACTAATCACTTGGATCTTGAATCTGTTATCGCACTCAATATGGCTCTTCAAAAATACCCAGGAACCCTTCTCTTGGTTACCCACGACGAAGATCTAATCGACGAAGTAGCCACGCGAACTTGGCATTTCACTGAAAAGGGTATTGAGGACTTCAATGGAAGTTATGCAGAATATCTCAAATATACAAAGCAGACCTAACGAGGTGCTATTTCATTCCAAGGGGTACTAAAGATAATTTGAGAAGTATCGTAACCTAGGCTGCTTGCTTTAGCGATAAGAGATTTTAGAATCTCAGGATCTATAGATCCTGATCGAGACATGATCCAAAGCCATTTTCGATTAGGGTGGCCAAAAAATACCCATTGATAGTTTGCATCTAAGTCAACGATCCATTGATCAGCGGTGAATGGCCATATAAATTGAACACTCCATTTTCCTGGTTCTTGAGAATTCGGAATACGTGCTCTTCCATAGATATATTTCCAAGGACCTTGGGGTCCACCCTTACGATAGGATCCGGTCACTAAAATAGTTCCGTCAGCTTGTAATTTATAATGATCCTGCCATCCGTACTCCGAGATTTTTTGTGCAAAGATGGGCATGCGTGCAATTTCAATCCACGAGCCTTCCATTTTGGAAATATCGACCTGAGAAATCACTGGCATAGTCTCTGGTTTTGAACAACCTATCCCGAATGACAACAGTAGACACATTGCAATACGATCCGAACTCATTTTGCCTCCTATACTATTATGAAAGGATGACGGGTCCCGTAGCTCAACTGGATAGAGCAACGCACTCCTAACGCGTAGGTTGGAGGTTCAATTCCTCTCGGGGCCACCATTAGTAGGCAGTAATCAGTTGAGTGTTCGTGTAGAAATGCTTAAGGATCTCATCGTACTTCTTTCCTGCAATAGCCATTCCATAAGCACCGGTTTGGGACAACCCTACACCGTGGCCCCAACCCCGGCCATAAAAAATCCATCGTCGCTGTAGACCTTTTCCACTAGACACGAAGCTAAATACATTGTCCTTCAACCTCAATAGGTTTCTAATTCTCATACCTGTAAAAACATAAGAAGCTTTGTTTTGATCACGAATAGTCATGAGGACAACCCTACCTTGTTGATTATGTTTTACTTCTATTGAATGGATTTCCTTAATAGGGACTCTTTGACGAATCAGCCTTAAAAGATCAGATTCACTATATTCCTGTTTCCAATGAGAATCTGGATGAAATCTATCTAGCGAAATTCCATCAGGATCTTTGCGATGAATCGCAAAAGCAACCCGATCTTGCTCCCCGGAAATCCAGCGTAAACGATCGCCCGCGGGTATTGAGAGATTCGAGACTAGTTGATAATAGCCCCCCGGAATTTCTATTGCCAAAATAGTTTCATGATTGACATTAATTTTTTTAGGCTCCTCCCTTTTTTTTTGGACTTCATTCGTTCTGAGCAAGGTTCCCTCTTGAAATGAAAATGGAGCGAGTTCATTCCAGAATAAGTACATCCAATTTAAATAAGTTTTCCAGTCGGGCACATTGGGTGTTGTGATGTCCAAGTAAGACGCAAGATTTCGTCTCAAAAGGAAATAAGCAAGTTCCATATCTTTTCTGTCTATGGAGTTGCCAAAGATATAAACTGCATCCTCTATTCGATCCTGCCCTGCCAATACACGATCAAAACCAAGAGCGCGAGCGACGCTTAGAACATTTAACGGGTTGTTTGGGACCACAAGGGAATTAATTTCTAGCTTAGATTGCAATTTCATTAAGAGTGATTGAGCATCGCTCAAAGAGACCTTAGACCTGAGCTTGTCCTCTAGCAGAAATTCTGGAGTAATTAAACCACCAATGAGTAGCTTCAATTGTGATTCAGTTATGGGTGAAGTAAGTATTTGTGGGTATTGACTCGAGGATTGATATATAAGATTGGGGATTTGAGAAAAATAAGTGCTCACACCCTTAAGATAAGGGGCATCACCTCCAAATACTTCTCCCACATCAATAGTTGCTCCTCCTGCATTAGCCATGAAAAGAGCTTGAATGGGTTTACCCTGGTACGAAGCAATAATACCCCGTGTTTCATGAATTGCTTGATCGGTCATCGGTTCCTCGGCATCGTACCCACCATAAACCTGATCCGCAACAGTATCATTTAAATCAAAACCTTCTTTCACTCGCTTATTTAAATTTGCTATTGCGTAGGTTCTTGCTGCGATACTTTGGGCTTTTAATGCTTCGATGTTTGGAAATTCAGCTGGACCCATCTCTCTTGGTACGACACCACGTAGGTAAGTTTCCATATCAAGAATATTAATGACTGATAGGCGTCCAGAGTTATGGGGCACAACATGAATTTGCCCTCTATATTTACCCTTATTCAAGACCCGGGTTGTTAGCCCCAAAGGTTTAAGGCTTACCCCTATTGAAGGCAAAGGGACGCGTTCATATTGTTCAGTGATGAGATAAAGACCCCGAGATGGCTTAGGGAGATCTAAATTGCGCTCAGAACTGATCCATAATTCCTCATAGCCTAAAGTTTTTAATTTATCAAAATCCACTACAGCTAGATCGGAAGTCAGGAAGCGACCTGTAAGGACTCTAAAAAATGCGCTATCGACGACACTCACTTTTTCGGCTGAAAAACCTTGAGTTTTCAATTGATTAATTAATTGATCTGCATCGCTAGAACTTAAAGGACCTTTAACTTGAATGCGATACTCGTCAAAGAATTTACTCTGCGATGCACTATCTAACCAAATTCTAAAACGCTCACCATCAGAAAATGATCGCAGAGGAACTCCTTCCAGAGATTCGATAACACCGCCTTCCTCAAAAGAAAATAAGTATTCATTTTGGGTCGTTTCTATTCCAACTCGTATAATAGGAGTTTGAGCAACCACTAAGGTGGAGAGAATAACCAACGTGAAATATCGGAGCATACACATATAGACTAAAGAGATTCAACCGCTCTACCAAGCAACTCTATGCGTCGAGCATGAATTTGGGGCTGGGTCAGCAATTCCCCTTGAGGACCCTTACGATGAGTAAGCAATCCAATACATGCCTGATCTTCGGGTCGATAAAAGATTGCTGGGCCGGTAAATGCAAGGTGGCCCCACCAGGCACAATCCCCAGTATGGGATTGGTCAACATCAATTGAGAGGTGGTCACTAGATCCCTCAATCACGAGGGGTTCGCTGAGAGCCCCTAGGGGGATACGACTGAGCAGGTCACCAAGGGATCCTGTTCCTGTACGTAGTTTTTGAAGCCCTAATCCCCATAAACTCCCATTTTCACCATGAATAGGCTCTCGGGACATCCGTTGAGGAAACTTTTCTTCAATCCAATAGTTGATAGATTTCTTGAATTCATCAGGATTAGCGGCAAAACCTGCATGGCCTCGCATGCCCGCACGTGCGTTGATATCGTGCGGCAACGAGGTGTTGTAAGGTGGAATCGATACGCGAGGATCAATACATTGCCACGCTTCATGATCTGGACCCGGAGGAATTTCTATACACCCTGGTGTCCACGGGAAAGGCTTCAATATTGAATGTTTTTGGGCCAAGGATAAGTAATCTTCGTCAGCAAATAAAGCGACCAGTTCACCGAGTAAGCGGTAATTTAGATCGCTATAGCAAGCAAGTTTTTCAGGTGCCTTACGAAGTAGAGGATGCATTCCCCATGGAATATCAGATTCAAGGAGAGTTCTCAGCGGAGTTTCATTGAAGGGTAACCAAGGTGGAAGGCCTGAGGAATGGGACAGAAGCGCACGAGGCGTAAGACGGTATGTCGAATCGTTAAATCCCAAAACAGAGGTGTAGTCTTCATCCAAATTGAGAGAGGATAAGGCTAATGGCGCAGTAATGAGCGGCTTAGTTAAAGACGCTAAATCATAATTTTTCACTTACCCCTCGATCTCCGACAGACTCTTCTTAACAGCTTTTTGTACAAGATCGGCCACTTTAAGGGCTTCATGGCCTTCAGTCCAGGATACATATTCTCCGCCTAAACCCAAACAGGCCTGGTAGAACTGTTCTATTTCTATTTTTAACGGCTCTCCTTCTTTAATAGAAATATTTTCATTTTTTATTTGAAATCCATTAGTTCCCTCGATTAGGGTATGGAGCTCCATTGTTTGATCTGCAAAGTTTAACTTGGCGTAACTCTGATGGCCAAATACTCGCAACGTTCTTTCCTTTTTTTGAGCAACGCGGCTTGCCGTTAAAATAGCAACCGTTCCACCTTCGAATTTGATGCGGGCATTAACAAGATCAGCTTGTTTAGTTAAAACAGGCACACCGAAGGCTTCAACATCCCTAATGGGCCTTCCCACTAAGGCTTGAATTAAATCTAAATCATGAATCATGACATCTAATACAACATCAACCTCAGTTGAACGCATGGGGAACGGAGACACTCTTACAGTCTCCAAAAACCGTGGGGTGAATTTTCTATCTCTCAGAGCTCCAACAGCAGGATTAAATCGCTCCAAATGTCCTACGGCTCTCACCAATGACGGGGATAAGGTGAGAGACTGTTCGTGAGCCGCAAGAAGGAGCTGCGATTCTTCTAAATTGGAAGCTAGGGGTTTCTCCATCAAGATATGCTTGCCCATCTTGATGGCTTCAATTCCTAGTCTGTGATGATGAATCGTCGGTGCAGCTATCTGTAAAACATCGACCTGATTAGCAATCAGAGACCAATCAGGAACCCATTGAGTATTGTACTTAGCTGCAATGAGGGACCCATTTTTTTCATCGGGATCTACTACTGCAATCAAATCTGCTTGAGGCGATTCAAAGGCAATTCGGGCATGGTGTTGCCCCAAATGGCCTACCCCTACAATAGCAACTTTGAGTTGGGTCATATCTTTAGGCTAAACTGATTCTTGGCGAACAGGGGGTCTAGTATGGATTTACAAGCAATCACTCTGCTTTCAGTTGCGAAATGGGTGCATTTAGTTTTATTTGGTACAGCTCTGGGTGGCGGAGCGGCCTGTCTCATCATTTCTGGCCTTGAGGAAAGTGATTCTGCCTATAAAGGTCTTTCGGCAGCTCTTTGGAAATCCCTAGTCAACTGGTCACTTCGCCTTACATTCATTGTTGGGATGCTACTTCTTATTTTGAATATGCAAATGGGTCAGAGTCCCTTCTTAAATAAATATTTTCACTATAAACTTCTTTTCGTGTTTGTTCTTTTAGGTCTCTCAGAATCTGCAAGTAAGAGTTTAGCAACCGGGAAACGAACACTAGCTTTATCATGTGTCATTGTGATTGCATTGATTGGTTTTATCATTGAAAATCAACAAATCTTCGGTCAAACCATACCTAGGGAAGTAACGGCTGTCCAATCAGAGCAATGATTCGTAGTTTACTTTTTTTGGGGCTCGGTCTGGGCCTCTATGGCCAAGGGCTGTTAACAATACCTGAGCAGAGTCAATATCGAAGGACCTCAACGGTCCATGAAGTCAAAGTCTTCATGGATTTACTTCAACAGACGTTCCCTGACTTACAGCCATATCAACCCCGGGAAGCTCCTGCTCGAACCGAGATGGGGCAACCTTTAAGGGCTTGGCGAATCAAGGCGACTCGAAGGGATTCGGTACGCGTTTACATCAATGCCAACATTCATGCCGGAGAGGTTGAGGGCAAGGAGGCCGTGCAGATGCTCGTTAGAGAATGGCTTCAGGGTAAACATCCCCAACTTCGAGAGTCTATTGATCTCGTGATCATGCCTTGTTATAACGCCGAGGGTACTGACTTACTAGATCCTAGAAATCGAGTTCATCAACCCAATCCAGAAAGTGGTGTAGGCATCAGAGAAAATGCACAGGGGCTCGATCTAAACCGCGATCTCATGAAAGTAGAAACTACGAATACGCGCTGGATATTATCGATGTTTCAGGCTTTTAATCCTCACGTTGTAATGGATTTGCACACTACAAATGGTAGTTACCATGGATTTTATCTCACCTACGCTCCAGCTTTAGCTCCAGGATTTGAACCGCTCATGACTTTGAATAGAGAGATCCTCCTCGATGTTCGTAAGGAGCTTTACCGTAAAAACTTTCCGGTTTTTGATTATGGAAATTTCAGTTATGAAAGTCGTGATATGTCAAAACTAACGGAAGCTAATGATCCTCCGTTCATTTCGAGTCCAAAGTCATGGGAAACTTTCGATTGGCGTCCACGGTTCTTAACAAATTACCCTTCGTTGCGGGGTCGTTTATCCATTTTAAGTGAAGCGTATGTTTACAGGACTTTTCAAGAACGCGTTCTTGAAACAAAAAGCTTTGTTCTTGAATGTCTCAAGGTGATACGTCAAAGAGCCTCTTTCATAAGAACTATTACTGCACAGGCTGAAAAAGAACATCCCACTTTATTGCCCTTGAGTGCAACTCCTAAACTCACGGAACGTTTTGTTTTTGACGTGATTGAGCCCATCAGAGACTCGCAGGGAAAACTGATTGGGGAAAAAAATAGAAGGCAGGTTGAACTTCCTGCTCTGACCTCGTATCAATACTCGGATTGGGTCCCCCTGCCCTCAGGCTATCTTATTTATGGGGATCACTTGGAAGATATTAAGAAGCGATTGTCCGCGCATTCGATACCCTACAAAAAAGCGGTAAGGGAACACTACTCTGCTCTCCACTTCTCTTTTATCGAGAAGGAGCGTAAAGAGAGTCCCCGTCCCTTTCAGGGAATTAAGACCCTAAGCCTCGTGGGCGAGTGGGTTCTTCAAGACAAGTCATTATGGCCAAAAGACAAACTTCGCAATGCCATTTATGTTCCTCTCATTCAGGGAAAAGCTCGTCTTGCTTTTTATTTGTTAGATCCTCGGAGTCCCGATGGTTTTGTCTACTGGAGGCTCATGGAATCAAAAGATATTCTTGCCATTGCACCTAAAAATGGGCAACCTTTAACCGGTCCTTCTTCTCAAAGTAATTTTGAGGGCCAAGAATAACGGCTCGGGACTTAAATCAAACACTTTAGAAATAAAATTCATGCCTTTATCGAGTTGGATATAGGCTAAATATCTCACTACTATGGAGATTCCATGCCAAACTCTCGAATAAAACTACTATCACTTTTGATAGCTGCATCCGCCCTTTTAGTGGGTCAGTCTTCAGCAAATCTTCCTGTCAAAGAGCACGTTCTTTCGAACGGAATGAAAGTTCTTTTTGTTCAGCGTAATGATCAACCAACGATTGCAGCGGGTTGGATTGCGCGCGTAGGTTCAGCTAACGAGCGACCGGGAATTACTGGCTTAGCCCATCTCTTTGAGCACATGATGTTCAAAGGATCTAAGACCATCGGAACCAAAGATATCAAAAGAGATCTCCAACTCAATGACTTACAAGACCAATTAAGGAATGAAATCCGTCGAGAAGATTCTATGTTGAGGGCCAAACAACTTCGCGGCGAAATTGCAGACATGACCGATCCTAAAAATCGATCGGAGCGTCATCAAAAACTGATGGTTGAATTTGAAAAATTGGTTAAGGAACAGCAAGATTTATTAGTTAAAGATGAGTTTTCAAAAGTCTATACACAAGCTGGAGGAACGGGTCTCAATGCTTTTACCAATAGCGATGTAACTTGTTATGTTCAAACAATTCCTTCCAACAAACTAGAACTCTGGGCTTGGATGGAGTCTGACCGACTTTATAATCCAGTCTTTCGTGAATTCTACAAAGAAAGAGATGTTGTTTTTGAAGAACGTCGCTTAAGAACAGAGAGTACACCCACGGGTAAATTTGGAGAACTTTTTGAATCTATAGTCTGGGAGGCTCATCCCTATCATTGGCCGGTTGTGGGTTGGGGTTCCGATCTTGCTAGCATCACCCGGGAGCAGGCGCTTGAGTTTTTCAATACATACTACGCTCCGAACAATCTAACTGCCGTCCTTGTTGGTGACGTTAACGAATCAGAAGTCGTTCCGATGCTAGAGAAGTATTTTGGAAGAATTCCCCGTAACCCCAAGGGTGTTCCTGAAGTCGTGACACTAGAACCCAAACAAATTGCCGAAAAGCGTATGGTGGCAGAAGCTGAGACCACACCTTCCGTCGAAATTGCATGGAAGTCTGTGGCTCTCGGTCACAAAGATATGTATGCGCTTGATTTACTCGCTTCCGTTCTCAACGGACGAAGCGGTCGGCTTTATAAGAACATCGTACTTGAAAAGAAATTAGCCACAAATCTTCGTGCAGGAGGAGAAAGTAGGAAGTACGGTGGTGTTTTCACAGTCCAAGGCACTGTGAGTGGTGAGCATAAGCCCGAGGAGGTTGAACAAGCTATTTATCAAGAAATCGAAAAGATCAAATCTGCAGGTATTTCAGAGCAAGAACTCCAAAAAGTGAAGAATCAAATTCAAGCAGACAGCTTTAGGCGTCTGGATAATAATTACTTCTTGATGGTTCAGCTCGCAGTAGCGGATGCAATCACCGGCTATAAAGAATTTATCGAAGCCCCATCTAAATATGAGAAGGTCACTGTGGCCGATATTCAGCGCGTAGCTAATGACTATTTCTCAAAGGAGAACCGAAACGTTGCGATCTACAATCGAAAAGCCTCTGCGAAGCCCGTAGATCCAGAGTTGGCCGCTTTCCCCGATCAAATTCGCAGCATGATCGCAAGTCAGATGAATCGCTTATCGAAAATCACGGATCTTGCTCAATTAAAAACGATCGTCGGGCAAATGGAGGCTCAAGCTGCTCAGGTTCCTGCCGAAATGAAGGGGGCTATTGATTATTTACGTAAGAAAATTGAGACACAAATTCAAGAACTCAGCAAGAAGGAGAATAAGTAATGTTAAATCATTTTGTTTTATCTTTAATTTCAGCTTCACTCGTAGCACAAACTACGTCCTCGGTTCCTCCCAAAAAAACGGGTATCCCTAACCGACCTGAAAAACTCTCCTTTAGGTCAATTGACTTCAAAGTTCCAAATGTCCGAGAAGCGCGAACTCAACTTGCAAATGGATCAAGCTGTTATCTCGTGCCTGATCCTACCGGTCAACCCATTATTAATATCAACATTACCCTAAAGGGGGGTGGATACTTAGATCCTCGGGGCAAAGAAGGTTTGGCTCAAATTATGGGGGGGCTGCTTCGCACTGGAGGAACGACCTCGCTCACTCCAGCTCAATTAGATGAGCGACTTGAATTTATGGCGGCTCAATCTAATGCTAACTTAGGCGATGCCTCGGGCCAGATCTCCATGAGTGTTCTATCAAAAGATATCAAGGACGGCATGGCTCTTCTCCTTGAGATGCTTACCCAACCCCGATTCGACCAAGATCGCTTTGAGCTTTCCAAGAAAAATATCATTCAGGCGATGCAGCGCCGTAATGATGACAGTACGTCAATTGAACGCCAACAATTAGGATTCCTACTTCGTAGCGAAGATTACTACGGAAATCGAAATGCCACCAAGACCTCGATAGACTCGATCACTCTAGAGGATGTAAAGGCAGCACATGCCCAATTGATCCATCCATCCAATATGATTGTCTCGGTTTCAGGTAGATTTGATAAAAGTGAAATGTTAAATCTTTTAAACAATACTATCGGTAAACTAACGCCAACATCCACAGCGAAGATCAGTTCCGAAGTTCCTGAGGGTGCCTACATTGGTAAACCTGGTATTTTTATTGTCGATAAAGATGTCAATCAAGGGCGAGTGACGATCAATCTTCCTGGGGTTGCTGCCCTGAGTGAAGATTATCCATCTGTACTTGTCATGAATACTATTTTAGGTGGAGGTGGTTTCACTTCTCGCCTCGTAAAGAAGATTCGCTCAGACGAGGGTTTGGCCTACAGTGCGGGATCTACTTTTACTGGCTCTGTCTACGTAAATCGCGAAGGGGATTTCAGAGCTCTCTTTCAGACAAAAACCAGGACTGTGGCTTATGGAACAAAACTTGCCCTAGCTGAGATTCAAAAAATGCGTACAGCCCTTGTTTCTGTAGATGAGTTAAATGTAGCTAAGGGTTCAATTATAGACGGCTTTCCTGCACAATTTGCGAATAAGTCAACTATCGCAAGTGCTTTTTCTAGTGGCGAGTTTTCCAAACGTCCCGATGCTTGGCTCGAGACCCTTCGGGACCGAGTAAATAAAGTTACAAGAGAAGATATCCTCAGAGTCGCTCAGAAATATCTTCAACTTGAAAAAGCGTCTATCTTAGTTGTGGGTAACGCTAAAGAGATGGAAGAAGGAGACGTCAAGGATCATCCCGGAAAGTTGAGTGAAGTCGGTGCTTCCTTTGGCTTTAACTGGGCCGTGACCAACTTGCCTCTTCGTGATCCCATGACGATGAAGCCAATCAAGTAATCGGAGCACTCAGATATGTCTCCTAATCCTAAAAATTTCCTCATTCTTGGAGGGATTGGAGGGATTGGGGGATTCTTAACTGATCGATTGATTGAGCAGGGTCATCGTGTATTCGTTACGACACGAAATCCCCAGAAAGTCCTACAAAGTTCCGTAGATCAAGATCATACCTTGGTAGTTGATGTCTTAAATCCCGATTCTATCCAACAAGCTGTTGCCACTGCTAGCCAGGAGGGTCTAGACGGGTTAGCATACTGCATCGGGTCGCTAGATCTTAAACCCCTTGCGAGAAGCACCCGAGAGGACCTCCTTCGTAGTTTTGAAGTTAATACAGTTGGTGCATTTTTGGCTATCAAGGAATCTTCAGCTGCCTTAAAGGAAAAACGAGGATCTGTAATTTTATTCAGTTCCATCGCCGCCACACGAGGGTTCGTAAATCATAGTTCCATAGGGGCTGCAAAAGCATCAGTAGAGGGCTTAGCTCGCTCGCTTGCTGCTGAACTCGCCCCTCATATTCGTGTCAATGTTATCGCACCTAGTCTCACCTCAACACCCCTCACACTTCCACTCACGCAAAATCCAAAGATGGCGGAGGCTATTGCCTCCCTGCACCCAATCCCCAAACTTGGGGACCCTCGGGAAATAGCCTCTTTGGCCTACTTTTTACTGTCAGATCAATCGAGTTGGATTACCGGACAAGTATTTCATATTGATGGGGGACGATCAACCTTAGATAAGAAGCCCTAGGGCCTCAAGAGTTTTGCTTATTAATGATTTTTTTAATCTCTTGGAGATTTTTATACCTTAAGACTTCCTCCGACATAGTATTGATCCCATTGAGTAAAAAATCTCTTTTCGCCGAGTCAGCCCAAATCTGAGGAAGAGGAACTGTCTCAACCTTGACCAAAAACAAACTACTCTCTTGGTGAACTAAAGGGGCCGTGATTTGGGTTTCTAACCGGAAAAAAAGATCTTCGATAAATACCGGATTGTCGACTTTATCTTTCCTAGGATGTTGGCTCAAGTCTTTGGATGGGGATAGTGTCCAAACGTATCGCTTATGGGGGCCCTGATGAAGATTTGCCATGCGCTCTGTCAAATTATCACTGGCCCTTATAAGTGCTTGTCCATCGGCAACCGGCGAGTGGATTTGAGCTAAATTCTGTCCTAGGCGCTCGCGAGGTATCCAACTACTTGGAAAACAGAAACAAATCGCTTCTAATCGCCCCTTGTGCATAATCGCAATATCCTCTTCTATCTTCAGAGCTAACTCATCAATACACTCAAGAGCACCAAAACCTAAAAAATGGGACGCCTTGGACACTAAATGTAAGGATTTCGCTAGGGGAGTCTCGCCAAATAGATCTGATCCAAAGAGATTTAGTTCACTTCTTTTGGCGTCAAGATAGGCAGGATCAGGACTCTTGTTAAAAATAGGGCCAAAGTACGGCGCCATATAAGGCGCTGTCGTATAGTTTTGAATTTTAAAAGGAAAATCCACACGATTCTTCTACTGGAGTCGAGTTGAAGAAAAACTCAAGGTGTAAGCCAAGATCGCAACCGAACCCACATTGTGTTGCAAGTCTGCCTTAATAATTTTATCGAAGGTATCGGCTTCAGTATGATGAACATCAAAGTACTTCGACATATTATGACTAGCCCCAATACCAACTGCCCCCGCTTCTACCATTGGAGATACATCCACCCCTGACATGCCGAGGGTAAAAGCCTTGGCACCACTGATTTCTTGAAACTTTGCTAGCGACTGAAATCGCTCTATCAGTGAAGGATCGCCCTTCAAACTTTTATCGCCATAAGGATTGACTCCTCTTTGTCTAGGAGGGCGTCCGGGAAGATCAAGAGTAAAACCAGTAATCCGACCGTTGCCCGAATCTGACTCCAAAAGAGCAATGTGATTGTTAAGTTCAGATTCATGGCGTTCTCGATAACTTCGGCCTCCAGCAACCCCATTTTCCTCATTGGCAAATAATACAACTCGAATAGTACGCTCAGGAACTATCTTCATTTGATTTAGCAAACTAGCCGCTTCAAGGGCAATGATACAACCAGCGCCATCATCTTGAGCACCCTGACCTACGTCCCATGAATCTAAATGGCCGGATAAGACAATAATCTCTTTAGGATTTTTAGATCCGATGATTTCACCAATAACATTCCCCTCTTCAACATCGGAGAGTTGTTTAGCTTCCATGTTTAATTTAATAATTATTTTTTGATTTGATTCTGACATGCGTCGAAGCAGGATAGCGTGCTCAAGACTTAAGGCAGCTGCAGGGATTTTAGGCCACCGAGAATCGTAAGATAAAGTTCCCGTATGCGGTGTATTTGAATTGCTTGAGCCTGCTGATCGTATAAGACAAGCAATGGCACCATACTGTGCCGCACGACTTGGGCCGCTCGAGCGATAAGTTACTGAACGGTCATAGGTTACAAAAGGGACATCGAATAAAACAATCTTCCCTCTAACTTGCTCACCTAGTTTTTCTAAGTGGTCAAAGTCATCAACGATCACAACCTCTCCCGTGAGGCCTTCTTGCGGAGTTCCAACACTCATGCCAAGACCCAACATGGTTAAATTCATTGGCCTCGGTGAGATAAGTTGGATCGATTCTTTTCCTCTAACCCAACGAGGGGACATGACTTTTTCGGTACGGACGTTGACGAGCCCTTTTGCCTTCATCGTAGCAACTCCCCAAGCCATGGCTTTAGTAAAGTTCTCAGATCCACTGATGCGGTGACCAACGTTCATCGTCAACTCATTAAGGGTTTGGTAAGCCTCGTTTGAACTTAAGGCTTTCTGGTAAATCACCTTCGCCATTTCGGGAGTTTGCCCAAAGAGAGCGTTAATAAGGAAGGAAGTGACTAAAAATCGACTATTCATAAACATCCTCAATATGTTTTTTTAAGAAAGAGTTCAATATCATTTTTGATCTTTGGCATTAATGGATTTGGGATCGTAACCGTCAAATTATAGTGAATAATCTTCCATCCCGTATCTGTTTGAACCATCACTCCTGTACCACGAGCGGGTCCCAAGTTTGGAGTATGCAAATCCTCATCGAACCAGGCAGTTTGCCCATCGGTAGAAAAAGAAACTACTCGACGAACTGATTTAAAAGACCAACCTACCCCTTTTGAAAAAATAGGACGAGTATAAGCGAGAAACTCATTTTTAGTCCACCGCTCCTGGGCGTCTGTACCCATAAAGATCCCTGCAGGATGAATAAGATCAAAATAGGCTTTTTCGTCCGCCCGAGAAGCAGCTTGGTGCCAAGCATCAATTTTTTGGTTAACCAACGCTTGGGGAAGATCTTGGGCAAACAAGCCTAATGAAAGGATTGATAGAAAAAAAGACCGCATTTTTCTCTCCTGCTTTACAACTAACTTTAACTAAAATCTCAGCGAGTCAATATTAATAATTTCAACCACAGGCTGCACCGATACAATAAGGGTTAGGACACTACCTTGATCGATCCTCATCTAATAAGAAATTTCTCCATTGTTGCACATATTGACCATGGTAAATCGACTTTGGCCGACCGCTTATTGGAAATAACCAAAACGGTTTCCACCAGAGATATGCAAGCGCAGATTCTCGACGATATGGATCTAGAGCGTGAACGGGGAATTACCATTAAAGCCCATGCTGTCACTTTGAAGTATCAGTATAAAGATGGAAAAATTTATACCCTCAATCTTATTGATACCCCGGGTCATGTAGATTTTACCTATGAAGTTTCTCGCAGCCTTGCAGCATGCGAAGGAGCTATCTTAGTTGTGGATGCCACTCAAGGAGTTGAAGCCCAAACACTTGCCAATACATACCTTGCTCTAGATAATGGCCTTGAGATTTTTCCTGTTCTCAATAAAATTGATTTACCCTCTGCTGATGCGGTGCATGTTTTAGAACAGATTGATTCAGTCATTGGCTTGGTCGATACACTTCATGCTGTTGAAGTAAGCGCCAAAACAGGCCTCAACTGTGAAAAGGTTTTAGATAGCATCGTAGAGCATATTCCACCGCCTAAAGGTAATGCATCCGCTCCGCTTCAAGCCCTTGTTTTTGACTCTTACTACGATCCATATCGAGGAATCGTGAGTCTTATCAGGGTCTTTGAAGGGACCTTGGCCCCTGGAGACAGAATTCGTTTCATGAGTAATGGTTCTGATCATGACGTTCAGGAAATTGGGATCTACGACCCCAAAATGACCAAGGTTGATCGCCTTTCTGTCGGAGAAGTCGGCTACTTGATGGCGGGTATCAAGGAACTAAAGGATATCAAAGTGGGTGACACCATCACACATACCCGTAGGGCTGCTGAATTTATGCTCAAGGGCTTCAAGGATGTCCAGCCAGTTGTTTTTGCAGGTATTTTCCCAACCTCAAGCGATGATTTTGAAAACCTTAGAGATGCAATGGGTAAACTTCGTCTCAATGATAGTAGTTTTACGTTTGAGCCCGAAACAAGTACGGCTCTAGGGTTTGGATTTCGTTGTGGGTTTCTTGGATTACTGCATATGGAAATTGTCCAAGAGCGCTTGGAGAGAGAATTTGATCTTGATTTGATAACAACGGCTCCTTCTGTACGCTACGAGGTTTATTTAAATGATGGGAGTAAGGAAATTGTAGATAACCCCTCTAAATTACCCAGTATGCAATATATTCACCACATTGAAGAGCCAATGATCGAAGCGACCATTATTACTAAGACAGAATTTGTAGGTGGACTACTCAAGCTATGCGAGGAGCGCCGTGGCCTTCAGCAGAAATTAGAATATGTCAGCATGGATCGTGTCATGTTGGTTTACCTTCTGCCATTAAATGAAGTCGTTCTTGATTTTTATGACAAACTTAAATCCATCTCAAAGGGGTATGCCAGTTTTGACTACCATTTAAAGCACTATCAAGAATCTGATTTAGTCAAAATGGATATTTTGGTTAACTCTGAACCAATCGATGCCCTATCTGTTTTAGTACATCGTTCAAAGAGCGTCACACTAGGGCATGGTTTGACTGCCAAGATGAAAGAAGTCATTCCTACGCAGATGTTTGACGTTGCAATACAAGCTGCCATTGGCGGCAAGATTGTGGCTCGGACAAATGTACGCGCTCGACGAAAAGATGTTTTAGCCAAGTGTTATGGCGGCGATATAACACGAAAGAAAAAATTGCTTCAAAAACAGAAAGAAGGAAAAAAGCGCATGAAATCCATTGGCTCAGTTGAAATTCCTCAAGAAGCTTTCTTGGCAATTCTGAAAGTCGATTCATGATGACACAGCCGGCAGGAGTTTCTCTCTCCGAAACCACAGTTCCACCATCCCCGCGGACTCCCTGGTTAACTTCAGGGCAAAAGAATCTAATTCTAGTCATCTTATTAGTTTTGCTTTATTTGAGACTACGCCGAAGGATGAAGGCAAAGGGGCGACGTTGCCCTCTCTGCGGTAAAAGTCACCTTCCTGATGCCTTGATTTGCCTTAATTGCAGTACCAAACTCTAGAAGGAACGATCTCTCGTTGGCAGCAGGATCGAAAAACGATAAACTATAGGATCTGCTAGAAACCTAGGGTTTACTAGTAAATTAAACATGAAGGGGGGGATTACATTGCCGCTGATCAAAATCAAAGAAGACGAAACTTTTGAAAATGCCTTAAGGCGCTTTAAGCGAAAATGCGAAAAGTCAGGCATTTTAAGCGAATTAAAAAAACGACAGCATTTTGAGAAACCTTCCACTAAGAGAAAGCGTAAAATGCTAGCCGCTCGTAAGAAATCTCTTAAACGCCTAGCTCAAGAACGTCGCATTATGGGATAGTTCTCATGCATTCATAAAAAAAGCCCACATCTGTGGGCTTTTTTTATGCTCGTTTAGATAATTTGGAACGAGTTTTTGTCTGCTTAAATTTATCGGCCATTTGGGAGACCCAGGCGCTGAAGTCATTCGGCATCATAAAACCAAGATGAGGTTCCCCAATACGTTTTCCATTTTGATCAAGGAAGAACATCGTAGGATAAGCTTCAATGTTATAGGCTTTCTCAGCCCAGACACTCTCTGTTTCGCTGTTATCCTCGGTGCGGGTTTGGAGGCTCAATGGAATCACTTGGGTAAGTGCGATTTTGACTTGAGGGTTCGGAAAGACTTCCTTTTGAAGACGTTTGCAAGGTCCACACCAAGCAGCCCAAACATCCACAAATATAATCTTCTTTTCGGCTCTAGCTCTAATCAAAGCTTTTTCAAGATTCGTTTCCCATTTGACATCTTGTCCATAAATGAGACTGAAGGACGCTGAGAGTATGAATAGAAAAGCTTTTCTCATGAGATCTCCTAGTAATATCTATATATTACCCTGACTTAGTTCTTATCTCTGACGTTTGGTGCCTATGCCTTCCCGAACCACCCTCGATGTGCGGTACGTAGAGACTGATGCTATGGGAATTGTCCATCATTCAAACTTTCTTCATTGGATGGAGGTGGCTCGAACTGATTTCATGAAAGATGGTGGGAAGTCTTATCGAGACTTTGAATCTAAGGGTTTAAGATTAGTGGTCATCGGAGTAGAAGTCGTCTACCGAGGGTCAGCTCGTTACGGCGATCGGATCCAGATCGAAACAGATTTAATAAAAATTCATTCCAGAGGGGGTACATTTCGATATCGGATCTTTGCTGAAGAGCGGCTAATAGCGACGGGTCATACAGAACATTTGACAACTGATACTTCTGGAAGAACTATATCCATCCCTCCGGAATGGCTAGACTATCTGAAACATCTTCATACCCTCTATTCGGGCGCTTAGCTTCTGCGATTAATCATGAACTCTTATCAACCAGTCGCCCTCTACAACACGCTCACGCGCAAAGTAGAAGCCATTAAAACATACGAACCCGGCAAAGTAAGGATGTACTCCTGCGGACCAACGGTGTATAACGTTGCTCATATCGGAAACTTAAGGACTTTCTTATTCCAGGATCTCCTCAAAAGAGTCCTGAGTGCCTCGGGCTTTTCCGTCCTACATTGCATGAATATAACGGATGTGGAAGATAAAATTATTCGTGACTCGCAAGTAAGTTTGGCCCCTACTGCGAATAATTCTGATCGACTTATGAAAATGCGAGAATTCACCGATCATTTCACTCGTATTTTTTTCCAAGATCTTGAGGCTCTAAGGATTCTTCCAGCCAATTTCTACCCCAAAGCGACTGACCATATTCCCGAGATGGTTGCGATGATTAATGAATTAATCCAAAAAAATCTTGCCTATCTTCGAGAAGGCTCTGTTTATTTTCGTGTCAAAGATTTTAAATCCTATGGACAACTATCTAGGATCGATCTAGGGGACAGTACATCAGAGATAGATGATAGGGATGAATACGATAGAGAACATGTGAGGGATTTCGTTCTTTGGAAAGCTGCAAAACCTGCTGAACCCTATTGGGACTCTCCTTGGGGTCCGGGACGACCTGGCTGGCATATAGAATGCTCCGCTATGGGACGCAAGGTCCTTGGTGAGCATATCGATCTTCACTCAGGTGGAATAGATCTCATTTTTCCTCATCATGAAAATGAAATTGCCCAAAGTGAGGGGTGTCTCGGCCATCCCTGGGTAACGCACTGGACCCACGGTGAATTTCTGTTGGTCCAGAATGAGAAGATGTCTAAGTCCTTGGGAAATTTTTATTCTCTTAAGGATCTAGTTGATCAAGGTATCGACCCAATTCATTTCCGATTTATGATCCAAAGTAATCATTATCGTAAACTTTTTAATTTCTCCTTCGAGGGCCTCAGGGCCTCTAAGGCTTCCATCGAACGAATTAGAAATTTCAGACGTCGCATGGAAGAGCCGACCTCTGAAGGTATCGCTAGTTGGGAAGGCCCTTTGGGACCTCTTGATCGACTAAATCATGCTCGAAATGAGTTTTGGGCAGCCCTACGTGATGACCTCAATACGCCCGAAGCTTTAGCGGCTCTTTATACCATGGTCTCAGATCTTAATGCTCTAGATGACCGAGTCCCTTTTAGTTTTCTAGAAAAGCAGCATATTATTTTATTTTTGAATGAAGCCAATCAAATATTTGAAGCATGGCCTACTGTTCTGGCTGAATCTGATCAGGAAATTGAAGCATTAGTTCAGGAGCGAATCCAAGCCAAAAAAAATAAAGACTGGAAGCGAGCAGACGAGATTCGAAACCAAATACAGTCCCTAGGGATTACCTTAGAGGATACGCGTGATGGTCAGTCTAAATGGTTCAGGCGCTAGATGGAAAGACTATCTAAAACTTGTTTTGGTTTTAGACTTTCTAGGCAGGTCACCCGTTGACAGCCTCGATCACGACATGGTGAGCATTCAACATGGTTACTCAAGATTTTTCCAGCAGTCTTGGGAATACCTGCGATGACTGGATCAGACGGACCATAGATACCAGTGACAGGTATTCCAAGAACTACGGCTAGATGAAGAATGCTGGTATCGCCCGAAATCACATGATCATATTCCATTAATTGCTCAGCCATCTCCCAAAAGGGTAACTGAGGGAGTGCCGGAACTTCAGATACCTGTGTGAGCCAAGAGCGAAGATGAATTTCTGTCGGTCCAAGGCACCAAGCTAAATCCTTTTTTTCCTTAAGTTGTTCAGCCAAATGCAACCAATGATTCAGGGGCCATCGTTTATGTGCGCCTCGAGGTGAAGCTCCGGGGACTAATAGGATTTTTTTTGGCGAGCACGATGTTTCAGGAGTATCTGAACCAAAAATAACCCTCCGTAAAGATCTAAATTGACCTAGATATTTGACATTGTTTGCACGACCAAAAGCCTCTGCAAGACCAAGAGCTTGCTCATAGCGCGACTGACTTTTGAAGGGAAGAATTTTGTTTTGAAGCCAATGTGCACCTTCTTTGTGAATTCCGTCGCCCCAACGAGCAGGAATCCTAGCGAGGTATGGGATCAGCGCGGACTTGAATACTCCATGGAAATCTAGGGATGCATCGCACTGTTTAATTTGGTCTGCAACGGCCTTGAAGGTCTGCATCGCTGTTAGAGGATTAGCAATTTTTTTTCTCTCAACAACGACGGGGTGAATCCACTTGAAGGGTTTCAGTAAGAATTCATGCCGATCTTCTACGACGGCACAAAATTCTACTTGTGGGAGACCTTCGTGAAGGTTTTGCCAAGCTGGGAGGCACCGTAAAATATCACCAATAGCCGAGAGTCTAACTAGGGCAACGCGCATATCTATATAGTGTATCGATAGGAATCAAGGTTAGTCTAAAGGCATGGAAGACACGACCTCAAAACCTAAGAAACTCTTTGCGGAAGACCAATCTAGGAACCCTCCTCCCGTTAATATCTTCGAAGCAGTCCTGAGACGATTTGCACGTACGAGTTATTTGTTTGCTGTGCTTCTAATGTATTTTCTCGCTTCGATATCTTTTGGGATGGCTCTTGCTCCAGCCCTTTGGGTGAGCCACATGATGGTGTCGATCTTCTCTCCCTTAATGACTGGAGATTGGCTAGGTTGGTTCGTGATGGGTTTTACGTATGCATTAGCATTTTTTGTTTTTGGACTTTCCCTTATGGTGACTGTCTGCGTTCTTAATTTCATTCTGCCTACGCGATTCAAAAGATTCAAGGGTGGTTACTACACCATCCATGCGGTACCTTGGTTTCTTCACAATGGACTTTTCTATCTAGTTCGTTTTACATTCCTACCTTTCGCTACACTCACACCTTTTGGCATTCTTTTTCTCAAGGGAATGGGAATGAAAATTGGTAAACATGCATTTATTAATACCGATTATATTAGTGATCCATCATTCATTGAACTCGGTGATGATGTCACCTTAGGAGGTAGTGTAAGAATTTTTGCTCATTATGGAGGGGGAGGTAATTTAGTCATCGCACCAATTAAAATCCATGATCGAGCCACATTGGGAGCTGGCTCATTGGTGATGGGCGATGTAGAAATCGGAGAAGGAGCTGTCATTCTTCCTCATTCCGTCCTCTTGCCTGGCGCTCGAGTACCGGCTGAAGAAACTTGGGGGGGTGTTCCTGCCCAACCGATTGATCGATCCGATATGCTTAAAATCAAACAGCGTATTCGGGGTCTCGAAGGACCTTCCTCTTGAAGTACATCACCGATAGGTTACCTTGTGACTCCTAAACCTACTCGATCGACCGCAACCCCGTCTCAGAGTGGGCTAAGATATCTTGAGACTTTTGAAGCAAAGTACATAGGCCATCCTGATGGTGTTGGTTTCTCAGGATTTCTAAGACCTCAAGGAACATCTTCAAAGGGATCAGATGTACTAGTGGAATGGGGAACTCGACACGAAGCGCTTCACGGAGATCATGTTTTAGCCGAGATTACCGGCGATGATCGTAACGGCAGGGCTAAAGCTCGGATCATTAAAATCATAAAGTTTGGAACCCAAGCTGTTGCCGGTACCCTCCAAAAACAGCCCTGGGGGTGGCGTGTACTTCCGCTAGAACAGAGGATTGGACCAATGATTACGGTACCTCCTTCTGATTTAGCCGAAGACGGAGATTGGGTCAGCGTTGAACTCCAAAGAGAGAAAGGCTCGACTCAACTTCAGGGCAAAGTTATCGCGCGCTTAGGCAAGAAGGGTGATCTTCGAATTGAAAATCGACTCACGGCCGAAATGTTTGGTATTCGACAAACTTTTCCTGTGGCGGTGATGCAGGAATTAGCTCCTTTTCCTACCTCCGTTCCCTCGGAGTGGCTTCATAATCGTGAAGATCTTCGCAAGCACCTGACCTGTACGATTGATCCGCCTACAGCAAAGGATTTTGATGATGCTATTTCTCTCGAAGTCCTTCCTGAAAATCAAGGAGGAGGATGGCTGCTTGGTGTTCATATCGCAGACGTTAGTTTTTACGTCAAAGAAGGAGGACCCCTCGATCAAGAATCACGCCTTCGCGGAACCTCGGTCTATTTTCCCGATGAGTGTATTCCGATGATTCCTGATCGCCTCAGTGGTGATCTTTGTAGTCTTCGGGAGGGGGTAGATCGATTAACGCTCACGGCTTGGATCACTATTTCGCCTCAATTTGATATCTCCCATACATCATTTTCTGAGTCTGTTATTCATTCTAGGAAACGCCTCACTTATAACGATGTTCGCGATGCCTGTATTGATAAGCAGCCTGCTATACGAGCAACTCTTGGGCCTGAACTATGTCACATGCTTGAAATCGGGCTTCAGGTAGCAGAGGGTTTAAAGATACTCCGGTTGAAGCGTGGGGCCGTCAATCTTGATACCGAAGAAACCGAGTTTCATTTTGATGAAAAAGGCAAGGTTATTCGAGCTAATCCCTACGAACGTCATAATGCCCACAAAATGATAGAAGAATTTATGTTACTCGCTAATGAAGCGGTGGCTCGTTTTTTTAACGATAAGAAAGTTCCTACCATATTTCGCATCCACGATGAGCCTGACCCCATCAAGTTAGAAGTTTTTGGAAATTTAGCACGTGCCTTTGGTCTTCTGGGTGTTCATGACGCACCTAGTCCTGATAATCTCAATCGATTACTCGATAAGGTTCGGGGTGGTTCCCTTGAAGCGCTGATGAATACTATGTTACTGAGATCTCTCAAGCGGGCGGAATATAGTGCAGATAATATCGGTCATTCGGGTCTTGCGCTAAAAGATTATCTACATTTTACCAGTCCGATTCGTCGCTATCCCGATTTGATTGTCCATCGCAGCCTCAGAAAAATATTGAGGAAGGAGTCGTTTCCTGAAAATTTTTATGGACAGCTATCAAGCATTGCTCATGAATGCAGCGATGCTGAACAGAAAGCCGTAGAAGCCGAACGGGAGAATGTTCGTTGGAAAGCCTGCGATCTTATGCGTCCTTTCATCGGCAAAACGTTCCAGGGATTTGTTCAGGGATTCTCACCTAAAGCCATCTATATCCAATTATTAGATCCCTTTGTAGAAATTGGGTCCCCTATTGCCTCTTTAGGTTTAGGATTTAAAGTCGATGAACATCGAACCAAACTCGTAGGATCAAAGGGATCCGTGGTCATTGCGATTGGCGATTTTGTCACCATTGAACTAGCTGGGATCGATGAGGATCAACACCGTATTTTTGGTTGGATTCTTAGCGCCAAGGCAAAAGACGGAAAGGGCAAGGTCTTTAGTTTTCAACCTAATAAGAGTGCGAGGACCCAAGATTTATTCGAAAAACCTAAACGACTGCCTGGACGAGCTGGTAAATCGGGACGCCCCTGGTCCCCCAAGAAGGAAAAGCGGAAAGATCGATCCTCGGGTCAACATAAAAAAGGTAAAAAAAAGAAACGCTAGGGGTTTATAGTCTAGGGTTATGGCCATTAAAGCAGCGAGACGATGTTTGGGGGTTGATCCTGGATCAATCGCCTGCGGCTGGGCTATCGTTGAACAGAAAGGTAATCAGCTCGCTTTAGTAGACTCTGGAGTCATTCGTTCAAAGAGTAGCGAACCCTTCCCTAAGCGTTGCCTTAAAATCCACCAAGCCCTCGCACAATGCATCCAAAGTCATAAGCCGACATTTATGGCTGTCGAATCTCCCTTTGTAGAAAAGAATGCAGCCACGGCAATCAAATTGGGCCAAATTCGGGGAGCTATTCTTCTGACCGGATCTCTTTTTGATCTAGAAGTGGGAGATTACAACCCCATGCAAATCAAAAAAGCCGTCAGTGGCTATGGATGGGCAGGAAAAGATCAGGTAGGCAAGATGGTCAAGCTTATATTGGGTCTTAAAGAAGCATTGCCTACGGATGCAGCCGATGCCGCAGCAGTTGCTATCGGGCACCTGATGGCAACTCGCTGATGCTCAATGATTCAGTATTTTTTAATAAACTTGTTGAACTCATCAAGTTCATTCAAGGGGGCTGAGCAAGTCTGGCCCTCGCAAATATAGATCAATGCCTTATCGGATAACCCCTGTCGCCCTTGATAATGTGGAAGAGATCCTGTTTTCCCAACGATTAGACTCAGTTGCGGTAAGTACTTCTGATTAAGGGATCCTAAAGCTTTTGTAATCAAAGGATCTTGAGGATCACCCACCATAACAATTTCCAGAGAAGGTTTTAGATACAGATCAAGCACTGAGAGCATACTGAGCATTGCGCGAGGTCTTTGTTCTAACCATTTTCCGCAGGCTTTGAAGGATTGGTCTACTATTTTTAGATAATCAGGAAGAGAGAAATATCGTGCTAGTCGTATGAGCGCACGAAGGGCTTGAGAATTAGGACTGGGGATGGCCTGATCATAGACATTCTTGATGGGAAAGAGGGTATCCGTATTCCGGGGATCACTAGAATAGAAGCCACCAAGATTTCGATCATAAAATTTAGTTATCAAAATCTCCATGAGGTCCCTTGATTGATGAAGCCGTTGCTCGTTATGATCTGCTTCATAGAGATCAATAAGTCCATTAGCAACAAAAGCGTAATCTTCGCAAAATCCTGGCGTATGACGCTGACCCTTACGGTATACACGATAGAGATTTGTGCCATCCCAGAGTTCACTCATTAAGAATTCAGCTATGCTTTGTGCTTGATCTAGATAAATTTTTTGGTTGGTTACTCGATATCCTTTTGCAAAAGCAGAAAGGGCTAAGCCATTCCAAGATGCCAAGATCTTATCATCCAAGTGAGGTCGCACACGTTGATTTCGATAACGTAAAAGTTTGTCTTTGCAGGCTTTTTCCTTCACGTTGCCCAAAGGGGCTGCTTGCATCCCCGAGAACCGATGAAGAATATTGTGGCCCTCAAAATTACCTTCCTTCGTAACCCCAAAGACGCCCATAAAGTCTTTGGCATCTTGATCAAGGCACTGTTGAATTTCTTTTTCAGTGAAAACATAGAACTTTCCCTCGACACCCTCACTGTCCGCATCTTCAGTTGAATAGATGCCACCTCTAGGATCTGTCATATCACGTAAAAGGTAACGAAGGGTCTCCTCTGCGGTTATACGGTACTGCGACTTTCCTGAACGTACATAGCCATCAAAATATATCAAGGCCAATTGGGCATTATCGTAGAGCATTTTTTCAAAGTGAGGGACGAGCCACTGTCGATCTGTCGAATACCGGGCGAAACCCCCCGCCAGGTGATCAAAGAGGCCCCCCTCCCACATCGCGTCCAAGGTTTTAAAGGCCATGACCTGATGAGTGGCTTCATTATGTTTAAAAATAAGATCAATAGCCATCTGCTGAGGAAACTTGGGAGCCGAACCAAAACCTCCCCACTCCTTATCGAATTCTTGGGATAACTGTCCAATCGCTTGGTCAATAATCTTCGAGTCGAGTGGAGCATTGGTTTCTTCAGGTGAAGATATTCTTTTCATTTCCTTAACAAGCTCATCTGCTTGAAGTTTAAGATCATGAGATTTCTCAGACCATAGCTTCTCTATATTTTCGAGCAACTGAATAAACCCGGGCATCCCCTGCCGAGGCTCTCGTGGAAAATAAGTTCCTCCAAAAAAGGGTTTTAAATCAGGGGTGAGCCATACACTCATCGGCCATCCACCTCTTCGGGTAACCAATTGAACCGCATCCATATAGAGATCATCGAGATCAGGGCGTTCCTCGCGATCAACTTTGATGGATACAAACCCGCGATTTAGAACCGCAGCTACCTCATCATTCTCGAACGACTCATGTTCCATAACATGGCACCAATGACAGGCACTGTAGCCAATGGACAAAAAGATGGGCTTATTCTCCTTGCGAGCTTTCACGAGGGCTTCTTCGGACCATGGGTACCAATCCACAGGATTATTGGCGTGTTGGATCAAATAGGGGCTAAGACTCTGACTCAATCGATTAGGCATAAGGGTAGTAGGCTTCGAGGGGGATTGTGGGGTTTATTTCATAGTCTCATGCATGATTCTAGGGGTCCTTAGTCTATTTCGACTTGGAAAGAATCTTTTCCTTCGGTAAACTAAGAAGTTCAGGAGATCCAATGCTGTCCATACGATTAGCCCGAAATGGCACCAAAAAGAAACCTTTTTATCACATCGTTGTTTCTGAAAATGCCCAAATACCTACTAGTCAATCCATCGAGGTTTTGGGATACGTGAACCCAAAAAATAACTCGCCCGAAGGTACTAAGATTGATGTGGAGCGAGCCAAGATTTGGATTGCGAAAGGTGCTAAGCCATCCGAGTCTGTCGCAGAACTCTTCAAGAGACACTCTATTATCTAATTGGCTTTCTATTATTTATCAAAGAGGCTGGGGTTCCCGGCCTTTTTACTTTAAGGTCCCCATGAACTTAGAAGTATTATTGTGATCCTAATCGGTAAGATCTCCAAGGCCCAAGGCCTTAAAGGCGAACTAATTCTTTATGCCACTACGGACCACCCTTTACTCCTTCCCCAGCGACAGGGTTTGATCTTGGGTCCACCAAATGTTGATTGGAGCGATGAAGTTCCTGACAATCGGGCTATTCCTTGCCAGGTCGTGAATGTCAGAGAGCAAAAAAATAAACCGTGCATCCGACTCAAGGGATTCGATGATCGAACCTCGGTTGAGCCACTCATTGGCATGAGTCTTTGGATGCCTGAAGATCAAGTTTCTCTATCTCCCGGTGAAAGTTTTCGACACGAGTGGGTCGGCTTACCCGTAACTTTATCCAATGGGACCCCCGTGGGCCATGTTGTACGTTTAGAGTCGACACCTATGGGTTATGACATGGTCGTAGTTCAACCGGAGCACTCAAAAACTACTCTTCTTATTCCCTACATTAAGAAGTGGTGGAAAGTAGATCTCTCGCAGCGATTGCTAGAAGTTGATCCTCCCGAGGGCTTAGTCGACCAGAACCTAGACGAATAGTTCTATTTTATATTTAGGTCGTAGGGCATCCTGGCGTAGATGCCATTCGGATCATTTAGAGAATTCAGCCAACTAAACTGATTTCTGATTTGCCGACCTAATACACTCATTTTCCCATAGGCGATAGGGTCATCTTCTCTCAGGAATTTCAAAATCCGCTCAACGGTTCCTAGGGGTGGCTTGGCATACTCAATCTGATAGTCATCACCTAATTTTGCAATAAGTGCCGCATGATCGATTGCTTGTGAAAGACCTCCAAGTTCGTCAACAAGGCCTAACTTGATTGCTTCCTTACCAGACCAAACGCGTCCTTGGGCAATTTCATTTACAAATTCAGGTTTAAGGCGTCGACCTTCTGCAACCATTTTAATGAAGTCGTCGTAAATCTTATCAACACCTAACTGATAACGAGCGAGTTCAGCCGATGTCTTAGGTCGAGAGGTAGTTTGCATTGCGGCTAACTCAGCAGTTTTTACTTCGTCCCAAGTGATGCCAACAGAGTTACCCAAGCCTTTGATATTGGGGAAGAGACCAAAAACTCCGATAGAGCCGGTAATCGTATTGGGTTGGGCAAAAATACGATTTGCGTATGTCGAAATCCAATAACCGCCCGAGGCGGCGACATAACCCATCGAAACAACAACGGGTTTATCTTTTTGAATTAAAACCAATTCTCTTTGGATGAGTTCTGACGCATAGGCGCTTCCGCCTGGACTATTGACTCGAAGCACAACAGCTTTTACTGAAGAATCCGAGCGAAGACGACGTAATTGACGACTCAGGGATTCTCCCCCGATTTCACCGATCGAACCATTGCCATCAACGATTGTACCCTCGGCAAATACAACGGCAATACGATTCTCACTGCTGCGAGGAGTTGCATCGTCTTCATCGGCTTTGAGATAACGTTGCAAAGAGATCTGATTGAAAGTTTTATCCGATTCTTTTTTACCGCTCAAAACCTTGAGTTCACTAAGAACATCGTTATCTTCCTTGATTTCATCAATCATCCCTAGGGATTTGGCTTCTCCGGCAAAAAGAAATCCTTTTTCATCGGCAATTGTTTGGATTTGATCAAGCTGAATCTTTCGATCTGCACTGATGGCCAGTTTCCATTCTGACCATATATCAGTAAGGAGCTTGGTCGTTTGTTCCCGACTTGCTTCGCTCATTTTATTAGTAGTAAATGGCTCAACGGCTGACTTATATTTCCCCACGCGTGTTACCTGAATATCGATACCGTATTTTTTGAAAGCATCACCATAAAACATAGGCTCAGCTGCGAATCCATTCATTTCTATAACACCCATGGGATCTAAGTAGAGACGGGTGGCTGCTGCTACCAACATTAAATCTGATTTTGACCAACCTGAGTTAAAGGCATAAATAGGTTTTTTAGTTTTGAAGCGAATCAAGGCTTCTCGAATTTCCTTCAGAACTGCAGGACCGGCTCCAGTAAGATTACCTTTTATATAAAGAGCCGAAATACGATCATCCTCTTGGGCTTTGTCGAGAGCCTTAATGATATTGGTCATGGATATAGATTTTGGACTTTCTTGACCTGAAAATTGCGAGGCTAGGTCCGAGAAGGGATCATCGTCTGGGGATTGTTCAGTGATATTAATATCCATATTGAAAACTAAAACTGTCTTATCTTTAATTTTGATATCGGTGTCTGACGATTCTGCTACAGCACCGATAGCAAAAACACTACAAACGGTCATCACGCCGAGCGTTAAGATTGCCAAAATACTAGCAAAAAAGAATTTGATAAAATCTTTCATTTCTTACCCCATCTCAAAATACCATTATAAATGAATTGCAAGTATCATCCCCAAAATCAAGTGCTTGGCCAACGGTTGATTGGTGAGATCAATCGTCAAGTACAAGTGGATGATTCGTATCCACACTAGGATAGAATAGAGATTACTAAAGGAGCTAGGCATGTCGAATTACCCCGAACATATGGTAGCCCCTATGAGACAAGAACTTGTGCAGGCTGGGTTTAAAGAACTCAGAGATCCGCAGCAGGTCGAGGAGGCATTGAGTCAAGATGGCTTAACGCTTTTAGTTGTCAATAGTGTCTGCGGATGCGCTGCAGCAGGTGCTCGCCCAGGCGTACTCCATGCGCTGAGGGATGGGCTCAAGTTTGACCATTTAACAACGGTCTTTGCCGGGATGGAAAAAGAGGCAACATCCAAAGCTCGTGAATATTTCGAAGGCGTATCTCCGACGTCTCCTCAAGCAGCTATTCTCCAAAATGGTCAATTGAAATTCCTCATGCAGCGTCCTGATTTTCTGGGTAAAAGTCCGGAAGAAATTGCTGCGACACTTAAAAAAGCTTATCAAGAACTTGAAGGCATCTAAGTCCTAGAAAGCAAGCGTACGGCGAATTGTCTTGAGTACCTTCTCGGTATCAGGAAGCACTGCTCTCTCAAGAATTCGATTGAAACCAACCGGGGTGAATTCACTTCCCACGCGTTCAATTGGTGCATCAAGCCAAATGAACGCTTTGGATGCAATTAAAGCAGCAAGTTCTCCCCCGAAACCTCCAAAGACTTTATCTTCGTGGGCAATGACTACACGATGGGTCTTTTGGATCGATTGCAGAATTGTTTCCTCATCTAAAGGTGACAAACTCCGAAGATCAACCACCTCAATTGAATACCCTTCTGTTTCAAGGACCTTAGCGGCTTCAAGGGCAAAATGAACAGGTGAACCATAAGCAAGTATGGTTAAATCATCTCCGGACCTACGAATTTTAGCTTTTCCAAAAGGAACAGCGAAGTTATCTGGGACAGGGGCATAGGCTAGTTTTGAATTGTAGAGAAATTTAGGCTCAAGGTACAGAGTTGGGCCTTTGGATCGGATAGCGGTTCTCAGCAAGCCGGCTGCGTCGTCGGCAAAGGCAGGTACAACCACTCGAATACCCGGCAAAGTGGTCAGCCAACCTTCAACATTTTGAGAATGATAAAGACCACCGCCGATGTAGCCACCACTCGCTAGGCGAATCGTGACGTTAGGTGAGAACTGTCCATTGGTTCTCCAATATTCATGACTCATCTCGACGATCTGCTCAGCTCCCGGCCAAATATAATCAGCAAATTCAGCGCCTTCCACCACAATACGTATTTCTTGTTTGAAACGACTAAATCCATTAGCGGTCCCTACAATAAAATCTTCAGCTATGGGTGCATTGAAAACTCTTTTAATGCCAAATTCTTGTTGCATACCCTTAGATACATTAAAAATACCGCCTTTATCTTGATTGGCCATATCTTGCCCCCAAATGTAGGTATCAGGGTTAGCCCGAAACTCTTCTTTGAGTGTCTGATTAAGAGCTTGGATCATGCTGATAGGGTCCCTCGATGACAAATGATCTCCAGTGGGATATTCAGAAGAGACCCAACTCTCTGGGCAAACGAATGTAAAGATTGATTGAGGATCGGGATTAGGAGCCTTCATTGCTCGATCGTGTGCCTCATTATGTTGATGTAGGTTGGCCACTTCGATAGATTGTAGTGCTGACTCAGAGATGCCTTGGTCTAAACAAAATTTTCTAAATTTAGGAAGCGGATCGGAGTGTTTAGCTTCAGCTAGTTCTTCTATCGATCGATAGAGTTCATGACGATCCGAGTTAGAATGCGAACCAATCCGAACACAATGTGCATAAACCATGGCAGGACCTCGACCTGATCGTACGTACTCGATGGCTAAGTCTAGGGCTTCTTTTGAATTTACTGGGTCTAACCCGTCACATTTTTTAATAAAAAGATTAAGAAGACCTGAAAAATTATCTGAGAGATCAATATTCGCAGACTGATCTTTTTTAGGGACAGAAATACCATAGCCATTGTCTTGCACAACAAAGATTACTGGGAGTTTTTCTCGATCTGCCCCAATGATTGCTTCATAACAATAACCTTCTGAGAGACTTGATTCACCCTGACTGCAGAAAACGAGGGCATCTGAGTCGTAATTTTTAACTGCACGAGCTAGTCCTGTTGCATGCTGAGCATGATTGCCCGTCAGGCTTGAGACATTTTGAATTCCAATAGAGGGTTTAGCGAAATGATTGCTCATATGGCGTCCCCCACTAGCCGAATCGGTTGCTTTAGAGATTCCATTCAGAATGATTTCTTCAGGTGTTAGTCCAGCGGCAAGGCAAGTGGTCAGATCTCGATAGTAAGGAAAAAGAAAGTCTTGGCCAGGACGAAAGGAAAGCCCCAGAGCCAACTGGATACCATCGTGGCCAGCGCAAGGGGCATGATACGACCAGCCGATGGCCTGTTTGAGATAATTGGGAGCTTTGTCATCGAGGACGCGACCCATATGCATGAGCTCATACCAACGAATTAATTCGTCTTGGGACAAGACCTTAGGATTTTTTTGAGATTTTCCTTTTGGCAAGGGATCTCCATAAAAAATAGAATTTAGCTGGAACGAAATTCTATTATCTCACCGAAGGGAACTCTGAATAAACCCTTGATGTATTTACTAGTAGGAAATGACTCGAAGAGACGGGTCGATTTCAGACTGAAGGAGGCCTTCAATATAGCGAAGGGTGCCTGACGTCGATGAAGGACATGATCCACATGCCCCGTGATAACTAATTTGCAGAGTCTGGCCATCAAAGGAGATGACCTCTAGGCCGCCGCCATCTCCTGCTAAACCCGGCCGAATCTTTTCATCCAACAATCGATGAATAAGTTTAAGTTTTTCGTCAGTCGATGCATCCGTCACTGAATCTTTAGCATTACCTACCTGTTCGGGTTCGAGTTTAAGACCTTCAAGAATTTCGCAGATGGAATCGATCAGACCGCTCCACTCAGCCCTAGCATCTTTGTTGACTGTCACGAATCGATCCATATAAAAAACACTCGTCACACTTCCTAGGGCAAAGACGGCACTCGCTAGGGGATCCCCGACTGAAGATGCAAAATCCTTAAAGCTCCGCGTTCCTGATTTAAGGATTGCAGGTTGAACAATAAATTTAAGCGCATCGGGATTGGGCGTAGGCTCTATGTTGATGACTTTAAGCAAAGCAATCTCCAACTCTCAGATTAACGCTTATATTCATTTTTTTAAGGCTAGATAATTTGTGACAAAAAAAGAGGGCCCATAGGCCCTCTTTTTTCGATTCAAGGCTCTTCTACCAAATTGAAGGACGTACTTTTTCATCTCGAATCATGGCGGCTGGAGCCTTGCAAGCAAAAGCTTCATAGAACTGAGGTAGATTACTCATAGGACCAATGACTCGAAATTCACCTGGGCTATGAGGATCAGTCTTAAGTTGCTGAAAGAGAGCTTCTTCTCGTTGCAGTTGGCGCCAAATCACAGCCCCACCAATGAAAAAGCGTTGCTCGCCCGTAAAACCATCAATCACGGGTGAAGGTTTTCCTTTCAAACTCATTTTCCATGCAGCATAAGCAATCTTCATGCCACCCAGATCTGCAATGTTCTCACCTAAGGTTAATTTTCCATTGACACGCTCGCCTTTGATCGGTTCGTAGGCATCAAATTGTTTGACCACGAGATCGGTTCGGTAATCATAGGCTTTTCTGTCTTCGGGCGTCCACCAATTTACCAAATTACCTTCCCCATCATATTTTGAACCGCTATCGTCAAATCCATGAGTAATTTCATGTCCAATGACCCAACCAATTGCGCCATAGTTGACCGCATCGTCAGCTTCAGGATCAAAAAAGGGTTTTTGTAATATACCTGCTGGAAAGAGGATGTCGTTGAGCGAGGGACTATAGCGAGCATTGACGGTCGGAGGTGTCATGCTCCATTCGTCTTTATTGGGACTTTGACCTAATTTAGCAATATTCTCTTTAAGTCTCATTTCGCTATGACGTCGTAAATTACCGTAATAATCATCGCGCTTAATGTCAAAGTCATGTACTTCCCACTTATCTGGATACCCTATTTTGACGCCGAAGGCATCGAGTTTTGCAATGGCTTTTTGTTTCGTCTCGGGACCCATCCATTCGAGCTTGTTGATGGAATCTTTCAATGCTAAACGGAGATTCTTCACCATTTCAATCATCTTCCTCTTGGCAACTGGGCTAAACGCACGAGCAACGTAGAGTTGGCCGAATTCATTAGGGAGAATATTATCGACTACGGAAAGCATGCGTTTGTCACGGCTCTCCTGAATCTCAACTCCACTAAGGACTTTGCTAAACGCAAATGCTTGATCGCCGAAGGCTTTATTTAATGCTCCTGCCGAACCGTTGATAACATGCCATTGGAGGTAAACTTTCCAATCTTCTGTAGAATATTGTTCACTTAGGGTAGCAAACGATTTAAAAAAATTAGGTTGCACCACATTGAGATCTTCAATTTTTGAAACTCCACGACCACTCATGTACGTTACCCAATCGAACCCAGGATTCTCATCTTGAAATTTTTGAGGGGTACGCGGATTATAACGCTTATTAGGATCTCGCATTTCTGTTCGATCCATTTGAAATTCAGCTAATTTAGTCTCTATAGTCATAACCACTTGAGCGTTTTTAGTGGCTTGAGTTGTGTCAAAACCGGCTAGTTCAAACATTCGAGCGACATGAGGAACGTACTTATTTCGAATATTCTTGGATCTTAAGTCGTCTTTCAGATAAAAATCTCGATCCGGTAAGGTGGTACCGCCTTGACTAAAAAAGACCATGTGGCGTTTACTATTTTTCTGATCTACGCCCACACCCATTGAGAAACCCCCCGCAAATCCTAGGCGATGGAGTTCAGCTAAGAGCTTTGGAAGATCTGCTTGGTTTTTGAGTGAGCTGGCCAAAGCCAAATAAGGCTTTATGGGTTCAATCCCTTTTTTTTCCAGGAGCTCCGTGTTCATGGCACTGGCATAAAAATCATTGACTCGTTGTTCAGGACTTCCTGGCTTAAGTGATTTCGCAGCCGCTAGATCTTTCACGATCGACATTAGAACGACACGGTTGGAATCAGCGAGTTGATTAAAGCTTCCCCAACGAGCTTTGTCAGCAGGAAGGGTTTGGCTTTTAAGCCACCCGCCATTAGCGTATTGATAGAAGTTTTCACAGGGCTGAACAGTGAGATCCATATCTTTTACGTTAAAACCCAATTTACCCTGAGCGAGAAGGCACGTTGAGATTAAAGTTAGCGATAACCATTGAAAGGGGCGGCGCATGAGAACTCCTATTTAGTTCTGAGGATTTATTCTATCCATGCTTCTAGACAATCTAGTCATTACTTTTTGAGTCCTTTTGAGTCTTTTTCCAGGACTTTAGCAGACCAATGAGCATGGTAATAGTTTCACTCATGCTGCTTTTTGAGGGCATACTAATGCTACCGTCTAAATGGAATTGAGTTCCGGCGATGCGAGTGGTCATTTCAATAATCTTAGGAATATCGATGGGAGCTGAGGGTGAAATTTTTATAAAAACGTCATTACGTTTAGTAATTATTTGATGAATACCAAGTTTCTGTGCCCACAGTTTAAGTTTAGTTTTTTCGAAAAATTCAAGGGTGTCTTTATCATCCGGAGAGATCGCTCCAAAACGATCCTCAAGTTCTTCACGATAGGTCTCGAGATCGGCTAACTCCTTTAGCCGAGAAATGCGTTTATAAATTACCAGTCGATCTGCTGAGTGGTCAATCCATTTAGGGGCAATTTGGGATTTTCCTAATTCGATATGCACATCATTTATAGCCGGGAGATGACCTTGCAAGTCTTGGATAGATTCCTCAAGCATTTTCATATACAGTTCGTACCCGATGGCACCAATATGGCCACTCTGTTCGGCTCCCAGAATATTTCCGGCTCCTCTCAATTCAAGATCAAGAGCCGCAATCCTGAATCCGGACCCAAGCTCTGAGAAATCTTCGAGGGCTTGAAGTCTTTTTCGAGCATCATCAGTAATCTCACTTTGAGAGGGAATCATTAGATAAGCAAACGCAGGAACATCACTACGGCCCACTCGCCCTCGGAGTTGATAAAGTTGAGATAGACCAAATAAATCAGCGCGATGAACGATCAGAGTGTTAGCGTTTGGGATATCGAGTCCGTTTTCAATAATTGTTGTAGAAACGAGAACATTTACCCTGCCTTCCATGAAATCAAGCATAACTTTTTCTAAGTCCTGCTCGGGTAATTGACCATGTCCGATGCCCATTTTCGCCTCGGGGACTAATTCCTGAATACGGGCTGCGATTGATTCAATACTCTCTACGCGGTTGTGAACAAAAAATACTTGGCCTTTTCTTTTTAATTCAAAATGAATCGCTGACTGAATCATTTCATCACTCCAAGGGGTGACAATGGTCTCGATTGCCAGCCGATTCTTAGGTGGAGTTTCGATCAAACTAATTTCCCTTAGGCCTGTCAAACTCATGTGAAGACTTCGTGGTATGGGTGTTGCACTCATCGACAATTGATCTACATTAACTCGAAGTTTTTTCAATTTTTCTTTATGACTCACTCCAAACCGTTGTTCTTCATCAATAATCACCAGGCCTAATTCAGCAAATTGAATCCCCTTACCCAAAACTTGGTGGGTGCCGATTAGAATATCGACAGTACCCTTCTCTAGATCATCTCGAATTTGATTCATTTTAGATTTTTCTACGAAACGGTTCATCATTTCAATACGAATGGGAAATGCTGCAAAACGTTCTTTTAGATTTCGATAATGTTGAAAACACAGAACAGTCGTCGGACAAAGAAATGCAACCTGCTTACCACCAAAAACCACTTTAGCTGCAGCCCGCATAGCAACTTCAGTCTTCCCAAAGCCCACGTCTCCTACCAGGAGCCGGTCCATAGGCTTACTGCTTTCCAAATCTGATTTAATTGTTTCCCAAGATTCAATTTGATCCCGCGTGGGCTCAAAAGGAAAGCTTAATTCAAACTCAGCCATCTCGGGCCCATCAACAGGAAAGGCATACCCTACTTGTTGCTGCCTCTTAGCATAAAGTTTTAATAATTCCTCAGAGAGATCCCGAATAGCTTTTTTAGAGCGGCGCTTAACTTTTGCCCAATGTGTACTTCCTAATTTATCAAATCTAGGTTGCGCACCTTCCGCCGAACTATATCGTTGCAATAAGTCGGCTCGTTCTAGACTGACATCAAGATACGCGCCGTCAGCATAACGTAGGCGAACTACGTCATGATTCTCACCACCGGCCTCGATAGTAACAAATCCGATGAATTCTCCGATTCCGTGATCTAAATGCACTACGGGATCACCTACTTTTAAGTCCGATAAATCACTGAGAAAAGCATGTGTACGCGATCGCTGACTCGGAAGGTATATCTTCTTGCGTCCGAATGCTTCCCACTCAGTAATGAAGACACATTGATACGCATGGAGGATAAATCCCCCACTTAAATCACATTGAACTGCTTGAGGCATTCCCTCCGAAAAGTTCTCTCGATAGTCCTCGATGAGATCCTGGAAACGTCTCGTAGTTCCCTCGGTGGCTCCACACCAAAGTACTCGATACCCCCTATTGAGAAAATCTTCTGAAGTGTGGACAAGAGATTGAATATCTCCTTTGTGATCTCGGATTGATTCATATCCAAAATCTACGGAGGCTTCAACCTTCCACTCTGTAAGGATCCACATCGGTTCTGATGGGTCTATTGGGAAAAAGCGGTCGTCATAATTAGGACAAATCACTCCGCCCTGCCTACGTTGTATTAAGGCCAACTCGATTTCATTTTTAAATGACTCAGCGATGGTAGAACACCATCGAGATTCAAGTTTAAGGCGATCAAAACCTACGAGCCAGCCATTTAGACTGGTAATCGGATGACCTAACAAGGGATAAAAAAGTTCTTCTCCAGAATAATGGCCATGTAATTTCAATTTATTAATTCGATAGGCCAGATCATCACTAGGATCAATCGTGTTCTTTGCACAATGCTTCAAAGCATTCAGCATGGCTTCCACACTGCGATCACCTTCGTATTTGGGGAAGAGAGTGAGCGTATTAATTTCAAGTGGAGTTCGCCGCTGACTCAGCACATCAAAATAATTCATGGACTCAATATCATCTCCATTCAATTCAATACGAATAGGTTGATCCTCTTGATGAGGCCAAATATCGAGAACTAGGCCACGAGAACTGAAATCACCAGGTTGTGCAATCAAGGGAGTGCGACAATAGCCTAAACCTATGAGTTTTTCGAAGAGATAGTCACGATTTATCGAAGATTTCGATGAGATATGGACTTGTCGCATCAAAAACCAATCCAGATGAGGTATCTTTTCTCTCGACCCCATGGGTCCTGTGATTAAAATTTTGACTTTGTGGTTCATTAACGCAGCAAGACATTTCAACCGAGACTGCAGAATTATTCCTGGGGGTGAAATCTCACCAGCCACATAATCTATGAGACTCGGGAAAAAATAGATACCGATTGGTCCGAGTGTTTGTTGTAAGTCTTGAGCCAATATCTCTGCCTCTTGCTCAGAAGGAGCATCTACCCATAAAGGCTTTTTGAGATCCCAGGAAGCGATTAAGGTCGCCAAGGCAGAAGGAGAAGTCCAACGCAAACGATCCCCTTTTGCGGGTGGTCGAGCATCAGAAATGAGCGTTGGTTTTGACAACCGAGACCTCGGCTTTATATTTTTCGGAAAGTCCAGGTTCGGGGCATCAGAATACGCTCCCACCAAAGGCCTTTTGCAGACCGCTTCCCTACCGCAAGGAACATGCACACTTCGGATTGGCTTCCAAGATTGAGAAGTTTTTTTGCTCGCCAAGGATCGAAACCCTCCATAGGGCAGGAATCGAAACCTTCAGCACGGAGTGCAAGCATCAGGGTAGCCGCAGCGAGTGCGGTTGATTTATGCGCCATGACTCGAACATCGCTTTTAGTTTGTAAGCTTGGCATTGGTCTTACCAGAGATAGGATGCGGCCTACCCAGGGTTTCCAAAATCCTAAAAGATTAAAGGGGCCATTGGTGTAGATCAATGGAATAATTCGAGTGTAGTATTTTCGAGTTGAAGTTCGCACTGAACCCCTACTCTCAAAAACCCGTAGGATTTCATTTCGATTTCTTTTCCAATGAGTCCAATGAGTCACGACGGCTAGGAGCACAGGAGCAGTTTTTACGGGTCCCTGATCTAGGCAAATATGATTTGCTACTTCTCTTTTTTGAGAATTTTCAATCCATACAAACTCCCATGGCTGTAAGTTACTCGAGCTAGGAGCTTTACAAGCGGCATCGATACATCTTTCTAGAACCTCAGTCGGAACAGGATCCGGAAGAAAATCACGTACCGTACGACGAGAGTTTACAACTTCATAAAAAAGATTTGGCATATCTCCACTTTACCAAGTAATTAGTTAGAGCCCTAGAAAAGACGATTAAGTCATACTATTCTTAGAGAGTGGAGCTTGCATTATGATTTCAAATATTTTTTATTTTGTTGTATCTTCCATACTTCTCTTTCAGGGTCTGCAACTCCTAGGTGAGAAGAAATCTCCTCTAGGGACCGTACCTGAAGAAGTAGGGCAGTCACTAGAACCTTCAGAGTGGGCAGGCGTCTTTCTCATTACCTGGTCTTCTCTAGCAATCATCGTGGGACTCGTTGCTCTTCTTACTCATCAATTAGCCGGGGCCCTCCCCTTAATTAAAGCAGCCAACGGGTTTGTTTTACTTGTCTACAGTCTTTGGGTCGTCTTCAAGGGTCGCCAAGTCGATGTTCTCACTGCTCCAACTCCAAACGAGCATGACCATCACTAAAAAAACGTTTCACGTCTTGGGTATGCACTGCGACGCCTGTGTTCAGCGCATTCAACCCTTGGTTAGTTCGCTTGATCCTTTGGCCAAGGTATACCTTCAACCACCCAGCATAGAAATTAGTTCAACTATATCCCTTGAACAAATTCGAAAAGCACTTATTGACCTTCATTCTTATCGCATACAAGAAGAACCAATTTCAGTCATCAATCAATCTTTGAGAACATTCTTGCCACTGATTTTGATTTTTCTAGGGCTTTTGATTTTATGCGGCTGGGGTCAAGTTATCCATGGTTCATGGGATTTGACATTAGCCATGAGGCAATTCATGGCAGGATTTTTCATTATTTTTTCTTCTTTTAAATTGATTAATCTTCGTGGGTTCGTTGATTCATATCGATCCTATGATTTTCTTTCACAGCGCTTCCCTTTTTATGCTTGGAGTTATCCATTCATAGAACTAGGTCTGGGTATAGCTTACGCGTGGGGTAAGCAGTTTTTATGGCTGAATGTATTCACTTTTTTTCTGATGCTTTTTTCCGCTATATCTGTCTACGGAGCTCTCAAATCCCATCGAAAAATTCCCTGTGCCTGCTTGGGTACAGTTATTAAACTTCCGATGACATGGATTACATTTGTGGAAGACTTATTGATGGCGGTCATGGCCTTCGGGATGATTCTAAGTCACTAATAGGCCTTTAATTTTATAAAAGCGTCAATAAAGTCGCTCACCTGTGGCAAGATCTCATCCTCTTGAAGAGGTTGATAGGAAACCCAGGTATCTTCAGCGCCAATACGACGAACAGGAGCGTCGAGTTCTAAGAAAAGCTCATCAGAAATCCGTGCTGCAATCTCGCTTCCGTAGCCCCAAGATAGGGTATCTTCGTGAGCTACTATCACGCGATGAGTTTTTCGAACAGTCGCTGCAATGGATTCCCAATCGTACGGATTCAAAGTCCTAAGATCAAGGATTTCCACCGAGATACCCTCCTTTTCTACTTCTCGCGCAGCTTGAACGGCTCGATAGACCGTTGAACCGTATGTAATGACCGATATATCATGGCCCTCCTGAACACGACGTGCCTTACCAAAAGGAATCATAAAATCAGGATCAACTTCGGGACCTTTATTGTGGGTTTGACGATAGAGATGCTTGGGTTCCAAAAATAAAACTGGATCATCGCAACGTATAGCGGTTCTCAGTAAACCAGCGGCATCGATGGCCGAGCTAGGGTATACCACCCGAAGACCAGGTATATGAGTGAATGTACTCTCTCCACATTGGGAATGATAAATGGATCCCCCCATTAGATAACCTCCAATAGGCACTCGAACGACCATGGGCGCCTTAAAGGCTCCATTGCTTCTCCACCTTATAATAGGGAGTTCATCGCGGAGCTGTTGCATCGCAGGCCATATGTAGTCAAAGAATTGAATTTCAACCACAGGCTTAAATCCTCGAGCTGCTAGCCCAATGGCTCGGCCGATAATCGTGGCCTCAGCTAAGGGTGAATTAAAGACACGATAATCCCCAAAAGCAGTTTGGAGACCATGGGTGGCTTTGAAGACACCGCCCTTCCCTTTTACTTTTGCTAGTAAAGCAGAACGACTAGCATCTGCAACATCCTCTCCGAAGACCAGAATTTTTGGATTGATGGTCATTTCCTGTTTCAAAACCTGATTCACACTATCGATTAGCGTCTTGGAACCGGTAATATCAAGATCAGCGGACTCTCGATCAAACTCATCAGACGTAGGATCAACTTCTTCACTGTAGAGATTTCTCAAAAAAGTATTGGGAGCAGGGAGTGGAGCCTCACAAGCCTCATCCCATGCTTTTTGAATCTCGTTATCGATATCTTCTTGAAGACACGTCCATTCTTTCTCTTTTAAATCGCCCCACTTAAGCATCTGTTGGGGAAAATTGATGAAGGGATCGCGACTTAACTCCTGCTTTCGCTGTTGTTCAGTTTTATAAAGTTGCTCATCGTCCGAGAGTGAGTGACTGTAGGGGCGAATAACCTTCGCGCGCACAAGAGCAGGTCCTTTGCGCGCTCGGGCATAGTTGACAGCTTTCCTTATCGCTTGATAACTTTCGATAGGATCACAGCCATCAATTTCATCAATAATCAGGAGTCCGTGTTGGGTGTATCCCTTAAGGAGCTCTGCCACGTTGCCTCCTGGATACTGTATTTCGCTGGGTACACTGATCGCATATTCATTATCTTCAACGAGGAAAACAACTGGGGCTTTCAAATTCACGGCGTTCGAAATAGCTTCCCAAAATTCTCCCTCTGAACAAGTACCATCACCCGTAGTCGCGAAAACTATTTCATCTTTTTTCATACCGAGTGCTTTGGTAAGCTTGAGTTTTTCAGCTCGCAAAATGGCTTCTGCAGCACCCACTGCCTGAAGAAGATGGGAGCCTGTAGGACTACTAGTCGTATAAATGTTGAGGTCTTTATGTCCCCAGTGACTAGGCATCTGGCGACCCCCGCTTGCGGGATCATCGATAGATCCAACGCTCCCTAAGAACATTTCTTTGGCTGTATAGCCTAGGCCATAAGCTAAGGCTCTATCTCGATAATAGAGAAAGAACCAATCGTAATTTGGCTTAGCAACAAGAGCCATAGCCGACAGAACGGCTTCATGGCCTACGCCATTGATTTGAAAAAAAGCACGATTTTGGCGCTTACCCATTATTTCTTTATCATCAATTTTGCGAGAAGCATAAATCGACCTGAGCATAGAAAGACGCTCCTCCCGATTGGGAGAACTAGGAGGTGCTATTTTCTTAGAATTCTTCTTCATTAGATTTTTGCAATCAGAAACGAAACGATAGGTTTACACAAATTAACTCTAATTAAGTATAGGGTATTGGAACAATAAGACTCACAGATTGCGTGAGTCAAAATGCGCTCAGTGTAAGATTAAATCAAGATGGATAAAGCCTATCAATTCCAAACAGCCCAAACTAAATGGTACGAACTATGGGAGAAAACGGGTGTTTTTGAGGGATGCCCTTCCTCAAAGAAAAAGCCTTTTTCTATGTCTCTGCCTCCTCCAAATATCACGGGTAATCTTCATATGGGACATGCACTTTGCTATACCCTTCCCGATGTTATTGCGCGGTCTAAAAGAGCTCAGGGCTTTGATGTTTGCTGGGTACCCGGAGTGGATCATGCGGGTATTGCAACTCAAATTATTGTGGAGCGACAACTCAAAGAAGAAGGAACGGATCGTCACCAGTTAGGTCGAGAAGCATTCCTAAAGCGCATCTGGGACTGGAAAGACAAAAACCAAAATGATATAGAAAATCAATTGAGGCGTTTGGGAGTTAGTGTGGACTGGTCTCGCAAACGTTTCACCATGGATGATTCCCTCAATGCTTCTGTGAGGAAAGTTTTTGTTGAGGCTTTTCAGCAAGGGCGCATTTATCGAGGCCCACGAATGATTCAATGGGATCCTATCAGCCAGACAGCTCTCTCGGATCTTGAAGTTAAACATAGTGAACGCCAAGGTAAGCTTTGGTATCTACGCTATCCGATCGAAGGAAGTTCAGAATCTATTGTTGTCGCAACCACCCGTCCTGAAACCATGTTGGGCGATACAGCCGTTGCGGTCCACCCGGAGGATGAGCGCTATCAATCCCTAGTAGGTAGGCAGATCCGCCAACCCCTTACTGGTCGACTGATCCCTATCGTAGCGGATGCATTTGTCGATCCTGCTTTTGGAACTGGATGTGTCAAAGTCACGCCGGCTCATGATCCTAATGATCATGCAGCAGGACTCCGGCTTCATCTAGATTCAATTATGGTTATAGGCTTCGACGCAAAGATGACCGAAGCCGCAGGGCCTTATCAAGGCCTAGACCGATTTGCTTGTAGGAAAAAGATTATAGAAGATCTTGATGAGGCGGGCTGTCTTGTTAAAATCGAAGATCATACCTCTCAAGTGGCGATTTCAGAACGAAGTGGCGCCGTACTCGAGCCTCTCGTTTCAGAGCAATGGTTTATGAAGATGAATGAAGGCGCTCAAAAAGCCCTTGAGGTCGTCCGCCAAGGAAAAATTAAATTTACGCCCAACCATCATGTCGCTGTATGGGAACACTGGCTGACCAATATTCAAGATTGGTGTATCTCAAGGCAACTGGTGTGGGGGCATCGAATCCCTGCTTGGTATTGCCAAGATTGTGGGCATATCAACGTCGCCCTCGAAGTACCGACCGCCTGCTCTCAGTGTTCTTCGAGGAAACTAATTCAGGATCCAGATACCTTGGATACGTGGTTCAGTTCGGCTCTCTGGCCTTTCAGCATTCTAGGCTGGCCCGAGACGACTTCCGATCTCAAGCATTACTACCCTAACGATGTCATGTGCACTAGTTACGACATCATTTTCTTTTGGGTTGCCCGAATGGTCATGAGTGGTCTCACTTGGGCGGGAGATATTCCATTCAAAGAAGTTTACTTTAATTCTCTCGTTCGTGATCAGTCGGGACAGAAGATGTCTAAAAGCAAAGGTAACGTCATTGATCCTCTCGAGGTGATGGATGAATATGGAACGGATGCCCTTCGTTTCACATTAATTTCCATGTCCGCTCCGGGCACCGACATTGCCCTTTCAAAATCTAAGCTAGAGGCTTCTCGTAATTTTTGTACCAAACTTTGGAACGCCGCTCGATTCGTCCACATGAATGTAGATCAAAGCATTATCCTCAGTTCTCCATTGGTTCTTGGGGAAGCGGACCATTGGATGGCTTCAAGGCTTCAAGAGGTTTCCATCAAGGTATCAGAGGCGCTAGCCCATTATCGATTTCACGATGCGGCCGACCAACTTTACCACCTCATTTACGATGACTTTTGTGGAACCTACATCGAGCTGGTGAAAGTTCAACTGCTTCAAGGCAGTAATGGACAAAAAGCAGTCATTCTTAATTATCTTGATATTATTCTTCGGCTTCTGCATCCGATGGTTCCCTTCCTCACGGAAGAGATTCATGCCTGTGTCATCAAAGATCGACTTGCCTCTGAAGAACCTAAATTACTTGCCCAGCGTTCATGGCCTTCGGAACATCCCTTGCTACAGGGTGTGTATCCTACTTCTAGGGTTCCCGATTTCCAGGAAATTCTATCCACCCTTTTGCGTTTGAAGGCCGAGCATGGAATCGATCCTGGTAAGCGTGTCAAAGCTTATGCCACAGTGGCTTTAGTCAAAGATTTTGAAGAACCGATCAAGAGCCTAGGAAAACTTGAGAGCATCACCTTTCAAAATCAGATTGAACCGTCAAATGAATGTGCAATCGCCGTCGTGGGACACGGTAAAATAGCTATCGAAATCGGCCAAGCCTCATCCTTGAAGAATCCTGCCTTATTAATAAAAGAGCATGACAAGCTGGGCAAAGAAATTGAGGTGCTGTCTGGGCGTTTAGGGAATGAAAATTTCGTTGCCAAGGCTCCAGCCGAGGCTTTGGCGAAAGCCCGACAAGATCTCAAAGATAAGAAATCACGTTTAGAGCAGATTAAAGATCTCCTTCGTCCCTAATGTTAAATTGAGAAGTTTGGAGCCCACAATTATGGATATTCAGCAGTTTCTCAACTCCGTCGCATCGTTAGGCTGGCAAGGCACGTCCCTTTGGTTTGTTCTTTTAGGACAAATTATTCTATGGGTGGGCCTCCTGAGGTTGCACTTAAGAATAAACCGAGAGAACCCGAATTGGGAAGAATGTGTTGGCAAGATCCGTTCCGCTTTCTTACGGAAAATCAATGGAGAAGAGGAAATTGCAGAACTCAAGATTCATCGCTATGCCCCTTCTGTGGATCGGTTAATCGAGTTGAATTTCCGAGAACAAAGTCTTGAGATTTCGAGCCGTTATCTCCTATTAAAGTGGAAGATCAAAGAGTGTATCCGCCCCTACTGGATTACATGGGGCTACTTGGTCATAGGATTTGGCGTCGTCGTTTGGTTTATATACGGTCTTCAAAAAGATATCCCTTTTGAAAAGATTGCGCGCACACCGGTTGACCCAAGACTCCTGTGGGTCTGGCTTGGAGCTGCCATGGTTGAAGCCTGGCGACTGGTTGGGTTAGAAGGCAATTTAGAGCGTGTCAATCGAAGCCTTCTCTTCCCTAGGATCCACGAATAACCTGCCCTCAGGACTCACCACAGAGTGTGGCATCGACACCACGGGGCTCGAAAGCGCGGCTCGGGGGACGATTAGATTTTGAGGTCCATAACATATGTGTGGCATTGTGGGATACATCGGTCATAACAGGGCGTCCTCGATTCTACTCGAGGGGCTCCAAAGTCTGGAATATCGAGGTTACGACTCAGCAGGCATAGCCCTAATTCACAATGGACATTTCGATCTGATTCGTGCGAGTGGCAAATTAGCTAACCTAGCCACAAAGATCGATCCTCAGCATTCTGCTCAAGTGGGAATTGGCCATACTCGATGGGCCACACACGGTCGACCCTCGGAAGAGAATGCGCATCCTCACGTGAGTCAGAATGGAAAAATAGTAGCTGTTCATAATGGTATCTTTGAAAACTTTCTTGATCTAAGATCTCAACTTGGCTCCGAGGGTTTCCTTTTTAAGTCTGAAACTGATACCGAATGCTTTCCTCATCTCGTAGAAAGATCGATGCGCAAAGGGCTCCCTTTTCGAGAGGCTTTTTCAGAGGCTCTGAAGTCAGTCGAGGGCATTTACGCTCTCGCGTGTATGCATGCGGATGATGCTGGGCAGATTCTAGTGGCTCGGAGCGGCCCTCCTCTTGCTCTAGGCATCGGACAGGGTGAAATGTTCATTGCTTCGGATGCCGTCCCGCTCCTCAAACATACGCAACGAATTATCTTCCTTGAGGACGGAGATTGGGCGGAAATCTCTACGGACCGCATTCGTATTTATTCATCTGATCACAAAGAAATTGAACGCCCCGTTCACGATATAACTTACAATCCTCAATCGGTCGAAAAGATTGGATTCGATCACTATATGCAAAAAGAGATTTTTGAGCAACCGCAAGCTATTTCCAATACACTCTACAATCGTCTCCCCCTCGGGGATGAGGCCATGCCCCTCGCATTGAATCTCTCGGATGACTCACTAAAAAAGGTTGAACGAATTTTAATTGTGGCCTGCGGGACTAGTTGGCATGCGGGACTCATTGGAAAGTTTTATCTCGAAACTTTTTCTAGAATCCCTGTTGAAGTCGACTACGCCTCCGAATTTCGCTATCGCGATGCTGTGGTGGGTCCCTATACTCTAGCGATTGGAATCACCCAAAGCGGTGAGACAGCGGATACCCTGGCTGCTCTAAAGGAACTCAAACGATTGGGTGCAACCACGCTGGCCATCTGTAACATGCAAGGTTCATCGGTCACACGTCTTGCGGAAGCGACATTGTTTACCCACGCTGGGCCTGAAATCGGAGTGGCTTCAACCAAAGCGTTCACGACACAACTCATTGCACTCATCTTACTGGCTTTGAAATTAGGTGACCTCAAGCAAACGCTACCACTTTCGAAGCGTAATGAGCTTATTCAAGGCCTACGAGAGCTCCCTGCCCATCTCGAACAGACCCTTCATCTTGAAACAGGGGTTAAAAAGTGGGCTTTCGATTGGCACGGGTCTAGGGATTTCCTCTATCTAGGTCGGGGCCCTATGTATCCAATCGCCCTTGAAGGGGCTTTAAAGCTCAAAGAAATTTCTTATATCCATGCAGAAGGTTATCCTGCAGGTGAGATGAAGCACGGCCCTATTGCCCTGATTGATTCTCAACTGCCCATCGTCGCTTTATTGCCTCAAGATGCACATCATGACAAAACTGCATCAAATCTTCAAGAAGCGGCGGCTCGTGGAGGGCAAATTCTTGGACTGGTAACAAAAGGGGATGCAACCCTACAATTGATTGCTAAAGATTTGCTTGAATTACCTAAAACTCACCCTTGGCTTGCGCCTCTGGTTTTTATGATCCCGTTACAACTGCTGGCCTACCACATAGCTTTATATCGCAAGTGCGACGTCGACCAACCTCGAAATTTAGCGAAGAGCGTTACGGTGGAATAGATTAAACTGAGGGACTTTTTATTACTTTTTCAACTATATAATTCTAATTGAGAACTCTTGCTTAGAGTTTCCTTTCCCCCCGCTAGACTTCTATTTAACATTATTTGTTATATTTTACTAACCCCTCAATGGAGAGCATCATGAATCGAAACTTCACCAAAGCGTTATCACGAATAGTAGTTTTCTTATTTCCCTTAGTATTGTTGAGCCAAGACGTCTACCAAGTTGATCCTGTTCATAGTGATGCAAGTTTCAAAATTCGACACTTACTCAGCAAGACAACGGGTACATTTTCAAAATTTGAAGGATCCATTATTTATTACCCCGACGCCATCCAGAAGTCATCAGTCGTCATTACTATCAAAGCAAATAGTATCGATACAAACAATGAATCAAGAGATAACCATCTCAGAGGAGAAGACTTTTTTGATATTCAGAAGCATCCCGAACTCAAATTTGTCTCAACGAAAGTAGCGGCCGGTTCCTCTTCTTCAGAAATTTTAGTAACGGGCAATTTCACTTTACGGGGTGTAACGAAAGTCATTACGGTTCCAGTTACATTTTTAGGCACTACCCAAACCCCCTTTAAAGATGTTCGAGCGGGATTTGAAACCTCGTTTAAAATTAATCGAAATGAATTCGGTATCGTTTATGGCAAGGGTATTTTAGGCGATGAAGTTGAAATATCTCTAAACATAGAAGCAATAAAAAAATAAGGGAATGGTTAGCGTATACACAACCTATATAGTAATTTGACTTTGGGAGGTACTTAGAGTGGACAAAAAGAAACTTACGGAGTATCTAGTTTATGGCGTGATCTTAGGGTCGGTTCTATTCTCTCGATCAAGTGGTCCAACCTTCGAGACTTATCACACCTCGAATGAAACTATTAAGCAGGGAGGCGTGAAATATGTCGAGATCACCACGCCTAAAGGTAAGTTCGAGGTATACACGAAACGCATTGGTAATAATCCCCGCATCAAAGTCCTCTTACTCCACGGGGGGCCGGGGGGCGATCATCAATCTTTTCTTCCGCTAGAAAGCTACCTCCCTAAAGAAGGCATCGAATTCATATATTACGATCAATTGGGGAGTGGTAAATCTGATCGACCCACTGATCTTTCCCTGTGGGATCTGCCGCGATTTGTCGAAGAAGTCGAGCAAGTACGAATAGCCTTAGGGCTGGATAGCTCCAATTTTTATCTCTTAGGTCACTCTTGGGGCGGCATCTTGGCAGCCGAGTACGCACTAAAGTACCAAAAGAATCTAAAAGGACTCATTATCTCCAACATGATGATGAGTATTCCCGATTACGTTAAGTATGCTAACGAGGTTTTAGGACCCCAAATGCCTCCTGAGGTTCTTAAACAAATTAAAGATTATGAGAGACGCAAAGACTTTGAAAATCCAAAGTACATGGCGCTCGTAATGGAACATTATTATACAAAGCATCTCTATCGAGCTCCCATCCAAGAATGGCCCGGTATTTTGCTCCGTATCTTTAACGAAATTAACCGCCAAATCTATGTTCATATGCAGGGACCGTCAGAGTTTGGCGTTCCCCCTGAAGCTACTTTGTATAGCTGGGATCGTAAAGCCGATCTCCCTAAGATCGCAGTTCCCACCCTTGTTATTGGATCTACGTATGACACGATGGATCCTCAACATATGGAGTGGGTATCTAAGCAGGTCCAAAAAGGCTTTTATAAGCAGACCAATGGGGGTCATGCAGCGATGTGGGACGATCAAAAAGCATATGCCGATGCACTGATTTGGTATTTAAAACGCTCTCATTAATACTCGTGAAAAAACATACGCATCATTTAACCAAAGCGCACACGCAATGAATTGGTTCGCACGGAGGGTCTCGAACCCCCGACCCCTACCATGTCAAGGTAGTGCTCTACCCCTGAGCTACGTGCGAAAACTCTATCCTATCCTGAATGCCACATGAATCCAAAAAGTCTTTAGAATTGATATCCTGCAGAAACCAGTACGCCCTTTAATTCTGTCTGAATTTCAAGGGGGGTTCGGTATTGTTTAAGTAATTTCTTCAAGTCTTGGGCAAATTCAATCTTAATCGGAATCCCTATCTTGAAAATAAGACCCACACCCACGGTAGTTCTCCAGGAAGGAAATGGTGCGGGATCATTGGATGAACGAGGCCCGGGATTTAGTTTGGAATACACCTGACCTGAATCTAGGAAAATCTCTGCCCAAATATTTTGCCCCCAAATAGGAAAACGATATTCCATACTGGCAAAACCTAAAACTTCTCCGCCCGTGGGAACGTATTGATAGCTCCCTGCCAAGGGTTGTCCCTGGGTATCCCGTAACTGAACATTCACTATGGGGCCTAGCAAATCTGAACCTACACCCCGAACCGAGTTGGGTCCTCCACCGTAAAAACGCTCCGAGAGAGGCAACTCGACAACTGAGGCCGTAGGTTTTGCAATCCCAAGTCGTCCGGACATCATAAAGACGCCATACCGTGCTGCAAATCCAATGGGCACATTCCATTGTGCTCGAAGATCGATTTTTAAAAAACTGCTATCCCTACTCGTTCCCGTCATCTGGGTTGCTAAATCGAAACGTGACGAGAAATAGAAACCACGTGTTGGGTCGATGGGCCGATCACGCTGATCGATGGTAGCGATCAAATAGGGAGCTGAAATCGTATAAGTTTGCTTATTGGTTCGAGCTACTTCTAGGAGAAAGTCTGCAAGATTAATTTGATAACTTTGGGGATTGAAATCGGTACGCTCAAATCGCTCTCCTAATCTCAATTGAAGATCGTCAATTCGCCATTCAAATTCTGAAGTAAAAATACGGCGACGAGCAAAGTATGCCGCTTGAGATTCCTCAATGTAGGCTCCTTGGTTTCTCCAGATCACCTGATGATCAAACCAGTCCCTTATAAAGCCCGGAGAGGGATCTGTATAGCCTAGAGCATAACTATCAATGGATCGATTATTTTGTCCTTGGCCTGTTGGAAACCATTTTCTGAGAGTTGGGTTTCGCAAGGTATTATCTCCGGCGCGAATATCAAGATTTAGGGTACGTCCCTGGCCGTTAATATTATTTCTTTGAATACCGCCGATCACATAATAGCCCTGGCTACGGTCATAACCGAGACCTGCCGTATAGTCCCAACGTCCTTTTTCCTCTAGATTAAGGAGGATATCTCCCCTCGACCAGGTCTCCTTTTGGGGATCAATCCTATCTAGGCTATCAAAATCAATTTGATCAAATGCATTGAGCAAAGAGAGATTGATTTGACTTGCTATAAATTGTTGAGGATCTACAGGTGAGCCAGATTGGACTTTAAGTTGCTTTAAAACCGTACTCGCCTTAGTGATATCAAGACCCCGAATGATGATTCGATTAATTGAATCAAAAGGCTGACTAGGAACAGAGAATTTTACTCGCTGATCCTCCACATCAACGATCACTTGAGGATTTTTAAAACCTGCCCGAGCAAGTTTAAATCGCAGGTCTTTTAGAACCTCAGATAAGATTGTTTGGGAAACAGGAATCGGTTTGTCAACATAGAGCGTTAGATTTATTTCCTTTTCTTTTCTAGCCGTGGCTTCATAGCGCCCTTTACGACCTTCCATTAAGGGTCGATCTGCGGTAACGAAATCTTCGTCAGTGGATTCATTCTTAATCAAAAGAGAGAGGGACGACTTAAGATAATCGGGGGTAAGGGGTAAACCTTTGGCAAAATCTAATTCAAATTGTTGGCTTTCCTGTTTTTTCCCCTCATCAATGATCCAAGATATATTCACCCTAGAGTTGGCACTATCAAGTTCTACCTGAGGAAATACCGTGATATCAACATAGCCCTGCGAATCATAGAAGCTGATGAGTTGGGACTGCAGTGTTTTAATTTGCTCAAGAGGATTTTGGGGTTTCCTAGTTGGGATAGGTTCGACGAGAGAAGCCTCAAGGATATCTCTCGAGAAAGCGATATTGCCTCGATAACTTTGGCTCCCGATGCGAAAAAGCGAACCCTTTGTGACGTCAAGGCGCAGTTCTTGGCTTGGTCGATTTACTAGCCTTTCGTTTTTTTCCAACGTACCCACAACTTGTACCTGGAGGTAACCTTGATCCTTATAGTATTTTTCTAGTCTAAATTTAGCAACGTCCAATAAATCATTAATCGAAGAATTAAGAGTTGTTAATCCGAGGATCTCTTCAAGGGATTTCGTACCGACCCATGAGCCAAGGAGTTCTCCGCGATAAAAAATCACGGTTTGAGGCCCTAATTCAAATTGGATCTCTAATTGACCGCGTTCATTGTATAAAAAACTGAAAGAGGACTGAAAGTAGCGCTCACTCAACAATAGCTTCTCAAGTTTTTGACTGAGGCGAGATTGAAGAGTTTCAGACCAAAGATCTTTAGCATCTCGATCGTTAACTAAAGTTTCAATCTTTAGGAGGAGAGGATGTCCGTCAAGACCCTGGATCTTTATTTCGTTAATTTGATTTGGTGCGCCCAGATCGAGATTCCAATCCACTTCAGTCAGAGTTCTGGAACGACTAAAAGATAATTGCATATTGGGATAGCCATGGTCAGCCCCAAATTTAATTAGTTCTTGGCGCCTTTTTTCTAATTCCAGATCGCCGAGGGGTCGATCAATCGAAAGACGTCGAAATTCTTTTGCCAAGACAGGAGGTATATTTTGAGAACCCAGCCCTTGATGCCGGATAACCTTTGGCCAAGGATCTAAGGTAACTAGAAGGACTATTCCCGAGTCGATGAAGCTGTCATTTATTGAGACCTGACTAAAACGATCTGTCAACTTGATAGCACTGATATAAACATCTTTCTTCTCGGGATAATAAATCTCATTAACCTTCAGTCCGGAAGCTAATAAAGCGAGGCTTCGATCATCATTGGATCCTCCTGAAAATTGGATGGATACGATGGGGTGATGTATCGACTTCTCTTGCGAGAAAATTGCCGCTTGAGCCCCTAATTCAAAAAAGACAAGCAAAGGAATCGCGACTCTATAAACATATTTCATAGTAGGGTCAGTTTACCAATAGGCTTAGGGCTAGTTCGGATAAACCTTGGAAGAGGGCTGGCCTGAATCCGTAAGCTTCAGGTCTAGTAAACTATAGTTCTGACTCACGAAGGTTACCATGTCTCAACTTCATCCCCTTTCGCCTCGACGGAAAACTCGGTCCATTATGGTTGGGAAAGTCCCAGTGGGTGGAGATGCGCCTATCACCGTTCAAAGCATGACCAAAACAGACACACGAGATATCGAAGCCACGGTAGCGCAAATATACTCATATGCAGCGGCAGGTTGTGAAATTGTTCGCGTGAGTGTCCCCACCAAAAAAGCTGCCGATGCCTTTCCTGAAATTTGTGCACGCTCCCCTATTCCTGTAGTTGCTGATATTCATTTTGATTATCGATTAGCCTTGGCTGCGGCCGATGGCGGAGCGGCATGTCTCAGAATCAATCCTGGAAATATCGGTGGACAAGATAGGGTACGTGCGGTTGTAGACAAAGCGGGAGAAAAAGGGCTCTCGATACGCATCGGTGTGAATGGAGGCTCTCTTGAGAAGGATTTGCTAGAACAATTTGGGACTGCAACCCCTGAGGCAATGGTAGAGAGCGCTCTTCGCCATCTAGAAATGCTAGAAAAAGAGGGATTTTATCAAACTAAAATTTCCCTGAAGGCAAGTGACGTCATTAGAACAGTCCAAGCCTACCGGCTTTTAGCCAAGCAGGTAGATTACCCTTTTCATCTTGGAATTACCGAGGCCGGAACTCCCTTTGGCGGAACTATTCGCTCTAGCATTGGTCTTGGTATTCTCCTTGGCGAGGGCATTGGAGATACTATTCGGGTCTCCTTGACGGGCGACGGAGAAGATGAATCCAAGATCGGACATGAAATGCTCCGCGCACTAGGTCTTCGGTCGGGGGGAATTCGAATGGTGAGTTGTCCTAGTTGTGGCCGTGTTCAGATCGATCTCCAAAGAGTAGCCAACGAAATAGAAAAAGGTCTCAAAGAAATTGATCACCAAGGTATCACCTATTGTGTGATGGGATGCGTAGTAAATGGTCCCGGAGAATCTAAAGATGCTGATTTAGGAGTGGCTGGTGGAAACGGTGAAGGCCTTATTTATCGCCGAGGCGAACTAATCCGTAAAGTCAAAGAAGAAGATCTTGTACCGGCTTTCCTGGAGGAAGCTCGTAAATTTAAAAAAGAGATGGATGCTGCAAAGATTTAAGGTTTTTTCCTGTTGAGGGTCTAAAGAATGCTGTCCGACATACCTATACGGATTACCCAACATATCGAACTTTTTTTCCTTTTAGTCGTCTTTCTAGAGTCCCTCTTTCCTCCCTCAAGGCAGCCCAGCGCTTGGCTGCTTAAAAAAGTAATCAAACTCTACCAACGAGTAGTTGCACCCCATGTCCCGACGCAATGTCGGTTCCAGCCCACTTGTTCTCATTATGGATATGGGTGCCTGGATCGCTTTGGAAGCCTCTGGGGGATTTTATTAATTCTTATCCGGCTGCTTCGATGTCACCCCTTCTCCAAAGGTGGAGAAGATCCTATTCCTTCGACTAACGATGGCCCTCGGTGATCGAAAAGCGATCCAAGTGTCCTCGCGCGTCGATTCGGAGAGATGAGCGATTTAATTTGAGTGAATGCTGAATCGTTTGCATACAACTCAAAGGGGAAAGAGGGATATTTAATCGCTTCAGATCGTCAGCGGTGAACCAAACTAGGGAACTTTCATGCTTACGTTGTTGAAAATCATCTAATACTTTTTTTAGAATATTTTGTGATGATAGGGGTCGGTGAATGGAGATCATAGACTTTAAGTTTGCCCAAACTGAGACATTTGGTAATAACCTTTTTGTGATCTCTCACAGTTGCTGATAGGGTGGGGAATATGAATTGGCGCTCCAATCCCCTCTACAGCTTGTTCCTGGCTATTTGGGGGGTTTTGGCCCTATTGGGTATCATTATCTGTATTTTCTTATGTATACCTTTCGTTGGGCGAATGCGGTCGTTCTGGTTTTGGGCCCCGAAGCTCTATAAGCTGATATTTATTCCAGGCGGGATTAAAGTGGAGACATACGATCGTAACAAAATTCCAACCGAAATTTTGTCGGGAGTCCAACCTGCTATCTTCATGTCAAATCATGAAACTCAACTAGATCCTCCCCTGTATATTGGTGTTTGCCCCCCGGGTACAACAATAATCGTTAAAAGAGAGATTGGATGGATTCCTTTTTTAGGGTTTGCAGCTTGGGCGGCGAATGCCATTTTTATTAATAGATCTAATTCGGATAAAGCTCGAGCCAGTATTGAAAAAGCAACGGTTCGAATTCGTAATGGACAATCCGTTTTCATGTACCCTGAGGGTACACGGACTCGGACCGGTAAGCTCATGCCCTTTAAAAAGGGAGGATTTGTAATGGCGATGAAAGCTCAGGTCCCTATTGTTCCCTCATCGATGACAGGGGGATTCCGAATTTTACCTCCGGGAAGTTTGAGAATACGGCCGGGAAAGATTATTGTTCGATTTGGTGATCCGATTTGGCCGAAAGATTTTCAAACCGCTGACGAACTAATGCAAGCGGTCCGACATCAAATCCAATCAATGATTGATCAGGATTTACCTAAACTCTAGCTTTTTCTAGGTGAGTTGGGATTGCCATGCTCCAACAGTTGATTCAAGGTCCTTGAGATTTATTATCTTAGTGACAAGCCCTTTTTTAAAACACGTAGGCCCATCCCATACTTCAAGATTTTTGAACAATGCTCGCGTCTCGGTAGGCCCAACTAATTCATGGATTCGATGGGTCCCACCAAAGCCCGTGATCAATCCGTGAAGGGCAGCGGGATGTTGGAGCCGGAGGGGCATGGTCGAACTCTCTATTGCCCATCGATCTTGTCCGTGAAGAGCTAAGTCGCAACCACCTCCCATTACTACGCCCGATAGTAGGGTTAAAGTTTTCCATCCTGTCCACAGAAGTTGCTCAGTGACGCGTTGGCCTAAAGCAGAAAAATCAAGAGCCGCTAAAGGTTCAAGACTCGAAACCTCATGAAGGTCAGCACCTGTACAAAAATTGAAAATCCTTCCTCCCTGTAGATATCCGCTCAAAACTAAACCCTTACATCCCTCCCACTTGAGAACTTTCATGGTTCGATCTAGGTTGCGGAGAGTTAGTTCGGAAAGCCGGGGGAGTCCATCGATTGCTTCCATTTGAATCCAGGCCGATCGGCCTGACTTCAGTATTTTCAAATTAGTATGTGTCAAGAGAGGCCTAAATCTTGGATGAGGGACAGTGGATTAAAAGGAGGGGATTCGAGACGTAAAGCATTTTTTATTTGATGACGAAACCATGTGCTCTGCCTTTTTGCATACTGCTGAGTCTCGATCGTAATGAGATCTTGGGCTACGGCGAGGCTAGCTTCATCCATGAGCGTTTCATAGCCTAAAGGACGAAGACGGCGAATATCAGATTCGTAACCTTGTGCCTTCAAGAAGGAAATCTCATCGAGCCAGCCGGAGGATATTTGTCGGTGTATCCGATGTTGAATGGAGTTTCGAATCAACTCTCGGGGAGGATCTAAAATAATGACCTTCCACTCGGGAGGAACTTCCAAAGGGACTCCTCTCAACAATCGAGAAGGTAAGACTCCCGAAACTTCATAAAGAGCAAGGGCTCTTTCAATTCGAGCACGGTCGTTAGGGTGTATTTCCCGTGATCGATCGGGATCGATCGTGGCGAGTTCTTTATGGAGAATAGCGGAACCCACCTGCTCTGTTCGTTCACGAAGGCGATTGATAACTGAAATCGGCACTTCGGGAAGCGGGCTAAACTGATTCCAAATTCCCCTGAGATAGAGTCCAGAACCAGTAACACATATGATTGCGGGATGATTTTTCATCCAAGCATTCACTGATGAGGCAAAATCCTTAGGATTCAAATGAATCGATAGAGGAAAACAGCCATACCCCTTGTTCGACTGCCCGTCTAATTCCTCCGAAGTGGGCTGTCCTGTTCCAATTGCGAGGCCTTCTAGGGATTGAAAAGGATCTCCATTGATAATGGTGGCCCCTGTTAATTTTGCGAGGGCGGTAGCCAATCGGGTTTTGCCCGAAGCCGTGGGACCCACAACGGCAAGTTTCATCATTAATTCAATCTACAAAGGCGGCGGGACGGCGTAGTCCCCATTAAAGCAAGCATAGCAATATCCCATTCCCTCGGCTTGATCTTGGACAGCTTGGGATAGATCTTTAAGTGTCAGGAAAGCTAGCGTATCCGAGCCAATGAACTGGTTCATGGCCTCGTTATTCATATGACTAGCGATTAAATTCTCTCGCGAGGGGGTATCAATTCCATAAAAACAACTGTGGGTCGTCGGCGGGCTAGAAACCCTAAAGTGAACCTCGCGAGCACCGGCTTGGCGAACCATCTCTACAATTTTTTTAGACGTCGTTCCTCGAACAATACTGTCATCGATAAGCACGACTCGTTTATCTTCGATCAGATGACGAACGGGGTTCAATTTGATGCGGACACCAAAGGATCGAATACTTTGTTTTGGCTCAATAAAAGTACGTCCAACATAATGATTTCGAATTAAACCGAAATCCATGGCGATACCACTCGTTTCAGCGAATCCTAACGCAGCCGGCACTCCGCTGTCCGGTACAGGGATCACTAAATCGGCATTTACTGGATGTCGTTGTGCCAGTAAGCGACCCATTTCTCGTCTTGCTTTCATCACGCTTTGACCAAAGACAAAAGAATCCGGCCTTGAGAAATATACATGCTCAAAAACACAGGGCTTTGCATCTCTCTTTTCAAATGGAAACGAATTTTGAAGGACTCCCTGATGGATTTGAATCAGTTCTCCCGGATCTACTTCTCGATCATAGGTAGCTGCAATTAAATCAAAAGCACACGACTCCGAAGAAAAAATAAAACTAGGACCTAATTTACCAAGCACTAAAGGTCGGAATCCATGCGGATCGCGAATTGCGAAAAGATTTTCCTGATCCATAATTAGAAGAGAGTATGCTCCTTCAACTTGCTTTAAGGCTTCCACAATGGCACCCGAAAGAGACACAGATTTGGACAACTGTATCAGCGCTAAAAGAACTTCTGAATCCGAGGGGCTCTGAAAAGTTATACCTTCAGCAAGCAGGCGGGTACGAAGCTGTTCAGCATTAGTTAGATTACCGTTGTGACACAAAGCTACCCGACCAAACCGCCCTTCGCGAATAAAAGGCTGCGCTGATTCTTTAATATTTCCCCCCGTAGTACTGTAGCGAGTGTGACCAATAGCTTGCTTCCCGGTGAGAAGTTTTAAATTATCCTCATGGAAAATATCTGCGACATAACCCTGATCTTTGTAAAGCCGAAGCGTAGTCCCATCAGTTGCACAAATTCCAGCGGCCTCTTGGCCTCGATGCTGAAGTGCATAAAGACCAAGATAGGTAAGATTGGCAGCTTCAGAATGTTGGGTAATTCCAAATACCCCGCATTCATCTTTGAATCCCATGCTGCCTCCTCCTTTAAGTGTAAAGGCTGTCCGTGATTTTTTAAGCCCCAATGAGTATCCGGTTCATACCGTTTAGACGCCCTTTCCGCCCGATTAAAGAGCTTTCATTCAAATGAGCCTTACATTGAACATAATTAGACTCAAGAACCATACTAATCATTCATCTAAGGGGGAATAAATGGATCATCCAAAATCTCTCGCCGCTCGCTGTCTTGATCTTTTTATTCAACCAATTGATGAGTTAAAACAGGTTAGAAATAACTCATGGAAATGGGCACTCCTCGCCCAGATGGCGATTAGTCTTTTTCTTGTGATTGTTTGGAGTCAAAAAGTAGACTGGCAAGCCTTTATGGAAAATGCCATGCAAAGCAATTCGCGTCTCACCCCCGATATGCTTGATAGCGTCGTTAGCTTTCAAGAGAAGTGGGGTATGGTATTTGGTATTTTTGGCGTTCTCCTTGTTACGCCTATTATGTCTTTTATTTCTGCAGCGCTTCTTTGGGGAATTGGGCGCCAGTCTTTCATCACTCCCGAAGCCCCTACCTATTCCCAAGCCCTAGTGGTTACGACTTACAGTGGATTTGCCCTCGCTCCTAAGACACTTTTAGCTATTTTATTTTGTCTCGTTCGACCCGTGGGAGGTCTGGGGCCTGAAAGCTTGAGTCCAACAACTCTTTCATTCTGGATTGTTCCCGAAAATGCAAAACTCAAAGCCTTATTTACATCCCTCGACCTATTTATGATCTTTAGTTTATGCATGGTTTATTGGGGTAGCCTTTACGTGATGGGAACAAGTAAAAAAGGAGCGGTAGCAGCCTCTTTAATTCCCATCTTGTTCATTGCAATTCAAATTATTCGCTCTCGTTAATCTCATCAACTATCAGGAGTATCTCTTGGCCATCTTCGATACAAAACGAAAGAAAATAACGATCACTAGCGTTACCCTTCTCATCCTCTTAATTCTTGGCTATTTCTTGTCAGGGCCAAAAGATGACTCACAAAATTATTCTTGGGACCTTGTCAGTCAAGGTGAGGTCAGAGAGACGATCACTGCCTCTGGGCAGGTACGTGCTCAGAGGCAAAGTAATATTGGGACTAGTACTGCTGGTGAAATTAAAGAGATACACGTCAAAGATGGTCAGTTTGTTCAAGCAGGGGATCTACTGTTGACGATCGATAACGTACGAGTTTCAGCCCAACTAGAAGCCATACGAAAAGACGCACAGCGCCTCAAAAATCAGTCTGAGCGTACCGGAGAACTCTTCAGAAAGACTGAAATACTCTACCGCCAGGGCTTAGTGTCTGAAGAGGATTACCGAAATCAAAAGAATAACGCTGAGGCGACCTCTCTTTCCTATCAAGCTGCCCTCAAAAATATTGAATCCGCTCAAGATACCGTTAATAAAGCGATTCTGAGGGCTCCTTTTTCAGGTCGCATTACAGGATTGAAGGCTGAAAAGGGAGATACCGCCATTCCCGGAATGTCCAATATTGCCGGTGCCCTACTCATGGTCATTTCGGACATGTCGCATATGCAAGCTGAAATTATGGTGAATGAAAATGAAGTGGTCCGCATAAAAGTTAACCAAACGGCACAAGTGACGATTGAATCTCTTCCTGGGGTTGTTTTTCAGGGAACCGTCGAAGAAGTGGCTACCGGAAGTGAAGTAAATTTAACCCAAGGCAACCTCTATAAAGTCAAAATTGGCCTCAAAGGAAGCCCAGAACAACTGAATCAACTTCGTCCGGGTATGAGCACTCGAGCCACTATTTTGACTGCGGCTTCGCCCAATGCCATTCGCGTCCCCCTGCAAGCGGTTCAAGAACGATTTGGTACCCCCGAAGAAGCCCAGAAAATGGGATTTCTTGCTCCCGCACCAAAATCGGTGGTGATGGTCTATCGGGATGGCAGGACTTATGAAACACCGATCGTTACGGGGATTTTTAGTACTAAGTTTTATGAGGTCAAATCGGGTCTTACTTTAGGAGATAAAGTCATCACTGGCCCATCCAAAAAACTAAAAGAATTGAAAGATGGCTCAAAGGCGACCCTGAGACGTAAGTCAGATTCACAAATAGCGGAGTCCATGAATAAGAAAGGCGTCCAAGAGGGCCCAGGCTTCCAGATTAAAATAGGTAACTAAATGAATATTAAAGAACCTCTTGACGCAGCAATTCGATCCCTCAGAGCCAATAAGCTTCGTTCGACTTTAACCGCTTTGGGCATCATTATTGGCGTGGCCGCTGTCATTGTGGTGATTAGCCTAATTCAAGGGCTCGAAAAAAGTGTTCTAAAACAAGTTGAATCTGCGGGGAGCCAAACCCTATTTGTTCGAACTCGCTTTAGAAACGAAACCCCTCCAGAAGAATGGAATCGTATACGAAATCGAGATCTAACACTTGACCACATGAGAGCACTTAAAGAAGATCTTCCAATTGTGACTCAAGTAACCCCTCTTTTTTTTACAGGAGCACAAGTTCGGTGGTCTGGTAAATCTGCGACGACACAAATCTTAATGACCGACGATACTTACCTAGACCTCAATGGTCTCAACTTGATTTCAGGTAGAAATTTTGTACCTGCGGATATTCGACTTGGCACCAAAGTGTGTATCTTAGGCTCCTCGGTTATCACCAAACTTAATATTAAAGGCAATCCGATTGGTCAAATTATTTCAACGGATACCCTTAGCTTGGAAGTGATTGGTGTTCGCGAAACTCAGGGAAGTAGCCTCGGTAATGACCCCGATGATCAAATTTTGATTCCCCTCAGCACGGGTCTTCCGATTCTTCCAGAGACATCTCGGAGACAACTGTTCTTTCAAGCTAAAATTGACCCATCATTCAATGCGGATGACGGTGCTGAGTTAGTTGAAGAGAGCTTACGAAGGATCAAGGGAATTAAATCTGGAGAGCCCAACAGTTTTAGAGTCTTTAGCTCAAAACAGATCACTGCCTTAGTTGGAAACATTACCGCTATTATTACAAGCGTTGCAGGTGGCATGGTTTCAATTGCCCTCT
>Ga0222713_10000017_pt1 | contig 183758 bp, 167 predicted proteins | sample C33_649DmetaG_FD_165061 | JGI IMG/M metagenome (GOLD analysis project Ga0222713, IMG submission 165061) | Estuarine water microbial communities from San Francisco Bay, California, United States - C33_649D | ecosystem: Environmental > Aquatic > Marine > Unclassified | place: USA: California...
AGGGAGTCAACGGTTTAATTGAGTATTCCGATCAAGGTAGGATTACCGCCGTAGTTCAAGGTGGTTTATCCAATCAATCCTTCCAAAGAGAGGATTTCTTCGACCAACCTACATTACCAATTTCTGAGACAAAGAACATTGGTGGAGGATACTTAAAGGGAGGTGCTAACTATAACATTAATGATAAGTCGAACTTATTCTTTAATGCGGGTTATATTTCTCGTCAACCACAATTTGATGCGGTATTCCCCAATTATGCAAACATTGTAAATGATGATTTACAAAACGAGGAAATTCGATCAGTAGAGTTAGGTTATGGTTTTATTACTAATAATCTGACCCTTAATGTAAACGCTTACTCAACCACATGGGGAAATAGATTTATTTCTCGTTCTTTATTTAACGCTCAAGGTGATCAGGGTTACGCACAATTTAGAAATATTGACGTAGTTCATAATGGTATTGAGGTTGAGGGAACCTACAGAGTTGGTGATAATTTAAAATTGTCGGGAATGGTTTCTATTGGTGATTGGAGATACACCAAGGATTTTGAAGCGGAGATTTTTGATGCAGATCAACAATCAATTGGTACGGGTACTCTCTACCTAAAAGACGCTAAAGTTGGTGATGCCGCTCAGTTCACAACCTTCTTATCTGCCGATTATCGTTTAGGTAAAAGAACAAACTTAGACTTCGGTTATAGATTTGTTGATGGGTTATATGCGGACTATTCACCCGCTGACGCCATCTTTACTCAACCAGATAACGATGGGGCTTTAAAGTTACCTTCATTTGGTTTGGCGGATTTAGGGGTTTCCCGAAGATTCGGTAAGTCATGGTCTTTAAGAGTAAATATAAATAACCTTTTTGATAAGGTTTATATTTCAGAATCTGAGACAAACATTCACGCCGATGAAAATTCAGTTACATGGAACGGTGTTGATGTTAGAAACTCCGTATGGTTCGGTTTCGGACGTACATGGAACACATCTTTAAAGTATTCGTTCTAAACGTAATAATTTTAAATCTAAAGGGGACTTCGGTCCCCTTTTTTATTGACTAATGGTTTGATTTTGTGTATATTTTTATACCGACAGTATTAATATGAGTAAGATAATAAACCTTTTTGGTGGTCCCGGTGTGGGTAAATCATCTATCGCATCAGGAATTACATACAAACTTAAAAAGAAACACATTACATGTGATAATCCGTATGAGTTTCCTAAGTTGTTGGCGTGGGATGAGAACCACTCGGCCATAAGGGATCAGTTGTTTGTATTGGCAAATCAACACAGAGGGATTGTTAAGTCATATGGTAAGGTAGACTACATCATTCTTGATTCACCTATTTTATTGTCACTAACCTATAAGAGTTATTACAAATCAAATCAATACCCCGCAACATTGTATGGGGACACGTTTGATAAAATGGTTTTAGATATTTATAACCAATATGAGAATATCAACATAATGTTGGTAAGGGGGGATGGTAACCATAATGATAAAGAGAGATATCAAAATTTAGAAGAATCCAAAGAGTTGGATTGTGAGATTGAGAAATCACTTACCGATAACGGAGTTTTATATCATAAGGTTAAGGTCAATAGTCATACCGTTAAAAACATTCTAAAAATAATATTGGAAAAATAATGAAAATGAGAATTACTAACTATTTCATTGGTATATTTTTACTACTTGGGTGTACTAATGACCCATTATCAGCACAGTCTTGTGACAGAGAAAGTGTAATCATAAAAAATAATGTTTTTGGGGTAAATTACTCCGAGGTATATGAACAACCTTTGTGGGTTATATACACATCCACAAATAGACCCGCAAACGTGAATAGGGGGTCCATGGACTTCCATACTGAGAGTGGTATTTGTACCTCAGATAAGGATGATTATTACAGAAACATATGGGACAAAGGACATATGGCACCCGCAGCAACTTACTCTGATACATACGAAAATCTTTATACCACATTTTCATATTTAAATTGTTCATTACAGGACCAATATCTAAACAGGGGAGAATGGAGATTATTGGAGGCTCAAGAGAGGGTATGGGATGACCATGAAGATTTAATTATAAAAGTCATACCGGTCTATAATAATGATGACATGCCACTTCCTTCGGGGGCACTAATCCCGATAGCCTACCATAAACATATCAAATTTGTAAAACAGGGTAAAATAAGATGTTTTTATTTTCTAAACTCTAAACCAACCACGGGTTGGGAGGATCATGAGAAAACAAATTGTGATCAAATAGAGGACTTTACATTTTAATGAGATACCCAAGATACAAAAGACCCATACAAGAAATAAACGGAAATCTATATCTGATAAGTGCGGAATACCCATCAGACAAGATTAAAAACATAAATCTTGTAAAGGAGTGGTTGGGAGTGGATAATGCGTTCAGGTCCCACAGATCCAACACAATTCTTTTCTGTGATTTAATTCAAGAGGTGACTTGGGTAGATATCACTTAATAGTGATTTTTCTGGTTTGTCTAACGGGTTTTACAGAACTATATATTTTATCAAAGTTCTCCATAATATATTTGTAGACAGCTGCCATTTCGTAGTTTTCGGATTCCTCGTTCCTTTTCCAAAGAACCGCAACCAAACTAAGAAGTTCTTTATCACCCAACTTTAACTTACCAATGAGTGAGTTCATAATTAACTTTAGGGTTAAGTATGCGACACCTCTTCTCTTATCTTCCGTAAGAGTGAAGTACTTACCAGTGTCGATCCCGCTTAATACAGTTCCGTTTAATTTATCAATTAACTGTAAAAATGATGGGTGATTAAGATCTGTGTTAGTTGCCATAATTCTCGTTTTATTATAAATATTCAGTAACGGGGTAATTGGGACTTATTTTCCCCATTTTCCTGCCGCAACGATCTGACAAATTATCCCATATACGGATAAATCTTGGTAAGTGTCTTTAACTGACTCACCTACGTTGTCTTTGTTACCTAATAAAACGAGTTGTTTTAATCTTTGTATTTTATCATTCATTCTAAACCAAAGACCCATTTGAGACATTTTACGATCCTCCTCTTTCTCGAGTGAGGTACCTAATGAAATGTTGTCAGGTCCATAATTAGATTGTTTTAAACAGAACAGTTCGTATTCTTCCCTTAAGATTGCTTTAAACATCTTTGTTGTTTCAGGGTAATTTTCTTCAACTTCCCGTACAACGTCTTTTCTATCGGTATTTTCCATGTATTTATAATTTATAATAAGATAAGAAAAAAAAGTGACAATAACAAATATTTATATACTAAACCACAGTTATGGCATCTAAAAAATCAAAAGAAGAAAAATCAAAGAAACCAGAGGGTTCGGACAAACCTAAGAATCAACAATTAATTCAAATGTTGTCATTTAGAATCGTACCCGCATACTTTAAAGAAATTGAAAAAGTTGCCGATAAGAAGAATATGACAGTATCTAAATTAATTAGATCTTACATCAAAGACGGTATGAAGAGAGATAAAGACTTCACCGCGGATGATAAAGGTTTTAATATCGGTTAATTACTTATTAAATCGATTAAACGAATTCTCACTAATCAAATTAGTTGTAACTCCTCCAATAAAATGGGGGAGTTCTTTTTTATCCGTATAACTCATCGCTGACTTTAGGTACGAAGTAAAGTTATCCACCCAACCTTGAAGGGTATATTCTACTTTATGTTTTCTGACAACACCCTCAGAAGTCTTTAATTCCTCTTTACCCCACGATTTTTGGACTTCTTTGGTACTCATACCTCTGAATACTTTATAGAGTGGGATATCCACGTTAAAACGATCCAATGCGTCTTGTGAGTACTGATCAATTGTATCACCATTCTCTATTGTTGTTTCCCCACAACTCTCTAATGATTTATTAAAGATGGAACCCAACATAACATAGTCCGCGCCCAATGCAAGTGCCTTAACAACATCCGCATATTTCTTAAACCCACCATCGGCAACGATCTTGGTTTTAATGTGACTATTTCTCTTCTTTAGTTTGTTACATTCATAAATCAAAGATGCCATTGGGTAACCGACTCCCGTCTGAACTGTTGTCAAACAACCACCACCATTACCAATCCCGATACGGACATAATCAACATCAGTTAATGCATATTGATAGAAGGTTTCAGGATTAGCAATATTACCAACCATCAATACTAATGATTGTCCGTATTTATGTTTTGCCTCTTTAGTTGATCTTAGTAAATCCCCCATGTGTCCATTAGCAATATCGATAAGTGCGTGGACTTGATAACCTTTAGGTATGTTAATGGTGTCCTCTAAGAACAAACGATCAAAATCTGTAAGACTATACGATAGGAAATGATCATAATTAACGTGAGAACTATCGGGTTGGTTAATGCGGGGTAAAACCACCATTATCCCCAAATTTGTAAAGTAATGATGGTTTTTCCCATCAACAACCGTATCCATTGGTGCGGTCATTAAAGGTAACCAATCCCTATAAACGCCCTGTTCAATAAATTCTTTGTAATAGGGATTAACCTGTTTGCGTGAACGAATGGATGTGATTGACGCAGGTTCGATCAAAAGATCGTCAAAATCATATAACATAGTTATTTTTTTAGTGTTTTTGAATATTCTTTACCTTTTTCCGTTAAGAAAAAAGTTTCATCGGTGGTCTCATCCTCGTAGGAGTCCATCAATCCATCCTCTTTTAATTGATACATTATCGATCCCGTGATTACTTTTTGTAATATTATCTCAAATTCGTCCTCACTCCAAAAATAATCTTCAACGTCCATAGACGGGTCTGAGACATAAATTTCCATTAAAAGTTCTGTAAATACTTTAATCGAGTACTCCTCAGTAATATCATAATCGGTAAAGAAGTGAGACTCCCTCAACCCATGAATGATGTCCTCAACATGTTCCTTTACAATTTCCGGTATCCTATTCATTTTTTAACTCTATTTAATAAAAGATAAGGAAAATATTTTTTTGAGTCAACCACCCATAAGACTTTAATATGAATGTTAATTTCTTTATATTATACCAAGTAAAACTATTATATGGAAGAAAACGGAAAAATCTTTATACAGATAGCGTCTTACCGTGATCCCGAGCTAAACAACACTTTGAACGATTGTATCGAAAAGTCTAAGTACCCTGAAAATTTAGTTTTTGGGATTTGTTGGCAACACTCATCAGAAGATGAATGGGATAATTTGGATAAGTTTAAAGACGATGAGAGATTTAGGATTGTGGATGTTAATTACACCGAATCCAAAGGTGCGTGTTGGGCGCGAAACCAACTACAACAACAATATAAAGGTGAGCAATACACCCTACAACTTGATTCACATCATAGGTTTATTGAGAATTGGGATGAGGAACTCATAAACATGTTAAAGTTCCTACAGGATAAGGGACATAAGAAACCATTACTTACTTCGTACATTTCATCATATGATCCTCAGAATGATCCTGATGGGAGAGTACAGGTGCCATGGTTGATGAATTTTGATAGGTTTATTCCTGAAGGTGCGGTTTTTTTCTTGCCCGCAACTATCCCAAATTGGGAAACATTAACAGAACCCATTCCCGCGAGGTTTTATTCAGCTCACTTTGCGTTCTCGGTTGGGTCATTTGTTGAGGAGGTTCCGCACGATCCTAATTATTATTTCCATGGTGAGGAGATTAGTATTGCGGTGAGGGCTTACACACACGGTTATGACTTATTCCACCCACACAAAATCATTGCGTGGCATGAATATACCCGTAAAGGTAGAACTAAACAATGGGATGATGATAAAACATGGGGTAATAAGAATAGTGAATCACACCTAAGAAATAGAAAACTGTTTGAAATGGATGGTCTCGTAAAAGACATTGACTTCGGCATTTACGACTTTGGTACTGATAGGACGTTGGAGGATTACGAAAGGTATTCTGGATTATCATTTAAAAAGAGAGCGGTACAGAAGTATACGTTGGATAATAATATCGCACCAAATCCCCCATTGTACGGTGAAGATTTAGAGAACTCGTTTTTAAAAATATTCAAACACTGTATTGATGTACACAAGTCAAGTTTTGACAAAGAAAAGGATTATAGTTTTTGGGCAGTGATATTCGAGGATGAGAATGGTGTGTCTTTAAATAGGAAAGACTTAAGTGAGTCTGAAATAAGGGGGTATCTAACCACTAACGATGATTGGGTTAAGATATGGAGAGAATTCAATGTTGAGTCTAAACCCGCCAAATGGATAGTTTGGCCACATTCACATAGTGAGGGTTGGTTAAATAAAATTGAAGGTAGATTATGAAAAAAGGATTACTAGGTGTTGCGAACAATCTTAGAAGTAACATACAGAAAGTAAAATTATGGTCCAAAAGTTTCAAACAGGTAAGTGATGGTGAGGTAATACTTCTACTAGCTAACGGAACTGAGGACGACATTAAAGTATGTGAGGAATTAGGTATCATATCTAATTTAGTTGTAATTGAGGATGAGTGGTTCTTCAACCATAAAAGACTTGAACATACTTTAGAATTCCTAAAGAGTACAGACATCGATCTATTTGTCATAACGGATGTCTTTGATGTTGTCTTTCAAGGAGACCCCTTTGAATTAATGGATTTAACCACATTTGATGTTTTTGCTGGTGGTGAGGGTGTTGACATAAATCAGGAACCATGGAATATGGATAATATTGGTAAAATTTTTCCTCAGTATAGGGATTATTGTATTGGTAAGGAAATTGCCAACTCCGGTGTAATTGGGGGTAAGAGAGATTCTTTAGTAAACTTATATGAAAGAATGTTTACGTTATGTGAGGAAGGTTCCAATGATCACAATATTAAAGATCAGGCAGCGTTTAATGTGATGATTTCTATGGGTGAAGTACCTAATTTTAAATTATTCACATTAGATGAGGGTTGGGTACAACACAGTGCTGTTTCAGGTCCTACAGAATTTTTTGATAAGTGGGGATTTAGAAATAACCTAAAATACGGAGTACCTCAGTTGGTTAATGGTACGGTTTGTACCTCAACAGGAACACCATTTAGAATTGCTCACCAGTTTAATAGGGTACCTGAGTGGCACCACTCGATAAACGCAAAATACGATATAGAATTCGAAAAAGATGTCCATAGATAGTTTAAACAGTACCGCGGTAGTGATTTGTTCTTATCATCGAACTTTTGAGGGTGATGGTAATAAGACAATTAGAAGTTTTCACCATGAGAACTTTCCTAACTTTTATTTATTATTTGATGATCACCATGGATATAGTGAGGATTACGTATCCGAAAAGTATGGTGGACCAAATGTATGTATCTACAATGATAAGGACTTTGAAGATAATGGTTTCAACAAAGAGATTAGTACATACCATTTTTGGGGGTCACATCAAAACCCCAAATACTTTTACGCACATTTTAGAATGTTAACCTTCTATTTGAAAAACCCACAATTTGATTATTATTGGTTTTTTGATGATGATGTACAATTTGATGGTAGTTTAAGGGAACTATTATCCAATTACTCAGATAATGACGATGATTTTATGGTCATACAAGCATTCAAAAAAGAGGACTATGAAGAGTATCCAAACATCTCTGTCATTAATAGAAGAATGGGAGGGTCTAAGGGTCATTGGTTAGGTCATTGTCCTGGACCTGGCGATAACTTTAAATCAAACGAAGTACACATCGGTTCCTTCTTTCCAATTGTAAGATTTTCAAAAGCGGCAATGGAACATTTAATGGATTTACATAGAGAAGGTTATTATGGTTACTCAGAAGGGTTTGTACCAACATCGTTAGCATGTGACGGATATAAAGTATCATCAATGATGGACGAATTCAACAATTTCTTTAAAGAAAATAATGTTTGTACCCTTTATCATAAGGGTTCTAAATTTACATGGGAATGGCTATAATAAAAAAACCAGTAATCGTAATGGCCCTATACGATATCGGTAGAGATAATTGGGACCACTTTAATTTATCCTACAACACCTATCTATGGTGGATGAAAAACACCTTATCCTTAGATGCTAAGTTTGTAATCTTTACTGAAGAAAAGTTTTTATCAACGATTACAGATTATAGAAGGGAGTTTGACCCATCTTTTGATAATACAATAATAGTAAACGAACCCTTAGAAAATTTAGATTCATATAAAAGATATAATGATCGATTAACTTCTTTAATGGGGTCTGAGGAGTTCAAACAAAAGGTTCATCATGGTCATGTTCCCGAAATGACAAAACCACTTTATAATATAATAATGTTTAATAAGATGGACTTTATGAAAAAAACGAAAGACCTTTCGTTTTTTGACTGTGACTATGTCATATGGGCCGATGCGGGTGGACTAAGAGAGGATATCTCGAACTATCAAGGAAAAAAATGGCCCGATATCGATAAGTTAAACGGATTAGACGTATCTAAGGTTACCTTCTTTAGTCATTCCGCGGATTTTTCTATCGACAATGCGGAGTTTCATGCGATGTCCCAAATAAGATACATACAGGGCACTGCATTCGGGGCCCCGAAAGATTCAATTGATAATCTTCACACAGAATTCCATAAAACCGTTGATGAATGTATTTCAAATGGTTTTATTGGTAGTGATGAAAAAATATTCGACCTTACATATGTTAAGGATAAAAGTAAGTACCAATTAATAAAATGTACTTGGAGAGAATACTTTAACATTTTAGAGTAATGAATATAAAAATAGTAACAGTTACGTGGTCACATCAAGAAACTTATGATATAAAAAAGACCACCCTGTACAAATCGTTTAAGAAATTTAACCCATTTAAGGAGGTATTCCATCATCACTTTAATAGGGGTCACTATTGGCAGGAAGAATCACTTTTCGCAAATAAGTATGGTAGGGAGAGTGAATACTTACTCTATAAAATATTCTTGTGGAGAGACATTGTCAGGGACATAGAGGCCGATTATATCATTTTCTGTGATGCGAATGATGTTGTTTGTTTAACTCATGTTGACGACTTAGTAAATCAATACGATTTAGATAAAAACATTATTGTTGGTCATGAGAAGAACCAATGGCCAACATTAGAAGCTAAGCAGACTTGGCCCGATTATAAAGATTACAACATTTACGATACCGAAAACAGGAAGTTTCTAAATTCTGGAATGATTATCGCGAAAAAAGAAAAGTACGTTGAGATGTTGGATAGTATGGTTGAGAATGTGATGTCTAAAGACATAAAAACTTTTAATAATGATCAGGGTGTTTTCACGTATTATTATAACATGGGGGTAGAACCAAAGATTAAATTAGATTATACCAATAATTTTGTTGTTAACACCTTTTCTAGATCTCATGATGAATATGTTTTAGAAAATGGTAGATTAATCTCTAAGAAGAATCAAACATCCCCTGTTTTCGTACATGATAATGGTTGGAACCACGGTAGTCCTAAATTCCTTAATCATTTTGAATTGAAGAGATTTTTCATCGATTCTTATCCAAGACTTAAGGATATCTCAAAAGATAGACCAATTGCCCAAACACACCAAGATTACCTTATACGTATAAGAGACGAATACGGATTCCAACCATCTGTAATTTATGATGTGGGTGCGTGTGTGAATCATTGGAACACGATCGCAAAGGAGGTTTGGCCACAAGCCCAATACTTCTTGTTTGAGGCAATGGAAGAATCTGAAGACATTTTTATGGAAGGTACTCATCAGTATGAGATTGGTGTGTTTAGTGATGTCGATGATAAAGAGGTGACATTTTTTAAAAACGTAACATATCCCGGTGGTAATTCTTATTATATGGAAAACCCTGAACATAGCAGTATGGCCAATGTGTTATTCAATAATCCTTCTAATCAATTCAAAAGAAAAACAAAGACGTTGGATAGTGTTTTAAAGAGAAGGAACTTTCCCTACCCAGATCTATTAAAAATTGATGTTCAGGGTTGTGAAATAGACATCTTAAAAGGATCTACTGACATACTTAAGTATGTGAAGCATCTAATCGTAGAACTACAACACGTTGAGTACAATATAGGGGCTAACCTATCTCATGAGTCAATCCCATTGATTGAATCCATGGGATTTGAATTAGTCACCCCTAAGTTCTCATTGTCGAGTCACGCAGATGCTGATTATCATTTTATAAAGAAAAATTAATGGGTTTACCAAACATAGCATTACATAGTCATCATAACGCATCGGTAGCGGTAGAGTTAGATGGGGATATAGTAACAGTAATAGAATTAGAGAGATTTATAAATTTAAAAAACGCAAGTCATTGTTTTTTTAAACCTATTCACGTTCAGGATGTTATTTTAGGTGAAGTTTATGAGTACCTAAGACTCACACATGGATTTACCAAATATGATAAATTTATTATTAGTCAGGGGTTTGCGGAGGTTCCGCAAGAGTGGAGAGATCAAATACCGGCCAATGAGTATTTGGTTGATGACCGACATCACCCCGCACACGCGGCATCTAGTTTCTACCAATCACCACATCACGAATCACTAATTATTTCATTTGATGGGGGATCCAATGATGGGTGGTTTAATCTTTACCATGGTATAAAAGGTGAAGAATTAAAAACAGTTACGAGTTTCGGTATCGATTTAGGGAGTCATTACCACGTTATTGGGTCCGTTTGTGAGGATATTAAGAATTATGATGAACTAACGGCCGCGGGTAAAGTATTAGGTCTACAATCTTATGGTAATATTAGATATGAATGGGTCGATTATATAACTGAATTGTTTAAACATGTTCCTTATTGGCACGACTTAGAATCAAGACTCTTAAAATTGTCTAACCAAATGGGTGTGACATTCTCAAAAGAGAATAAATTGTCAGGACAAATACAATATGATTTAGCTAGAACCGCACAACACGTATTTGAAACAATATTTTTTGATTCTGTGGATACGTGGGTAAAACAATATAACCTACCTATAGTTTTGACGGGTGGGTGTGCATTAAACATCACACTTAATACGAGGGTTAAGGAGAGATACCCACATTTAGACGTTTTCGTGGCACCTAATTCAAGTGACTGTGGATTGACCGTTGGTACATTATGTAATTTAGTTAAACCCACGAAAACCATTGATATTACATACAAAGGTGTGGGGGTTTTAGATCGATCACTCTTAATGGAGTATGTTAACACTTACAATGCTAGAAAGGTAAATGTTGATGCGATTGTACAGGACTTAATTAATCAAAGGATATTGGGACTTATACAGGGTAATTCAGAGCATGGTCCGAGGGCTTTAGGTAATAGGAGTATACTTTGTTCACCGATACCTTTAGACATGAAAGATACTTTAAACCATAAAGTAAAACATAGGGAGTGGTTTAGACCTTTTGCCCCGATTGTTAGGGTGGAGGATGTGTCAGAATATTTTGAGTGGGAAGGTGAGAGTAGGTGGATGAATTTCTGTCCTATGGTGAAGAGTGAGTGGAGGGATCGTCTACCCGCAATTACTCACGTAGATGGAACTGCAAGAGTACAAACAGTGACTAAAGATCAGAATCCACTTATATATGAAATACTAACTCAATTTAAAGAGAAGACGGGAGTTGGTGTATTGGTTAACACCTCATTTAATGTTGATCGTAAACCAATTTTATCATCATATAAAGACGCATTAAAGGTCTTTCATGAAACCCAATTAGATAGATTGTATTTAGACGGTTATTACTTCGTTAAATAAAAAAAACCCTCTTACTTGGAGGGTTTTCCTTTTTTTGGGGATTGGAGACCTTTTTTTGTTTCCCCTACTTTTACATAATGGGTTTTGGTTGCTTCCTTATGTTTCTCAAGAATTTTCTTCTTTTCTTCGTCGGACATTCCAAATACTGACATAATTTATCTATTTAAAATTTTTATTGATTGTTGTTTTTTATCTATAAGTAAAGAACAATTTTCATATTGTTCTCTTTCTTCATATATCTTAATCAATTCATCAACTATCTCAACATACAACTCTAAATCAGAACCATATGTAAGAATTGTCTTTGATTCATTATAATAATTTAAAATGACATTGTCAACGCTTGTTATGAAATTATAGATCATCTCTAACTCATCTTCGTCGTAATTACCTATATTTAATATTCTTGTTGTTTGTAAAAGAAAATTAATTTTTAACACCGTCTTTTAGTTCTATAGTCATTTGGTTATTTAAGACTCTAAAACATTCCATAAAACCGTCTAATTCGATCTCCTCCCTACTATTTCTTGACGATTGTTGTGGACATATAACCCTCCCATCACCTAATGTGATAATGTAAAGCCATTGATTAGGTCCGAACCTCTCTACTGTCAAATATACCTTTTCTTTATCGAAGAAATAGTAAAGTTTCTTCGACTCAAACAGATATAGTGTGGAAAGTCCAATCACACCCACATATGGAAACATTACCTCAACAAACCTTTGGTATGCTTGAGGGTAAACGATTTTTATTTTCTTCCAGTTTATCATACTATAATATACAAATTTATGTTTTGATTGTATATTTATTAATATGAAAATTAAACTGACAGAGTCTCAATTAATAAATATCATCAAGGAAGAGGATATTTCATCTGTCGACGCATTTGGTAAACTATTAGATAAGATCGCATTTTTATCTACAGACGCCGATGCCCCTATGTCCGATGAAGACAAAGAAACATTTCTTGATCTTCTCGATAATGGTCAGATAAACCCAAACTTCGACCCTGAGTCCGCATCTCCCGAGAGTTTTAAACAAATAGACATGCTTCCTTTAGTTGATACTAAAGTGAATAGTCCTTATGGTCCGAGGAGTATCGGTGGGGGTGCTAGTAAGAATCATGGTGGTGTAGATTTAAGTGCTAAATCAGGAACTGAAGTTTATAGTGTTGCTAATGGGACTGTGGAGGCCGCTAAAGATACAACACCGAATGGGTGTGGGGGATTTGTCAAAATAAACCACGGGGAATACCAAACAAAATACTGTCACCTTAAAAAATGGTCGGTAAAAGAGGGGGATTCGGTGGTTAAAGGTCAGCTTATTGGTTGGTCGGGTGGTGCATCAAATGACCCATTTAAAGGTAATTCTATGGGGGCTCACTTACACTATGAAGTTTTGCGAAACGGTAAAAACATTAACCCCGCAAACGTTCACGACGAATTGGCATAAACTTTTGTATAAATTCCTATAATTATAGTTGTTCACACTATAATATTATGGAAATAATTGATTTTTATTATGACGAAGACGAACAAAAATTAGATGTTCGTTTCACCACCGATCCCGAAAGTGATTTTTATAGAACAGTTTCTCTAACCTTAGAAGATATACTTTACTATACCCCAATAATAATAGATGAAGAAGATCTGTTAGATTTAGAAGAAGATTTTATTATTGAATTGTTGGTAGAATACTATAGGGAAAACGATTTACCCGAAGAGGAACTATTCTAACTTACTCTCCCTTAGTTGCGTACTTGACACCCATTATTGTGCCGATAATACTAAATGAGTTGGTTAATAAGATACCAAACAAGTTGGACCACGTTGATTCCACAATTGCGGATTCCTTACCAGTAATCAGGGTGTACCAAAATAAACATGTGGTTAATAGTCCAACCCCTATAATAACATAAAGGGCGACTTTAACTATTTTACCCATTAATTCAAATTGGGTTCGTTTTTGTAAGCTGTCTAAATCTTCTAACGCTCCGTCTCTTAGTTTTTCAGCCTCATCCCTTAAGATTTCCGCATTTTTTCTGGCTAATTCAGTTGTGTGTAACGATTCTTTTAATTCTTCATTGATTCTCTTATTCTCTTTATTTAAGATAACCAATTCGTTATTTTGACTTTGTACTTGTTTAGTGATTTCTAATCTCTTTCTGCGAGATTCGTTATCACGTTTTTTACATTGGTCTATGTATTCTTTAAAATCGGCATCGTCATCATCGGGGACAATTAATTTTATAATATTACCTTCTAGAAATACTTTCTTTTCTTTAGATAATTTAATAAGTGAATCCCTATCTGATTTGGATAATTTCATTAGTTAATTATTTGTAGATCTTGAATGGTGCGGTTTTGTTTTTGTACCCATCATAATCTTTTTTAAATTCTTCTAAACGAGGTTCGATATCGTCTGATTTTATAATCCAAAATTGAGCACCTACCTCTTTAGCTTTAACAATTTCTAATTCATCTTGTGAAGAAGATATGATTCCAATAACACAACCATTACCATACTCGGTGTTTATTTTTCGTATCATCTCAATACCGTCGAAGGTAGAGCCAATGATGTTTAAGTCAACAAATACACATTCGGGACGCTCGTGGTTCGGGTCGTCTGGAAACCACTTTTTAAATAATTTATCGGCCTCATCAGAGGAATCGATTGCCTCAATTGATAATGCCATGTCCAATAAAGAACATGCATCTTCAAATACTAAATGAAATAGATTCTCATCATCAATTAACATTAGTGTATCTATCATGGTTTTTTTTAATTTATTTTTATTTTTATTTTAGTTCCATTTTCAGTTTTTTCCGCCTCAACACTAAAACCATGTTCCTTCAAGATTTCGATACAGATATTTAAACCTAATCCCGTACCCTCCTCTTTTTGGTTTTGTCTTCTAGTATATGGTTTGGATAGATAGATGAACTCTTCATTGGTGAGTCCCCTACCATTATCTTCTATAATTATCTCTTTATTCCCTTCTTCACTAACAACTAAATAAATTTTTACCCACTTTGTTGATGAATCGTTATACTTAAGTCCATTTCTAATTAAATTATCAATGGCGGTACAAAAAAGGGCTTCGTTCACCTCTATAGATTCAGGTAAATTATTATCTAAATGTACTTGATTAGAGTATGCGGTTAATTTCAAATATTCAGAAAGTATGTTCTTTACATTACAATTAGATTTTGACATTTGGGCATTCTGTTTTACTAAATTTGTAAACTCGTACACCCCCGCATAAACCTTTCTTGCGTGTGACAATCCATCTTCTATTAGTTTTAATGGGGACCCAATCTTTAAAGATAAAATCTGTTCTTCGGTTAATCTTCTTTTTAGTGAAGTTATACCTCTAGGTATGTATGTGTTGATTCCTGAGTGCATGTCATGCCGAATGATCTTCGACGCGTGTTCTAAATAAACCGATTTTTGTTGGACTTTCATCTCAGCCTCGTGTTGTTGTGTAACATCTGTGGCTATTTTTAAAACTGCGTCATAAACTCCTTCTTTGTTTTTTATAGGAGTATAATTACCAAACAACCAAACACTTTTTCCGTCCTTACCTACTCTTTCAAATTCACCACTTACGTTAATACCACTTTTTAATTGATCCCAAAATTCAATATACTCTATACTATTTTTATATTTTTCACTAACTAATTTACTATGGTGTTGCCCAATTAATTCGGACTCAAGATAACCAATAGAATTACAAAAGTTTTTATTCGCAGATATAAGTTTACCTGACATATCTAGTTTAACCACTAAGTTTGCCGTGTCTATCGCATCTAATTGGATATTAATATTTTCTTCTTTTTGTTTTGTTATCTTTAAGAAGTCTTTTACAACATAAAAAAATGGGGGCATAAAGGCAATTACCGATAACCATTCAAAGTAGTGAGTAAATGTTGAGTGGTGGATGTATCTAAAAACAACTAAAGTTTTAAATACAAAAAAGGTAATCATGATGGTCGCAGCAACTATTAAACACATTCCCGCGGCTTTTGATATGCTTAATGACCTAACCATTACAGTTCTGATTTACCTAAACCTAATTTTTCGAATACCCATTTTGATGGGCAGAACTTAGTCCACACCCCGATATTCAACATAACAATAACGAATACTACGATCCACCATTCATTTAATAATAATCCTGTGAGCAATACCAATGACATTAAGAGGTATACCGCTCGTATTGAAGTCCATTTTTTCATAGTTTTTTTTTATTAGATCATTGAAATTGTTTGAAAAAAGGCAACGACTAATCTTATCCAAAACCTACGATACCATTTTAATTCTTTAAACTTAGGGTCGTTAAACATATCTTCGGGGGTGTCGTATACTTTATATTCCATAACATATTAATTTATATATAAATATTGGGTCATATAGTAAATGGGGTCGCAACAATTATCCTTTTGTGGGATATTTATGTGTATGAGTTTTTTAGATAAGAATAAACAGAGTAAAATTGTGGAGTTCGTTAAGTTCGTAAAGAACGAATTGGGACTTAAAAAAACCCCCACCATTAAACTATTAAATGGTAGGGGCGATCTTAAGACAACGGCACATTACAACTACTCAAACCCTGAAAAAATCATCAAGGTGAATGCAAAAAATCGTCACATAGTTGATGTGATGAGAAGTATTGCCCATGAAATGGTTCACCACAAACAATGGGAAGACGGAAAATTGGATGGACCCAAGCCACCGGACATTGGTGGTGAAATAGAAGACGAGGCGAATGCTAAAGCGGGTCAGTTCATTAAATTGTTTTCCAAGGAGGATTCAACAATTTATGACGAGTGATTTTTATTAATCACTCTATTAATCTCATCGTAAATCCTTAGAGTTAGTTCTTCGTACCCCCGATCAAATTTAAACTTATCCTGATGAACTTTACACGAATGTATTATCGTGGCGTGGTCTCTGTCTAATATACTTCCTGTTTGGGAGTATGTATACCCAAATTTGTATCTCATTATATAAGAGAATATTTGTCTCGAATCTACAATTCGACTAAATCGTTGTTTAGAGGTAATCTCATTTATAGTAACGTCAGATTCTTCACAAACAATCCTTAAAATATCTAATGGAGATATGGGTAGTTTTTTGGACATTCTACTGCGTATTCTTAAGTTCGGATCAATACCGGGATAAATGTAGGGACTTAGTTTCATGTTAAAATCGATGTAGTTTAATCTCTAAATGGGACTCTATGGCTTTATCGTATTGGTTACCTCCCACCATAATGTTCGTGTAAAACACTTGGGAGGTTAGTGTAAGAACGTTAGAAGGCATTGCCCCATAGGTATCCAAACTAAACGTGTATCTTGTCTTAGAACCTTCGTAATCGGTTTCTATGACAGTCGACTCTGTACAATATATACAAGGAAACCAAACATACATCTGTTCATTAGAAAGATCATCGGTAATTAGTAACATGTTATAGTCGAATTCCCACTTAGTTGTGGTGATATCGAATCTCCTATTAATCACAGTATTCTCAAAATCTTGGGAAAGAATGAGTTCATTGTTAGGGGTAACCCCTGTAACAATGAAATTACTAACCGCAGCTCTATCGTGGTCAAGTACCACAACATCACTATCGTAATTAACCTTATCTATCACCACATTAATGTCAACGACATCCCACCTACCATTAAGATTTAATTGGGGGTTACTGGGTTGTTCATATACTTCACAACTAAAAAGAGAGTGAAGAAGTATAAGTAAAACAAAAAGTGACTTTTTCATATTCTAAAGTTTAAAGGTTTGCTCACATATGAAATCATTCATTTTTAACATTTGATTTCTAATGTGTAGTTTTTTCCTACAGTTCGGTCCACACGTTTTTTTATTTGAGTAACCTTCTATTGGTTTACTACAGATAACGCATTTCATCTTTTATTCTTTTTACGTTTCTTTTTTTTCTTGGGTTCCCCGTAGTATGGGTTATTTGGTCCGTATTTGTTTTGTTTTGTGTTCTTATAGTAAGGTACTGCGACAGACTTAGGTATACCAACTCTGTTCTTGTATACTCTGGGACAGTGATAACACGCACAAGAGGTAAACACGAAACTAACAAGAATGATTAAAATTCCACTAATATTCCTTTTCATAATACAAATATAGGTATTTTTTTGATATCCATACAAAATTCAAAAATTATTTTGGATATTTATATATTATGAAAATAATGGTATCCGAAAAACAGTTAATATCCGTACTTAGAAGACAATCGGAAATGAGGGAACAAGAATCAGGTGGGGATACCCCAACTGACACCGGAATCCCCAAAATGTCTGATAGGGTTGGTCGTGATGGACCGGCAAACCAAATAGGTTTGACTAAATGGGAAACTATCGTAGGATCTAAGGTTAGTAGGGGTCCCGCTAATCCCTTATGGAAAAAATCGTAAAAATGGTAGTACAAAGAAGTTTAATACTAGAGAGACATAATCAATTAGTTAATTACAATGGTTATGCAACGGGTATGATACCCAAAATCGTTAATCAACCAAAGAGAAACTATGTATTTGAGTGTCATTTAACTGTTGATGAGAGATATTTTGTTTTACATGACGAAGTCTTTGATATAAAAGAACAAACTACCTTAGGTAATATTTGGGACTCGATTGATAATTTTAAAACAATTTTTAAAAACGTCAATATTGATAATTCCGATTATAAACAAATACAAGAAGGTTGGGAATCATTACCTATTTTAGAGGGTGTTGGAAATTTACACGCAATTAGAGATTATCTGATTGAAGCGGATTTTTTCGGTAGTGTGTGGAACGGAATTAAAGATGTTGGGGGATGGGTCGCGGATAAAGTTGTTGATGCAGGTAAAGGAATTGCCCAATTCGCCAAAGATTCATGGGAAGGAGTTAAAAAAATTGGTATCGCAATATCTAAAGGTGATTGGTCTGAAATACTTAGTTTATTGGGTAAGGGTGTACTTTGGATACTTAGAAAACTTAAGAGTGCAGCATATAGTACGTTAGGTATTATTGTGGATGCAATCTTGGTTGCTACGGGTATCGGTAAAACCGCTCAAATAGTGGTGTGGGGGTTAATCACCGCATTGGATGTTTATCAGTTAATCAATAATGACTATCCGGCCGAGGATGCGAATAATCCTATGTGGTATAAAATATTAGAACTTGGTTTTGATATTTTAGGTTTGGTGAGTGCCGGTGTCGCTGCTAAGGGGGCAAGAGCATTCTTCAGTCCGTTTAAAGCTTTAAAACCAACTCAAATGGCAGCCAAAGTGGCTAAAAGTCCACGAATGAAGAGTTTTATAAAAAAGATATATGAAGCATCCAAAAGTGGTGCATCTAAAATGAAATCTATCCAAAAAACTGTTTCTTCTAAGTGGGGTGCCGGTGGAAGATTCATAGGTAATATTATGGGTGGTTTAGGAAAGTTCATTGGAAAACTACAAGAGTGGTGTGGTAAAGTTTTAGGTAGATCCAACCTAAAAGGAGTACAGAATGCGAAAGTTGCTAAGGGTGGTGTACAAACAGTTAAAACCGCTGGTGAATTTGCTAAGAGAGGAGGAAAGGCGGCGGCACTTGCCACTACCGTAACTTACGGTGCCGAAAAATTATTTGGTGGGGGCGAAACCTCGGCCGATGATGCTAATGTTAACAACTTAGATGTTAGCGGTGTTGATTTCAGTAACGCCGAAATCGATCAAAATGAATTTTAATAGGAATAAAATATTTATATAAAAAAAGACAATGAAATTATTAGATATCATATTGGAGAATAAAGTACCATCAGATCAGATGGAACAGGCCAGTCTCCTAAAAAACTTATTTAAAAACTCTACGAAGAATTTATCGGTTTTAACCCATGACGGATTAAAGGCGGTCGATTCTGTTTTAGCGAAAGACATTAAAGCCGTTTTTAAATCAAGAACCATAACTGGAGTGAAGAATCTTGATGATTTAGTTGTACAGATGTCTAAAGGAACACTTTCAGCGAAAGGTGCTGGGGATTTAGCCGTTGGTTTACTAAAAACAAAAGGAGTTAGTTCCATACAAATTAGACAAGTTGCCACTCAGTGGGTAGAACAACCCGGATTCATAAAAGCATGGGCCTCTAGAGGAAAAAATCCAACAGTTAAGGAGTTGATGGCATCGGGTAAAGGTTATACTGAGGACGCGGCGAAGGAGATTGTTGCGGCATGTAAAAAGAGTAATAAATTCCAAAACAGCATTAAAAACGTAACAGGTACGACGGGTAAAACAGGTGCATCTACAGGTAAAACAGGCGCATCTTCAGGTAAAGGTGGGACACCAAAACCTGGAGGAGCAGGATCGGTACCTCCGATATCAACATGGCAAAGAATTAAAAACGCGGCAAAATCACCAGGAAAGACCTTAATTAAAGGTGCGACCAAGGTGGTTAATGTTGCTAGAAAAGGTTATAGAAGTTATGGTTTTATAAAATTAATGACTTGGTTGGCGGTATTTGGTATTGGCGGAATTATGTTATACGATTTATGGAAAAAATTAATTGGGGGGTCTGACACAATTCCAACCGACGACGAATTAAGAAAAATGGACGATTGGGTAAATTGTATTTTAAAACCTTTACAGGATGATGATGGCGCTGAGATTGTTGAGGCAGGTGATGAAGTAGGTTTGAAATACAGTATCGCCGAATTAGGTGGTGTGGAAACTGGTGGACACGTTATTTTCTATTCAGACCATACTATTAAATCCGCTAACGGTAATACAGGAACGTGGTCATGTAATCAAGATGGATTACTAAGCGAACAGCAGTCAGAGGGTGGTGGAGAATTATCCGCAGCTCAGTTGAGTGCAGTAATTGACGAATTAGACGATCAACTTAGTGGTGATTTCTTTGAGTCTGACAGTACCGATATGATGGATGCTCTTAATGCGTTAAGAGGGGTTGTTGGTAAAACCTATAAAGGAAGAGATGCTATCGAGATCCTTAAGATAAACTACCCCAAAGTAGTTGGTATGTCCTTAGAACAACATGTTAATGAATTGACCAATTTAGACTTCGAGGCAATTGAGGCGAAAGAAGATTTCTTAAATATTTTGAGATCATCAAACTCAGGTGGGGGTCAACAACAATCGGGCGATTCTGATAATGCAGATACTTCACAGGGAGACGGAAATCCAAACACAGGACTTTCACATCTTACCATCACATGGGATTCCGCGGATAATGGTGGTGGAGGCGGAGGAGGAGCCATTATAGATAATTCAAACATCAAATTCAAACCATGTGGAGATTTCCCATTTGATTTGGGTTGTATTAGTGACAAAATTAAAGAATTACAGACATGTTTAAATAAAACAGGATCAGTCCTCAAAGTAGATGGTTACTACGGTAAAAAGACACACAAAGATCTTTTAGATATGGAAATGTTCGCTGATGGGGACTCTAACGATACTATCATCACTAAAGTAATGTTTGACAACTTCATGAAGAGGTGTGATGATAATAATACTATTGTGACAACTGGAGATACAACCACAACTTCAGGAACGACCACAGGTGATACAGCTACCGTTTCGGGGTCAACTACTGATGACACCACTCAAACAGTTGAGGTACCTGTATTGGATACAAGGGCAATGATTGATAAGTTCGGTGCTGAAAGATTGGAAAACATCAAAAAGATGACAGTCGACGGTAAAGTAATCAACGATATAATGGAAGACTATTTAGACTTTAGAAGTGGTAAATACGTTCTTAAAGGTGAAGTTGAGTTAACCGAGAATCAGTTATATGCAATTAATAGAGTAATGTCAGGTAGAGGTTATGTTTTCTTAAAAGATAAGGAAAAGGCCAATGACCAAGGTGAAGTAGTATTCTCAAAATATGTATGGGTGGCTGATAGAACATTAGATAATAAATCCAGAAGAGAGATTAGACGTACCGCACGTTCTAACGAAAGAGCGGGTAGAAGAATCGATAGAGCTCAAGACAGATTAGATAATTTAAAAGCACAAACTTATGATGGTCAATAATATTGAAAGTATAGTTAAAAAGACATTAAATGAGAGATATGAAATAAACAGATCTCTACGTCTTATCATTGAAAATGAAGAAACTTCTGATGATGAAAAATTAGATGGTGTACTTGATGCACTCATGGCATTATCAGATGAGGGTAAATCTGAAGAGGAGATAGAAGGGTCATTGGACGAGAGCATTACTGGTTGGTTAACAAAAACATTTGGACTGGGTAATGACAAATCTTCGGATGGGGGAGGTGACACCTCTCTTTCTTTGGGTAACTTGGGTTCTAAAGCAGGATCTGGAGTGTTTTCACAAATGAGAGAGTGGTTTATCAGAAAAGGTTTAGGATTTTTAGGTTTTGAGGGAGCCCTGGCCGACGCTATGGCGGCGATGTTTGCTGATTTAGATATAAGAGCAATAATCGCATTGTTCAGAGGTGGTAATGCTTGTCAACAGTACGGTGATCAAATTGCCGATGCGATCCTCGAAGGTATTGGTACCTATGTTATGGGTGGTGCCGAAAATAACAGTATGGCACAAAACTTACTTAGAAATATGGTATTTGAATTTGAAAAATCATCTCAAATCGGTGAGATTATTGCTAGTAAAGTGTGTAGTTTCAATGTGAGGGGAGCACTGACAAATTCAATTTAAAAATTTTAAAAATATATGTTAAATGACCCTCCAAGTGAGGGTCATTTTTTGTTTATGAGATATTTATTAGTATGAGATCAGTACTTTGGTCGGTACTCGGTTGATAAACGAAAATAACGAAAAGGAGGTGTTACTTATCTCGGCAAAGGGGTCATTGACCTCTTTGTTCGTTTACGACTTTTTGAAGTTCTTTAATCGCCTTATCCTTCAAACTTTCCTCCACTAATGACTCTTCTATTTTATATTTTTTCTTATATCGTTCTTCAAAAGAGGATCCCACTCCGATTTCTAAAATTTCCGCATCGTTTGGTATTAGAGGTTTCCTCTTCCCCATATCAATGACATCATCGACTAAGATGTCGTGAAAAACTTTCAGGTTTAGTTTTTCCTTCTTTCGATATATTGTTTTATAAACTACAACTACAGGTGGTTTCATATCATATAAATAGAAAAAAGGGATCCGAAGATCCCTTTTGGTGGAGGTGGCGGGGTTCGAACCCGCGTCTTGTTCGTCCCAACCATAAAGGACTACACGTTTAGGTTAAGGTTTTTCATACCTTCCAAAATATTTGGTTCCTATTTTGACATTGTTACCAACAACTGTGTCGAGTTCACTTTTAATAAGGTAGTACTCTGAACGAGACCTTTGACACTCCAAGTGGTATCACACTATAAGACTTCTGTTCCAAGGTACATGTCCACCGACCCGTCGTAGGAATAACCTTAGGCTACTGCTACTTTAGAATCAACAGATACGAGACCCATTAATTCCATTTGTGAATAAACGTTGCCGTCTAAAAAAACGTCACCATAGATTAAAGTGATAGGAAACATCTCACTACGTGCCCCGTATGACTGACTACGCCAATCAATGCCATGTCACCCCCGTACTAATTACTTAGTGTTATAAGGTTGTCTTCCATTACCTGAAGAACCACCTTGTTTTGGTTTGTTATTGTAGTATCTCTTCTTCTTTGGTTTTGGAGATTCTGACAATTCAATATCAGATTTAATTTCCGCACTTTTGGGTAACCCTGTACCTGATGGTTTTGGGGTTCTGTTTGCGGGCTTAGGTCTTGAAACAGGTGCCGGTTTAACAGCGACGGTTTCCTTTACTCCAAAGAGTCTTTTAAAAAATGAAATAATTTTGTTCATAATAAAATGTTTTATATATAAATATACGAAAAATTATGGTTTTTGTCAAACCTTTATGGGTAGGTGTTTTTCGTACAACGCCTCAAAGAATAATTTACTCTTTGCCCATTTTTTATCCACTTCACCTATTGATTTATGGTAAAGTTTTATTTTAGTTGTGATACCCACTTTAACTCCCTCTAAGTGATTTAATAAACATATGGGTAAGTCGTAGAAGTGAAATCCGTCAAATTGGGTATCAAAGTTTTTCTTTATTCTCTTTTTATGGATCATCATAAACAAACCGTCGATTACTACAACCTCCTTAATTTTATCTTCGAAGGAATTAGAGTACTTAGAGATATATTTTTTACCATCGTGAATATGACCAACTTGCCCCTGCATAGAGTCCCTATCTTGCCACCATTGTCCTGAAATTAAATTATCCGTACCGGCCAAACCTATAATCCCATATTCGGGATTTTTATCAAATAATTTAATGATTTTAGGGGTAAGGTTTTTAGTTTCTAATTCCAGGTCGTCGTGGATAAAAACAACAATATCATTATCGGATTGATCTAATCCCTCATTATAAACCTGAGTGAGGGACTTAGTCCCATCATTCTCAATAAAAATGTATTGATTCTTGGGATGAGAAAAAAATTTCTTAATATGATTAACGTATGTGTCGTCAATTTTTCGAGTAGAACATACAACGGTAATTGTATTCATAAATTAAGGGATATACCCTTAATGATAAAACTATTGGGTGGATTTGTCAAGACTTTTTTTAATATGTTTAAATGCCTCCTCATAAACAGGTAACATATCATAAGCGGTGGGACGAGGTTTGATTTCACTTTTGGAAACCATATCCCTTAATTGGTCAGCAACACCCAAAGAATGTGCTTCATACATCAACTCCTCTAATAAGTCACTACTTGTTAAACCCATCACCAATATTGTCTAACTCTTGTTGTAATTTTTGTATTTGTCGTTTTATTTCTTGAGTTTGTTTTTCAAACTTAAGTTTTAAAATTTTATCTATTATCAATTTTTTATCTAATAGTGACATATTAATAAATATGTAACAATTTAGTATGTTAAAAAATAATTATCGACATTGGTAGTCCGCCGCCCTACTAGCAATTTGTTCGTTAGGTTTCACATTAACCTTAAAACCTAACGAATTAGCCCAACCTTTCGCCATAGGGATAAGTTTATTGGAATAATACTTATCATTAGAATTATAATCTAAGTCAATTTGTATTTCCACCTTTATTTTTTCTGATATCCATTGAGCAATTTCTATTGAATATTCAGATTCTTTTAATAGTCGTGTAAATTTATCATTTATCCTATCTACACTAAAATTTTTATATATGTAATGGACGCCTCTACTTCCATACCTATATGCGATAACAATAGAATATTTTGTGATCAAAGCCGAGTTTTGGGAGTCACAACCAACGTGAATTACAGTGTATGGACACAATTCTAAAACCTCTAAAGTGTGTTTTACTATCTCTACTTTAGTTCCATCTATTTTTTGAAAGACTTTGACCATTCATATTTTTATTATTTTAAATTATTGTGGACCTAGAGGGACTCGAACCCCCGACCAATTGATTATGAGTCAACTGCTCTAACCGACTGAGCTATAAGTCCAATAAAAAAACGGCGGGGGTTTGCGACCCCCATTTCTACTTCTGAATATGCTGATTAAGTCGACCTCACAGCAGGAATTTCATTTTCGTCTAATTACCGTCTTCGCTCTCCATCGAGGACTTGAACCTCGGACCTATTGATTAACAGTCAACCGCTCTAACCGACTGAGCTAATGGAGAATTGATATGTTGGGATGACGGGACTTGAACCCATATGTAACCACTTACTCTTTCTACAAGGTATAAGCTTGAGGAGATACATCCCAATCTGTAGGGAAGACAGGATTCGAACCTGCGACCCCTTGGTCCCAAACCAAGTGCGCTACCACCTGCGCTACTTCCCTATTAGGTTGAGGTAGGAATCGAACCTATCACGTCACGTCCCGTGTTTGCGGGATTGCTCTACCACTGAGCTACTCAACCCGTTTGATTATTCCGCCACGGAATCCGTCGATACCGAATCAACAACCACTTCTTCAACAGATACGGAATCAACAACCACTTCTTCAGAAGTTTGATCTTGATTGTTACTGTTGTTACAAGCGATTAAAGTAGCGGTAGCGAATAACAGAAAAAATAATTTTTTCATTTCACTATTTTGTTTAATCAATTTATCATGGATTCTTTTGATGGTGACCATTATCCATTTGCGGTATGGACGGGACTCGAACCCGCGACCACTTGAGTGACAGTCAAGTATTCTAACCAGCTGAACTACCACACCGAATCAGCAATCAGGGTGGGATTCGAACCCACATCCACTTTCGGTCGGACTGGCTTGTCATTTTGACTTCCCACGTTGTACACCGTGTTGTCCTGTGGAGTACCGATACCTACACATACCAATGTGCGACCTGATTGTTTGCCACATTAGCTCCACTTTGTTTTTCCCAAAGAACAAAGAAACTTTTGCGGAGAGTGAGAGATTCGAACTCCCGGAACCTTTCAGTTCAATAGTTTTCAAGACTACCGCAATCGACCACTCTGCCAACTCTCCAAACGACTTACATGGCATGCTAAGTGACCCTGGAACGACTCGAACGTTCGACCGACTGCTTAGAAGGCAGTTGCTCTATCCACTGAGCTACAGGGCCATAAAAAAGAGACCCGGGCCCAACAAGCCGCCCGTTGTGAAACGAAATTAGACGGAAGGGCCCTTTTGAAGGTCTCTCAGTACCACCTGCCGGAATCGAACCGGCACGGACATCACTGCCCAAGGGATTTTAAGTCCCTCGTGTCTACCTATTTCACCAAGGTGGCAATACTTTTCCCATATGTCAAAGAACACTTCAAATATACAGGCAATATTCTTTAAAATCAATAGGGATAAAAAAAATCCCCCACATTTCTGAGGGGGATTATACTATCGTTCTGTAACTACTTATTAATCAGTTAATAATTGTTTAGATTTTTTTACGGGTTCACACCCATCTTTATCGATTTTCACCAATCGATTCTCAAATTTATCAAACCTACTGTCAATATAACGGTATATGTCGTTCATGTTGTCTTCATGATTCTTATACATTTGATCCGTATATCTCATAGTTTCATTATGTAGGCCATCTGTTCTACTTATTTCACCATCTATACGTAGGTGAAGTTCTCTTTGGTTTTCATCCAAATTTCTGAATATTCCATTGATAGCTTCCTCGAAACCATCGGAACGTTGCTTAACCTTAAACACACCCATAACAGCATACCCCAATCCGAGTAAACCGATCATACTGAGCGCACCTAAAATAAATTCTAAATTTTCCATGTTTTTAATTTTTAGTTTTAATTATGTCAAAGAACGATAGTAATATCTTTCACGCTGTAGTGGAGGGATTCGAACCACTCACGAGGTCTTTAGCCATAGGACATTGTACATATTGTGGTCAACCCATTATCCTACGTTTGTCAGATGTTCCTCACCCCCGAGACAGGAGGGTATGTCTGCCGTTTCATCACACTACAAACTGTGTTTGAGCCTCAGGAGGGATTCGAACCCCCGACAGGCTGATTACAAATCAGCTACTCTGGCCAACTGAGTTACTGAGGCTTACAATATGTTCCATAGTCTCGGTTTTTTAATTCGAAACCATATCGGTATAGTTTTAATTATTAAGAACCACTTAATTCTTTTCACCATACTATATAAATAATACAAAAAAAATTTAGATTAATCAACAGAGTTTATCTTGATTTTAAGAACTATTTATAGTTAAGACCTTAAAAAGTCTAATAAAAAGTAAAAAAGAGAGACATGGCATTTAAAGACATTTTTAAAGACAAGAATGATTACAATGAAAAATCTATTGTGGGTTTTGCATCATTCGCAGTAATGGTATTATTCGCAGTTGCGGATTTGACCACAGGTTATTTTGGTAAAGACCTCGTTATTAACGAGTTTATTTACAATTCATTTGTGGTAATAACACTTGGATCTTTTGGTATTGCTGAAGTAGGTAAAGTTTTCGGTAAGAAGGATTCAACAGAAGAATAAAGAAAAAAATCATGTTATTAAAAGTAGGATCAAAAGGAGAACTCGTAAAAGATGTTCAGGAAGTTGTTGGGGTTACCGCAGATGGTGTCTTTGGACCTGGTACAGAAGCGGCAGTAAAAAAATGGCAATCAGCAAACGGATTAACTGCCGATGGAATTGTTGGTAATGCAACATTAGGGAAGATGGGATTGTTAGACACGGATAGATCTATTAGTGAATCTATTCCTGAAGCTTCTTCAGGTTTGTACACTAAAAAAACATACACATCCCCTAATGGTATTGAAGTGATTGAGTATTTCATGCCAAAAGACGAGTATTTGAAGGGTCCAATTAAACCCGAATGGTTATTCTTACATCACACCGCGGGTTGGCATAACCCGTATAACACAATTAAATCGTGGGATGCGGATAAAAGTGGTCAAATTGCCACAGAATTTGTTTTAGGTGGACAATCTGTAAAGGGTAACGATGATCAGTATGATGGTATATTAGTACAAGCATTTCCTAAAGGAAACTATGCGTGGCATTTAGGTAAGAACGGATCACAGACGATGCATAAAAACTCTGTAGGTATCGAAGTTTGTAATTTTGGATACGTTGTTAACGGAAAGACCTACGCGGGATCAACCGTAGATGAATCCCAAATTGTTAAATTGTCAAAACCATTTAGAGGTCATACTGATTGGCACAGATATTCTGATAAACAGATTGAGGTTTTACATAAGTGGATTCTTTGGATTGCGGAAAGAGACGGTATCGATGTAAGAGCTGGGTTACCCGCATTAGTTAAGAAAAACGGGGCGGACGCTTTCGAGTTTAATGACGACGCTTATTATGGTAAAGTTAAAGGTCTTTGGACCCATACTAATACAAGAAAAGATAAGGTTGACATGTTCCCTCAACAAGAGTTGATGGATATGTTAGTGAGTCTATAAAAAATAAACCCCAACAAGGATGCTGGGGTTTTAGGTCTACATTGGGTTCAACCCCAATGCTTTAACGAGAAAAAACGAAAAGGTAATCGGCAAAGAGAACCTTCGATGTATAAATATATATTTTTTTTAAAAAAGTTCAGATTTTAGTTAAATGAGGGGAAGATTTTTGGAAATTTCCAAATTCCCCTCTTTTATTTTTAACAAGATCTCCACATTTTCTACAATATTACCCATCAAAATTTCATCACTTATAAAATCTTCACATAGATTTTGAATAATTCTTTTGATTGGTCGGGCACCATACTCTTCCTCAGAATTAAGTTTCAAAATTTCGTCATAAACGGTTTTGTCAAAAGTTATTTTATAAGAATTCTCGTTTAACCTATTAATTAAAGACTGTAGTTCAATCTGTACGATTTTTCTTAGAGATTTATCATCTAACTTGTTGAAGACGATTATATCATCTACCCTATTTAAGAATTCTGGTGAGAATTGTTGCTTCAAAGACTTCTTTATAATTGAATCTCTTACTTTTTCTTGGTTATTATCGTTTGTGAACCCGACACCACCACCAAAATCAGATACTTTCTTAGCACCAATATTTGATGTCATAATAATCAGAGTGTTTGTGAAATTAACTTTCCTACCAAAAGAATCGGTTAAGTGACCTTCATCCAAAATCTGTAGTAGAATGTTAAAGACATCCTTATGTGCCTTTTCAATTTCATCAAATAAAACAACGGAGAATGGATTGTTTTTTATCTTCTCCGTCAATTGACCACCTTCGTCGTATCCAACGTACCCGGGAGGAGACCCAATCAAACGAGAAACATTATGTTTTTCCATAAACTCACTCATATCGACCCTAATAATTTTTTCAGGATCCCCAAAAAGTGTTTTAGCTAATGTTTTGGCTAAGTGTGTTTTACCAACACCGGTAGATCCTAAAAACATGAATGACCCAATGGGTTTATTTGCGTTTTTAACACCGACTCTGTTTCTTCTTATTGATTTTGAGATTTTAGAAACCGCATCGTCTTGACCAATAACATTTTTAGAGATGGTTTTTTCTAACGATAATAAAGATTTACTTTCTTTGGTGTCCAATTTTGAGATTGGTACTCCCGTCATGGAGGTAATGAGATTATAAACATCCTCAACACTAATCTCTTTTCTGTTTACTTGTTGTTCGTCGTTCCATTTTTTCTTTTCTGACTCCAACTTTTTGAGGACCTTCTTTTCTTCATCTCTGAGTTGTGCCGCCTGTTCATAGTCTTGACTTTTTACGACCTCTAATTTTCTTGTTTTGATTTTCTCCGATTCCTTTTTTAACTTCTCAATAGAGTCGGGAATCTTCACATTTATTTTTTTCTCAGAACCTAATTCATCCAAAACGTCAATCGCCTTATCGGGAAACTGTTTATCAGTAATATATCTTTTACTAAGGGATACGATAGTTTCGATAACATTAGAATTATAAGAAACCCTGTGAAACTCCTCATATGAAGGTTTTAAGTTGTAAAGAATATCAATTGTTTCATCCACAGTGGGTTCGTTAAGTATAATTTTTTGAAATCTCCTTACCAACGCACCATCTTTTTCAATGTTCTTTTTGAATTCATCAAATGTTGTGGCACCAATACATTGAATTTCTCCTCGAGCCAATGCGGGTTTTAAAATATTCGCAGCATCCATAGACCCCGACGCATTACCCGCACCAACCATAGTGTGAATTTCGTCTATAAAGACAATTACGTTTGGGGCTTCCTGTAGTTCATTTAAGATAGCTTTAATTCTCTCTTCAAACTGTCCCCTATACTTTGTACCTGCAACTAAAGATGTGAGGTCTAAGGACATTATTCGTTTATCCAGTAGATTGGTGGGACAGTTACCGTTTGTAATTAGTAGGGCTAACTTTTCTACTAACGCAGATTTACCCACACCCGCGTCACCAACGATGACAACGTTATTTTTCTTTTTCCTTGATAGTATTTGGGCTATTCTCATAACCTCCTTACCCCTACCTATGATAGGATCTATCAACCCCTCACTCGCCAATCGAGTGAGATCCCTTGAGAAGTTATCGAGTACTGGTGTATTAGACCCTCTCTTACTTTTTCTCTGTTGTGATGGTGACCCACCTTCAAAAAAATCCACGGACATATGTATCTTGTTTTAACTTTTATAAAGATAACAAAAATTGAACTAAGAGTCAATAGATGTCAAAATGTCATAATATTATTTTTTATTTTAACTAATATATGAAAAAATGTCATAATATTCTAATTTTTTTTCATTGGCACCTGATTTGAAATAGGTGGTTTATAATAATAAATCTTAAAAAAAAATAATATGATTACTTTACTTAAAAACGATCCGTTTTTTACTAACTTATTAGATTTGGTTTTCGATGCTGAAGATGAAAATTTATGGAAAGGTCATGTACACGTACATAAGTCTGTTAATGATGAGGGTATTACCTTAGAGTTTATTGTTCCAGGTTTAACAAAGGAGGATGTTTCAATTCTTGCTGAGGACAGAGTGTTGAGGATTGAGTATTCGCCCGATGAAGGGAAGAAGAATAAATTTGTGGGGTCGTTCCGAAGATCATACACTATGGGTGACGATTTAGATAATAAAAAGGTCGAAGCCAAACTTGAGAATGGGATACTGACAATTAATATTCCAAAACTAAAAAAGAAAAATACTCAAAGAAGTATTTCAATCAACTAATCCAATTCCCCCAATCGGGGGAATTGTTTTTTACGGGATATTTATTAGTTACATCAGACTGACTTGATTTTGTCGATGAAATTTATTATATTTTAATTAAAATTAAAAAATATGGCAGTTACATCAGAAAAAATCAACGGTAAGGAGATACTTGTCGAGATTCAATCATCGAATTTGAAGTCTGCGTCTTATAATACTGAAGACGAAACATTACAGGTCACTTTTAATAGTGGGGGTGTTTATGAGTATTATAAGGTTCCGTGGGAAAAGTTCACAAAACTTAGGATGGCGGAATCCCAAGGAAGGTTTTTCAATTTACAAATTGCGAAAACCCACGAGTACAAAAAACTGAAATGAGAAATAGTCAGATTGTTGATGAACTAATCGAGGAAATAGGTAATAACCAAGAGATTGTTAAATCTTTTGAAACTAAAGATTCACTATGCTCCGACATATTTGTTGAGGAGGGTGGTGAATTTTCTATGCATAAAGAGATCAGAGATAGACTTTTAGAAATAACTGAGGAATTTATGGATTTCGTCGACGTTGACTTCTTTATTCATGATATCATATTAACAGGATCTTTAGCCAATTATAATTGGTCAAATTATTCAGATGTTGATTTACATATTATGGTTGACTTTGATGAAATAGGTAATAAAACATCGGTTGGTTTAGAAACTATCATAAAAAACTTCTTCGATTCAAAGAGAAGTTTGTGGAATAAACAACATGAGATAAAAATAAAGGGTTTTGATTGTGAGATTTACGTTCAAGACGTAGATGAAAAGCACCTCGCATCAGGCATATATTCTATATTAAACGATAAGTGGATAATAACCCCTGAAAAAACTAACCCATCAATTGATAAAGAACTTATAATTAAAAAAGCAGATAAATTTGAACAATTGATAGACGACGTTCAGGATAAATTTAAGAGCGGGGATGACGTTGAGAAAGATATTTTAAATATAAAACAGTCCTTAAAGAAATTTAGACAGTGTGGTTTAGACACCGGTGGGGAGTATTCCTATGAGAATTTGGCGTTTAAACTTCTTAGACGTAACGGTTACATTGCCACCTTAATGGATATCCAAAGTAAAAATAAGGATAAGAAATTATCCATAGCACAACAGTAAACGAAATATTTTTCTTGATATTGTTGTATTTATAGAGTAAGAATAAGTTATTAACAAATAATTGTAATATGTCAGATCTTAAACCATTAGGTAGTGAGAAACTACAAGGTGATGATAAACTAAAAAGAATAATGGAGATTGCCAACTATGGTAGATCACCTAAAAAAGTCATCACTGAAACTGTATCAACTGCCAACGTTGAATTCATTAAAGAGTCTACTAACGGTACATATGGTATTGTTAGAGAAAAAGACGGATACTATGTAAAAAAGGGACTTAATGAAAGTTCATTAGATTATATTGGTGGAATCTTCATGAAAAATAAAAATAAGTTTTCATCTTATGCTGAAGCATTAAAAAGATTGGAACTTATTAGTGGAGAGGAGAACTCTTTAAATGAGGCCAAAAAATATATTTTAAAAAAATCTTCAGCTTCTACGGAGCCTGTTGAGAATGTTCCCGCAGCACCAGTTGCGGCGGAACCCGCACCGGCACCTGCACCTGAGGCTCCTGTAGGTGATTTACCCCCTGCTGATGGTGGTATTTCAGACATTCCTTCGGACGTAGAAGATATGGGTGGAGAAGAAAATGGTGGTGAGGAAAATGGGAAGAGATCTGATTACATGGATGAGGTACAAAAATTCTCGGGTAAATTAGGACAAGCACTTAGAGATGTTAAGGAAAAAATGATGAGTGATGACATAAAATATGTTATTAACATGGTTCTTTCCGCAGTTGACTTAGATGCTTTAGACGATGAGGATAAAGAAGAGATAGCAGAAAGATTTGAACCTGAGGAGGACGATTTTGTAGAACCATCATATGATGATGTACCCGCAGAAGAACCAGAATCAAGTGAGGAAATCGATGAAATAATGGCTAAACTAGAAAGTTTTGTTGACACACCTGTTGAAGAGGAGGGTCAGGTCGAAGAAAAAATCGATTTAGACCAATTTAACGACTTAGGTATTGAAGAAGATATTTCTGAGGAATCTGATGACGAGGAGGTTGAAATAGACTTAGAGGATCTCAAAAGTGAAATCAACAAACATGTTGAGTCAACTTTGAGTAAATACTTTAAGTAATATGAGACTTATCTATATCAATGAGATTGGGTCTGATTATAAGGGTCAGAAACAATATGAGTTCATTTTCAGTGATCAAACAGAATTTGATATAGAGGAATGGTATCACATACCCGCATCGACATATCCCGAGTCACTTTCTCCCGATTTAGAGTACATTTCATATGTGGGGGTATTAAAAAATTCCGATATAGATTTAGACTTGGTTCAAAAGTCTGACTATTTTGGAATTATTGATGCTGTCGATGGTGTCATCTCATTAGGGTGGGAGAAATACGATATAGAAAGTGAGTTCGAAAGACTTACTTTTTCTTTTGGGGATAAGATTGAAAGTGTGAAGAAAAAAATAGAATCTAGAGGATTCCATCTAATAAAAGAGGAATTAAATTTTAATACGGGGTTATGAGAAGAAAACAAATTATACAAAATCTTTTAAAGGAAGGTTTAAGTGAAAAATTTTTATCAAAATTAACTGATAAACAAATTATCGATTTGTCTCATAGATTATTGTCTGAAGCCACCTTTGAGGTTTCTGCAGAAAAAGTAGATACAATAAAAGATAAGGTTGGTCCTGACGATATAGTTAAGGTTTCAGAGGAAGAAGAGACTAACGAGGCATCTTCTCCCCAACAACAGGCGGCAATTGCTATCTCTAAAAAGAAAAAGAAAGAAAACAAGGAGATTAATGAATGGGTGGATAATTTGGTTACTTCTAACTATCACCCCGAAATCACCACTAAAAAAGATATCTATGAAATGATAGGGTCATTATCAGACAGTGTTGATAATCTTTCAGCGGCAAAAAATATGTTTGCCGTTGATGAACAACAACCATCACCATCTAAACCCGATACTGATGCCCCTGTGAGAGAAAAACCAACAACAAGACCTGGTAAACCCTCAAGAGAAAACCCTTTTCAACCAAAACACACACCTAAACCTAAAGCTGAACTTCCAAAAGAACTTACGTTTAGTGCTTTAGGACTTGACTTAAAACAGGTGGCAGAATGATCAGTAAGAAAGAACTTTTAGAAACTATTAAGGGTTTAAAAGAAATGCCGATGGATTATGGGGATAACCCTGAAAGAATTAGTCCTGATATTGAGGATAAATTGGCAAACAAAGAAACCCCTTTTAAAGATAACCCCGCATTTCCTGAGGAGGAACCTGACGGACTACCCTCTAATTGGGAAGAACTATTGGCATCTAAAAGATTTCAGGATGTTATTGCCAAAGTAAAAAGGTACACAGGACAAGAAGGTAACGTAACTAACCAAAACACATTCATGCAATTAATTGGGACAATGCAAAGAATGTTATCAAATGTGTTTCAATTTGAATCACAGAACAAAGAATATTTGGAGAACCTTGCCGTTGAATTGGTCAAAAAAGAGATGGCATTACCCGAAGGGGCGCTACAATTTGATGCAAAATTAGTGGGTATGGGTGGAATTGATCCTGAGGGTTTCCAACAACAGTCCCAAGACCCTAGTGAAGAAGAAATTGAACAACAATTTGGGGTTAATTCTGAAGAGGCTCAGGAGGACTTGGAAGATTTTATCGACGCCTTTGAAAAGTTCGATCAAGAAACTGCGAAAAGAAGATTTATAAACGCATTAATACAAGGAGCATCTAAGAAAGGACATTACATGTTTGAATTGGTTGCTAACGAGTTGAATGAGAGAAATCCAAATATCGTAACTCAATATGGTATTTTAATGTCTGTTAATGATTTAATGTATTGGGTTTTACCTGAGGGTACAATTCAACAAGGAATGGAAGGTGGAAGTTTTGCCGGTAAAGAGGAGGTGGATACTGAAACAGACCCACCAACGATTAGAGCAAGGGCAATTTTCTTTCCTGCGTTAATACATGAGATTATTAAAGGTGTAATGGAAGTTATGGGAACTCAAGGGTTACCTGACGACCCTAAATCAGCTGAGATGGTTATGGGTAAAGCCGATACACTTCCTGCTGAGATATGGGATTTAAGATTAGGTCCTGTTATTTGGGAGAAGTTCAGATCATCATATCCTGACAAATTAGAGGATGACGATCTAAAACACATACAGAATTACTTATTCTCACGTTTTTCGGCGTTAGACACTGAAGAGTTTTTTAAAGTTTCAAAAGAAATATTAAAAGGATCTGAATTAGGAAAGAATATCATAAACAGAATGGTTAATCAAATTATCGAAGACCTTAAAACCGAAGACTATGAAGAAGATCAATACAATCGGGAGTTTGGGGATGAGGACGATGGTTTGAGTGGGTTCCTTGGTTCATTGGGAATCGGACTCTCACCTGATGATGACGATGACGGACCAACCGTATAAAATCTAAAGTGGTCATAATCGACCACTTTTTTTGTATTTATAGGATATGGATAAGAACAAATTAATACAACTTAAGGAATATGCGAAGATCATGAAGGATACTCCATACGCCTTAAAGACATATCTTCAAACATACGATAACACCCAAAAGAAGTATGTACCGTTAGAGTTATTCCCTGACCAAGAACAACTAATTCTTGATTATGATAACTATAATGAAAACATTACCCGTAAGTACAGACAGGCGGGTGTGTCAACAGTAACTGCGGCTTGGTTATCCAAGAAAATACAAACCGCAAGTCCAACAGAACCTGAAAGGATTCTAATCATTGCGAACAAAAGAGATACCGCTATTGAAATGGCAAATAAGATTCGTCATTTTTTGGACCAATGGCCCGAATGGATGAATGTTGGTTTTTCCCCCGATAAGAACTCGGAGAGTAGGTTTAGAATGAATAATGGGTCCGAAGTAAAGGCGGTGGCAACATCGGCAGACGCACTTCGTGGTTTTACGCCAACAGTACTCGTATTTGACGAAGCCGCATACATTGAAGCGGGAGAAGATTTTTGGGCTGCGTGTATGGCATCCTTATCTACGGGTGGTAAGGTTATTTTGATCTCTACCCCGAACGGTTATGACCCAATTTATTATGGTGTTTATGATCAGGCTTTAAGAGGGATGAATGATTTTAAAGTAACTGATTTAAGATGGTTTAAAGACCCTCGTTACGCATCTGATTTAAAATGGTTAAAGGTTGAAGATATCATTCATTATATGTTGAATAGAGAGATGTATAATGACGATGAGATCACATTAAACGAAGGTTGGGAACGTTACACAGAGTTACTCGAACAGGGATATAAACCATACTCTCATTGGTTTGAGAATATGGCTAAGAAATTTAAATATGATAAGAGGAAAATCGCACAAGAATTAGAATGTGATTTCCTTGGATCAGGAGATGGGGTGATTCCCAATTCAATACAAGAGAGAATAAGTAAGAATGAGATTAAAGAACCGATTGAAAAATACATGCAAGGTACTTTCTGGTTATGGAAAGAACCTGTTGAGGGTCATAGATATATTATGGGTGTTGATGTTTCCAGAGGCGATAGTGCCGATGCCTCATCAATATGTGTTATTGATTTTGATGAAAACGAACAGGTCGCTGAATACATTGGTAAGATACCCCCAGACGACTTGGCGGGTGTTGTATACAAGTGGGCGACACTTTATAAAGCGTTCGTAGTAATTGATATAACTGGTGGTATGGGTATTGCCACATCGAGGAAACTACAAGAAATGGGATATAAAGACCTTTATATTGATGGGGTTAATTCTATGAATATATGGGACTATAACAAGAAAGGACAAGATAAAATACCAGGTATTAATTTTAATAATAAGAGAGCCCAAATTGTTGCAGCATTTGAGGAACGTTTGAGACATGGTTTTGGTGTTAGGTCTTCTCGTTTATTGAACGAATTAAATACGTTTGTTTATGTAAATGGTAGACCCGATCATATGAAGGGGGCTCACGATGACGCCATTATGGCCATGGCTATTGCTATGTATGTTGCAGATATTTCCTTCACACAATTACAAAGAAGTGACAGTACCAATAAGGCGATGTTAGATTCATGGTTATTGTCCGAAAGGACTTATGAGACTAGTAAATCATTTTATTCCCACGGGACCGCTTTCGATGCAATTGGGTCAATGGCAACTGATAATCGTCATTACCCACCCCAAATGGGTAATGCAATACCAAAAGAGGCGTACCAAGAACATTCGTGGTTATTTGGTAAAAGGACTAAACAGTTTTAAATGTCAAAAAAAATTCGTATATTATAAAGTTTAATATTTATTAGTATGGCAAAACAAAATCTAACAGTATATCAAAGATTAACGAAGGTGTTCGGTTATCAAACTGATCAACCATCTACACCTCCGCAGTATAAATTTGATAGAGATAAACTGTTAAAGACAGATAGTAAGGAAGATTACGAGAAAGAATTACTACAAAGACAACAATCACAATACATTGCCGATAAGTGGACAAAATTAGATCAATCACTTTATAACCAATCTGTTTATTATGAACCAAATAGGTTGGCCGCATACTATGATTATGAATCTATGGAGTTTACTCCCGAAATATCAGCGTCTTTAGATATCTATTCAGAAGAGTCAACAACACTCTCAGAAAAAGGTCAGATTTTGACAATATACTCCGAATCAAAAAGAGTGAAAAACATATTAGAAGATCTATTCTATAATGTATTGGATATTAACACCAATCTTCAGATGTGGTGTAGAGGTTTGGCTAAGTATGGTGATGACTTTGTCTATTTAAAAATAGACCCTAGTAAGGGTGTTATTGGGTGTCAACAATTACCTAACATAGAGATCGAAAGACATGAAGGTGCCGCATCTCAGGTACATAAATCGGAACCCGCAGCAGGTGTGAAAATGCCAAGTAGGGAGTTAAGATTTACGTGGAAGAATAAAGACATGGAATTCCAAGCATGGGAGGTCGCCCACTTTAGATTATTGGGTGATGATAGAAAACTTCCTTATGGTACGTCTATGTTAGATAAAGTAAGACGTATTTGGAAACAATTACTTCTTGCGGAAGATGCGATGTTAATCTACAGAACTTCGAGAGCACCTGAAAGAAGGGTGTTTAAAGTATTCGTGGGTAACATGGATGACAAGGACATCGAAGCGTACGTACAACGTGTGGCAAACAAGTTTAAGAGAGATCAGATCGTAGATCAAAGGAATGGACAAGTAGATATGAGATACAACCAAATGGCGGTAGATCAAGATTACTTTATTCCTGTAAGGGACCCATCTCAAACTAGTCCGATCGAAACATTACCAGGAGCACAGAACTTAGGTGAAATTGCAGATATTGAGTACATTCAAAAGAAATTATTGGCAGCACTTAGAATTCCTAAGGCGTTCTTAGGTTTTGAAGAAATTGTGGGTGAAGGTAAGAGTTTGGCATTAATGGATATTCGTTTTGCGAGAACTATTAATAGAATCCAAAAATCCCTTATCCAAGAATTAAATAAAATAGCATTAGTTCACTTATATCTTTTAGGTTTAGAAGATGAACTAAATAACTTCACATTATCTCTTACTAATCCATCGGCACAATCTGACCTACTTAGAATTGAACAGTGGAAAGAAAAGATTACTTTATACAAAGACGCAACATCAGATCAATCACAAATCGGTATTCAACCCGTTTCACATACATGGGCTAAAAAGAATATTCTTGGTATGAGTGATAACGATGTAATCCTTGACCTACAACAACAAAGACTTGAGAGGGCTCTTGGTGCTGAATTAGGTATCACACAGAACATTATTAAGAGGACTGGTGTATTTGATGAGGTTGATAAGAAGTACGGTATCCCCGAAGAGGAGAGACGTGCGGTCGATGCTGGTGGATCACCTGACGGTGGTGCCGGTGGTATGGACATAGGTGGAGGAGGAGCACCCCCACCGATACCTGGAGATTCAGGAGGGGGTGGTGAGGAACCTCTAAGTGAATCAAAGAAAAATAAAATATTAGGTATGTTGGGTGAGGATTCTGAAGATTTTGACGATCTTTTTGATGTCCATAAGGCACAACAGAATATTTATGAAATAGAAAATAAACTCAAAGACATTATACAAGAGTAATTATGGCAACTTTCGGACACGTAAAAAATAAAATATTGGTTAAGTTGACAGAGTCTTATGGTAAAAAAGATTTTAAAGACTCACTTAACAAATATTTCAAACCAATCATGAAAAATGGTACATTAAAGGAAATGTATTCATTATATGAGGATTTAGAAACAATGACTTTTGATGATAAGGAAACCGCACAATTATATGTGGAGGAATTGTCTAAAGTATTAAAGGATAGATACAATGAAGTGGGTTCATCTCTTTTTGAGCTGAACGAGTCACTAAAGGATGTACAAAAGAGTGATAACCAACTATACGAATGGTTAGACGTTCTTTCTTGTCCTGACAGATTAGGTAATATTTCTGCGAAGGTCGTCGCCAAGAAAAACTTAGTAGAACACCTAATAACTTTTAAATCAACGGATGAATTAAGAGTTGATCAAGGAGTTAATGAAAGTTTACTTAATTCGGTTTTAGTAAATAACTTTAACGTTAGTTTTGACAAAACATTAAGTGAGGAAGAAAAATCTAAACTTAAACACATTTTGTCTTTAAGTCATGATGAGATTGAAAAGGAGACATCCACTCTGCACGAATCTATTGAAACTAAACTTACAGAATTAATATCCGAGGACTCATCTTTTAAGGATAAGGCCGATGGTGTGAAAAAAGAAATAAGTAAGATGGAGGTAAACAAGTATAACTTGTTCCGATTACAGGACCTTTTGGAAGGTCTATCATAAAAAACGAAAGGTGTCATTAGACACCTTTTTTTATTTCTGTTCTTGGTCTTTTAATTGTTGAATGTACTGAGCCTTCTTTTTTTGAAGTCTACGGGAAACTGACGGTTTAGTGAATTCTTGACGATCTCTAAGGAATTGGACTTGTTTCGTATTCCTAACTTTAGTTTTTAATTTTTTAAGGGCTTGATCGATGTTCCCGTTGAAGACTTTTACTATTAGCATATTTGTTTTTAGTGTTATATACATAAATATATCAAAAAAATTTGATTTAGAAAATATTTTTAGTTATCTTTTATAGACACCATAAAAGTTAATAAGAATGAAAATAAATGAAATTAGGTCGTTTTATCCCATTAGAGGATTACAAAAACGTAAAGATCGGATACGGAACAATAGATCATAAGAATTTAAAGACAATTTATTTGTCTTTTAACTCATGGTTAGAACCAGAAAATGATTGTGATAGTTTTGATACAATAATAAAATCATCAAGAAATTGTATTAAAAAATTAATCTACAACTTAGGGTCAGATCTTTTTAGACCCGAATCTATCGTCGATTTAGATGTAAGGACAAACGGAATTAAGATAGAGAAAAGATCCTTTATGAATTTAGAGATAACGTTATATGTGAATAACCAAATCAATATAAAGGACAAAAATCTTAAAATGGACATTAACAACATGATGAAAATGGTGGTTGATGATTGTCTAAATGACGAAAGACTCTTTAATTTTAACAAAAAGAAAAAATAACTTCGTTTACGATGTATTTATAGTAATAAAACTATAGGTACACATGAAGGTATTAGGTCCTAAAGAGACGGGTAAAGGAATTCTCATCGAGTACGATGCGGGTTTTATCTCTCCTGACGAAAACAAAAAAGTAATTTCAGAAATGAAAGGTATTGACTTCTCTGAAGACATTATCCTTTATGCGGTTTTACAGAAATACGATACTCCAAATAAAAACGGTAGAATTTATCCCGAATCCATACTTAAAAGAGAAATGGATAAATACCAAACCGTTATCAATAAGGGTTCTGCTCTAAATGAGTTAAACCACCCCTCATCATCTCTTATCGATTTAGATAGAGTTTCCCACACAATTACTGAAACTTGGTGGGATGGTAAGATGTTAATGGGAAAAATTAAACTACTCACTTCACCAGGTTGGAAAAAGATGGGGATTGTTTCCACAAAGGGAGACCAAGCCGCAATGTTATTAATGAACGGTGTGACTTTAGGAATATCTTCCAGAGGTGTGGGATCACTTAAATCCGAAAAAGGTCAGAATATTGTACAAGATGATTTTGAGTTGGTATGTTTTGACTTAGTGTCCTCACCATCAACACCTGGTGCTTATGTATTCTCAGATCCATCAGACAGACAGAAATATGATGAGTCAATAGAAGAACAAGAACCAATACTTGACAATAGGATGAAAAAACTAATGGGAACTTTAGATAAGTTTCTTTATAGATAAAGAATTTTTCTGTGATTAGTATATCATAATCTTAATTTTTCTGAAATAATAGATATTTATAATAAAACCAAATAAAAAAATGAGCAAAAAATCCATTTTAGAACAAGCATTGCTTCAGGTACAAGATCTTGAAGAGGCAGTAAAAGCAAACGCAAAAGGTATACTTGCTTCAACTATGAAGGAAGAACTAAACGAAGTGCTAAAAGAATCGATGGAAGAAGAGGATGTAAATCCTACAACAGAAGACGAACATGATATGCCAGTCTCCGAACAGTTTGACGACGAGGAGGAAGGAAATGACGATGAAGCTTCAATAAACGACGAGCCAGCGGACGATGTCGATCCTGATTTAGAAGGAGGTGACGAAGAATTAGACGCTACTGATGATGAATCTGCAGATGATGCGGATTTTGACTTTGGTGGTGAAGATTCAGATCTACCTTCTGACGAAGATGACGACGAAGTTCTAGATATGACAGACGCTTCTGACGAAGAAGTTCTTAAGGTATTTAAATCTATGAAACCTGAGGACGGAATTGTTGTGAAGAAGGATGGAAATAACGTTGAGCTTGAAGACGGTGACGACGAATACATTATCAAGTTAGATGACGAAGAAAGTGAAATTGCCGAAGGTGACTACAACGAAGAAGAGGACTGCCAAGAATGTGGCGACTCTATGGAAGAAGAAGTTACAGAAGGTGATGAAACTATCTACGAAATCGACTTAGGTGATGACGACGAATCTGAAGAAGTTTCTGAGGAGGTATCAGAGGAGGAATCCGAAGAAGTCTCTGAAGAGGATGCTTCTCATGAGGAGGAAGTAGATGAAGCGGCAAGAACAAAATCTAACGTACACGGAAACAAAGGTGGTGCTGACAGAGCGGGTATTGATTCTAAGAAGAAATACGCGGCTGGTGCTATTAACGAAGAAGTTGAAACTTTAAAGAAACAAAACGCAGAATACAAGAAAGCGTTAGTATTATTTAAAGACAAACTTAACGAAGTAGCAGTATTCAACGCTAACTTGGCTTACGCTACAAGATTGTTCACTGAACACACTACGACTCGTCAAGAGAAGTTAAACATTTTGAAGAGATTTGACGCAGTTACGTCATTAACAGAATCTAAGAGTACATACAAAACCATTAGTGGTGAGTTAAACACTAAGACTACTGTTACTGAGTCTGTAGTTGATAGAATTTCTTCAACCCCGACTACATCTTCATCTAAAGAGGTACTTTCTGAAACAAAAGCGTATGAAAGCCCTCAGTTCAAGAGAATGAAAGATTTAATGTCAAAATTAAAATAATAATAAAATAAAAAAAATTAATACCTAATTAAAATGGGAGCATTATTAGAAAGTGGTATGGTTGGTAACATCGGTCTTAAGCACCTTAGAGTTATCAAAGAAGATACCATCAACAAGTGGGATAACCTCGGGTTCTTAGAAGGACTTGAAGGTCATCAAAAAGACAATATCGCACAATTATATGAGAACCAAGCTTCTTATTTGATCAACGAGGCAGCAGTTTCTGATTCATCAGGATCTTTCGAAACAGTTGTTTTCCCAATCATCAGAAGAGTATTCTCTAAATTGTTAGCGAATGACATCGTATCTGTACAAGCAATGAACTTACCTATCGGTAAATTGTTCTACTTTGTACCTAAAATTCAGGACAGAAACGCTAACGGAACACACAACTCACCTTACGGAATGCCATCAAACACTGACTTGGCTGACAAAGGTTACTCTGGTAGAAACTTATATGACAGATTCTATGAGGAGGGTGATGCGGCATCTGACGGTTTATTCGATTACTCTAAAGGAGACTCTACTGAAGTATCCTTAGTGGGTGATTCGTTTGTAACCTTCGATAACGGAGCTATCACAACTTCAACTGCAGCTTTAACATCTGACGTTGCATCTGTTATCTTAAAGGCCACAGGTTTCTCTAAACTTGGTCAAGGTAAAATCGTTGGTCCTAATGGTAACGAAATGGACTCAGAAGAGTTCTTGGCTTCTTTAGAAGTTAATCAAGGTTCAACATCTTTACCTTTCAACATCGTAACTCAGAAGTACGGTAAAGGTATCGTTGAGTACGGTAGTAAAGCAACAGGTCTTACTGGTAAATTCCAAGACATCTGTGATGAAGAAGGTTCTATCTATTTAAATGTAGATTTACAAACCTATTCTGCATCTTCAGGTTTCTCTGATGGTGGTAATGGTTTAGCACCTTCAGGTCTTACTTTAACCTACAGACAGTACGCTTCACTTGAGTTTGAAGATGCTATCGGTGAAGTTTCTTTCGAGTTAGAGTCAGTAACTGTTTCTGTAACTGAAAGAAAATTAAGAGCTAGCTGGTCTCCTGAATTGGCTCAAGACGTATCTGCATTCCACAACATCGATGCTGAAGCTGAGTTAACTGCATTGTTATCTGAGCAAATCGCTGCTGAGGTTGACAGAGAGATCTTAAGAGACTTAAGAAAAGGTGCCGCTTGGAACTTGAAGTGGGATTACAATGAGTGGAAGTACGGTGGAACCGCTGGTGCTACTTTACAAGGTTATACTCAAAAGGATTGGAACCAAACGTTGATCACTAAGATTAACCAATTATCGGCTCAAATCCATAAAACTACACTTAGAGGTGGTGCTAACTGGATCGTTGTTTCTTCAGAAGTTTCTGCAGTATTCGATGACTTAGAGTACTTCCACGTATCTAACGCAGGTGCTGAGCAAGATCAATACAACATGGGTATTGAGAAAGTTGGTACTTTAGCTGGTAGATATCAAGTGTATAGAGATCCTTACTTCCCTGCAGGTAAGATCTTAGTAGGTCACAAAGGTAAATCTTTATTGGACGCTGGTTACATCTACGCTCCATATGTACCTTTACAGTTGACTCCTACTATGTATAACCCATTCAACTTTACACCAATCAAAGGTATCATGACCAGATACGCTAAGAAGATGGTCAACAACAGATACTTCGGTGTAATCAACGTAAGTGGTTTACAAACATTCAGCTTGGATACTTTAAGATAATCTTAAAAGATTCATTTTACACAACTAAAGGGGGACATTGTCCCCCTTTTTTTATTCCTATTTTTTACGTATATTTTAGATATGAATTGGACAGAATATTTTATTAGAATAGCCGAACAAGTAAAAGAGAAATCGAAAGATATTAATACACAGATAGGTGCGGTGATCGTTGGAAAAGACAAAGAAATATTGACCACAGGATATAATTCATTTCCTAGAGGTTTAAATGACGAATTACCTGAAAGACAAGAAAGACCCGAGAAATACTTTTGGTTTGAACATGCGGAAAGAAATGCAATTTACAATGCCGCACGTATTGGGGTATCGTTAAAAGAATCCACAGTTTATTTAACTTCGGGTTTACCATGTATGGATTGTGCTCGTGGATTGATACAAGCGGGCATAAAAAAAGTGGTATGTAAACAAAACTGTACCACTAAGAATAAAGATAAATGGTTAGAACAACAAGAGAGATCTCTTATTTTGTTTTCTGAGTGTGGGGTAGAAGTCGAGTTTTATTAAGTTTTCTAACTTTAACTTTTAATTCTCCCGTACCTTTTAAGATTCTATGATATTCTCCTTCAGGTATAAAGATGGTTAGGCCCTCGTGTATATCAATAGGGAGGGAATTGTCCATTTGAAATTTCCAATCGGTGTCATGAAGAAATGTGATCTCCCTATCTTCATTATCGAAATGCCACTTTAATTCACTTTCTTTTAAATCTGAGGAAAATACCCTAACACTGTGTGTGGAGTTCAAAATTTCTCTAAAGGGTAATTCGTCTTTCATTTTTTCGGTGACATAATCATATTCATTATTGCCCTGTGACCGTCCTTATCGTATTCCGATAACTCTTTTAACGATTTCCTATTTAACAGTAAGATTTTATCACCATTTTCATATTCATCAAAACTATCAGTTATGTTACCCTCTTTAAACATTATTGTGGCAAAAACTTCGTAACTGTCTGAGGTTAATTCTGCATTATCCTCATCAAATTCATCATAACTATAGTGACCATCTTCATCCTCATCAGAATATGAATAATAATCTGATTGGTAGTATTCATCTGGCACCATATCTTTATGGAAAACATATCCCTTGTTTGTGTTGGGGTCCATAACTAATATATAATCTGACCCCTCCTTGGATTTGTAATCGTACTTATCGTACGCAATAAATTTCATGGTAGGTTTTACCCCATCTAAAGAATCATCTCTAAAACCACCTCTAGATGGTTCATCGTATTCAGGGGGGTCGTTCCAACCCTCTAAAAGGTCTAATAGTTTCATATTACCAAGGATTCGAAGATTTGATACCCAACGCCTTTCTGTATCTTGAAATGTTACAACTCCAATATCCTGCCTTGGTACGGTCTTTTTTATCTTTACAATTGTGTCTCGCCCTAAACGATTTGGCCGCGGCTTTATTGTTATTTCTTACTCTTAGGTTGGGATCACCAAAAGTCACTTTCTTGATATTACCACTTGGGGACTTTACATAGACCGCAAATTTCTTAGGTCCACCCGGTGTTCTAAACGGTTTATTTAATTTGACATTTCTACCTCTATGTTTAGCTTCAACTAAATATTCTTCTTCACCCTCCACAAAAGGTATATCTAAATAAACTTCGACACCTTCATACATACCTGTAACACCTAAATCAGTTTGGATTAGATCTAAGTCCACTCCGGTGACTTCTAAGACGTTTTCTTCATGTAATCGACGTACTTCATTATATAAGTTAAAAAACTCCTCAGAATAGATCCTATAGACGTTCTCAACGATAGGAAGTTTCTTATTTAGGTGGTATTGTATACCCTCACTTAGAGTGATTGAGGATTCAGTAATATTTTTAAGTGTTGGATATCCTTTTGGTAGGGATTGAACGTCTAAATTGTTCAATACTAAATTTATAACTCTACCTTCATCAAATCTTGTAAATGTTGGGGTATTTCCTTTACCCGTTTTTGGATCTTTTTTCTCCGCTCGTCTTTTCTGCGATGTCATTGATTTTTTTTCTTTTTTATCATATGAAGACGCAACTTTAGGGGTTTTCTTAGATACTTTTTTGGATGGTCTACATTTTGGATAACCTTTTCTTGATCCATCTCCGTCTGCATCCTTTCTACCACATGGAGGGTGTTTGCCATCTATTTTTCTAGATACATCAACCCATTTCTCTTTGAACCAACGGCCAAGATCTTCTTGGAGAACCTCACCATTGGCAAGACACTCCTCAATGTATTTCTTATCTTCTTCGTTGATTATTATTTTCATTACTTTTTCTTTTTACAATAAGAACCTGAACATCTCTTCTTACCATCTAAACCAGGCATGGTTCCTTTACAAACTTGGACCGCATACCCATTGGCATATGCGGATGGGTAAACGTCAAACTTAGATTTTGCTGCGGATATGCCACGAGAACATAATTTGTTCTTATTTTTCTTTTCTTCGTTGATTGCTTCTTTGGTTTCATTCATGAAGAAATCTAATACTTGATCAATGTTTTCTTTCGCCACCGTTACGTGATCGTCCGCCCAATCATGACCATTTTGTAAAATTTCTTCTATGATCATTGGGTCTAACTCTAATAACATTTCACACTGCCTCTTTATTTGTTGTAAATTACTAAAGAACATGTAATTTTCTGTTCTTTCTTCCTTTAAAGAGGATAAATGTTTTTTTATAATTTCCTTCAAGTCCATATCTATAAGTATTTTATTTTTCCGAGACAATCTCAAATTTTATGACGTTTGGATAATCAAACTCTTCGTTGTGTTTGATACCCTTTATTTCGATAAAATATTCTCTTGGTATAAGGATAGACGTATCTAACATGAAACTATTTTCATTTGTTACATCTAAGTATGTCCAATCGAATACGTTTACATTTGTGTGACCTTCTTTAATATAAATCCTGTAGAATACCTCATCAAATATTTCATTTGTTGACTTAGAAATTGTCCTAAAAATTGCGGTTATCTTTCTTGTCTCTCCTGATTTAATTTTTTCGTTTTGTTTTATACCCGAGAATTGGACCACATATTTATTAGTCTCCTTCTGATTCTCACCTATTGTAAATTTTGAAGAGTAAGGTTTAGGGACAAATTTTTGTGTAATATCGGGGAATGTCGTACCCTCCACGTTTATACCTTTCCACACATCATAGAAAAATCTTTTTCCGTCACACACCAAACCGTTAATACCAAAAGTTACTCTATACACCCCTTTTCTCACCTTTTCCACTGATAGGTCAGTTAAACCACTAATTGGAGTTTGAGTGGAATCTAAGATGTCCACTGTTGGTAAGTCATCTAAATCAAAGAAGTTGGTGTCCTTGTTGACATATAAGAATAAGTTCTGATTGGTTTTTTCGATAAAATTTTCCCTGTCGTCAACTATCCTATCATTAAATATTGTTTCTAAAAATGGTTCGAAAAAAGTTTGGGTGTACTTACTGAAGAAAGCAACCGACTGATCAACTTCTGAAGTTAGATCTTGATAAAGTGGGTCAAATGCAACACCAATACCATAATCAGTTTCTCCATTCAAGATACTGTTAATGTAGGATGTTATATCAACTTCCAAATCCTCATTACCATTATCGAAATTTTGTGTCCCAATTATAATTGGATTATTTGAATATACCCCTTCTGCGGTCCATGAATCTAATGTGGTTCTCATAAACCAGTTCGAAGGTCTCACATCAAATGTGTTATTTCCGGTTGTATAATCGTAACCCGAATCTTCGTAATCGAAACCAACACCTTCATCCCAATATTGTGGAATTTTAAAAACAACTAATTTGAATGATGTTGTTCTTTCTCTACCACTACCCCTTTTTGCTCCTAAGAATATTTCATCCCCAAAAATGGTGTTAGTCATGTGAAGGACGTGTTTTGTATCTGAATTTAAAACATAAGTACCGTTTTCAATACTTGATTTTAAATCAGTTAAATCTATCTTACAAAGAAATTTGGAAAAACCCGAACCATAGAAGATCTCGGTCGAGGGGTTTTTTGCGGTATTAACCTTCAACCCCTTGATTATCGTGTTGTTTTTCTCGAAATATGAACGAAAATATGACATCTTAACTTATCTTTCTTTAATAAATATCTGATTAGTTTATTCTAATCGATTTATTTAGAAGATCGTTCTCGATTGTTTTAAAAACTTCCTGTAATTCGGAGAGGTTTGGTGTCCCATCAGGCATTGGTTCACCTGGATTGTGTGCGTGTGACCTTATAACTCTATATAGAAGTATTAATGCTTTAACTAAATTTTCACCCCTTACAGTTGAGTAAGTATTGGGTTCTATTAAAGTAAGTAGTTCTTCCTGAGTATATTCGTATTTGTTTAACTTATTAAAGGGTACCGATTTTCCGGCAACTTGATTAGTATCACTAGATAAAAAGTAAATCTTGTCAGATGTTAGGGACCCAAAAGTCTGTTCCATATTCGAAGCAACTGTTACCAATTGATTTTCTATTATTTCTTTAGTCACAGGTTTGGGATAATTTTCCGTAGGACTGTAATAAAGTCCTGAACCATTGTTAGACCCTGGATTTGTTGTGGGTTTTACTTCTTTTAAAAACGACTTATCAGTTAGTGTACTTACGGGTCTAAAATAAAAAGGGTGTAAGAGAGGACGAGGTAATCTTCTATTTAAAACTTTTAAACCTTTTCTATTTATTTTATCTATGGTTGTTCTAATTGTAGTATATGCGTCCTTAAAATTTCTAACAGATTCAGTATGTGTTGGGGTTACATTAGTGCCATCTAAATTTATTAATTTGATTGAATTTGAATATGATAGTAAATCTTGGGCAGTGGTGGAGGTAAACACTCTGGTATTAAACGTATCCCCATAAACATTTTTTACCTCATATACATACCAAAAAAGTATTGAAGGATCGGTCACGTCATCGACATCATACTCTATGATATAATTTAATTTTTTACTTGGTATTGTAGTTACTGGGGTTTTAAACTCCACATTTTCTTTTTTGGTGCTGAATTTTTTTAGGGAAAGTATTGCCCTTTTTTCGGACATTATTGGAAATGACTGTATATCGTCTTTTTTTAATGTGTCTTTAACTAAAAACTTACCTCCTCTTAAATTTATTCCATTTTCCGTAAATAAGATGTCGGACCCATATGGTCCGTAGATTGCATAATCTTTAAATTCTGCGATAGAACCCACAGACTCCTTTTTCTTGTATTGTCCATCACTAAAAATATCGGGAGAAGATTTGACCAGAACCCCATAGGAAGTATTCTCCACTTGTTGTGAGTTGGTTTGGGAATTAAAGTCATGAATAGTTGTGAATGGTCCTGCAATGTACTCTCTATTAAGGAGATCATTATCGGGATCGTAGTATATGATCTTTACTGTCTGACCAACCTCGGGAACAAAATTTATATTAGTTGGTAGGAATGGTAATGCCACAAAAGGATCGTTGTTGTCCCATTTATTATATTTAATAGCATTTTCCCTAGTGCTACTAGATTCGCCCATGACTTTGAACCTCACTCTACCAATACCCTTCGGGTCTTGATTTTCGTCAACTATGGCTAGTTTAATATAACTCATTTCTTACCGTACCTATTACCTAACTCTTTGTTAATTTTATTATATGATGTCTCCACCGCGTCCAAATATTTAGTCAATTCTAAAATACTTGATTTAGTTTTCTCAAACTCGGTAGTTAGAAATTCCATACACTCAGTCAAGTCTTTGTTATTTTTAACTTCGGGATTGTTTACTATGTCTAAAATTTTATTTGGTTCCATCTTAGAATACTTTACCCGAACTGTTTAAAATTCCTGGAGGAATAGTTAATGGTCCCGCAGGTGTCGGAATGGTTATTTTTTTATTACTAACTTTTACAAATGAGTTTGTATCGCTCTCTTCGGAAATACCCTCAATTACTGACTTCATCATCAACAAATATTTGTTAGGTTCTCCGTATATGGTACCCGTATTAAGTCCTAATTGGGATGCCCTTTCTGCTGAATTCATGTATGCCCTATCCGCACTATAACCAGGTAATATATCGGCAAAACCTAATATAAAACCAGGTACATTGATTTTACCACCCGGTAAATTCAGAGCACCTTTAATTGCTCCTATAATTGCTAAAAATATTTCTAAACAACTTTTAAAACCAACGGTCAGTAATTTTCTAAGTAAGTCAATTATTGCGGTTAAAATTCTTACAAAATGTTTATACTTATTTTTTAATATTTTCATTCCCACGTTGGCAACAAAATCGAGAAGATCTTTCTTAATAAATTTCCAAAATTCAGTCAAGAATTTCCAAAAAACTTCTTTGATAATTGTATGAACCAGTTTATAAAGTTTCTTCATTAATTCCTTTATGTCAAGTATAACACCTTTTAGTTGTTTATATGCAACCACTAAAGGATAGAAAACCTTAGGAGATAAAACCGACGAAACCAAAGCTTTAGGAACGTTTAAAATAAACATATTTAGTAATTCTAAATTTATGTTATCAAACATGTTTTGGTTGTCACTTTGTATTGCGGCATTTAATGCGACCGAGTCCAAAGTATCATCAACTAAATTTGATAAGTTACCATCTGAGAGAAAAACAAAGTCTTCAAATGAAGTTTGGGGAGAGGGAATTTCAAAATTACCACAGTCCTTGAATCTTAGAACTTTTCTATATCTATCATCTTCATCATCTATGTCGATCCCTTCCACATCATCAAAATCAAAGTACGATTGAATGTCGGAATCATTCTCGGAAAATTGTTGACTGGTGGTTTGTATTAAACCACTATCTTCCATTGGGGATCCGCAAAGTTTAAAAAGTTTGGAACATAGTCTGTTTAAGTATGCCATTGCTTTATCAAAGGATTCAGGATTCTCACCATCCCCTTGTAACGTCATTAACATGGCGGTTTTAATAATATATTCTATTTTGGGAGTCTCAATACTATCGTAGTAGTCCTCCATAAATTCACCAACCTTTACTGCCGCAATACCTTGTTTTAATCCACTCACTTGGTATTCTTGGTTTCCACTATCCCACGATAGTGAAAATAGGTTTTTACCTGATTTACTACTAAATGTGTAGTTATTAGAGAAAGCATTATAGAGTTCTCTATTCATTTTAATATCTCCAGATGAGGGACTCTCCTCCTCATACATTATCATACCGATAGATGATGAAGGGTCATTTTGTAAAACGTTTAAGAAGTCAAATTCTTTTGGAGAGATAGTCATACTATCTTGTGGCATCTCAGTATCTACACCACAAATACTTGAATCTGAATCAACGAATAAGACTTTTTTTACACTTTCTTTTACAATGTTTTTAGAATCTTTTACAGTTATCGATGCCGACTCTAAAGCGTATTTTTTTAATTTTCTACCCGATAATAATTTTTCATTATCGTTTAATTGTATCTTATTTGATCTAGTGGTTAAAAAATCGTTAGCGATATCAATTATGGAACCAAAAATATCTTCCTTATTATCTTTTTTTCTTTTGAGTTTACTCTTTAACCCCTCTATAGAATCTGATATTTTCTTATCTATCTCAGCGTCTTTAAGGTATAGGTCATAGAGGTTGTCAGAAGCCTTTGACGGATCGTCATTAATCTTCTTAACAATTTCAAGTTTTGACTTGATCTCACCTCTTAACTTTTTAACCTTACTCATTACATTTGATATTTTTGGGATCCACTTCCTTGTGGTTCATCATCTTCCTTCATAAGTTTCTCCAATAACTGTCTGTCTTCTTCAGTTAGATCTAATTTTCCTCCGTTTTGGATTTGTCCACCTCCACTTTGTTTTAATAATACACTTTGTAGTTTTACTAAGGAGATTTTCTTTTCGGTACAATCATTAAGAATTTTTTGTTGTTCTTTAATCACGGGACCAATAACACTCATGTCTTCGGCCTCCTTCATAAAACTCAACATCTTCTTGGTTATTAAATTGGCGGTTTGCTTCTGCTCCACAATATCATTGTAGATTTCCTGCATTAAAGAGAGTGCAGAATCAGTATCTAATGATAATAAATTTGTCTTTCTTCTCATACCTATAAATAGATTGTTTCTAATTATTTATGAAATCCAACTTTAACAACTCATAAAGTTTTTTATACTTTTTCATCGCTACACGGATCTCTTTAGTACTTAAAGAAGTCATCTCTCTAAGAGATAATAGTATTAAATTCTTATTGAATTTATTACCGTCACCTTGTTGGAAAATCTTATCGAAGTTTGAAAAGACCTCGATAAGGGCGTATCCCAATTTTTTTTCATTATCATTAAGATCTTCATTTTCCACAAAATTTTCTAACTCTGTGGTGAGTTTAATAACAATGTTTTTATAGTCTAACTCCTCTTCATCTATAACATATGAGAGGTCGGCACGATCCTCCAATCGTGTTGAGATGTCTTCATATGAAACGGATCTATTTGTTTCTTTTACATCTTTTTGTATGGTACCCATAAGATAGTTCTTACAGATTGTACCAAAATAGGAGTATGCTTTATAGTTTTTCGTAGTATCAAACTTACTGATCTTAGTCATCAAGAATGACATAGTATCAGTGTGAATTTCTTCAAACTCGTAATCTTTCCTATAAAGTTTATAACGGCGGATTATACTTTCCACCATTATTGTGAGAGGTTCTTCTAAATATTCTCTGAATATCTTATTCTTTTCGTCTTCGTTTTCGGATTCTAAGTATCGTACTACCGCTTGTTCTTGCTCCTCCCCAAAATACATTTTTTGGGTGCGTTTTCTCGGCATTAACTTTCAGCGTATTCAATATCTCGTTTAGTCTTAAAGAAGAATTCTTTTTTGGCTGTTTCTAACCAAAATTTAGGTTCTTCAGAAGATAGTTTTAAATTTTCATCGTTTTTATATGACCAAAACAACGAACCTTCTCTAAAGTTGACGTGTCTGTACCCAACTTGTGGGATAACGGCAACCTTGACACCATTGTGAGTTAACCTTAATAAAAACTCATAACTAAATGTCAGTTTAATGTTTTCTTTAAAAGACCCATTCTCTTTGATCACATCTGTTTTATAGAGACCTCCACTAGTTTGGTAGTTTTGGTAATCTAATAAAACCTCATTATCTATAATACCTTGTTTTTCACTAAACCCGTAAGCCCACACAGACTCGTTAGTGAAACTAGTCATTTTACCCTCAACGTTAACATCCTTAACAATTGGTAAGAATACGTCTGCGTCCTCAAACATTTCTCTATAGTTTGTAAATGATTTTAACCAATTTGATGTATACTCATCATCTACTTCTAAAATTGAAAACCATTCGGTTTTACAACTATTGATTCCAAGATTTACTTGAGAACAAAAATCGGTAGGACCGGTGTTAATTGTGAATTCAATGTCTAACTTATCTGTAAGACCTCCTCTGGTGAGATCCCCGATTGCGTTTGATGGACCAACTATTTGGAGTATCACGTCATCGTGGAACTGTTCCACAGAAGAAATTGCTCTATTTAACATCTCCTGATATTCTCCTTCAAGAGTATGTATTGGTAATATTATTGTTATATTTTTCATACGTTTACTTCCTCTTTTAATTTATTCAAAACATTCTCAATTGATGTTACTCTACTATTTCTAAAAGAGTTGAAAATTGAGATTATATTTTGATCTATTACATCTTCGGCATAAGGAATAAGAGTTTCTTTCATTTTTTCCTTAACCTCGTCGTTAATGGTGATTCCTTCTAACCAAGCTAAAACATATGTTCCCATGAATTCGACAATTTTACTTAAATCATAGGACCATAAACCATTTTCATTAACCCAGTCTGGTTCCGTATTAGGGACCTTACCAATGACAGGTACTTCACATTTCATCGATTCTAAAGGAAACGTACCAAACGTAGACTCCTCATCCAACCAAACAGAACAAATACATTCTTTTAGTTGGTCGGCAAATTCCGTGTAAGGCATCTGTACCATATCTTTAAAAGTAATCCACCTTAATTGTGGGTACTTTAAATAAAATTCAGATATAACTCTTCTGTGTTGTCCCCTATCTCTAGCACTAATGGCTATAAATGGTTTTGTTGGTGTTTCTGACGGCTTAAAGATATCCCCTATTTTGGGTGGATTGACAAAGATGAAAGATTCGGGGAATACTGATTTAATATATTCTTTGGATCTCTCTGTAGTCGTGATAACCTTATCAAAACCATAATCACTCCATCTACTACCAACAGGTAACGTTTCAAAAATATACTCTGTTTGTTGTACTAACATGATCTTAGTACATTTTATATTAGATAGTTGTTCTAAAACATTAGAATAATACTCAGGTACAACAATAACATCGTCAATACCCATCTCAAGTTTATCCTCTTTTATAGTAACAACAGGAATATCATTATATGTATCACCCATCCAAGCTCTTACACCTGAATAGTTCTTATCCTCAACAAGGATTTTCGCATCTATACCATACTCTCTTAGGGTTTTCACAGAGTCATATATGTATTTGATTGCGGCCCTGGCATTTCCTTTCGTATCATATGTTAGGAAATAAATTTTGTATTCATTACTGTTTAATCTAGAGAGGGCATTCTCTAATTTTGTAATGTTTTCTTGTGTTTTATCACTCATCGTATTTTCTTAAAATTCCGTATTTTATTAGCGTGTTAAATGAAAACTTAAACGGGATTGATAACTCGTTCGTTAACAACCCCAATCCATTATCATCTTGAGCACCTTCAGTTAATAATGTGTCTAAACATTGTTTAATGGTGTCATATTTAAACACATTTATTGATTGTTCCACTTGTTGTGGTTTTTCATCATCATTTGCTATCGGTTCGACAGTCATTTCACAACTTTCAGTAATCTTGTCAATGTCGATATAATAATATTCTCCGAAGATTTCAACCATGTCTCATCTATTTCTGTTAATTTATGTATTTCTAAGGGATTTGTAAAGTGTTGGTTATAATCTGTATTAAATTTGATAACCTTTTTGTTTTTTGGTTTCTGACTAATAATAGGCTCAGAATCTGTAACCCACAAATCACATTGTTTCCATAGATTTGGTATTTCAGAACTTATTGAGAACCTCACATTGTTACCCATAAAACCATTTCTGGATAAAAAGAATAATGTTGATGGTTTTGCTTTCCCTAATTCATCCAATCCAATCAAAGTAAATCTGTGTTCCTTATTTTGATAAATTAAATTATTTAAATCCAAAAAAACGTTAGGATAACTCCCATTTGCGTGTCCAAAGATTTCTACCGAATAGTCTATGAAAGTGAAATTATCAAATTCGTCTTTTGATTGGAATCGATAACTTTCTAATAGATGGTTATTTCTAACAGGTTCGGTTACTGCGTAGTCAAATTGATTCTCCTCGTCCGTTTTTTCCTCGGGCTCCGAATCTAAGTAATAATCTTTGTAGTGATAATCAAACTTAGCAATTGTGTTCCTTAATACACCATCTATACTGATAAAAATTTCCATAAACTTAATATAATAAATTTTTTATTATAAGTAAAGGTTAGTCATATCTTTTTAGGATTTGACTAATTATGGGGTTTCTAACAATGTCGTTATCCCCGAATTCAAAGACGCCAATATTCTTAACTCCTGCCAATCTAACTTTAGCGTCATAAAGACCACTCTTAGTTTTGTCTTTAAACTTATCTGATTGTTCTAAGTCACCCGAAATAAAGAACTTAGTATTAAATCCAATACGGGTTAATAACAATTTCATTTGTGCGGGTGTTGCGTTTTGTGCCTCTTCAAAAATCAGAATTGTATTATCTACGTTCCATCCTCTCATATATGCCAATGCAGCAACCTCTATATATCCCTCATCTTTGAGTTTTTCTCTACACTCCTTACCGATTATTTTATTTAATAGATAATATGATGGGAAGATGTAGGGATCTAATTTTTCCTCTAATCCACCAGGTAATGACCCTAATTTTTCTTCTGCTTCGACGGCCGGTCTAACAATAATTATTTTTTCGTATTTGTTGTCATCGTCATGTAATAGATCTACCGCCTTTTTCATGGCGATATATGATTTACCCACACCCGCAGGACCGAAACACAAAGTAATTTCGTTATTATGTAAAATGTCCCAATATTCTCTTTGAGAATCTGTTAGGAATTTTTCTCTTGGTTTCTTAAAGATTTCTCTGATTTTCTCTTTATGTGTTAACCGTCTTTCAATAGGTCTTCTTTGAGCCATTAATATTATTTCGTATTATTTAATTTATTTTCCAGTGGAACCAAACCCACCATTACCTCTTTCACTATCACTTAGTTCTTCCACTTCTGTGAAAACTACATTAGGATACGGTATTACCATTATTTGTACAATTCGATCACCCACATCGTATTTGATAGAGTCTAAACCGTTTGTTTTATTAAATGTCGCTTGGATCTCACCTCGATATCCACTATCTATTACACCAACGGAATTACTTAACTCTAATTCCATTTTTCTTATTGATGATCTTGGGAACACCAACCCAACGTAACCTTTTGGTATTTCAACCGCAATACCCGTCCCATACGTAACTTGAGATGTAGTATTACCGATGATTTCTGTTGCGGTGATATCCATACCGGCATCTCCCTCTTTAGAATATGAAGGGATAACGGCGTTGGGGTGTAACTTCTTTATTTTACATGATAATTTGACTGAATCTAACAGTCTTTCACCATTTACAAACTCAGTAGCGTCATTAGACAATGAACCTAAGACGTTTTCAATTTCTTTGATATACTCGTCATCAACATCATCACTAGTGGATAGTGTTCTCTCGAAATCCTCTAATTTTTCTAAGTATTGTCTTATTAGTTTTTCATCCATGTTTTTGTTCAAATATTGCTAACTCAAACCCTTGTTTTACAACTTGGGCCAATGGTGTTGAGTGATACTTTGCTTGTAGATCATCGTCACCTTTATCAGAATTCACTATTGTTTGATATTCTTCTTCAGTTAAACTAACCCCGTACTTAGAACAATAGTATGCCGATCTTTCACCCACTCTCATGGAAACTAATTGATCATTAAATTCATACATTTTACCTAAGTTCTTTCTGTGCCACTCACTCTCATTTGGTTTAAATAAGAATACTTTTCCTATCTGAGAAAGGATGGTACATTTTAAAATAGATGACACATCTTGTTGTAGTTTCTCGGGTAAGAGACCGTTCACCTTAACCGCATATTTTGATGCGATGAAGATATGTTCTAATAACCCACCAGGGTATGCACCGTACATATCAAGGGAAGTAGAAGCGGGTGCGACATAAAGGTCGTCACCCAAGAATTCTAACAAAGATTCCGTTAGAACACCATACTTCTCGGATGTCTCTAATAATTTAGATTTATTTTTTTCTATTTGTTCTTTATTCAACATAATAATTAACCTTTGTAATACTCGGGAGTTATTTTAGAGTCAATGACACATTCAATTTGCATCTTGGCAATTGAAATACTTTCACTTGATCTCATATCTTCTGACCGATACTTTGATAATACTAATGTCGCCTCTTCAACGGACTCCGCTTCAACGACGTACTTAACTTTTTGGACTCTTGGGTTACCTGATCTGTCCAATTGTTCTAATTCATAACCTACTGTTGCTAAATAATACATAATTTTAATTTATTTAATTATTGATTTTAAGAATTCCACTCTGTTTTTAGAAACAGTGGAGAGGGAATATTTGTCTTTCACTGTTTCGTATAATCTATTACCAAGATCCTCAATCATATTCGGATTGTCAACTAATTTTTTCATATGTTGGAACCACTGTTTGTGATTTTTGGATGATTGTACTAATAAACCATTACCCTTATCGGTAAATTTACCGTCTTCCCACGCGTTTACAACATCAAGTAGATAAGGATTCTCGGCGGTCGCAATTATTGCTTTCTTATGAAATCCCGCCTCAATTACTTTTAGTTGTGACTTCTGTTCGTTGAATTCGGTTTTAACCAACGGAGCCAAAGAAACATCAAAATAATTGTAATTGGTGGCGTACTTGTTTATGTCCATAGTCCATCTACGAACATACGGCTGATCTAAATCATTGGGGTAAGGGGTTTGGGACCAACTATTCAGATAATTCGAATAGTCGGAATCTAAAGATTTATAATCGTTTGTGAAGATTTTTTCATATTTAAACCATACAGTTTCTTCCGGTTTAATTGGTCTTTCTCTTACTTCACCTGTTAATTTATTAATCTCCCTCATGTTACCTCTCAGATCGAATCCACAAAGAACGAATTGGGTAGTACCCTTATATTGGTTTTGAATTTGACTTATTCCTCCTCGTAATAACTCTAAATCATGGAGATGTGAGGACCCACCTAACCAACCAAACCTGACTTTATCCGATTTAATTGGGTTGGGTTTGAATTGTGGGTCAGTTTCATCAACCGCGTTAGGGAAAACAAACACATTTTTTTGTCCTAACAGTTTTTTTATTGTGTTCGCATAAACGGGAGTTGTTGTAGTCACATAATCCGCGGATCTGATAAATTCACCACGTTTTTTTGGTAGTTCTGCCTTTCTGAAAGATTCATAGTTTGGGTGTCTTTGATCGATTCTCCAAAAATCATCGGTATCCATAACAACTTTAATCCCTTTACTCTTCAACCATGAAATTCTTTTCATGTTTTCTTCATGACTTGACTTATGGATGAAACTATGAAAAACAACAATATCATAATTTTTAAAATAGTCGTCATCGTTAGGCACATCGAATACAATATCCACATGTACCTCACTTGAGTGATTATCTCCGATAAAGGTAAAAGGATCTATGATTCTAAATTTCCCAACCCCATGTGAATCCGAGGGTATGGCTAATACTCTAACTTTTGACATATAATTTCGTTATATATCAAAATATAAGAAAAAAAAAGTAAGAAATCAATCCTTACTTACTTTTATTTACTCCTGTGATTTTACCTTTAAAGATGGAATCTCCTACTTTTAAGACCAAGTTTTCATTGATAGATGCGGTCTGTTGTGCTGTGAGTAGAAGAGTTAATTTACGATCGACGATTTCCTCTAATGTATCTTTAATCGTTTCCTTTATAAGGGATTTGATCTCCTCGTTAAGTGAGGTGTTGGGTTGGGTGATTGTACCGACTGGTTGTTGATTTGATAGTGGGGTTTTTTTAGTTGATAAACCTTCTCTCTCCATTAATTTTTTGGCACCCTCAACAAATTTTAAATCTAACCCATCCGATAATGAAATGTTATCCATTGTTGGTATTGGGTTCTTTATCATCGCCTCCTTTATAGATTCGGGCAATTTTGAATTCCTAATTTTGTCTTCATTAACAATTGGTGATGAGACCGATTTAGGTTTTGATGGGTTCTGATTTGACATTAAGACTTCTGGAGATTCCAATAATGCTGATGGGTCTATATTACCCTTAGTGAACGTTCCTCCGTCCACTACATTCATAACTTTTTTGGCATTAACGAGTTTCCTCATAAGATCATTCTCGTTTATAACTCCTGTTCCTTGTTGTGACATATTTTAAAACTTTATATAATATAACAATTTTATTTTTAATTATAAAGTAATTCTTTGATTCTCTTTATATTCTCGTTCAAACCATCGTAGTTGTTGTCCTCCCCGTCTTGGTCGTTATCTTGGTCGTCACCTTTAGGTGGTTCCATACTTGGGGTATTTTCGGGTTCGGGTTGAGGTAGTTCATTTGATTGTGGTTCAACGGATTGTTCGGGTTCTGTGGTGTCGACTCTTTGGGGATCCGTATCTTGAACTCTTGGTTCTTGTGGTTCTGATTGTTGTGTGGGTTCTGATTTCGGTTCTTCAGGTTTTTGAGGTTCAGGTGTTGAGGACCAATCAGACGTGACATAAGTAACTAACATTGAGTTATCATTCCCTTCTTTATAACCAGGTCTCTTAACGTCAAACGTCTCATCCTCAAAGATCTCTATTTGATTCATTCTAGAAACAATGAAAGTTCTCCAATTACCCTTTTCAAATCCTGTCTTAGATCTTGAAGGTGGTGCCACCCAAGCCCTAACAATCATTTTGCCTGTTTTGGAAGATCCCATGGCAACCATTTCGGCTTTGATCCTTTTACCTGGTTGTACCTCACCTCGTGGTCCATTATAAAAGAATGTCACGGGATGTCTTTTTTTAATTGCGTTGGCTAAAGACCCGGGTCTTCCGGTTTTCCTATTAAGGGTTGCAGGTACTTTCTGCTCCCCCAATAAAAAGTTATATATGTCTTTAATTAACTTCATTAGAAATCGGGGTAGCCGTTAGACTCACTAAAATTATTTCTTGCGATGTGTTGAACTCTTTCGTTAATGTCTGTTCGAGTTCCTACACTGTTGTTATTCTCTGCTCTACCCTTTTCGTCTCCGTCTGAAATTGCGTTAGGGTGGACTAATCCATAACCGTTATTTTCGTTATAAATATTTCTAGCAACATTGTCTGTTCGTGTGTTAATGTCGGTCAATCCACCGACATTATTACTATTTAAACCCTTTCCTGGCTCATCTCCACTTGACAACGCATTTGGGTGATTAATACCATATCCATTATTAGGTCCGTAGATGTTTCTAGAGACAACGTCGTTACGTGTATTAATATCGGTTAAGGACCCAATCATCTCATTATTTTCACCTTTACCTTTATCATCCCCATCAGATAGGGCGTTTTGATGTGTTACCCCATAACCATTATTTTGGTTATATGTGTTTCTCCCAATATTATCAATTCTGGTGTTGATGTCAGTAGAACCTCCGATTTTACCGTTATTTTCACCTTTTCCCAATTCATCACCGTCTGAAATAGCGTTGGGGTGGTTGACACCATAACCATTATTTTGATTGTAAGTGTTTCTACCTAAATGTTCCTGTCTTTGATTGATATCCGTAAACGTACCTATCTGACCGTTATTTTCACCCCTACCATATTCATCACCATCGGATATGGCGTTGGGGTTTTGTAAACCATAACCAAATTCGGAGGAATAACGATTTCTTCCAATAGAATCTAACCTGTTATTTATGTCGACAGAAGACCCAACATTACCATTATTCTCTCCTTTACCTCTTTCATCTCCACTTGAAATTGCATTATTGTGGTTGGAGTCATAACCGCTGTCTGACTTATAAATGTTTTTAACTATCGCCTCTTGTCTAAACTTATCCGATATTAAATCTATTTGACTTGCCATTATAATAATTCTTTGATTCTTTTTATTTCCTCAAAAACACCTAAGGATGATATTGGAGTGACTGATGTTTTATCTGAATTCGATTTTAACATATTTGTAGGGACACTGTAATTTGATTTCTTTTTATGTGTTTTTAGGAACGCGTTTTTTCTATCAATCTGACCAATGTTATTTGATCTTTGTTGTGATTTTTTGTTTTTCTCAATCAGGTCTCTTTCCCCGTCTAAAAATGTCCTACCCCAATTTAACATCTCATCACCACCGGCTAAATTATATTGTATAAGTGGTAGTGATCCGCTTTCTAAATCATGTATAATTCTTTTTAGTTGGGCGTATGATACGTTCTTTGTTCTAAGTAAGTTCTTAGCTCTTTGAGTGCCATCAACAGATTTATCCTCTAACGACGTGAATACCTTATGTATATAATTAAACACATTGTCAGGAATCTGAAAATTTCTATTCTTGAGCCTACTATTCATTAAAATAAGTCTTTTATATCATTAATTGATAATCCGTTATTTTCTAAACTATTTTTTAAAGAGGAGACTTGTCTTTTAATTATTTGTGGAATTTCTTTACTCTCTTCTTTATCCAAAATGTCGTGGTTAAAATCTTTTTTACTTAAGACTGTTTCCATATAGTCTTTCATAAATTTTTTAGGGTTCTCCACTAATCTTACCTTATCCTCGGGTAGTTTTTCATCATACCCCATCGATTCAAGTCTCTCCATTGCATCGTCGTGGGTCAACCCTAATTCTTTTGTAAAATGATTGTACGCTTGTTCGAATGTATCATCTTCACCTAACGTATCATCATAACCTAACGACTTACTCATATCCGACTCCGCCCAATATCTTAAAGATGTGTGGGTACCATGGACACCGTGTGTACCCATAGATCCGCCTGAGGTTTTCGCGACCTTGTCTGTCGTTGATTTAGATCCAACAGTTTTTGTTGCTAGGTTAGTGGGTTTAGAACCTCTTTTTATATTGCCCTTTGAGTCGACAATTTCATCAACCTCTTTTTCTTTCTCGGTCACCTTCTCGGGTATTTTATCAAAGTCAGTATCGTTTGAAAACTCTTTAGCGTATTTTTCCCACTTCTTCTTCTCTTTCTTGCTCACCCCTTTTTCGTTGGCCTTAGCATAGAAGAATCTTTGTTGTGCTTTTGACGCGAATTTCTCTTCGATTACCTGTTTTACGAAATTATTCATAGAAACTTGTTTTATTATAAATATCAAATAGTAAGAAAGATATTTATTAGAATATGAATACACAGGATATTTTAAGAAATTTGGGGATCAGTTTTGATTTAGTGTTGGATAATTCGGAAACATATGACTACGAATTATCTGGTTTTGATAGTGATTATGACAAAAACGTCATAAATTTCAATACCCCCCTGTCTCTTGATGTTAGTATTCTAAAAAATTTGGATGGGGACCAGTTAGATAGATCGGTTATAACGGTGTGTGAAGTCGATAATACTATTAACAACCCTAACTATGTATACAGTGGTTTAACAGAAACGTTTACTTATTTAGATTTTGTTAACCATTTTAATATTCCTGACCATGAGTACAAAAATTTTATTTTAAATAACGATGTTTACACGTATACAGGTATAACAAACGAAGTACATTATTTTAAAATTTGTTACATAGGTCCTCCATTACCAACTAGTACTCCCGAGACGACACCCACAGAAACCCCAATACCAACATCCACGCCGGAACCAACTAGTACTGAAATTCCAACACCTACACCGACATCCACGCCGGAACCAACTAGTACTGAAATTCCAACACCTACACCAACAGAGAGTAGTACTCCTGCACCAACTAGTACGGAAACACCAACACCGACATCACCACCTAATTTAATATTTGAGAATCAAAACACTCAATCGATCTTATTCAATTCGTTTGGTGCTAATTTTTCATCTACATGGAATTTTAGTTTCCCTCTATCAAGTGGTCAAATTGAATATGGTACACATTTGGGTATTGCTTATGGGGATTTTATACAAGTTGGAGTAAGTGGTGTTGGACCATATTCTGTCGAGGTATATAAAAACCAAACATTATTAAAAGTAGTACATAAGACCTCCCCATATACCGCGGTATACCAATTTACCACTGGCGGATTACTTACAACGGATGTGTTGAGGATCGTTTTGACCAATTCTCAGTTACCAACACCGACACCAACAGAGAGTAGTACTCCAATTCCAACGGAAACACCAACCCCCACACCAACCTTAGATTCTAACTTACAATTAAATGTTGTGTTCTGTGGTTATGACGTAAACGGTGGAACTCAATTTAATTTTAAAGATGATGTAGATGGTACAAATGCCTGTATAGTTCACACAAGTTATTCCCAAGGAATAACCAATGGTTATTGTGGAAGTATAGGACCGGTCTATTCATCGACAGGAACTGTTCAAGTTGTGGGTAGTGAACTCACCACATTAGGTTATTCATATAATTGGTATACGGGGTTACAACCCTATACAGGTTACGCAATAATCTACCCAATAATTGGTGGTGTTGAGGATAAACAAAACGGTCAAGTTGTACATATGACCAATAGTATTGTTGATGAGGTTGTTACATGTGTTACTCCTACACCTACGGAGACTCCAATTCCAACCAATACAGAAACACCTACACCCACACCAACCGCGGTACCAATCGATCCAAGTAACATAAACTTACAGATTTGGTATGATGGTGCCGATATTGGACAATTCCAACCAACAAACCCATCTGATGGATCCACAATTACTCAGTGGAATGATAAATCGGCAATTGCCCATAATGCCAACCCAATAGGTGGTTCTACAAGTGTTAGACCTTCCTACGAAACAAATGAATTATGTGGTAAGTCGGGTGTTTTCTTTGATGGTACTGACGGTTTGAGTATTAACCCAATCACCGAACTACAGTCATTAACGGGTATGACTATCATAATGGTTTATAGAATGGATGTTTCCCAACAAACTGGACAAACATTATATACCAGTGAAACTTCGACAGGTAGTTACAACAGCATTTATTTGTATAAGACCGCATATGGTCACCTGAATTTTAGTTTCACACCTGGAGGAATTCTTAGACAAAGTCAGGGACCCGTGTTTACAGATAATAACGCCCACATTATTACATTAACATTTAATGGTAATACGACTTACCATAATTTAAGAGAAAAATTGTGGATTGACGGTGTTAGTGTTCCAATATTGGCAAATACAACACTCGGGTCAACGACCGCATCCAACTTAAGTAAACTTTATATTGGTACCCATCCATTAGAAAACACGGGTATGAATGGTTATGTGTTTGAAATGTTGGTATTTGACAAAGAATTGAGTTCGAGTGAAAGGTTGAGTGTTGAAAACCAATTAAATGATAAATGGTTTAATAATTGTGCGACATCTACACCATTACCAACAGGTACAAACACTCCAACACCTACTCCAACTTCGGTACCAACCATACCATTCTATCAATTTACTAACACATCAACAGCGGCTAACGACGGTGATGTTGCCGTTCAAAGTAACGCTGCTAGTTGGTCTCATTCAAGTTTAAGTTGGGGGAACATTGTAAGATGGAAATTTAATAGGTATAGTGTTTTAGGTCCCGGTCCTGAGGGAACTTACTCAAGGACTCCGTATAATGCGGGAACGACCGATAATTGGTTCGTATTCACAGGTATGGGTGCGGGTAGTAGGATCTATTTAACAGGATTAAATTATGCCCCATCAGGACCATCAGGAGGAATTTTAGATGCTACGGGTAAATCTATAGTTATTGAATTAACAACCTCACCATCATACGATGTTGCTTCGGGAGTGATGGTTGTCGAGAATTTTACGATTGTCTCTTCCTCAGGTAGTGGATTTAATGAAAGTGAAGTTTACCAAGTTAATCTATATTCGGTACCACCTCCGACACCCACACCTACGGATACACCATTACCTACCGCAGGTTTAGTAATGGATTTTGATGCATCGACAGCCAACTCATTTATACAGTCCCCAACAATTTCTGATGGTGACACTATTGTTGATTGGGGTAATACTGTAAGTGGGCAACCTAATTTTGGTGGTTCAGGGACCGTTAATAATCCCCCAACATGGGATTCGTCGTCGGCAGACTTTAATAATCTCGGTGCGATTAATTTTGGACCAAACAAAAGTTTAATTGCCCAAGGAATTACAGGATTGGCAGGAACAAACGCGTACACCATGTTTATTGTAGTCACCACAACATCAACATCACCACAATGGATTTTACAAGGACTTAAATCCACTAATTCATCAGATGATAGTTTAACCATTTTATTTACTAGTGGTAATTTCCAAGTGACCACCACAACAAACTATAACAGAATTATACCGTATACAACAAATACCCCAACATTATACACCGTGATTTACGATGGGACACAAACGGGTGCGGATATGATGGTTATAAGGGAGAATGGGGTGTTTAAGAATAGTGGGACAATTCCATTACCAAGTAATCTAAACGCAACACTAACAGGTATTGAGTTAGGTACAAATGCGGGGGAAACGACGGGTCTTTATGGTCAAATACCCGCATTTAAAATGTATAATACCGTTTTAACTAATTCTGAAATAACGGCAGTCGAGAACTCGTTGATTAGTAAATTCAACTTATAATTCTAAACATTCAACCAAAGACATAATTTTTAAGTTAGTGGATGAAATAACTGATGTTTTTACTATTTATAGATAAAAGTAAAAATGTCATTAGAGATCTCAGGATTCACCACGAATTTAATTAGTTGTGAGTCATCATTAGGTGGTGACTGTTGTCCTATTGACCCAACATTAGACCTTAGACCATGGCAATATCAGTTTAACACTCATGGTGGATCTAATAATTGTGATTTTATTATTGAGAGGAGACCTGAGAAGGGTTGGTCATTAGATTTTGTTTTTAATAGACAAAATTTACCATGGTCATTAGGGAATACTTTTTATTTTTTTGGTGTTAGAGATGAATATAATCAGAGATTATATGCTGACAATAATTTATCTTTTTCGTTTACCTCAGATGGTAGGATAAAATGGGAAGCTTACCGTTATTCGGGTGCATGTATAAATGAGGTTTACCAAGAAACATTCTACATTGACTCGGGAGTAACTCCGGTATTATGTACAAGTGGGACTCTTAAAGACTTTAATATTACCATTGTTTTTGATAGGCATTTAAGACACACAGAATGTGAGATTGAGAATGCCGGTGGGTGGAATGACCTAATTACGGGAGAAACTATAACAAACCCTCTTGACGTTGTCCTATCGGGGGCTACAGAAAGTTACCAATATATCGAAGAATTAAATAAGGATTGGAATGATGAGAGATACGCTCGTTTAGGTATATTAAAAATTTACCTGAATGGGTGGCCAATCTATAAAAAGGATAATTGGGAGGAGATAGTCCCATCTAAGAGAGGATTCCAACCATTTGTACAATCGTGGGGTGGGGGTGTAAGTGGATCTGGTGGGATTCACCTTGGTACAACACAATTTAACCTAAAAAGAGTGAAATATATCGAAGACCCATTAAATGCGTTGGAGGTTAGACATCATTATTTGGTTTCAACAAAACCATATTATAACATAACAGAATGTACTGAACCATGTGAAGAAAATAATATAGTCCCATTTTATGAGAATACAATCACTTTTGAGGATGATTCTGATTTAGATGGTGAAAAGGATATTATTTACACAGATTCGGGGGACGTATTAATTTATTAAAATATTTATTAGAATGGCATTCAGAAGAATATCGGATTTAAGTTCAAGTTTAACCCCAAGTGGTAGTGGTATTATCCCTATTTCACAGGACGGGAAAACCTATGGCACTACTTTAAACACAATTAAGGGTCAAATTTCTACAGAACTTATTACTGAGTTTGTATTGTCATCTTCCTTTAATCCATTTACATCTTCGGTAAATCAATTAACATCATCTGTTAGTGATTTAAACGTCTTTTCTTCGTCCGCAGATCAAAGGTTAGATTCCTTAGAAATTTATACAGGTTCTTTAGATGATACGTTTGCCACAGATTTTGAGTTGGCAGAATTCAGAGATTATTTTAATACTTACACATCTTCAAACAACAATGTTAATACACAACAAAACCAAAGATTAGATGCGTTAGAATCTGAAACTTCAGATTTGGGAGATATTAGAAATAGAATTAACTCTATTGAAATAGAAACAGGATCACTAAACGATCAACTTCAAACAGAAAGAGAAAGGGTAGATGCTATTTTATTATCTTCTGATGCGGACAAGGATTCATTTGCTGAAATTGTTAATTTAATTAACTCAATCGACACAGAAAATGACAATAGTTTTGGTTCGTATGTTTTGGAAGCCAATGGTAGATTAGATTCTTTAGAAACGGAATCAGGTTCTATAAGAGGTACTCTTAATTCATATACATCATCTACGGATGAAAGAATTGGCAGTATTGAGGGTAAGAGTGGTTCATGGATAACTTTAAATGATTTACCCACACCCCTACCGACATCAACTCCGTCACCAACATTCCTACCGACAGCAACACCAATACCAACCCAATTACCTATTGATTTATCGGTTATTGAGGGTAGATTAAACTCCTTAGAAATAGAGAGTGGTTCTTTAAGAAACGACTTTAATAATTTTACTTCATCGTTTCTATCAATTTCATCATCATTTAATGAAAGAATAGATAGTATTTATTCTTCATTAATGGCGTGTTGTTACCCACCAACGGCAACCCCTAATCCAACTTCGACACCAGATCCAACGGCAACACCTAATCCAACTCCTGACCCAACTGCGAGCCCGAATCCAACGGCAACGGAGTTACCAACAGCAACGCCACAACCATCACCCGACCCAACAGCAACGCCACAACCAACAGCAACAGAGATACCCCCAACGGCAACTCCTACGGACACACCAGTACCAACGGCAACGGTAGAACCCTTATTACTCTCAGTGAACCCTTTCTGTGATTATGAACCTCAAGATCATGGTGTTAAATTTATCGCAACGGGAGGTGTTAAAATTAACGGAAATAGTTATGAATATTCTAACAATTACCATTTAACACAACAAGACGCACTAAATGAGACTTCATTTAATAGTGTCTCCATTCCTGATGAAATGTTACTTTACCTTTTACCTCAAGATCATGGTAAGACTTTATGGGTTTCAGTTAGAGATTCTGTAGGAACAATTGTGGCTGAGTCTTGGACTGATACATGTGAAATGATACCAACCGCGACTCCATTACCTACCGCTACGGAAAATCCAACGGCAACTCCTAACCCATCGGCAACGGAGCAACCCACACCAGTACCTACTGCTACGGAAAATCCGACTGCTACACCGGATCCAACATCTACGGAGCAACCCACACCAGTACCTACATCGACTGAGGTACCAACGGCAACACCAAATCCAACAGCGACAGAACATTCAACACCATTCCCAACGTCGACTGAGGCACCAACAGCAACTCCTAACCCATCGGCAACGGAGCAACCCACACCAGTACCCACTGCTACGGAAAATCCGACGGCCACACCTAATCCAACAGCAACGGATCAACCTACACCAGTACCCACATCGACTGAGGTACCAACGGCAACCCCTAACCCATCGGCAACTCCTAACCCCACACCAAACCCAACCGCAACAGATTTACCAACAGCAACTCCTAACCCAACAGCAACGGAGCAACCAACACCAGTACCTACGGCAACCTTTAATCCGACTTCAACGCCTAATCCAACTACAACACCAGGATCCACACCTGACCCAACTTCAACACCAGGACCAACACCAAATTCTACCCCTAACCCGACCGCAACGGAGCAACCTACACCAGTACCTACTGCTACGGAAAATCCGACTGCTACACCGGATCCAACATCTACACCAGCACCAACACCGGCACCAACGGCTACAGAGTTACCTACTGCAACCCCTAATCCAACAGCAACGGAGCAACCTACACCAGTACCTACTGCTACAGAGAACCCAACAGCAACCCCTAACCCAACGGCAACCGAACAACCAACACCAGTACCTACTGCGACAGAATTACCTACCGCGACACCTAATCCAACGGCAACTCCTAATCCTACCCCTAACCCGACCGCAACGGAGAACCCAACGGCAACACCTAATCCAACTGCAACCCCTAATCCCACACCAAATCCAACGGCTACAGAGAACCCAACGGCAACTCCTAATCCGACTGCGACACCGGATCCAACCCCTAACCCAACTGCGAGTCCGAATCCAACCGCGACACCTAATCCAACACCAAGTTCAACTCCTGTGAGTGGAGCGAACACATTATTTGTACATTATCCAAATTAATATATCATGAATAAGGAAAATTTAAAACAGTTAACGGAGGAAATAAACAAAACAACATCAAATGAAATTGTTGGTGTTAGTTATGGTTTTAAAACCGTAAATGGTCTTGTCACAAATGAAAAGTCAATCATTTATACCGTTAAAAATAAAAAACCCTTATCTGAAATTCCTGAGACCGATAGAATACCCTCAGAATTAAGTGTTGGAGATTCTATAGTCAAAACCGATGTTGTTCAGGGAGTTATAAAAAGACACGCCTACGAATTAGGTACGGATCCCAATTTCTATTCGTGGCAAAGTACTCCTCCCGATAATAGGTCAACCCACAGACCAATTTTAGGTGGTATATCAACTACAAATTTTACTTCATTAGGAAATTATGTTGGTACTTTGGGATTTATTGCGGTAGATAACGAAACGAATTCTTTAGTGGCGGTTTCTAATAATCACGTTTATGTGGATGATGCAACATTCACTAGTGAAAGAGACGAGAATAGTGTAAGGACGAACGCGTTCACCCCTTTTGGACATGATATTACACAACCAAACGAACCCGGTAAATCGGGTTTGGCATATGGTATTGGTAAACTTAAAAAGTACCAACCACTACGATCAACTAATTTAGTGGATGCCGCCCTATGTGCCATAGATAATTTGGAAAACATAAATATTGAGGTTTCATGGCAACAGTACGGTATTAGTGGTATGACATCCCCACCCAGATTTGCCACAACATCTGAGATAGACGACGCTTTAGATAACCCATCTCAACTTTATTACTCTTCAGGTAGATCTACGGGAGCAAAAGGTGAGGGGACAATTAAATTATTAAACTACGCATCGAGTAGTTCTATCTTTATTGAATATAATATGCAGGGTGTTGACACCGCGGTATATATGAATGATACTTTTGAGTTGTCGGCTAGTGGTTCAACCACAACCCCGGGTAATTATGTTTATTATCCATCGTATGCAGGAGATTCGGGTTCTGCCATTCTAACACAAGTCCAAGTGGGTGAGCGTTTAGATTGGGTAATTATTGGTTTACTTTACGGTGGTAGGTATGTTAATAATCCTGATGACATTCTTGGTAATGGTGTTTCTCCTGTACAAACACTATGTTGTAGAATAGATCACGTAGCCGCCGCATTGAATATCAGGGCGTGGGATGGTACCTTATCGGGATTATCTGTTTCTGATATATCAAACCCAGCGACTTTTGTTGTAAGTGGGAAATCGGCTTCTAAAACGATATCAGTGAATGGTTTAACTTATTGGCAAATGGGATTCGTTAATGATAGTGAATTCCCTGCGGATCCGATTCCAACTGCCACACCTAACCCAACAGCAACTCCGAACCCCACACCACAGGCTACACCAAATTGTGGGTTTGATGTCGATGTGACAATTGCTTCACCAACCTCAACTCCGTCACCGACACCTAATGCAACCCCTAACCCAACACCTAACCCGACGGCAACTCTATCTCCACAAACGCTTTATTTAAATTATGAACATTTAAATTCATGTAGTACTTCTAATCTAATCTTATTAGTTAATGGGGTTCAACAGGGTGCGAACATAAACTTAAGTCAAGGGACTTCAGGTTCAGGAACCGTAAGAGGACCAATTACTGTTTATCCTGGCGATCAAGTATCACTACAGTATAAACCATTTAATTTGATTTACCCATGTACATTATCATATCAAAATCCGAGTGTAGAGGTCTTTTTAAATGGATCTTCAGTGGGAAGTAATTCAAACGACAATACCTATAATACCTACAATTACACTGTTCAATCAGGTGTTAATCCAACATTATTGGTTAAAATGAATAGTGTTCCTGTACCAACCGCAACACCCTTACCAACATATACACTCACACTTCAAAACATAACCTCCGCAACAGATGCGGAATATTGTGCTAAAGGGTATATCTACATAGAGAAAAATGGAACTGAAGTGGCGAGAATAACTAAATCACAAACACAAACTACCGCATCGTGGAACACGTCGAGCGTGACATTCACATCGTCCGACTCAGTATATGTTAAATCATTCTCCCAAGGTGGTGGAGGTGCTGGATGTGTTAATGAAGATACTCGAGTAAGATCAATGGTTGATGGGGTAATTAGAACAACTTCTGAGTCTCTTACGGGAACTAATAATCAAGGTTATTTAATACCTGACGGTAATCATACGGTAACAGGACAATTCATTGCGACCGGTGGGGTATAAAAGAATGGTGTAGATATTTATCAATATGGAATTTTTTATACGAAAGGGGGCAACTGACCCAATATTAAAAATGAGATTAGTAGATGACGGTAGAAATGACAAGTCATCACTAAACGACTTATTGGAAAATGCAGACATCACATTTGATATGATCGAAGTAGAATCGGAGATTCCTCACATTTTAGGTGGTCAGTGTTATTTAACCACAAGAACCAAGAAATACGATCAAACGACGGACGAATACTATATTACGTACAGATTCACCGAACCACAAACAAGGGAATCAGGAAAGTTCGAGGGAATTATTAATGTACAGTTCAGAGACACCAACCTACAACCAACTACCAAACTTATCGTACCGATCAAAGAGAAATTATTTATCAATATTATCTAATCAAACCCGCCATACATAAATGATGGGAGTTTGATATTTTATTATTTTTTTCGTATATTTGTTATTGTAACAAGACTAACTACCCAACTAAGGGTAAGCTAATGTGTCACTTGAATAATAATTTATATGAAAGAAATAATCTCTCAAGAAGTAATTGAGGAGTTCCTTAATGGTGGTGACCCCGAAGAATTTATTATAGGGTTAGAGTACGAATATAGTACTAATACAATTTACAAAATTATACAACACCCTGAAAAGGGTAAGATCATAAGATCTGATAAACTCACTCCATTTTTATGGGTTAGCGATATAAGCTCATTAAATTTTTATGGTGGGAGTAAATCCATGCAACGTAAAAAAATGATGGAGTTCGGGATTACCATAGACAAGTTAGATACTGCGGGTAATGAACGATTAGAAAACGGATACAACTTTTTAGTAAAGAGTAGTAAGGGTTATAAAGAACTTTTAGGTTTTTTCCGTCAAGGTGGAATTAACCCATGGGATGAGAAAGTAAAAGACCATTTTATTCTCTTAAACCCGAAAGAACAATATCTTATTCAAAAAGAAAAAAGACTCTTCAAGGGTATTGAGGAGTATGAGGACGTTCATCGTTTAGTCTTCGATATTGAGACCACGGGTTTAGATCCTGAAGTCGATAAGATTATTCTTATTGGAATGAAGGATAATCGTGGTTTTTTAAAAATTATAAATGCGTTCGGTGACGATGGTGAAAAAAACTGTATAATTGAGTTTTTTGAACATCTTAGGGAACTGAAACCCACAATATTTGCGGGATATAACTCAGCATTCTTCGATTTCCCCTTCATCTTAAAAAGGGCACAGATATTAGGGGTAAATGTTGAAGACCATACTAAGGTCTTTGTTGATCAAGGGATGAAAGAAAGGGAGGGTATGTTAAAACTTGCCAATGAGGTTGAGACATATACCCAACACATGATTTGGGGTATGAATATTCTTGATATCGCCCACTCGGTTCGTAGAGCACAAGCAATTAACTCAGAAATTAAGTCTTGGGGGTTGAAATATATCACCAAATATCTTGGTGCCGAAAAGGATAATCGAGTTTATGTGGATGGGGCTTGGATCTCTAAAATTTATTTAGAAAATGAAAGTTACTACCTGAACCCAAAAACAGGCGGATATAAAAAAATAGGTGAAAAGGGAACTGAAGGTCTCTTAGAGAAATATCCGGGTAAGTTTGAGGTTTGGACGGGACGTAAAATTGTGGAACAATACTTGGACGATGACTTATATGAAACTATGGTTGTTGATGAGTCATTCAGTCAATCAACGTTCCTTCTCTCAAAGTTAGTTCCCACAACGTATGAGAGAATCTCGACCATGGGTACCGCAACCTTGTGGAAATTGATCATGTTAGCGTGGTCATATAAACATGGTTTGTCAATTCCAGAAAAACAAGACAGAAGAGCAATCACGGGAGGATTGTCCCGACTATTAACTGTTGGTTACTCCACTAATGTTGTTAAGTTTGACTACTCTTCTCTATATCCATCTATTCAGTTGGTTTATGATGTATTCCCCGAATGTGATGTTATGGGGGTACAGAAATCGATGTTAAAATATTTCCGTGATGTACGTATAAAGTATAAAAAATTAGCGGGTCAGTATAAAAAGACAGATCCCGAATTGGCGGAGAAGTATGATCGAAAACAATTACCTATTAAAATCTTTATTAACGCCTACTTTGGGTCTCTTTCAGCACCTCACGTTTTTCATTGGGGTGATATGGACATGGGTGAAACAATTACATGTGTCGGTAGACAATGTTTACGTATGATGATTATGTTCTTTAAAGAACGTGGTTATAAGGCATTGGTTATGGATACTGATGGTGTAAACTTCTCATGTCCACCCAATGTAGATGAAAGACAATATATTGGTAAGGGTTTAAATGAGTTGGTTGAAAAAGGTAAGGTATATACAGGGGCAGAAGCAGACACCGCGGAATTCAATGATATATTCATGAGAAATGAAATGGGGTTGGATATTGATTATGTTGCCCCATCCACTGTAAATGTTGCCCGTAAAAACTATGTACTTAAAAAACCAACAGGAGGTTTGAAATTAACAGGTAACACCATTAAGTCTAAGAATCTTCATGGTTATATTGTTGACTTTTTAGATGAAAGTTTAAAAATACTATTAGACGGTGATGGTTACGAGTTCTTAGAGATTTACTACAAGTATATTGATAGGATTTTTAATAAGGATATTCCTTTGGCCAAAATTGCTAATAAATCAAGGGTTAAGCAGTCGATCGATGATTATAAAAAACATATGAAAAAAAGAACTAAAAGTGGTTCTTTAATGTCTCGACAGGCACATATGGAATTAATTTTAGAAAACAATTATCCCGCGGGTCTCGGGGAGACAATCTATTACGTAAATAATGGTACGAAAAAGGGGGATGGTGACGTACAAAAAATAACTAAACCAACTAAAAAGTTCCAACAAGAGTATTTTGAGGAGTTCGGTACTGAAGTTCCCAAGGACTATGTAAAGGTTAATTGTTTTATGATCACAGAAAAGGAATTGGAGGAAAACCCAAACCTTAAAGGTGATTATAACGTTGCCAGGTATATAAGTACCTTTAACAAACGTATCGAACCTTTATTGGTGGTTTTTCATCCCGACATTAGGGAGGATATTTTAATCGAAGACCCATCAAATAGACCATTCTTTACTAAAACCCAATGTGAATTAGTTAGTGGTTATCCCATGAAGGAGGATGGTCAGGACAAATTTGATGAAGTAATGACACTATCGGATAGTGAAGTTTTATTTTGGAATAAGGTTAAACGAGACCCATACTTTATGTACTTAGAAGACAGTATAAAACATGTCGACCCTTATTGGGTTGAAGTAAACAGGGATGTGGTTAGTTTTAAAAGACCAAGTACTGTGTCAAATTCGGATGAGATTATTGAAAAGAACAGACACGATTATGCGGAACACACTGATTATGGTGATTAGATCATAGTAAACGGTGATTGCATTGGTCTGAACTTCATTGCCTTATTAAGGTTTTCGGCCTCCGCTCCTTTTCTTTCTAACATTTTGTCAGGACGTAATCTTTCTAATCGGTTCATTAATTCCTCAATGAGTTTAAGTTTTTCATCTTTACCTTCTGTAAGTAATGATGAGTAATCTAACTTAATCTGACTATCAGGAACTTGTAGATCTCCTGAAAATTTTGAATATATTCTACCTAAACCTTCTTTAGAATATGCAATAAGATATTTTCTAACCCAATTCTGTGCGGGTTTGTTAAGTGTTTCCCATGTAAGTTCTTCTGTTGCGATATCTGAAGGTAGTTTGACGATGTCTTTATTTTTTGCTAAACAATCATCCCTATCATTCGTATCGTAATACCAATACCAAACATAGTAATTATGTTGTTGGATAGAACCGAAATCAAAACGACCCCCAGGAACGTTTGCTAGGTGAACTAATTTTTTACCTTCAGGTAATGCGGTAATACGATAAGTCAATTCTCCACCGATCAAACGGTTTTTAATATTCCTATCCTGCATTCTCGCCAATAAATCATAGGCGGGTAACATAAAATAAGAACCCGATGTTCCCATCTGAGCAAAACCACCCACACCACCGAATCCAACACCACCAAGACCTCCAAAACCACCTAAGAATGGATCGACAATAGAATCAGTAAGTTCGGCTCTCGTAAACCACAGTAACTCATTGATTTCACGACCCGCAGGGATCTCATATGTTTGTTGATTAGGGACAAGTTCAATTTTATCTTTTTTCAGTACAGAATCACCACCGGTTTGTAGACCAACAATTTTAGAATATGCATGAGAATATTGTGTCTCATAATCCAAAGATCTTGTTGTGAATGCTCTTGTTAATGATTGAGTGTCAACGTCTAACCCAGCTAAAGACGACCATTGTGATTCTATCAACCAATCACTAACGTATTGTTCATATTCGTCGAGGGCTAACTCGAGGAATGTGTCCATCTGTTCTTCGGTCAGTTCGACTGACCTAATCGGCATCCCTAAAAGATGTAAAACTTGGGAATACAGCTTCTCTTTGTTGGTGGGTGTTATAATTGTACTTGCCATACTTGATTTATTATTATAAATAGTTTATATTTGTAAAAACAGTTAGAATATATTGTCACTTTCAAACAAAATATTAGAGAACATTCGAAAAACAGGAACCTTAAATGAGAGTGCTGTAAAGTCTATTTTTGTTATCAATAAATCGAATTCGAACTATTTTATAGGTAAAATAAATTCCATATTCAAAAAACACGATTTCACTTCGTATCCCGAATATAAGTGGGATGTGAATTTGGGGATGAAAAGAAATCGACATAGCAATGAGTGTAAGTACGGTGTGTGGGTTTTTTTACGTAATGAGTGGAGGTGGTCATGGATAAATACGTTTGAGACCAACTACTCAGCCATTCACAGCCTAATAGAACATTTTAACAAAACTGAATTTGGTTTATCTCAACCCTTAACCTATTATAATTTAGAGAATAATTTTATTAAAGAATGTAATAGGTTATTACTTTATATATATAACAACACTTCTGAAGTTTTTGGGTTTGGGGGTCCCACGGATATCTCCGTAACTTTACAGATAATTACCGCCAATACTTGGTATAAAAGTAAATTCTCCGAAATAGCGTTTATTAGGGAATTCAATACCACAAATGAAAAGGTATTCGTACCAAAGAATAGGGGTAATGGGGATGACTATATGAACGGGATTGATTTTTTAATAGGGGATATCACTTTCCAACATAAAAAAGACAAGGTAGAATTTGTTGAGGATTCGTGTATCTTATATTCCTCAAATCTACATAAGTCGAAACATGAAAAAGTCAATAGGTTTGTCTATGAGTTTGGCGAATCCATTTATCTTTTCGACACTACAAATATATATGACCCAAGTATTGTAGAGTATAGTGATAGGATGGTCATCCCAAATGATAGATTATTGGGAGTATTTGACGTGACCGCAGATCATTTGGTTTCTATTTGTAGGAAAATATTCAAATTCTGTATAAATAATGGGTTTACCTTTGAGATGTTTGATTCTGAGGAACCCTACATTGATTTAGATGAAAAGGATAGATCTGTCATCATAGGTTTCAATGGGGCTGATTTAGACCCAATATCAACAGAATTGACGAAGTGTTTAGATCATTTAATGTTCTTAACTAATTCAGATGCGAAACTTTCTGAATATTCTCCGTCACCCATAACCTGATCGATAATATTTTTCTTTTTTTGTAGGATATTATACACTGTCATCTCAATAGTGTTCTCAAATACTGGGTAGTAAACGAGGACACTATTTTTTTGTCCATACCTATACGCCCTATCTTCCGCCTGTGAGTGGTCTGCGGGGACAAACGACAAATCATTCATTATAACGACATCTGCGGCGGTCAAAGTAATTCCTACACCTGCGGCTTTAATGTTACCAATGAATATTTTTATCTTATCGTCGTTTTGGAATCTATCGACAGCGTCTTGTCTTCTATCTTTAGAAAGACGACCATCTAGAACAACAGATTTCTTTTTATATTTTTCATGTAACATATCTAATGACATGGTAAAATTTGTAAATACAATTACTTTCCTGTCTTGTTCTAAAACTTTATCAATTAACTCACAAGTATGTTCTACTTTTTCTATTGCTATCAACTGTCTTAATTTCATTAATCGATTTAAAGTAACTGTGATAGACTCTTTCTCTTTATTTTCTTCGGTAATTCTTAAGAATTCGGTTAATTCATCATCATAAAAAGAATTCTTTAATTCCAACCATATGGGGGACACGATTTTTTCAGGTAGGTCCAAAACATCCGTTTTTAATCTACGTAAAACTATTGCCTTAGTTTGTTCCCGTAATTCGTCCAAGTTACTAGCCCCACTCGTATTCCAAACTTTTCTACCTCCAACCCTAAATTGGTATCCTTTACAATACCTCATAACATAACTCTTCCAATTTAACGTAAGTGGTGAGTTCATTATCTTTAGAAGATTGTAGTAGTTAATTGGTCGTGAGGTCATGGGTGTTCCAGTCAATAACCATACTTTAGGTATTTTAGCTAATATGTCATTAAGAAGTTTAGTTCTTTGTGCCTGACTATTAGATATATAATGGGCCTCATCCACGATGGCCAAATCAAAACCTTCGTTTACTATAATTTGATATGCTTCGCTGTCTTCACTGTTCTCAGTTGTGTGGAAATTCTTAAGAATGTCATAGTTGATAATATAATATTTAAATGTGGAACCCCATTTTTTACCCTCAACAATTAAGACATAATCATCTGTATAGTTCTCAATCTCACGTTTCCAATTAATTTTTAGAGATGCGGGACAGACGATTAAAACTTTTTTCGCACCACTCTCCATTGCGGCAATGACGGTCGAGGTCGTTTTACCCAACCCCATGTCATCGGCCAAAATAAAACGATCGTTCGCTAGTAATTTTTCAATTGCTATCTTTTGGTGTTCCATCGGGGGTCGTTTCGAATATTTCGAATAATCGATCTCCCTGTCTAAGGTCTTTTCTTCTTGTACTATAGACGCTTTGGGTATCCACATCGCGATGGGTTTCATCTCTTTTGTTATATTTCCCCACACGTGATATGCCTTATCACTCTCACATAAAAGTTTCTCAACCCAAAGTTGGTCTACGGGTTTCATTAGTAACCTTTCCTCTTGGAGTTTAGTGCCGAAATGTTTTGCGATAGTCACATATTTCTTGGCCACTTTAGGTTGGGTTTCCCAAAATTTCAATACATAATCTGATTGGGGACGAGTCAATCCAAAATATTTATCGTTTTCGAATCTCCTCTTCCATTCAAGGATTTGGTTATTAGAACCAGTATAACCCGTTACAATTTCTCTTGCCTCTATTTCCGGTATGTTGTTCCCCATATATTAAGTTAAATATAAAGAATTCAAATCAATATTTAAACTATTTATTGTATATGAATAATAAAGTACCTATTACGAGACTGAATAAGTTCTTCTCAAACGAAGACTTTGATTTTAATGTTCAATTAGGGGAGGAGTATCTTCACGGTGATTTGAATATGAAGTTGGTTCTTTATCGAGTGGATAGGGAATCTACTGATACCGATGCGGTTTATGCTGAGGTTGGTAAGGACCAAATTAAATTTTTCCCACCAATAGAGTTCAATGCATTAGTTAAAATAGAACAACCCAAAAACAGTTCATATAAAAATGGAATGGTTAGATATTTGGAGCCAGGTAATTTAACCTTATCAGTCTATATAAAACACCTAAAAGATTTAAATATAGATATACAATATGGGGATTTTATCGGTTATCCTGAAACAGAAGAAAGAGTAAGATATTATACAGTATCAAATGACGGTAAGGTAACTTCAGATAACACACATAATATGTTTGGTTTTAAACCATATTATAGGTCAATAATTTGTGTTCCGGCACAAGAAATAGAATTTAGAGGAGTATAATGGGATACCCAAAGAAAAAAAACAACATCAGTGTTTACCAAGGTAAAGAATTGGTGGATAGGAGACAGGAAATTTTAGATAGAATCACTAAGTCCGATTCCTATCTTCCTGATTCTATTCTTCACGATGATTTAGATTTGGGTATGTTAGACTTCGTAAAAAACAATTTTAATATTGTTTCTGATGGTGATCAGGTTCCCGTCATACCGAAAATTTTAACGATACAAAGATGGGGGGAATTTACAAATACTTGGAATTTCTCTGATTTAGACGGTAATGCTAAACTTCCCTTTATTGCGGTAATTAGGAGACCTGATGTCCAACCGGGAACTAACCCAAGTTTACAGAGGACGATCCCCGATAGACAACAATTCTATTATGCATCAGTACCTACATGGAATGGTACCCAAATGGGTGCTGACATATATAAGATGCCACAACCTGTTGCCATCGATATTACCTATGAAATTAGTATTGTTTGTACAAAATTCAGAGATTTAAACAAATTTAACCAAGTAGTACTACAAAAATTTTCATCGAGACAGGCATACACTACGGTTAAAGGACACTATATACCGATTGTTTTAGACACTATTGAAGATAACACCCCTGTTGATTTAGATAGTCGTAGATTTTATATCCAAAACTATAAGTTTACCTTATTAGGTTTTATTATTGATGATGAGGAGTTTGAGGTAAAACCCGCAGTGAGTAGATTATTCTTGATGAATGAATTTATTAAGGGTAATAACTATGAGAAAAAATTCTTTACTAAAAATTTAGAGATTTCTGTTGCCACGTTTACTGCCGATGGATTACAAACAGTGTTCAGTGTGGGTGAAACAATAGGTATATTATTTAATGTTTCTATTAATGGTCTTGTACAGGAGAGAGATGTTGATTTCTTTCACGTTTCCCTAACATCTAAAATTTCTTTTGTTGAACCTCCGAGAGAAGGGTCGGTGGTTACAATCACATATTACAAAGGAAGATCAAGTGTTTACGTTGATTCCGAAGGTAACGTAAGACAGGTTGGAACAGAGTACTTTACTTATGATGGGTTATCTCTTTCATTTATAACGTTAAACAATATTGATAGTGTAATAAGTTTAGACGTAAACGGTCTTATACAACAAGAAGGGATCGACTTTGATATCGCCGGTGGGACTGAGATAAAATTAAATGGAACACCTCGTGTTGGGGCAAGAATAGGTGTCACCTATTTATTCTAATTATTCGTCATAAAGGTTCTTTTTTCTATCAGTACAGTTCTGATCAATCCACTTTTCAATTACCTTATATAACTTAAAACCATTTACATCACAATAAGATTTTAACTTATCATGGTGTTTATCACTGATTTTTACGTTTTTAGTTGTTCGTTTATCCATAAAGATAAATATGGATAAAAAAGGATCTTTAAATATCCCAAAATAAAAAAGTAGAGAAATCTTTACTAAAAACAAAGATATTTATAGTAAAACAATAAAAAAATAATAACTAGAGTAATCGATGGCAAATTCAAACAGAGTATTCGTTTCTCCAGGTGTATACACATCAGAGAAGGATTTAACGTTCGTAGCACAGAGTGTGGGTGTAACCACATTGGGTTTAGCGGGTGAGACAATTCAAGGTCCCGCATTCGAACCAATACTAATAAGAAATTTTGATGAATTCAAAACGTATTTTGGTCCCACATCTCCCGTAAAATTTTCGGACGGTAATCCTAAATATGAGTTAGGTTATGTGGCTAAATCATATTTACAAGAATCAAATCAACTTTTCGTAACAAGGGTTTTAGGTCTAACAGGATATAAACCAGTAAAAACTTTCGCAATCAAAACTTTAGGTGGTGTTACTGTGGATACAAACACATTAGTAACGGGTTTTACTGAGACTTTATCAGGAGACACTACATCAATTGTAAACAGTTCATTCTATAACGACTTAGTAGATAAAGTCGCTGTGGATGGTAGTACAGTACCTAATTTTATCGACGACATTGCAGTAACTGATGGTACTTGGTTTACCATAGGTTATGTTAACCCTGATTATACGGCACCATTAACAGATTCATTACAGGTTACAGGACCTATTGGATCGAACAATAACAACAATTGGTACAACACATACTTTAAAGAAGATGGTTTAGGTGTTATTGATGGGGTGTATTCTTATCTCTTCGTTTATGATGCGTCATCAACGGGTTGGACAATAAACCAATATGAGTATTCTGCGGTTGAAAATAGTGATTACAAGGACGTTGTAGTTGCCGCTTTCAGATCTAGAGGATCATATAATGGGGAAACTTTAGAATTAGAGGTAACCGCAAACGGTAATTTCACAGTAAGTTCTTCACAAATTGGTTCTAATCCTTTGGGTGAGTTCACCATTAACGTTAATGGAAGTACGAGTGGACCAAAAACATTCACATGTACTATGGATACTACCTCCACAAAATACATAAGTAAAGTATTGGGTAATGAAGTTTTTGATAAGAAAAAAGGTGATTTCCCTGTCTACGTATTTGAGGAATATCCAAAACTATTAAAATCATTGTACTCGTTAGGTTTAGTTAGAGGTTTAAGTACCTCCGTTATTTACCACGACGCATCTAATGACTTCGTTAATCAGTGGGAGACACCCGCTTCACCAACAGTAGTTTCTGAAGTAAGAGGTGGATCAGTTTCTGATTTGTTCAGTTTAATCAGTATTTCTGATGGTAACGCGGCCAACTCACAAATTAAGATTCAAATTCAAAATATTGACATTGAAACGGGTGAGTTTGATCTCGTAGTAAGAGACTTTAATGATAACGACGATAATGTTGTTGTGTTAGAAAAATTCAGTAGATGTTCTATGAATCCTGATCTTCCAGGTTATGTGGCAAGAAAAATTGGAACTTCAGATGGAGAATACGAATTAAGATCAAAGTACGTAATGTTAAACATGTCAGAGGAACATCCTATCGATGCATTCCCTGCAGGTTTTAAAGGTTTCGTATCAGATTCGATTGGTGGGTCTAAACTTGGTAATGTTTTGTTCAAAACAAAATATCACAACGCCGGAGACATCATTTCATACGATTCATTAGGTAATCCCGAATTAACTAATGGTGATAAAATTAGAAAGGTTGCTTTAGGTCTTTCCTCACAAACAGGATTTGACTCAGATTTATTTGAATTTAAGGGTAACACAGCAAATATAACAACTCACTCATTCCATTTATCAGTAAACGCGTCTTCAATCACAGGATTTAAGACAACACCTTACGATTTGGAGGGTGATAATAAAGGTCTTTTAGCAACTAAAACTTACAGAAAATTCGTATTTGCAGTATGTGGTGGTTTCGATGGATGGGATATCTATAGAGGAACAAGAACAAATAGTGACGGTTATATCTATGGAAAAAATACATACGTAAGTGGTAACACAACAAACGGTGGTGTATTCAGTACTTCTGTTGGAAACTCTGATTACTACGCGTACCTTCAAGGAATTGAGACATTCTCTAACCCTGAATCAGTTGATATTAATATTTTCGCAACACCCGGTATTGATTTCTATAACCACAGTTCATTAGTTAATCAAACTATTGATATGGTTGAAGGTGATAGAGCGGATTCACTTTATATTGTAAACGCACCTAATACAGATACCGTTGATGAAATCATCGATCAATTGGATACGGTAGATTTAGACACTAACTATACCGCAACATATTGGCCTTGGATCCAAGTAAGAGACGGAGATAACGCAACTCAGTTGTTCCTTCCACCTACAGGTGAAGTCGTTAAGAACATTGCGTTAACTGATAATGTATCTTACCCATGGTTCGCAGTAGCGGGTTACCAAAGAGGTTTAGTAAACGCTATTAAGGCGAAGAAAAAACTTACTTTGGACAACAGAGATGAGTTGTATAAGGCGAGAATCAACCCAATCGCAACTTTCTCCGATACAGGTACAATCATTTGGGGTAACAAAACCTTACAGGTTAGAGAATCCGCATTGGATAGAATTAACGTAAGAAGATTGTTACTTAGAGCAAGAAAACTTATTTCCGCAGTGGCAGTAAGATTATTGTTCGAACAAAATGACGAACAAGTTAGAAATGAATTCTTAAGATTGGTTAATCCAATTTTGGAATCAATCAAGAAAGAAAGAGGTTTATATGAGTTCCGTGTAACGGTATCTAACGATCCAGAAGATATCGACGCAAATACTTTAAGAGGTAAGATTTATATCAAACCAACAAGAGCATTGGAATTCATTGACGTAGAGTTCTTAATAACTCCAACAGGAGCATCATTTGAGAATATCTAATAAGAATAAAAAGGAAAAGGGGGTTCTCACGAACCCCCCTATCCAAAAGTAAAAATTGAGATGACACCCAGTATGATACTGGTTTTATAATACTAGATTATTAATTACTAATATTTTTTATTCTAGTATTTACTGGGTAAATAAAATTTACGGAAAAAAAACGACATAGTCAAGTAAGTTTCCAAAAGAAAATAAAATATTTCCCCGAAAGGGATATTTATAATAAAGAATAACAAGATAACAAAAATATAGACATGGCAGATTTATTAATGAAAATGCCGGTTCCTTACGAACCGAAAAGAGTTAACCGATTTATCGTTAGATTCCCTTCTTCATTGGGTATCAACGAGTGGTATGTTACTTCGGCAGCTAGACCAAGTGCGAAAATCAACTCAGTTGAGATTCCCTTCTTGAATACTTCAACTTATGTTGCAGGTAGATTTACTTGGAACGAGTTAAGAGTTAAATTTAAAGACCCAATCGGACCTTCAGCATCTCAAGCGTTGATGGAGTGGTTCAGATTACACGCAGAGTCTGTAACAGGTAGAATGGGTTACGCTGCGGGGTATAAAAAAGACATCGAATTAGAGATGTTAGATCCTACAGGTGTTGTTGTTGAAAAATGGATTCTCCAAGGAACATTTATCACCGATTTGAATTTCAACGAATTGGACTATAACAACGATGCGTTAGCGACTATTGACTGTTCATTGAGAATGGATAGATGTATCCAAGTTTACTAAGAAAAAAATCTGTCTAATATTTATAGGGGATCCTTTAGGGGATCCCTTTTTTATTTTAAAGTAGACTTTACTTTGATAGAAAATTTATTTAATTTTTACCTATATGGAAAATACGCATCAAAATGTTATTGACCCAACCATCCAATACGATGTGGTTGAACTGCCAAGTAGGGGTATTCTGTATCCCTCAAAAATAAAGGCAGTAAAAGTCGCTTATCTTACTGCCTCCGATGAGAATGTCTTAACATCACCGAATTTAGTGGCGTCAGGGAACGTAATAGATGAACTTCTAAAAAGAAAAATATTGACTAAAGAACTACCTATCAATGAACTAACAAGTGAGGATAGGCAAGCGATATTAATCTTTTTAAGGAATACCGCGTTCGGATCAGAATTAAAAATGAACGTCAGGGACCCAAAGACCGATGAATTGTTTGAACACGTTGTTGATTTATCAGTACTTACATATAAAGACTTCGATATACAAGAGGATGAGAATGGGAATTACCCATATTATATGGAAAAATCCAAAACAAACATTACTTTCAACTTCTTGAAACAAAAAGATGAGGAGGAATTAGACCTTATCGCTAAAAATTGGAATGGGTTGGGGACTGCACCAATCATTACCAAACGACTGGAAAAACTAATTAAGACTGTTGAGGGGAACCCCGATCCAATGAATATTAGAAATTTTGTTGAAAAACTACCAATACTCGATTCTCAAAATTTCAGGAAATACGTAAATAAAATGAAACCCGGTGTCGATCTGACACAAACTGTAATCGCCCCATCAGGAGAAAAAGTCACGTTTAATATTGACTTTGGGGTGGACTTTTTTCGGCCTTTCTACGGAGTATAAAGGCGCGCTTATAATCGAAACAATTTTTTTGGTAAAAAAGGGGTTCTCTAATAGGGATATCCTTGAAATGCCCACTTATTTAAGAAGATACTATATAGAGAAAATTATGGAGTTGGAAAACCCATCTAAATAATATTTATATAGTATGGATGATGCAATTAAAAAAGCCGCACAAGAGAGACTCAAAGACCCAAATGTATCTGATGCTGAAAAGAGACAGATTGAGGCTGCCTTGAGGGCAGATCAAAATAATAGTGGTAAGAAAAATTCAGATCAAAGTGGGGATAGTTGGTTTACTCAATTATTACAGGCATCAACTGCCGAATCTACGTATGCACCTTCCACACAATCCTACGGGTTGGCCGATATGCAGAAAGCATACAAGGAAGCTAAGGCAAAAAACAAAGATGGTGACAAGGAAGCGTCCGTATTAAAGAATATGGCAACAGCCATAGGATCTATGGTCGAGAATAGTGTCACTGATTATATCAAGGAACAAGAGTATCTTTTAAATAGAGTTAACGGTGAATTAGGACTTTCAGGTGAGTTATCGGAAGATTTCAGAGACGCTATTACAAATTCAATTCCTGAATTAGCAAGATTAGGAATTGAGTTCGATGAGTTAGTAAAAGGTTCGGAAAAGTTAGTTGAATCAACAGGACGTTTTGCGTTAGTTGGTACAGATATGTTAGTTAGAGCGGGTGAGGTAGCCCAAGCCTACGGAATGGACATGTCAGACGTTATTGAGTCATATGCAAGTTTTGAAAAGGTTGGTATAGGTGCGGCACAGGCGAACGAAGCGATAGCGGGTGCAGGTAAAAGATCATTAGAAGTCGGTATACAATCAAAGAATACAATTAAGGGTATTGAAGAGAACTTATCAAAATTAAATCAATACGGATTTGAAAATGGTGTCGAGGGATTAGAAAAGATGGTCCGTAGAGCCACAGAGGTTAGAATGAGTTTACAGACGGTATTTAATGTTGCCGACAAAGTATTCGATCCTGAAGGTGCGTTAGATTTGGCTGCCAATCTACAGGTTTTAGGTGGGGCATTTGGAGAATTCAATGATCCACTTAGATTAATGTACATGGCAACCAACGAAGTCGAAGGGTTACAAGGTGCTATTGAGGGGGTGGCACAAAACCTCGCCACATACAATGTTGAAACGGGTGGTTTTGAAGTTACGGGGGCAAACCTTAGAATGGCGAGAGATATCGCAAAACAATTTGGTGTTGAGGTAAGTGAAATTAATAATATCGCAATAGCAACTCAAGAAAGGATGGCAGCGGCAACCTCACTTGCGGGGTTAGATATAGATGAAAAACAGGTTGAGTATTTGACGAATATTGCGAGAATGAAGGATGGTAAGATGCAAATCGAACTTTTAACTCCTGAACTACAAAAACAATTTAATGGGGCAACTTCAGTGGCGTTGGAAAGTTTAGATTCGGCAACTGCAGATATTCTATTAAAGTACCAAGACGATTTAAAACCAAAAGATGAGAAAGACTTGATAAGAGATCAAGTGGGGATGGTTAAAAACATCGACAGGAACTTAAATTATCTATCTCAACTAGCAAGAATAGAGGCGGGTAAGGTAGGGGACACACTATTTACAGAAATTTTCCAAGAAGATTTCAAATCCATGGGTCAAAATGTTAGTGAGTTCGTTTCAAAAGGGGCGGATGAAGTGGCAGCATTTATTAAACAGGGTAGTGATTGGGTGGAAGGAGCGTCTGTTAATATTGTTAGAAACATTAAGGGTGAAAACAATACACAACAAACAACAAACTCTTCCAATGTTAGTGGTACAGTTACGGTAAACCACAACGTTGGATCTGCGATGGGGGCGGTTCAAAGGGCAATGTTCCAAGACCCACAAGTATGGTCTAATGGACTTTCATTAGGAAAAAGAGATTTACTCCAAACGTCCTTTGAAATGCAATAAGAAATAAGTTTAGATCTATTTATTTATAAAACAATATATGCCGAGTTACTTAGATTTTAATAGTACTAAAGCGTTTAGAGACTCTATGATCAATAGAACTCTACAACAACCGAATGGACCTCAAACGTTCACCGCCTCGTCATATTCTGTAAACAATTTAACGGATTCATCAAATTTAGATCCGGGTAGTGTAGACACTAATTTAAATACATATTTAGCGATACCGGATAACCTAAATACATTCACCGCAGACACATTTGAAACGGTGGAAACTCTAAGAAATTTAACTCGTTTAAATGATTTGGGGTTATATCCATATTTTACTCAGGGGTCATATAATAGTTTAATAAGTATTATGACAACTGATAATTATGATTCCGAATCTTCTCTTATGAAGTTTGCTGCGGAGACTATTAGAGAAAACCCAAATGGTCCCGTATTGGCGAGAATCACACAGAATTTAGTTGCGGCAACATATGGTAGGGTAAGATTAATTGACGCGTTACAAGGGAACACCACAACGGCAATAAATCTATTGACAGGTAGGGAACCCTTAATAGAAAAGAATTATAAGATCACTGTCGCCAAGACTTTACCAGGTAAGGCAATAGACTTCTTACAAACTGTCGCGGGTGTTGAATTCCCGTGGAGTGAGATACCCGGTGATTACTTAAGCAATCCCGCAAATCCAATTAACTATAGACCTGAAGCACAAACAACCGCGGGTCAAATTATACAAGACGTTACTGGTGTACTTGGGTCATTAATTGGTATACAAAGAAGACCTAAGTTAAGTTCCAAACCCTCCGATCTGATGATTGATTACATGGGTTCAGGACAAAAAGATATTTTATTTGATAATCTAAGATTTTCAACATACGCACCCAATTATACCAAATCCGCTCGATCACAACAATCATCTAAACTTTTCAATTTTGTTAATCAAATCGGTGACGCAATAAATGAAGTGTTAGGTGCGGGAGCACCTCCAGGTGTTGCCTATATCGGTGATGATAGGGGTGAGGATGTTAAATATGCAATGGGAGATTTTAATGATAATCCTGTAAGAAGTGGATATTACTTATCATTAATGTTTGACCCCGCACAGGCGGAATTATTCCAAAAAGAACGAAACGTAAGTGAGGGTGGTGAAATAGGTGGTAGACTTACATGGTATAGTAGTAAATCAAAGAACAAACTTGGAGCTAACAACGCCGAATATGGTGGTGAAAGGTCTAAACTAGAACAAAGTCTTTCAAACAAGTATAGTTTTAGGAGTGATTCTATAATGGGTAAGACCCAAGAGTTATTAGAAACAATGCCATCTGACGGAGGAGCATCTAGATCTCATGTGGCAAATGCAATTGACCAAACTAGTAGAATCTTTAAAGAAGGTGATGTTATGTTGTCTCGTGGTTCTGCGATTAAGTATGTTGATCAATACGGTGGTGAAACAGGTGTAGAATACTGTAGAGTATGGACTAAGGATAGGGGATACATGAATATGTCTGACACTATGAAGAGAACAGGCAACATAAGAAAGTTTGATGATAGTGTTATGTCCACACCATGGAATTTAAATATTGCCCCAATGTCTAACGGTAACGGGTCGTTTGAAGGTTCCACTAACATTGTTAAGGGTGGTGACGGGTATTATGCGAAAAAATACATGTTCTCAATCGAAAACTTAGCGTGGAAAACATCAAACACACCAGGATTTACCTATAGTGATTTACCTTATTGTGAAAGAGGTAATAATGGGGGTAGAGTTATGTGGTTTCCACCATATGATTTAAAAGTTTCAGAACAAAATAACGCAAGATGGGATGAGAATAATTTCTTAGGTCGTCCCGAACCAATTTATACGTATCAAAATACCTCTCGTTCGGGTCAAATTTCTTTTAAAGTGGTGGTAGACCACCCTAGTATCCTGAATTTGATGGTTAGTAAGGTGTTTAAGGATATGTCTGACGAAGAGGCGGACAATTATATAAACGCGTTTTTTGCGGGGTGTGAGGAGATAGATTTTTATAGTTTAATTAGAACATATACAACTCTCACTAGTGAGGATTTAGATAAGATTAAAAAATATTTGGAGGGCGGATCTGACCCCGAAACAATTAAAAAATATAAGGTAGATGTTGAAGAAGTTGAGGTACCCGTAGACCCTAATCAAACTTCAGAACCCGTGACTCAATCTCCGGTGACAGAAACAGTTACTTTATATTTTAGGAATGACTACCCTAAAGGAAGTGGTGTAAGTGCTGAACACACATATACCACATTGTACGATCAATACATCGGATATTCGGGTAGTACAACATCTCCTCAGGACCAAACATACATGAAAGACTTAGAAAATGGTCTAAATAATTTGTTCACGTCACCTCTAACAAACGCAAAAAAGAATGACATGACTGTCATTTATGGTAGAAATGATTTAACAGGAACACCAGAAGACATAAGTTCTGTTTTGGAAAGGGCGGGTAAAGGTTTTGAAAAATTAAAACAAAATTATGATGGGTACATATCCCACATAGAAACACTAAAAACTGAAATTACAGAAGGTAAGGTTAAAGAATTAAAAATTAGTGTTTTATCGAGTACCTCTTCCGTTGCTGATGATGATTATAACGTAAAATTATCAATGAGGAGAACTCACAGTATTCTTAAGGACTTATTGTCCCTCTTATCAAAAAACAACACGGAACCAAAATGGACTTCAACCATTCCTGCCGCAGGAGTGGATAGAACAGTGTCCGTTGGTGAATACACATTTGCGGAACTCGGATATGAAGGTCTCGAGGGTAAATTAATTTTAAACGTAGACAATGTCGGTGAAAACCTTAAAATTGATGGCAACACATTAGGTGGGGGTGAAGTTAATGTGGACTGTCATGGTGGTGAATTGAAGTCAAGTTCGTCACTTAAGAGAACCGCACCTGCAACGTTTTATTGTAGACAAAGTACAATATCATTTACTAAAACCCCGATCGATCAACCACCACCTAAACCTATAGATCCTGAAAAACTTTATAAACTAACACCTGACGGAGAATACAAACCACCAACTGTCAAAAAACCTCAGATTAATGAAATGAAACGTATCATTATGAAGACGTTGTCTGAGTGTTATTACTTTAAAGTATTAGAGGAAGATTCTCCCGTTCAGTTTAATAGTTTAAGGGAAAAATTAAGATATTTTCACCCTGCATTCCACTCTATGACACCTGAGGGACTTAATGCACGTTTGACGTTTTTATTACAGTGTGTAAGACCTGGTGACACAATACCTATTAAGGGATTAAATAGTGAGTTAGACCTTAGGGCGAGAAATACTAGTTTTGGTCCACCACCCATTTGTGTTGTAAGGATTGGTGATTTCTACCACTCTAAAATTGTTATTAGGGACGTTAATATAACATATGATGAAGGTGTATGGGATTTAAACCCTGAAGGTATAGGTGTCCAACCAATGATCGCTAATGTTACCCTACAAGTAAACTTTATTGGTGGTCAAGGTCTCTCAAAACCTGTTGAGAGATTACAGAACGCCTTATCGTCGAACTTCTTCGCCAATACGGAGATGTACGATCCTAGGTCTGTATCAACATCAACCATCGATGGTAAAACAACGGAAGAATTTACAAAAGAGTTTTTAGAAAAATTACAAAAGTCGAACCCCACCCCAACAGTTGAAGAAGGGGTTGATGAGGGACAAAACGTAGTGAGTGATCAATATATTGGTGAGTTTGGAGAAATCTCAGGAAATACAACTGGCGGTACAATTACATATAAAACCATCGTGGACAGCGTCTTCGATAGTACGAACAACTATTTCTCAAAGTTAGGTACCCTGTATACTTCAACAATGAGTGAATTTGGACCCGAGGTTCATTCCTTAATATTCTCACCCGATTACAGAAAAATAAACGAGTTTACGATCGAATCACCAAGCGGACCAACAACCATTAAAATGTTTGGAGAATATGATAAGGTTAAGAATCTAGATAAATACGTAATTGATTTAAAGACAAAATTAGTTTCCGCTATCCAAACATTAGATGTTTCAACAATGATGGGATTTGATAAATTTATGTCAACCGATGTTATACAAAGATCAAATAAAATATTAAGTGAAAAATTAACCGAACTCGTTGAAAATAAATTAGATTCATTAATAAGTTACTCGGGTATAAAAGAGGTAATGGAAGTTAGAAATCCATTAATTCAGACCATGGATAAGTTAAACTATTTGACAAAGTACTTCACCGATGGTAAAGTTAAAGATGGGCAAGGTACTGAGGCAACACTTGAGGGATTCACGTCAGAAACTCTATATGGTGAGTACGACGAATGTGTAAAATATTTTGATAAAAACTCTGATAAGTTTGTTAATAAATTAGATGACAGTATAGACTTCAACAATTTAACTGTTGACGTGGATACACTTAGTCAAATTTTATCTGTATTATTATATACTAACACCAAAAATGGTGAAGGAGAGATTAATACTAAAACTGAATTGAAAAAGATTTATACTACAGATACGGTTCTTTATCCAACGAACATTAAGACTAAGATCGATAATAAGATTGATAAATTCTTTAAGGAAACGAAAGGAAAAGAAGTTAGATTATCTAAGAAGAGTGTAGTAAGTAAAGGAAGTGAGTCTTTAACATTCAACATTCTATCCACTGCGGATATAACAGATTCACAACAATTGGATGAATTGACGAAAGTACAATCAACCAAGGGTGGGTTAGGTTCTACATTAAATTTCTATAAACCATGAGTCGAGAGTATTTCAATAGATATGACATGTTCGAAGAAGATGGTGATTTTAAAATAGTCCCTGGCATTGAAATCCCCATTAGGTCTACAGACAAGTATGTACAGTACAAAAAGGGAAAAGATAGGTTGGATAAAATTTCACAAGAATACTATAACACACCTGTTTTTGGTTGGTTAATACTACAGGCAAACCCATTGGTTGGTAGTATAGAGTTCGAAATACCTAATAATAGTATTTTAAGAATTCCTTTTCCGTTAATAAGTACCCTCCAAGAATATAAAAGAGGTGTAGATCTGTACAACTTGTATTATGGCGAAGAATGAACTAAATGGTAGTGAGAATATTCTTGTTAAGGTCGATCAAAATAATTTAATTTATATCGATCCTAACAGTGTTGTTACTGATGGTTTTGTTGAACCTAGAGGTACTAACGCGGAAAATTTTGTTTACTATATAAATTTAGAGGCCGACTTAATACCTAGAACCATACTGAATACGGCTAACTCCGTAGAGGGGTCTACCCTAACTTCCATAGCAAATGGAACACTTAATCTACTACAGAATAAAGATAGTGATTATTTAGACACATCGTGGACCAACACCTATAATTATGAAACTATTGAAGCCGGTAAAGAAATAGATAAGACCAATACGTCCCCAATATCCGACGCAAGTGGACAGGGGTTTGGTATGACTAGTGTTGCTATAGACGTAAAAGGAACTAACTTCATTCCTTCAGTAAGTATACAATTTGTGGATGTCAGAGGTAAAACATTGTTTGAATCCCCTGAAAATTCACCCTATAAGGCGTTCTTCCATCAACCATGGCCGATTTTTTACTTAACAGTAAAAGGTTTTTACGGTAAGGCAATAAAATATAGATTACATCTTGTAAGTTTCAACTCAAGTTACGACGACACCAATGGAAATTTTGTGATCAATACAAAATTCGTAGGGTCAACATACGCACACTTAAATCAAATACCCCTAACAGGTATTCTAAACGCACCCTACATGTTTGCGATTGAGAAACCCGATAAAAGGGAGGTCAATGAATCGACTGGTGAAGTAAAGGTCACACTATCCAAATCCTCTAAAGGATATCAAACCTTAAAATCAATATATCAAGAATATAGACGAAAGGGATTAATAACGATTCCCGAAGATATAAACCCAACACTCAGAGAACTTATCATAAAAGCAAAGTCTTTAGATGTTGAGTTAGAAAAAATGATTTTTGATGAGGTTGCGGATATGTCTGTGTTTGCTCAAGTCAAAGCCATTGAGGATGTTTTAACAGAATACAGAGGTGCGGTTAAATCGTGGAAAACAAGATTTCTAACCGCGGATTTTGTGACGATACCAGAACCCGATGGTAAGAAATTTTTCTATTTAGTTAAGACAGAAAATGGCAGCGATAAAAACATCAAGGGGTCTACAGGTTCCTCTTTAAAATCGATTATTGAAACTTATAGTAAAAAATTAAAAAAGGCTCAAGAGACTTCACAGGAAAAGATAGATAATTCATCTCACGATAGGAAAACTAAGAGTGAAATGAGAATTAATCTAATTAATAACATTAAAGATGTCGATTCATATCACACGATGTTTGAGGCAAAAAATGTTGTGGCCATTAATGAACTATTGGAAGATATTCTTGACATTAATAAGTCGTTTTTAGAACAGAAGTTAAAACTACAGAACGCGGTAGAAAAGAAAATGAACGAGTTCTATGTCGATAAAAGTAAGGGTATTGGATTTGAACCTACGATAAGAAATGTCTTTGGGGTAATTCTGGCTAATGCGGATACCTTCATTAGATTATTCAAAAGCACACACCAACAGGCTTTCAACGTTGGTGCCGAAAGAGCGAAACGGTTGGTTGGTTTTGAAGGTGATACGGTAAAAAATGGTTCCATTTATCCATGGCCAGAAGTAAAAAAAGTTAGTGAAGGTAATTCTAAGGTATTGGCGTATCCAGGAGATCCGGACCTAATATCTAAGTTGGGTTCCGATGATAAGGTGCTATGGCCTGAAGTGAACTTTGTTGAGAATTATCTATCGGTTAGTACTCTAAAAGAAGATCCCTTAGTTAATAAAGAAAAAACCTTTAATACGACGGTTTTCACCTTCGATAGTAATGATGCGGACGTAAAGTCGATAAAACCCATTTCGACCACAAATTCACTTTACACGTATATCCCATATACAGAAAAGAATTTAGCGTCCGTCCTTTATGAGATCTACGAGAGGTCCCAACTTTTTACACTGTATGATACATTTTCTAATAGTTCTTTAAATGAGTTGGTTAGAATGGAATTCGATACGATACAAGAAATCATAAAAGAAGATTTCTTCATTGTTGATATACTAAGGGATAGTGTAAAAAATGAATCACTTCTATTAGACTTAATGAAATCGTTTTCACCATTCGATAGATACCCATACTACTTAGATAGAATACCAACAGTTGATTATATAAACGACTTAAGGACTGTCTCCTTTAAGTTAGAATCATATAATAAGGAAACAATAAAACTCGAAAGGAGTAGTGAGTATCCAACCCTTAGTGGTGAGTTAGACAACTACACTTCTGAGGAATATAGAACAAAAATATATCCGTTTAATTCGGATACTTACTTAGGTTACATAGGAAAACCGTCATTCACAAAATCAGAAATAGACGTTAGTAACCTTTTTATTATTGATACAAATCAAGGGTTTATATCATCACCAATTAACGCGAAGTCTTGGGTTAAAAATGAAACAAATATTTTTAACAAAAAAATTGGTATCGAATCAAATAGTGTTAATGTATTAAACAGTCCATATTTCCATAAAACTCTTTTTGAAGAGTTCCATAATACCAACGCTCAAGCGAAGTATAAAGGGTCCGCATATCTTTTATTAAATTCTTTAGATTTTAAAGATCTTACTGATAAGATAAAGTTTGGTGACAAAGAAATACTAATGTCATCATTGTTTACTGAAGTGGGATCAACTCATTATATACCCTACCATTTAATTTTAAAATGGGGTTCCATTTACCATAGATATAAAACATTTATAGTTGATGGGGTGGACATCATTGATAATGCAGAAGACAATATAAACATTCAAACCTATTTTGACAACTCATACGGGTATACGGGGTCAACATATTCGTTAACAGATAGTGTTGGTTTATACCCATATTACTATTCAATATATCACCAGGTACTTCATGACTATACCTTTTTCGATCCAAATGATCAGACAGGTGTATCCTTTGAAAGTGTAGTTACGGATAAAAGTATGCTGATAGATTCTTTTAGGGTTTTTTCTGATGGGATTGATGGTCTTTATTACCACAACTCATTTGTAGATAATAGTCGTTTTGTTTCTTCTGACTTAAGGTACACAATCTTACCATCTTTTGGTAGTACGGTTGGTAGATTCAATTACTTAGAAGATCAAATCGATTCCTGTCATTTTAATTTCAGATCTAATTGGACACAGGATGAGTACGAAGAGTTTACTTTAACGGGACAAACTTTACCATCATATAAGGAACACTTTGTGGAGATGTCCTCGAATAATAAAAAAGTGATTGACCTTATAGGTGTGTTTAGCCCACCAATATTAGATTCTTTTGAGAAGGCATTTTTAAACTTTGCGTCAGAAAAGATTGACTCTTATGAATCGTACAAACAATATGAAAACACTACACATGATAATTTTCAATCACTGTTAAAAGAAATATGTTCAGTTAAGAAAGAATCCTCAGACAACTTAAATAACCTACCCACGGTAATATCTAAAATTAAGGAAAGACAAACACAAAAATTAAAGGACATTACTGCTGAGTTATTATCACAAAATAACTTACTTAAGTTAACTATTAGTAATCCAAAAGAATTGGATACCTTCTTTTTAAGTGCGTATGCGGGTGAGATAGAAAGACAGGTAAACTTTGGTTCCTTTGACGCCACCCAACTGACTACAGGTACGAAATACATTGAATTATATATAGGTGAGGATATAGATGGATACTACTCGGAATTTTTCTCAGTAAGTAATATTGAGTTAAGTGATGATAATATCTTCAATTTTAGGTCAATAGTAAAAATCTATGGTGGTTATAGGAAATCGGGAGGTTCTGCAAACAGGGATAGTTTCCAAAACTATCTATTAAACGAAATTATAGTACCTCACCAAAAAAGACACGGGTATTTCCTACAAAAACTAATACCTAATTTTTCGTCATTAAAGAGAGATAAGGATGAAAATAATAACCAATCTATCGTTGGTAACTATGGAGACACCCCACTAAAACTACAAACATACAATACGTTTAAATTATTTAACGATTCATGGATTGCGGGTAACTCAATCGGACAAAAACTATTAATGGAAGAGTTTCTATTTTTAGATAAAGCCAATAAGGATATCGGAGACGACTTCTTCATAGACATTAAAAAATTAATTGCCTTAGATGATTATAGGAATCAAGGTTTGGAACTATATGGTGTTATATCAATGATACTAAGTAGATCAAATGTTGATTTAAGGGCACTACCCGCATATGTTAACTTTTACGGTAATAGTTCTAATAAAACTAAAATAAAACCATCGAGAGATATTGCGAATATAATGTTTGGTAAATACTTAGAGGTTGATTTAGAGTATGCGACACCCAAGATAATATTACAATATGTTGGTAGAACCTCTAAACACTTAGATCTATCGACCATAAGTAAAGAATATCTTTATTTGAATGATGGATTTAATATAGCCGATTCACAAAACAACCCATTACTTATAACTAACCCCAAATTTTTTGAATCAAATAGTTTATCCAAATCAAATAAGGTTGTTGCTTTTGAGGTTAGTTTCGGAGATCAAAACCAAGGAATATTCAAAGGAGTAAGTTTGGATCAATCACAATTCAGAAATACTTACGAAAGTAATTTGGCTATTGAACGTTTAGGAAGATCCGAATCGGGTTCAGGTACTGGACAAATCGACATTGGGTTATATGACATTTATGAATCTAGATCGTATTCATGTCAAGTAGAGGCAATGGGTAATGTTATGATACAACCTACCATGTACTTTCAGTTGAAAAACGTTCCTCTTTTTGAAGGGGCATATTGGATTGTTGAAGTAAGTCATAGGATAGAGGGTAACACAATTAAAACCACTTTTAAAGGAGTAAGAATACCTAAAGATTCATTACCCGATCCTAAAGAGTCGTTTACAGCATCGTACAGAGTGTTGTTTGACAAAATACTCAACGCAGCAACGGCTAAAAATTCTACAACTACGGGTGTCACAACAGAAGAAACAATTACAACGAGTAATGGTACTTTCACCACCGATAGAAGTGGAACCATTATTCCTGGTGAGGAATTATTAAAAGAATCTGGAATCACAAACCTGTGTATACCATTTAATGGATATGGTGGCGATAAGACAATCCAAAAGGTAAAATATAAATCTAATACGTGGTATAGATCATTAGTTATCACTATGGACTCGGGATTAAACGACAGTACTGTAATGTTTCTCCCCACAAAAATTAAAAGAAATACGGTCAACCCATCTAAGTTAATGTGGTCTGAAATAAAAAACAGTAATAAATATTTTTATTCGGCTCCATTTGTTGTGTCCGAATTTAAAGAAACACCCAGCACTCTCGCTGAGATACCTACTGCAGACTATTTAATGTATAACTCAAAAACACATTTCTTTAATCCGTTAAATAGTAAATCTAAAACGATTATTGCTGATTCCAAATTAGACATTAATAATCTTCCGGCGGGTCCAGGTGTTAGTAGATATGTTAATGGTCCCATAGATGTGGGGCATAGGGTAATAACCAAAGACGGTAAAACACTTTTGGTTGGATTAACACTTTCAAAAAACCTAATGAAAGACTTAGGATTAAATGATGGCGATGTTGTCTATTTTAAAATTGAATAATTACGTAAAACGGGATATTTATTATAAAATGGAATAATATTATGGCAAATTTAAAAGTAGATTCCGCATTAGAAAACTTCTTAGGTAATAAGTCAGTACGCAATTTGAACGAAGAGGGTACTGAACAAGAGGTTTGTGATATGAACACTGGTGAGTGCTACGTGATTCGTAGTAAAGACGGACTAGTGGAAAGAATTAATAAAAAATACATTACCGAAGACGGTAGACAACTATTAAGTGATTAAGAGATGAAATTAGAGGATAAATTACACGAAGAGTTAATGCGTTATCGTAGTATCAATAACTACGGTAAGAAAATGATCATGGAACAGGAAGAACCTGTTGATCCTACTTCATTACCTGGAGGTGCCGAAGAACCTGTTGATGATATCCCTGCGGGAGATGCTCCTGTTGATGATATCCCCGCGGGAGACGCACCTGTTGGAGACGCACCTGTTGGGGATGCACCTGTTGGGGATGCACCTGTTGGTGATGCTCCTGAGTCGGGAGGAGACACGGAGGAAATTGATATAACGGATCTCGTTAACATGACCCAAAATATTAAAAATCAGTTAGACGACAAGCAAAGTGAAAGTGATGCCGTAATGGGTAAAATGGGTGACCTATTCTCTAAGTTGGATGATTTAGAATCTAAGTTATCCCAAATGGATAATGTCATTGCCAAGATTGACAATTTAGAATCAAAGGTTGAGACCATGAAGGCACCAACCCCACAAGAAAAATTGGAGATGAGATCATTGGATTCCTATCCATTTAACCAAAAACCATCCGAATTCTTCTCTCAAAAACAACTTGACATGAAGGCAAGCGGTAAGAACGAATACATCATCACCAAACAAGACATTGACGATTATAACGATAAAGAGGTAAGAGATTCCTTCAACATAGACCCCAACGCTGAAAATGAAGTTGAATGGTAATGTTAAATTTTTCTTAGAACTCCAAGCCCAATTAAGAATCCTTCATTGGCAAACAAAGAGTCATGCTAAGCATATCGCCATTGGTGGTGCGTATGAAGTGTTAGACGGTCTTATAGACTCTTATGTAGAGACCTGTATGGGTCTTCATGGGAGATTTATCTTAGACGATGAACACAAGACTCTAACAATCAACAATCTTTCTGACGTGGATTTATTAGGAATGATAAAGACGGTTAGAAAAACACTCCAAGAAATGGAGATCAGTCCTACTGATAGTGATTTGTTAAATATCAGAGATGAAATGTTGGCACAAATCAACAAACTCTCTTATTTACTGACACTTAAGTAATCAAAAACAAAATATTTGGTATAAAATTAGTCTGGGGGCCTTGACCTTTAGACTTTTTTTGTGTACCATTTATATACATAACAATTTAAAATAATATAGTATGAACAATTCGATTGACGCGATTCTTTCTCAATATCAGAAGAATACGCAACCTGCCGCAAGCGGCAACAAAATGTCGAGTGAAGATCGACTAAAAAAGTACTTCACAACTATTTTACCTAAAGGTTCTAACTCTTCACAGAAGAGAATAAGAATTCTACCTACAACAGATGGATCAAGTCCATTTAAAGAAGTCGAGTTTCACGAAATCCAAGTAAATGGTAAGTGGTTGAAACTTTATGATCCCGCTCAAGACGGTGATAGATCACCCCTGAACGAGGTTAGAAAAAGTTTGGAATCAACAGGTGTTGAGAGTGATAAAGTACTCGCAAGATCTTACAGATCTAGAAAGTTCTACATTGTTAAAGTCATTGACAGAGACAACGAACAAGATGGACCTAAGTTTTGGAGATTTAAACACAACTACAAAGGTGACGGACCTTTTGACAAAATTATCCCTATCATCAGAAGTAAAGGTGATATCACGGATATGTTAGAGGGTAGAGATTTGATTCTTTCGTTAACTCTTAACAAAGCACCTAACGGTAGAGAGTACACCACCATTAATTCAATTATTCAGGAAGACAAGAGTGGACTACACTCAGATCCTGAAATTGCTAATGAGTGGATTAACGATCCCGACACATGGAGAGATGTATACTCAGTTAAACCATTAGAATATTTGGAAATGGTTGCGTTGGGTGAGGTACCTGTGTGGGATTCCGAATCAAAGAAATATGTGTCTAGTTCAGAATCTGAAAGTGACTACGGACATACATCTACCTTAAGTCCTAAGGTAGAAGTTGAAGATCCACAAGTTAATGAGGATGTTGATGATGATTTACCATTCTAAATAGAACTATGGGTCCCCACCTCGAAAAAAATGATGTGTGAACATCTGGTGGAGCAGAAACCGATTATATCGGCCCTGAGGATGGGGACCCTTTTATAAAAATTATCATATGGCAATTAAAAAGAAAGATTTTAAAAGTATCAAATCAAAGTTCTCTGTTCAGGCGAAATTTAAGTCTGATAAGTTTTTTGACTTGGGTGATGCTTTCTTAGACGCAACAGGATTACCTGGACCTGCCATGGGACACATTAATATGTTCTTAGGTCACTCAGATACGGGTAAAACTACGGCATTGGTAAAGACCGCCGTGGACGCACAAAAGAAAGGTGTTTTACCTGTCTTCATTATTACCGAACAAAAATGGGATTTTCCTCACGCAAAGTTGATGGGTCTCGAAGTTGAAGAAGTAGTGGACGAAGAAACGGGTGAAATAGAATATGATGGTTTCTTCCTATTCAACAATCAATTTGAGTATATCGAACAAATCACCGATTACATTAATGAATTGTTGGACGCACAGAAAAAGGGCGAAATCGAATATGACATGTTATTCTTATGGGATTCAGTTGGATCCGTTCCATGTAAAATGACCTTCGATGGTAAAGGTGGTAAACAACACAACGCATCGGTATTGTCAGATAAAATAGGAATGGGACTTAACCAAAGAATCTCAGGATCAAGACGAGTAGATTCTCCATACACAAACACTTTAGTTATTGTTAACCAACCATGGGTTGAGTTACCTGATAACCCATTTGGTCAACCTAAGATCAAAGCAAAAGGTGGTGAGTCTGTGTGGTTAAACTCAACATTGGTATTCAGATATGGAAATCAGAAAAATGCGGGAACTAACCCAATCTCAGCCGTTAAAGGTGGGAGAAAAGTAAAGTTCGCAACTAAAAGTAAGATTTCTATCATGAAGAACCACGTAAATGGTCTTGGTTACGAAGATGGCAGAATCATTGTTACGGCACATGGATTCCTAAAAGGAAAAGATGCGGCCGAGGAGAAAAAATCCTTAGAACAATACAAGAGTGAGTACTCAGAATATTGGAAAAATCAACTTGGTGAAGGGGGAGACTTTGTCATCAGAGAAGAGGATGGGGATTAGAAATTTTTTGTTGAACCTATAAAAGGTTTTAAATGTCAGTTTTATTAGTAGACGGAGATAACTTACTTACTATCGGTTTTTTTGGAGTAAAAAATTACTTCTATAAAGGAGATCATATTGGTGGTATTTATCACTTCCTCAACACATTAAGAAAATCCTTTGAAAACTACAGACTTGATAAGATTGTGGTTTTTTGGGACGGGGAAGACGGTGCGGCTACTCGTAAAAGAATGTACCATCGTTATAAAGAAAATAGGAGAGAAAGGGTACGTACCGATAACGAAAAGGAATCTTACACAAGACAAAGACGTAGAATCCAACAATACTTAGAAGAACTCTATGTTCGACAAGGTGAATTTGAATTCTGTGAAACAGATGACTGTATTGCGTTTTATACACAAAATACAGATGAGAATTGTATTGTGTATTCTTCTGACGGAGACCTTACTCAGTTAGTGTCGACTAACGTAAGGGTATATAACCCCTCTCACAGACACCTTTACGAACAAAATGACATCATACCTTATGATAAAGAAGAGATCCACATACAGAACGTTAAAATCGTTAAAATGATATGTGGGGATCGGTCCGATAACATCGCGGGAATAAAGAACATGGGAATCAAAAAATTTATATCCATGTTCCCCGAAGTAAAGGAACGACCAATCACCATGAATGAGGTGATTGAGAAAACCAACAAAATGTTCGAGGAGGATAAACATAATTCTACGGTTAAGAACCTGTTAACAGGTGTCACCAAATACGGGGTCTACGGAGAAGAATTTTTTACTCTTAATGAAAGTATCGTCAGTTTAGATCACCCATTTCTAACAGACGAGGCAAGAGAGACAATTGTTGAACTTATTAAGGAGAATTTAGACCCTGAAGGACGTTCATATAAAAATACCATGAAGATGATGATGGAAGATGGAATCTTTACGGTTCTACCTAAATCAGATGACGCGTGGATAAATTTCCTAAACCCTTTCCTTCGTTTAACGCGTAAGGAGAAAAATAAAAAAATAATAAAATTTAAAAACGATGAGTACTAACGAAACAACTAAATGTGAATTTCTATTAACCCTTAGTGGTAATATTATTTGTCAAAGATTCTTCAATGTTAGAAATTTTAACAACGAGTCGCGAAGATCTATGGACATTTACTATAATGTGAAAAATATTTGTGAAGAAATTACCGCAGATTTGAAAGAAAAAACTTTGGAATATCTACACGATAATCAAAATTATTTTCCACTTTTCGACCCTTCGACCGATGAAGGACCGGACACTGAAGAGTACTTTTTACTAGAGATTAAGCAGGAAAACGATGTATTTATTTCAAGAGTATTCCCCGCACATATCTTCCATCCTAAGGTTAGATATGCGGTGGACATTCGACCAAAGTTGAGAAGAATCCTAGGTGGACTTAGTGAGACACTGTCTTCGACCAACTTAGAAAAAAAATACCTCAATTACGAACTATAAAAAAAAGATGAAAAAGTAAATTTTGAACAATGACAGAAAATAATTTTAACAAATTAGGGAATCAATTCCAACAAGTATTAATTAAATCAATAATAGAAGATCCAAAGTACGGAGAGCAGATAATTGAGGTTTTAGAAAGTAAATATTTTGATAATAACTCCTTTAGATATATTGTACAAAACATAAAAGAATTAACGGACACGTATCGTAAAATTCCTAATTATGTTACATTAAAACAAAAGATATCTGAGGATACCGCATCAAACCCAATTGCAGGACGATTACACACGGATACTCTCCAAGAGATTGAAAATTTGGAGGAAACTATTATGGGTCCAACATACGTGAAGGACACATCACTAAATTTCTGTAAACAACAAAATCTATTAAAAACCCTAAAGAAGGTTAATGGTATTGCGGAGAATGGGGAGTTCCAAAACTATGAGAAAATCCAAGAGATGATCGTTGAGGCACTACAAGTTGGTACTACTGATGATGATATCGTTGATATTTTAGAAGACCTTGAGTCTGCTTTAGAGAAGGATACCAGAACACCAATACCGACAGGGGTTGCAGGATTAGATAATCTTTTAAAAGGTGGTTTAGGTCATGGTGAGTTAGGTATGGTTATTGCCCCCACGGGGGTTGGTAAGTCTACAATTCTTACCAAGTTTGCCAATACCGCGGCGAATACAGGATTTAAGGTGGTACATATCTTTTTCGAGGATAGAGAATCTGAAATTAGAAAAAAACACTACACGATATGGTCTGGAAAACCAAGTGATTGGCAAACCGAATCACAAGAGAATAAGGACTTCGTAATCCAAAAAGTTAAAGAGACAACCAACCACCCAAACTTCGGTGCGTTGAAACTCATCAAAATGGAAAGTGACAGAACCAGTGTTGGTGAAATCAGACGTAAACTAAGAAAATTAGAGTCCCAAGGGTTTAAACCTGATCTTTTAGTCATAGATTATATAGATTGTGTTTCATCTGATAAGGGTGTTTTCGGTGAGGAGTGGAAAGGTGAAGGTTCAGTAATTAGGGCGGTTGAGTCAATGTGTGCTGAACTTAATATGGCAATATGGACCGCCGCTCAAGGTAATAGAGGGTCGATTTCTGCGGATATTGTAAATGTGGATGATATGGGAGGGTCTATTAAAAAGGCTCAATCAGCCCACGTGATTATTTCAATTGCTAAGAGTTTAGAACAAAAAGAAAATAAGACCGCCAACGTTACATTAGTAAAATCAAGGATTGGTAGGGACGGTGTTAACTTCGTTAACTGTAAGTTCGATAATGAATACTTAGATATCGACGTAAGTGAACAGGAGACATTATTAGGACATCAAATGCGTAAGAGTGAAGATGGACTTAAAAGAGCTCAGGAACTTTACAAGAAGACACACGGAATTCAATAAGAATAATAAAATTTTAGAAAATGACTGAAAAGATTTTACAAGAAAATCAGGGACGTTTCGTCCTTTTTCCTATCGAACATCATGACATATGGAAGTTCTATAAACAACAAGAAGCGTCATTTTGGACTGCGGAAGAAATTGATTTAGCTCAAGATATAAGTGACTGGTCAAATAAATTAAACGACGATGAAAGACACTTTGTTAAACACGTTCTGGCATTCTTTGCTGCCTCTGATGGTATTGTGAATGAGAATTTGGCGGAGAATTTTGTAAATGAAGTTCAATACACTGAGGCCAAATTCTTTTATGGGTTCCAAATTGCTATGGAGAACATTCACAGTGAAACCTATTCATTGTTGATTGACACCTATATTAAAGATGTTGAGGAACAAAATTATTTGTTTAATGCAATTGAGACAATTCCTGCAATTAAGAAAAAGGCGTCGTGGGCACTTAAGTGGATCGAGTCTGATTCTTTTGCTGAAAGATTAATTGCATTCGCGGCGGTTGAGGGTATCTTCTTTTCAGGATCATTCTGTTCTATTTTCTGGCTCAAAAAACGTGGTTTAATGCCGGGACTTACATTCTCTAATGAATTAATTTCAAGAGATGAGGGGTTACATTGTGATTTTGCTTGTCACTTGTACAATGAGCACATTGAGAAAAAGTTATCACACAAACGAATTAAGGAGATCATCGTCTCCGCATTAGAGATTGAAAAGGAGTTTATTTTAGAGGCTCTACCTGTTAGATTAATTGGTATGAATGCCGACCTAATGTCTCAGTATTTGGAGTTTGTTGCTGACAGACTTTTAGATTCATTAGGGGTACCAAAACATTTTAATTCAGAAAACCCTTTTGATTTTATGCAAAACATCGCACTACAGGGTAAGACTAACTTCTTTGAGAAGAGAGTGGCTGAGTACCAAAAAGCGGGTGTGAATAAAGATGCCGAAGAGGATTTAGATTCCGCTTTTGGTGATATGGATTTTTAAAAATTTGAAATAAGATGAAGGTAAAAAAGAGAGACGGGTCCTTAGAGGAAATGAGATATGATAAGATCACAAGAAGAATTTCTGCCTTGTGTTCTGACTTAAATTTAGATTATGTGGATCCCACATATATTACCCTTAAGGTTACACAGGGAATATACGATGGAATATCAACCACTGAGTTAGATGTATTGGCGGCGGAAACTGCGGCGTCGATGACAACAACACATCCTGATTACGCAAGGTTATCGGGACGTATCGCAGTGACTAACCTACATAAAACAACCCCAAAAAAATTCTCACAGTCTATAAAGGAACTCTACTCATTTATTGAGCCAAGAACTGGTGTCGAATCTTCATTGATTTCTGACGAGTTATATGAATTCGTCATGAAAAATAGGTCTATAGTCGATGGTGCCATTGTACAAGAGAGAGACTTTGATTTTGACTATTTTGGGTTTAAAACCTTGGAAAGATCTTATCTTTTAAAAATAAGTGACCGAATAGTGGAAAGACCACAATACATGTACATGAGGGTTGCTCTCGGTATTTGTAATGGTGATTTGGAAATGGGTCTTAAAATATATGACGACCTATCACAACATTTCTATACACATGCAACCCCAACCCTTTTTAATGCGGGGACTAGAAGACCACAAATGTCTTCATGTTTTCTAATTGGTAACAAGGGTGATGATATTAATGGATTATTTGATACAATAAAAGACGTGGCAAATATTTCCAAGTGGGCAGGTGGTATCGGTCTTCACGTACATGATGTGAGAGCCAAGGGTTCTTATATTAAGGGAACGGGTGGAGAATCCGACGGATTAATCCCAATGATGAAAACTTATAACGAGGTTGCTCGTTGGATTAATCAGGGTGGTAAAAGAAAGGGATCGTTCGCGGTTTATTTGGAACCATGGCACTCAGACATCTTTGAATTTATTGATCTGAGAAAAAACCATGGTAAGGAGGAGATGAGAGCAAGGGATCTATTCCTCGCTATGTGGACTCCCGATTTATTTATGGAACGTGTTGAACAAGATGGGGATTGGACTCTGTTCTCACCCAATGAAGCACCTGGATTGTCTGATGTCTACGACTCACCCGACAGTAAAAACTTTACAGAATTGTATACACAATATGAAAGTGAAGGTAGAGGACGTAGAGTTATCAAGGCGAGAAAATTAATGGATGCCATTTTGACAGCACAGATTGAGACAGGAACGCCTTATATGTTGTATAAGGATGCTGCAAACTATAAGTCAAATCAACAAAATTTAGGTACCATCAAGTCATCTAATTTGTGTACCGAGATTATTGAATACAGTTCACCAACGGAACAGGCAGTATGTAATCTTGCATCTATTGCTTTACCTAAGTATATTATAGACGGTGAGTTTAGTCATGAACTTTTGTATGAGTATGTCTATCAAGTTGTTAGAAACTTAAACAACGTTATTGACCTAAACTTTTACCCTACCGAGGAAACAAAAAGATCTAACTTTAGACACAGACCTGTTGGTTTAGGTGTACAAGGTTTGGCAGATGTTTTCTGTATGTTGAGATTACCTTTTGAAAGCGAGGAGGCGGATAAATTACAAACAGATATTTTTGAGACAATCTATTTTGCGGCTATGACCTCATCAAAGGATTTATCAAAAGAAGTTGGACCGTATGAATCTATTTCAGGATCTCCTGTTGAAAAGGGGGTCTTCCAATACCAAATGTGGGGACTTAAAGATAAAGACCTATCTGGTAGATGGGATTGGACATCACTCAGAAAAGAAGTGGTTAAATTTGGTGTAAGAAATTCACTATTGTTCGCTCCGATGCCAACCGCATCCACCGCACAGATATTAGGTAATAATGAGGCGTTTGAACCATTTACAACAAATCTTTATTCTCGTAGAACTTTAGGTGGTGAGTTTATTGTTATAAATAAACATCTAGTAAAAGAGTTAATGAGTAGTGGATTCTGGAATGATGAGATTAAGGATAAACTCATAATGGAAAATGGGTCGGTTCAAAACATTCCTGAAATACCAACAGAAATTAAAGAAATTTATAAAACTGTTTGGGAAATGTCTCAGAAACGATTGCTAAACATGGCGGCTAATAGATCGGTATTTATTGATCAATCACAATCATTAAATCTTTTTATTAGTAATGCCACTAAAGCGAAGTTATTGGCCGCTCATTTACATGGATGGAAATTGGGTCTTAAAACGGGTATGTATTATTTAAGAACAAGATCTGCGGTTGACCCACTTAAAGGGTTGGGTATTAGTACTACTAAAACACAACCTCTCCCCGAACAAACTGTAAATGAAACTATAGAACATAAAGAAAATCCAACACCTACGTCAAATTCTTTGTTAAGTGACAACACGGTGTTAGAAATGGTATCACAACCAACCATAAGACCTGATGACTCTCCGTTTGATTGTGAAGGTTGTGGTTCTTAATTGATTTTTTAATCTCGTTTTTTTAACCCCTCGATATCGAGGGGTTTTTTATTTACACTCATTTTACTATTGAATATATTTATTAGTATGGCAGTAACCTATGGAATTGATTTCCCCTTTAGGGAAAGTGTAACAGGAGATTATTTTAAAATGACGACCTCACCTGAAAAAGAGGTTCGTGCTAACCTTATACACCTTATTTTAACTAAAAAAGGTAGTAGATTTTATTTACCTGATTTTGGTACGAGAATTTACGAATATATTTTCGATCAAAATGATATGGTTACATTTAATTTAATTGAGGAAGAAATCAGAGAGGGTTGTAGAAAATATTTACCTAATCTAGATATTAATTCTATAAAAGTAATTTCTGCGGAAGAAGACCCCACATCACATTCTAAAGTAGATGAAGATGATGATGAGAGACTATTCAGATTAGCGGACGAATCTACTAAACCGTATACTGCGAAAGTGAAGATAGATTACACTGTTAATGATGGTGCCTTTTCCTCTTCAGATTTCGTTATAATTAACATATAAGATGAGTAAAAAAATATCATACGCAAAAAGAGACTTTGCGGGTCTTAGACAGGAATTAGTTAATTTAACTAAGGATTATTATCCCGATTTAGTTAAAAACACTAATGATGCCTCAATATATTCTGTTTTATTAGATATAAACGCAGCGATTGGTGATAATTTACATTATCACATAGATAGAGTTTGGCAAGAGACTATGTTGGATTTTGCTCAACAAAGAAGATCACTTTTTCATATTGCTAAGACGTATGGTATCAGAATACCTGGAAATAGACCATCTGTTGCTCTTTGTGATTTTACCATTAATGTACCTGTAAGGGGTGACAAGGAAGATGAAAGATATTTAGGTGTTCTAAAAGCGGGGGCTCAAGTTTCGGGTGGAGGACAAACATTTGAAACCATAGAAGACATAGACTTCTCAAACCCATTCAATAATAAAGGAGAACCCAACAGATTAAAAATCCCAAATTTTGACACAAACAATAAATTAATATCCTACACCATTGTAAAAAGAGATGCGGTTGTTAACGGTGTATCGAGGGTTTTTAGAAGAGTTATCTCATCACAAGATCAGAAACCATTTTTTAAAATTTATTTACCTGAATCAAATGTTTTGGGAGTTACATCAATAATTCATAAAGAGGGTACCAACTATACTTCAAACCCAACATCATCTGAATTTATGACAGGTACCAATAGATGGTATGAGGTTAAAAGTTTGATGGAAAATAAAGTGTTTATTCCTAACAAGACCTCTACATCAGATACGTCCAATTTTACTGCGGGAGAATATATGACCGTTAATAATAAATTTATTAGTGAGTATACACCCGAAGGTTTTATGTCAGTAACCTTTGGTTCAGGTGCCATAGACCCACTTGAGAATTTGGATTCTTTTAACGATGGTACACTTAAGGTAAATTTAGGTACCTATTTAAACAACCTATCCTTAGGTGCCACACCTAAAACCAACTCGACCATTTTTATAAAATATAGAGTCGGTGGAGGTAAAGACACCAACTTAGGAGTTAATGTTATTACTAGTGTCGATAATGTAGAGTTTAATGTGAGTGGACCCCTAACCAATGTTAATAATCAGGTTGTACAATCATTAAATGTGACGAATATAACGCCTGCGGTAGGTGGGGCGGACCAACCAACTGTTGAGGAAATTAGAAATATGGTTGGATATAACTTTGCGGCTCAAAATAGGGCGGTGACTCTTAACGATTACAAGTCACTAATTGAGACCATGCCCTCAACGTTCGGTGCTCCGGCAAAGGTCAACGTAATGGAAGAAGATAATAAAGTAAAAATAAAATTATTGTCTTACGATGATCAAGGTAATTTGACAGATACTGTTTCTAATACCCTTAAAAATAACATATTAAGATACCTCACCAATTATAGAATGATCAACGACTATATTGATATACAAAGTGGGGAAGTTGTGGATTTTGGTTTAGAATTGGATTTGTTAGTTGATAAGAATATAAATCAGTCTGAAATTTTAAAAGAGGTAATAACACAAGCAACTGACTTCTTTAATATTAATAATAGAAAAATGGGTGACCCACTTTATGTTGGTGAGTTACAAAAAACTATTTCAGATATTGTTGGTATAGTAAACGTTGTTGATGTCAGAGTTTTTGGTAAAACAGGTGGGGAGTACTCTACCGCAGAGATAAGTCAAGGGTATTCAGATGAGAATACTAAACAAATCTCACAATCGGACTCAACAATATTCATGAAAAGTAATCAGATTTTCCAAATTAGGTTCCCTAATAAAGACATTAAAGTTAGGGTCAAATCATTGGGTTCCACTACATACTAAAATTCTTTTTCTGTATTATTATTAATTAAGGAAAATAGGTTCTAATCTATTTATATGATATGGTACAGAAGCATCGTATACTTACGGAAATTGGTAAGGATCAAAAGATCACTGTTGAGTTAAAACAGGATTATGATCTTTTAGAAATTCTTTCATTAAAATTCACACAACAAGAGGCATATACGTCTCTTTGCGCTGACTACGGTGTTGTGTGCGGTAGAATATCTGTAAATGATGGGTTCGGTGTACCAAACGCTAGAGTTTCAATATTTGTTCCTTTAAGTGATGAGGACGCTGAAGACCCTGTCATAAAATCTCTCTACCCCTACACTACTACGGTTGATAGAAATGATGCTGGGTATAGATATAATTTACTCCCTTCTAGAAAACAACATTCAGGACACACACCAACGGGAACATTTCCCGATCAGGAAGACATCTTAACTAGAGAAGAGGTTTTAGAAGTCTATGAAAAATATTATAAGTACACTGTAAAAACAAATGATTCGGGGGACTTCATGATATGGGGGGTTCCAGTTGGAAGTCAAACCTTACATGCGGAGGTTGACCTATCAGACATGGGATGTCAATCTATGGTCCCATATGATTTTATATATGAAGGAACCTCACCTGAAAAATTTGAGAATGGTTATACATATATGTCTTCGGACAATATTGATGGTCTTCCTCAGATAGTGACTTTTGAAAAAACAATAGAAGTCTATCCATTTTGGGGTAATCAGGACCTATGTGAAATAGGGATAACCAGAACGGATTTTGATTTAAAAGAACAGGGTATTAGAATTGAACCATATGCAATAATGATGGGTGGTACATTTACCGACTCGGGAAAAGACGCATTAAGGGTTAATTGTAATGTCGACAACCAAATGGGTGAGAAGTGTAGACTCACAACATTTAAGGGAGATATTGAGGCCATAAGATTTAGTGGTGTGTTTGAAAAAAATTCAGACGGAACGACAAATTACTCCAGACCAATATTAGAAGCCATATCAATTGATAGTCAAATAGATGAACATGGACGTTTCTTCTTTAGAGTTCCAATGAACACGAGAAGATTGGTTACAGATGAATTTGGAAATCTAGTTGAGACTAAGGACCCTAGAAAGGGTATTGCCACAGAAGGAACTTACAGATTTAGGTTTTCTCTGAATGAAGATACGGGTGAAAGAAATAGGTACACGGCTAAATTCTTAGTACCAAATATTAGGGAAATACATACGGATGATCTTGGGAGTGAGTTGGGTAGATCGGCGACGATTGATAAAAAATCGTACGCTTTCTCCACCAATTTGGACGATTACCCTGATATCATGATCCCTTATATGACCGGAACAGATTCTCAAAGCATTGCCGAGGGTAAGTTTGGTGTGCCACAGGACTATTTTTATAGTTTAAGGTATAATAGGGTTTACACTGTCACACAATATATAAATAAATATTTTAAACAAAGTTCACTCGAATCTCGATTCAATTTCCTTGTTAGAGATAGGAGGGAATCGTTCATTGGAATTAAAGAGATTTGGCCGGCTGAAAAGGATGACTGCGCCCAAACAAACAATTATTTCCCAATTAACGAGGCGGTAAGAAATCATAGGTTTAATTTCTTTATCATTTCATTCTTAATATTATTAGAACAGGCGTTCAACACTATCACTCTTTTTATTAAAGAATTTGTTTTGAAACTTTTATTTGACCTGGCCGACACTATTCAAGGTTTCCCATTTAAGAAAATAAAACAACTCGGTAATGATCTTATGATTTTTACTAAAAAACTCCAATTTAGTTATATCAGTAGATTTAGTTTAGTCACCTATCCCGATTGCCAAAAATGTACGGAGGATAATATAAATGACGATCTTCTAAATTTGGTTGGAGAGGTTGACATTAACGAGGTACGAGATGGTACTGTTGGGACATTGGTTTTTGAAAATCAGGATATGGTAGAGCAGTATACAACATCATTGGGTAGTGGTTGTAGGGAGTATTCGGTTACCGAAACAAGTGGTGTATCAGGTACCATATTTTCTTATACTGTATGTGGGGGTAATAGTGCCACATATAATATGGGTGCGGGAGAAGTGAAGACCATTTACTCAGAAACCACCCCCACCGCAACTAGTGGAACAATAACTGTTGTGGATAATGGTAGTGCTAGTGGTTCTAACTTAGATACTGATTTATATTTTACAACCGCACAAAAACAAACAATACAAAGTGCGGCGTGGAGTAATGGTGATATAGATACCCATCGTTATGTTTTGGAGGTTGAGATCGTCCCCTCAAGTGTTGGTGAGGCAGATCCACAAGGATTTGATTTAACGGGGTCGAACGATCATTATTATTATTTTATAATAGGTAATGCGGCTCAATACCCTATTGATGAAGGTGATTATTCCATAAACGGTTTGTATGGAGATATAGCCGAAACCATCGCCTTAATTTATAACAAAAACATTGATGAGACAGTAAACAACACTTGTCACACATCACAAGGTAGTGTGAAAATTAAAAGATTAATTTATATCGATACACCTGAGGTTGATACACTATCATCAAATATAGAAGAAGGGTGTTCTAAATATGACACCATATATGATCCTGACGGTAAAATGAATTTAGTGGCACTAACATTACCCACTGGTGATGGTATTCCATTAAGTGGTGGAACAACCACTTATGGTAATTTAACCGGATCTCCCTATAATGTTGGTATGATAACATCCGAAGATTTAAACAGTATCGGGTTCGATGGTTCAACATACGCAGGTGTAAGGGATTTTCTTATTTCAAGAAATTACCACGGAGAAAATCTAACCGCAAGTAACAGCCCTTTAAATAATCCATGGTTAAATCGGGGTTCTAACAATACAAATGTGGTAAAATATCCGTGGCCATTATATAACCAATTGGATGGGTCTTATGATATTTCGTGGGGAGATGATGAAGATCCGTGTGGTGTAAGACCTCAAAAAAATTATGCGGCTGTTGTGTCTCTATATACTCGTAATGGGGTTGCTGATGGACGTTGGTGGCAAAATAGATCGTATCGTTGTATTGTTGGCGCACCATTTAAGGCAAGGGCAAACAAAAAAAGAAGAAAGACCAAGACCGGTAACTATATGGATCCTGAAAATAAAGGGACTATTTCTGGATACTCAGAATTTAGAGACGGAGTTTATGCAATCGTCCCATTAGCGGGTAGAAACACACAATTATTAAATGATTATATAAGAAGAAAAAGATTAGGTATGATTATGTGTGGTGGAATTACCTCATATATTTTTACCGATAGCTGGTTATCAGGTGCGTTGTACTTCTTCCAATTTATGAAAAGAGGGTCTTCAGATTCTAAGAGGTACTGTACGGATAATCTTGTCCACGTTAAAGATGACAATGGAACCCATTTTTATTATAGGTCAACCCCATGGTCACCTGATTATAACCCGAATAGTTCTGACTATAATAAGGGGTTTTTTGGACAAAACAGGTTCCCACTTCAAACAGCATCAAGAAAAGAAATCAATTACCCAACGACCATCATTGATTTAGGTCCAAGAACTAGTTGGATTAATGAGGTTTGTGTGGATCCCGAACTAGACCCAAACTGTTCTGTCGTGAGGAGTATAGGGTCAACATCATATAAACCGATTGATGATTTAATGGAATATGTCCTACAATCAAAAGAAATAAAGGAAAAAGGTAGGTTAGATGCTGAAGATTTATTTGATGTGAGAGGTCGTGGTAGAATGGATGGTGATATTGTACAACTCTTAAATTATAATACACAAACAGGTATATATCCGTTTGAAATTGAGGAGGCGGATTCACCCTATTTAGAATACATTGACAATTTCGACGGTGTCGGACCTGTGGGTATAAATTTTATTTATTCTGAGGACGACCCTGATACCGAGACGGTCGAATATAATGGATATAGAATTAGGGTTTGTCTTAATAAACCTGGGTATTTGGGAGATAAGTCACAATATGTACCATACTATAGATGGAATACGTGGGGTCACGGTTTTGGTGACAAGACGGCATTTGCCAATGCGGGTAAAGGAGAGGCGCAAGATTGGATGGACAACATTATCTATACCCAAAGGATCCAAGAGATGAAGGGTAACATGAATTTAGATCAGAATAATAATTCATCGGATGATTACTACTACGATGCATACGCACTACCCCCAATTAGAGATTGTTTGGAAATTAATGGTGTGGCATCACAAGAAAATGATAACTATAAAGAGTATAATGGTAACCACCACATGGAGTTAACCGGACCTTTCCACTACGTATTTGGAATAAGGAAGGGAAATACCGCGTGGGATAAATTCGTTGAAATGTACGGACCCAAATAATGGAAAATAAAAGAATATTATCACCAAGTAAAAGGTATAAAAGGGCCGAGTCCGAGGACCTATCTCTAAAAATTAATTTAGAGAGAGATGAGTCTATATTAAGAGAGGGTGATAGAACAATTATTTTGGATTTAGAGGAACTTTATTCTAAAGAAAGGAATGAAAGTACCAAGTATAAGATATATGGTAAGTTGGGTATGGTGTTTAGGAACCTAAACGCTGGTACGAGTGGGTATAACCCCCTTTTAAATAGATTATATCTTACATCTGCCGTTTATGATGAGACCGATTATTCAGGGTATGTACCATATGACGAATTCGCCTTTCTAAGAAAAGATTATGTGAGGGAGGTCTCCAATCCAACAACAAACACTATTGGACAATTCACACCAAACATTGTTCTTTCTGGTGACACATCCCACCAAACCTTCACACAAATGGATGCTCCATTTATGAATTGGAATTTATATCTAACATACGTGTATGAAAATGATTATACATACCCGATGAGGTATACTCTTTCGGGAAATACAGTTTATAATTTCACAGCAGAATGTGGTATACCCTTTAGGGTTACAGAATTGGACACTTACTTCCAATTAGTGAGTCCTGTGCCGCATAATATGTCACAAAGTGAGTATGTTATATTATCGGGAGCGACATTGAATGAAAATAATAGAACAGGCAGAATATTTGAAATTAACTCTGTCGGTAATGAAACGTTTAATTCTGAGAAATACGTAATTAACTTACAAAAATCACAATTAACTCAAAACCAAATAACTATAATTTCTAATATTGGAGTGGTGTTTGGACAAAGATGTTTGGACAAGAACAATGTCTCGGGAACTACGTCACAATACTATGTTAGGAAACATAAAACTATAACCACAACCGACGATTATATATTAGACACACCGGGGTTTGAAATACCCATATTCGAAAATGAAAGGAAACTACAGTTTATAACCGCAAATGGGGATGAGAATGTATATGTTGAACAGAATAGACCTGAAAAAGTCCTATATCATTTTAAAAACAGTATAGATATAAGTCAGTATAGAAATAACTTCGGATATACCCCTACTGAACTTTACTTAACGACAATCTTTAGAAATGGTAATGGATACTTTAACTACCCACCCCGTATGGGATGGAGATTTAATTTCCATGATTCGTGGGGGGACGCACAATTTGATACAACATACTCATACGGAAGTACAAACCTACCATCCACAACGTTTACCAATAATGGTGTGACATTTACTAAAGGGTTGGAATTACCATTAGACACAATACTTTACGGGGATTTTGTAGAATACAATCAAAGTGATTTTAAGGAAACGGTAATTTCCGATACCTATCATAAATTTAGTTTTAATCCAAACGCATTTGATCACGGACAAACCTCAGACTCAAATTACAGTGGTTCGTCAAACAATAACCCGTATGGATACTTCCATAAGGTTCATAATAGAATAAAACTCAGAGAATTATCACCATACGTGGAGACATCGGACACAGAAAATATTCTAAATCTTCCCGAAAACACCATATATGATGAAAATATCGGTTTATGGAAGTGGAGGGATTTATATGATCACGGATATATAGATGTGGATGGGTATGGGACAGATTTCCCGTTCACCAACGGACAACATTACGTCATGAATGACATAAACTTTTTTTTAAGAGGTGAAGACATCTTTAAAAATAAGGCAGACGGTATTACCTCATTTAGAGGTGGTCCGAAAGATTCTCTATGTTAAATGAAGATCAGGTATACAAATGACGAAAAAAATATACTTTTAAATCAGGATCAGAGTTTTAAGTCTGACTTAGGTTGGGTTAATTCTATTGAAAAATATGAAAGAGAATTGTTATATGAAATCGTAAACCCTGTAGAAAATTACGAAACATGTCGATTCATTCATAAACCGTACACCTCTTCAAATGGAATAGATCAAACAGATATTTGGTTTTACTTCTATTTCAGAGATTCTAATAATAACTACACAAACGGTTTAGATTACATACACCAAGGATTAGACCAAGGATCAACTATTAATGCCGATTTAAAAAATAGTTTTTTTAGGTTGGAGTTCTATAAAACAGACAACAATGATCCACCTAATAGAGAAAACAGAAGATTAGTTTTTGCTAAGAACTTATCGGTACCTGTAGGTGAAAGATGTGTGGTCAGTGGGGAGACCACCTTTAGGTATGTTCCTGTTTTTATGGGGTCTAACTATAAGAATAAGGAAAACATGTATCTATTTTGGTTTGAGGACGATACCGTGTTAGAGGAAACAACTCTTACCGGTAGTACCTTCTTCATGACCGCAAAATTCTACAACGCACTTAATGGGGAAAGAATACAATTTACCAATAAACAAGTTCAAAGTTCTTCAATAGTTGAAGAAGACGATCTATATTTTATAGTTGAGATGGATAGGTCGAACGCCCCTTCATTCCACTATGATATATCTGATTACGATAGTACGGGTAATGTGAGAGGTAATAGAAGAGGAACTAGTTCGTCCCCGATAAAATTTTATGAGATGGGTGGTAACGTTGGAAGTGGTAATACCCCGACACCTTCATCTACAACTGTACTTACACCAACACCAACACCTTCGTCGACTGTCGTACTTACACCGACCCCGTCTTCAACAACGTTGGGACTTTCTTGGAGTAATGGTAGTTCAATGTACCATAGTGGAAGTACATCCGGAGACAATCCATCAACAGGGACAACCACAGGTACCTTGACGGTCACTAACGGTCCTGCTAATCTATATATTACAGTAACCCACCAATCAGGTTTTGATAATGTGGGATATGGATCTATAGAGGTGAGTGGTGTTGGTAGTATATCCACTCAGACTGTTTCGGGTAATCAGAGTTCAACAAGTTTACCATCCACACTTACAGTCCCGACAGGAACATACACATATACCATAACCTCAATATTGACAATAGAGGGATCTAATTCGTTTGGTGTCATCACAACTGCGGTAAGTAATCAATAAAATGAAAAAGAATAAACACAAGATATTACGCACAACAACAGGGACAACATATAATTTACCTGTTTATTTAGATTCTACCGCCTATGAAATGGGTGGTATGGTTGGTTTTGATGGTGATATTGAGCAAGCGGAACAAATCGTAAACTTTACTTACCAACACATCAGTCCTGCGGGGGGAAATAACATTAGACTCTTTAATAGCACTAATAAAGATTTATTAAAGATCATTAAAGACCAAACTTTCATTATTGATTGGGGTGATGATACAACTGATACAATAGGGGTGTCCGCGGGGAATAGTTTATCGTTCATACAACACACTTTTCCATCTGCAGGAACCTATGAGGTTACCATAAGTCTAATTAATGCGTGGACAGAAAAAAAGTTGAGTAGAAAAATAACTGTACCTAAAGATACCACAGTCACTAATGAGGATGGGACTTTTGGACCATTTACAATACCATATACTAATATAACAACCTCACAAAATTACATTAATGATTTGGATGTCACGGACAATGATGATGACGCGACAATTTATTTTGCTGCTGTGGGTAGAAGTAGGGTTAGTGAATTAAAAAAATATGGCGAAAACTCATACATTGGAACATCCACAGGTTCGGACGATTACGGTGCATACACGGGTTATACAATTGATAATCTTTATTACAGAGATTATTTTGATGGAACCACAACAATTACTGGTAACACGACCAATTTTTATAGGGAGGAAGTATTCAACCAAATGCTAACGAGAAATGAAAATTTCATTGGTTTTATCAATGAACCTGTCATTTATTCAGACGTATTTGTTGAAAGGGGAAGACAAGGTGTTTTAGAAATGAATCTAAGACTTGGTGAAATCGATAACATAGGAGAATTAGATATCTATGGTAACGGATTTTTTCAAGTTAAAAAACAATAGAATAATATTTATTAATTAAAAGAATATGGCAATAGGAAGTTATGGTACTGTAAGACCTTCAGATGTTTCACCTTCAGACGTGGAAATCTTCTTTCACTATGTGACAGGGAGGACTTCTAACGCTCCGGTGCAGTTTAAAAAATTAGATTCGGAAGATATTTTGACACCCGTATATCATAATTCATTTACTACGAATGCTGCTTCGGCGGTAGATACTGAGATTTTAGGTGGTTTATACAACCTAAGGTTAGATTCGGACGATTTTGATGAGTTGGGGATTTACACTCTCCACATTAGACCTAAACAGATAAGAACCTCAATCACTGATTGTGGGATTTTAGCATCTCTATCATCTGTCAGAGGGATTATTATTGATTTAAGTAATGTCCCCTCGGATGACAGAAATAAATTTACACCCCAAGGATTGGTGGGATATAGAATAGAATATTTGAATAGTGATGGTAGTAAAATACCAAACTTTTACAGAATGGTTACGTCCTCATTCTACTGTAATCCAATCGCATCTAATTTAACTAGTACAACACAAAAAGCCATTAGATATCAGTACACGGATCAAGCAACTAATTTATTGTTTCTTACTGTGACCCCGTCATCGGCACCAACCAATAAACCAAACACAGTTCCTTTTATTGGTGAACCATCACAAAACATCATTTTAACTAATACCTTCTTCAATCCAACAACAATTGAAATTGAAATGGTTGAACATGATGACACCACATTGGCATACGCACTTTATGGTAATCAAAGTAAATCCGTCTCTGATGGTATTTACACAATTTACACTGCGGATAACAATATATACAAACAGTTTAACCTGTTTGAAATCAAAGATGAGTTCAACGAAACACTTTACGAAATACGTGAAGAAAGGGACGAAATTGATGATACTAAAAACTTTGATGATATCACTGAATTATAATGGCGAAAAGAAAAGTTCCAAGTCAAGCGGCAAGTGGAAGGGAAACCTTTAACGACAACTTGATCGGTAACCAAATTACCGATGGGTCTAGCCAATTTACTGCTACGAACTTTTCAGTTGAAAAAACCATTCCTCAGAGAGATAGTAAAACTTTTAAATCAGTACCATTTTCTGAGTTTCTTACCTTAGAAGATCTTGGGGAAGAAACTAAGGCACCGACAACATCATCACCAACCACCAGTAAAAAAGATAATAAAGTAAAGTTTAGGGATTCTAAACAAGATGGTGGAAAATCACTTTATGGATCTCTTAAAGAGAGATTATCGGTATCCGTACAAAGAATTGTAAGGAAGTTCCCTGCGGGGTTCTATGTTGATGGAGACACCCCTGTGGCATCCACCATCTACACCGCTGAAAACATTTCATACAATCAAAGAACTAACGTTACAACGTTTGAGTTTGAAAAGTCAAAAATATTCAATCCACTTGAGGTTGTTTTCACTAAACCTAAGAGTAATACTCAACCAACAGTTGACAACGAGTTTAAAAATTTCTTTTCAAACTATTCAAAATATGCTTTATCGTTAAATAATAAAACTTATAATGTTTTAAGTTTTACTGACGATACCTCCACAATTACTTTAGAGGTTAGTGGTAGACCATTTACCTCATCAACATACAGTGAAAGTTTTTTAATAAGACCTGTTGATTCTATTGTCGAGGAATTTTTTACAAATCTAGATGATTTAGAGTCTGTTTTACTTAATAGGGAAACTAGTCCAATTTATACTGCTAGTTTTAAGGTACCACAGAATTCTTTAGATGGGTCTAGAACTGAATTAACCACTGTTAAACTTAAGTGGCCACTTTTTAAGGATGGGTGGAACATAAAGATAACAGGGTTAGAATACTCTAATTACCTCACCAGGCTTAAGGACATTGGGGAGGAAATAGATAACTATAAATCTAATTTGGTTGTCAGGTTCCTAACAACCGCATCCCTTAACGAATTCGATACCGAAGACAAAAGGATGGGTTCGGTTTTACAACTGTACGGTACATCCTTTGATCAGGTAAAAAAATTCATTGATAATGTGGCTTACATGAGAAATGTAAGTTATGATGGGATTAAAAACGTACCGGACATTTTATTAAAAAATCTATCTAACACTTTAGGATTAGATTCGGTAAATCTATTTGATGAAAAATCATTAGAGGACACACTTTATAATAGAATAGAAAGTCAATATGGTGGTGTAGGTCTCGGTATGAACATGGTTGAGGCCGAAACAGAATTCTATAGAAGATTAGTAATAAACTTAGTTCATATCTATAAATCTAAAGGAACTAGAAAGGCGTTAGAATTCTTTCTGAGATTTATAGGGGCACCCGAACCTTTAATTAAAATAAACGAACATGTTTATAGGTTTGATGATGTTAGAAAGGTGGATGAGGATATTGATTCGGATATCTACGATTTAGTACAAGGAAATAAGACATTTAATGTTGCGGAACTATCCACAACAGGTTTCACATATTCAAACACAACAACCACAGGATCAACAATTTACTCTGATTCTGAATATCCAATTGTACTTACGGGTGTTACAAAATATGGTGACGTAAAACCAATTGTAAGTGAGGATAATGATGTGTTTTTCCAAAAAGGTGCGGGTTGGTATGATATTACATTAGAACACAGATCTTCTTTAGAAATTGATACGGAAAGGTCTAATCTAACCAGTAACCCAAAAGTAATTAAGACGAAAAATAAGGATTATACATATGGTGAGGAATACTTCACATTGTATAGACAATTTTATGGTTTAGATTATGGGTATGAATTACACAATACCGTCAATAACGAAAAGGCGGAATTATTGGGTGACACAGATAGTAAAACACTTAACAGAAAGAATATACAAATCTATCTTTCCTCTGCCCAAGCATTGGAGTATGATGTTTATAGACAATCGAGAAAATTAAGGGTAACCTTTGGAACCAACACGATGAAACCTCAAACAGGTTTTACGTTTGCGGAATTTTTAGATCAAGTATTAAACGAACAAATAAGGAATTCTCACACTGTTCGTTACCAAAAGTCCTATATCCAATTAGAAGATATATACACTAGTTACTTGGAGAAGGTTCCAAATCCTTATAGTAACCCAACGGTAAGTGAATTCATTAATAGAATGAGTCCATATTGGGTACAAGTAATTGAACAATTTGTGCCTGCAACTACACTATGGACCGGTGGTAACATTATTGAGAATCATAAGTTAGGGAGGTCAAAATATGAATACATTAAACCTTGCCAAACAAATGAGTTTGTACAAAATGTCTTCCCCGAATTTGAAACCGCAATTGAGGAGGATTTAGAAACACTGATTTTAGGTGATAAGGATGTCTTTAGAGGTCTTACCATTCTTAGTGGTGTGACATATACCCTTTTCATTGAGTTAGAGGGCGAGATCTACCAAGGTGACGACTCTATAGTTTTAAGTGGAGAAACTCAAAACGTAAACTCTTTAGCTTGTGAAAATATTATCCAATCACACACTCATGCGGGTTTATTTGAACCTTTTAATATCACATCCGAATGTACATCAATAAACGATGTAGAGTTTAACGGGGTTCCATTTGATAAAACAAAACACCTCCCATTACTTTGTGATTTTAAATGTCATTTAGAACCACAGAGAGAGATATTAGATTGTTTATGGATTGAAGAATTAAAAGATATTATCGATAATCAAATCAATACCAAATACTATAAAAGAACACTTTATAGTGGGGGTGAAACCATAAATAATCACGCGGGATGGGTGGACTATCAAGTAAGTGGTAACACAACCTTAGAAGGTAATTACTTAGGTGAATTAACAACAAATTCGGAAATCTATGGGTATGAGATAGCACCTATTATCTCCTACGAGATTTTCACAGATACTGATGGTGTTAAAAAGATAAGTGTTACCCCATTTAAGTACGATACACCACTATACATCCATACCCCAAACAGTAAAGATGAATATACACTTGTAGAAATTGAGTGTATCGACCCATCAACATTTGATTTTTATTGGGCTGCGGAATACCTAACAGGTAGTACGGAATGCAATCCTCAGGTTGAGGTTACGGGTACCGGAGAAATGTTCGTTTTACCTGAAGATACAGATCACTGTGTTTTAAGTTCGGACATTTACTTAGAGATTTCGGGAATTACATTCGGAAATGAGGATACTGTAGATAATGGTGATCCATGTGACGATTGTCCCGCATTCAATACTGAGTGGCCCGTTAACATATTTTTAAATTGTGTTGGTGGATATAATGAATCAATCACTGGTTATACTGTTCAACACGTGTCGGGATGTACGTTTGTAATTAAAGACGTAAAAGAGACCGATGTTTTTGATGTGATCATCACTGACGGTGCGAACTGTGATCAAAAAATAAGGATAGAGGGTCTACAACAAAAATTAGAATGGGACCCAACAGGAAAAAGTCATTATTTTAACTATTCTGTCGATACATTCTTACCTAATGACATTTATACTCCAATAGAGAGTCAAAGTGGTATAACTTATTGTGATAACTACTTAGGATACACTCTACACCCAAAAGTACAATATAGACCAACGTTTGATTATGGTTTAAGACAAGGGAGTTATGTTTTAAAAATTGATAACAACTTCACAGAGGACTTTAATACGTTTACGTGGAGAGATATTAACGAACATCTCGGACATGGCCATATCAGTAGAGTAAAGATTGAAGATATCGTTATTGGTGATAAAGTATTATCCGCAACATATAAAGATTGTCCTTATAGTTCACAAGACTTCTTTAATTCTCCTATTGAAGGTTACGGATTCTCAATGGAATACCAAGTTCTCTTAGTTGAAAATAAAGATTGTTTAGGTTCCATAAAAGTTAATAGAATCAATGATAGGTTTAGTGTATTACCCAATAGTAAACTCAGAGTTTTAACAAACGATTCAGGACGTTTTGAATTCACAGAAAAATATCCTGAACAACTAACTGTTAGACCTGAGGAGGACGTTACGCCATGTTGTAGTCATGACGTGACTTATCATGAAAATGGTGACTACATGATCAATGAGTTCGGTTTCCCCGTGGAAGTCCTTTCATTGGATTTGGATTATTGTGATAGGGACATATATTATCATTTAAACGTAAGTACTGTTGGTAAAATAGATCAGACAGGTTGTGGTAATGTTGTTATTTTCAACGGAGACATCAATGACTCCGTCTTATTAGAACATATTGAACAGAAGTTTAATACTTTAGATTTAAAAACACAACAATACTTCCAAGACAATCTAGATTGTGAGGACATACCAAGTATTGATGAATTGGAAAGACCTGTTTATACAATTGATTGTGAAGAGGTTAATGCGTTTAAGGTTCAAAACTTTATTACGGGTGACATTAAATATGTTACATACAATCCTGATTTCTCAGTTGGTGATTATGTCGAATTAAGATTATTACCCGATGGACAAAGAAATAGAATCCAATTTATTAATTTGGATTGTTATGTTATTGTGGATCTGGCGAGTTATGGTAACATTACTTTTGAGATAAGTAGATACTGTATCGGATCAACCAGACCACCTCAACCAACCCCAACACCATCATCTACTCCTCATCCTACACTACCACCAACCCCAACACCTAGTCCATCACCTAGTGTGACTGCTAGCCCAACACCGAGTACAACAGCCAGTCCTACACCAAGTCCTAGTCCATCACCAAGTACAACTGCGGATCCTACACCAACTCCAAGCACAACTGCGGATCCTACTCCTACACCTAGTAGTTCACCGACACCTTCTGTGACTCCAGATCCAACTGCGAGTCCGTCACCATCCCCTGCACCAACAAATACTCCAACCCCAGATCCAACATCTAGTTCAACTCCTGCACCTACAGGTACACCAACACCTACCCCAACGGCGACAATTGATTGTAATTTCGATGCGGATTTTGACGAGTATTTTGAACCAACACCAACACCTACCTATACTCCTTCACCAACACCGAGTACAACCGCTAGTCCTACTCCGTCTCCTTCACCGTCTCCTTCACCGTCTCCATCACCAAGCACAACCGCTAGTCCTACACCAAGTCCTAGCCCATCACCAAGTACAACTGCGGATCCTACACCAACACCATCGCCATCGGTTACCGCTAATTGTGACTTTGGTGTGGATGTAGATATTGCCACCCCAACCCCAACTCCAAGTAATTCACCAACACCTTCTCCATCACCAAGTACAACTGCTAGTCCTACACCAACACCGAGTAGTACTCCGAACTGCGACTTCGGCGTAGATGTAGATATTGCTACTCCAACACCAACACCTAGTCCATCGGCTACACCTAACTGCGACTTTGGTGTGGATGTAGATATTGCCACTCCGACACCAACACCATCTAATAGTCCAACTCCAACACCTAGCCCATCGGTTACCGCTAATTGTGACTTTGGTGTAGATGTGGATATCGCAACACCTACTCCGAGTCCAAGCCAAACTAATACTCCAACACCAACACCATCACCAAGCCCATCACCTTCGGTAACTCCGAATTGTGATTTCGGTGTGGATGTGGATATTGCCACTCCGACACCAACACCAAGCAATTCACCTACACCTTCCGTAACTGCGAGTCCTACTCCATCACCATCTCCGAGTAGTTCTCCAACTCCATCACCTTCGGTAACTCCGAATTGTGACTTTGGTGTAGATGTAGATATTGCTACTCCGACACCTAGCCCAAGTCAAACTAATACTCCAACCCCATCACCATCACCATCACCAAGTACAACCGCTAGTCCTACCCCAACCCCATCACCTTCGGTAACTCCGAATTGTGACTTTGGTATTATTGTAGACATCGCAACACCTACTCCTACACCATCTAATAGTCCAACACCAAGTACAACCGCTAGTCCTACTCCTACACCATCTAATAGTCCAACACCAAGTACAACCGCCAGTCCTACTCCAACACCTAGTAGTACACCTAACTGTGACTTCGGAATTATAGTGGATATTGCCACTCCAACCCCAAGCGCTACTAACACCCCAACCCCATCACCTAGCCCATCACCGTCATCAACTCAGGTACCAACAGAAACGCCTCAACCAACGGCAACATTTACACCCACACCAACCCCATCACCTTCGGTAACTCCGAACTGTGACTTCGGAGTAGATGTGGATATTGCTACTCCAACACCTACACCATCTAATAGCCCAACACCGAGTACAACCGCTAGTCCTACACCAAGTCCTAGCCCATCACCAAGTACAACCGCCAGTCCTACTCCAAGTCCTAGCCCATCACCAAGTCCTTCGGTAACTCCGAATTGTGATTTCGGTGTGATTGTAGATATCGCTACCCCAACACCTACACCTAGTAGTTCACCAACCCCATCTCCATCACCAAGTACAACCGCTAGTCCTACACCAAGTCCAAGTCCGAGTCCTACCCCAAGTAGTACACCTAATTGTGATTTCGGTGTGATTGTAGATATCGCAACACCTACCCCAACTCCAAGTAATTCACCTACACCTTCCGTGACTGCGAGTCCGACCCCATCACCGTCTCCATCACCAAGTCCTTCGGTAACTCCGAATTGTGATTTCGGTGTGATTGTAGATATCGCAACACCTACTCCTACACCATCTAATAGTCCTACACCAAGTCCTAGCCCATCTCCATCACCTAGCCCATCTCCATCACCATCGGCTACACCTAATTGTGATTTCGGTGTGATTGTAGATATTGCTACTCCAACACCTACACCATCTAATAGTCCTACACCAAGTCCAACCGCTAGTCCTACACCAAGTCCTAGCCCGTCGCCATCACCAAGTACAACCGCTAGTCCTACTCCAACACCGAGTAGCACCCCAAATTGTGATTTCGGAGTTATAGTGGATATCGCAACACCTACTCCTACACCATCTAATAGTCCAACACCATCACCTAGCCCATCGCCGTCTCCATCACCGAGCCCAACACCACCACCTACCGCTAGTCCTACACCAAGTCCAACGGCTATTGATTGTCCACCTAACTGTGGCACCTCAATATACCAAAACATCTTTGTTAGTACAGGTACAACCGTTGCGGGTCTTGGAATCTATGAATTAGGTGGATGGTGTGCTGAAACACCGGGTGTGGATAGTCAGGGACAAGAGTGGTGGTACGATAGATACACATGTACTATTTACACTCGAGAATATTCGGGAGGATCTAACACAACATGTATCGGTGAACAAGTAACACCTGTTGGTACTCAAGTTTCAAGTGTTACTCACTCAAACGGAACACTAACCCCAACGGGATCTAACAAGTTGTATAACACAGGAATTAGATTCATTGATTCTAATAATAATGCGGTATTCATCGTAACCGAATGGCACTCAACATTACTCGATTTGGTTTATGTCCATATTTTATGTGATTGTACGTTTGAGGCGATAGCTACAGAATACATTGAGGGTGAGATTGTAATTGATGAGAATACTGAAATTAATATCTTCTTTGATTCATCAGGTTCAATGAATACAACGTTGTCACCCCTTCAAACAATGAGAAATACAATACTTAAAGATTGTTTGTTACCATTCTATAATAATGATAGTACCAAATACGATGAAAATGTAACAATAATACAAAGTGGAACTGAAAGAACATTTAATTGGCTACAAACAACAGGTTCTACTAGTGGAACCACTAAGGTTATAAATTTAGTATTCACTGATGAGAATAGTCCTTACGATAATGGTTCGTTGATTTGGCAGACAAATAGAACGTCACAGTATGACACTGATATGTCCGCATTAAGAAATGTATTGTCAACAACTCCTAACTCAGACTATTATAGAGGTGTAATATTTAGAGTTAATACGGGACCAAATAGTTACGACTTCTTTAGACAGTTTTTAGTGGCGGTCATGAACGGTACATATCTATATAATGGAATAAATGGATTATCTGATAAGACAGAAATTGGTTTAGAGCAAACTGTAATTGCGGGTTCAACGCCAACCTATTACGCTAATACTATAATAAATGCATTGAATAATTTGGGGTACAGTATCCCTAATTGTAACTAAAAATGGATACATAAAACGAGATAAAAAGTATATATTTTAATAATGGCTAGAATATTCGACATATTAATTACTTCAGGGACTTCACACAGTCTCTATACCATCTATTACGACCAGGTAAATCCATCGAATATTGCCACAAGAGTTAGTACGTCATTACCTGCAACAGGGGTCACATACAGTGATTTAATTTTAAGTCCTGGTGTTAGGGTTGAAGTACCTGACACTGCGGTATCTGTTTTATTATATAATGAATCCTGTGTAATTGACGACACAATCCTTCTACCAACCCCAAGACCAACTGCAACACCATCACCAACTCCTAATCCAACCCCAACACCAAGTAGTACACCTGCACCAACTCCAAGCCCATCACCTAGCCCATCACCTAGCCCATCACCGAGTCCAAGCCCGACACCATCACCTAGCCCATCACCGAGTCCAAGCCCGACACCAAGCCCAACACCTAATTGTGATTTCGGAGTTATAGTGGATATTGCCACTCCAACCCCGACTCCATCCCCAAGTCCAACACCATCACCTAGCCCATCACCCAGCCCATCACCATCACCATCCCCGAGTCCGACACCAACACCGAGTACAACCGCTAGTCCTACTCCTACACCGAGTACAACTGCCAGTCCTACTCCATCACCATCCCCTAGCCCAACACCAAGCCCAACACCTAATTGTGATTTTGGTGTAGATGTTACTATTAATGAAAGGCCAGTTATTGAGAACACAATACTTACACAAACCGAGGGAACCGCGACAGGTAGTACTATTGGTACTCTAACCGCATTGGACCCACAGGGAGGCCCATTAACATGGCAATTATATGATAATACGACTTATCCCGATAACACATCGTTCACATTATCGAGTAGTGGGGATTTAAAGAACGCTGTCGTATTTGATTATGAAACAAAAAATCAATATACCATTAATGCTCAAGTTACCGATTCTGGAGGATTAACTGACGAAAACTCATACATCGTTTCCGTGGGTAACTTAAACGAAACACCATACGGTTTAACATTATCAAACAACACAATTAATGAAAATTCTGTCACAGGTACCACTATTGGTACATTCATAGGTTTAGACCATGATGCTGGCGAAACGTTTACATACGCATTCACAGGTACAGGAAATGACAACTCATCGTTTACATTAACATCGGTATCTCAAACTGCGGCGGTTCTTAAAAGTGGTGTAGTCTTTAACTATGAAGTAAAGAATTCATATACAATACAAGTAACCGTAACAGATAGTGGAAATAATACATACACCGATACATTTACTATTAACGTTAATAACGTAAACGAGGCACCAACCTCGATAAGTTTAAGTTCAAATACTTTAGCGGAAAACAGTGCTTCGGGAACCACTATTGGTACTTTTAGTGCGGGTGATCCTGACGCGGGATCGACATTTACTTACACATTAGTAACGGGAACGGGTGATACAGATAATGATTCTTTCTCTTTAACCGCTGCGGGTGTACTTAAATCTAAATTCATCCCCGATTATGAAACAAAAAATTCTTACTCGATAAGAGTTAGGGTTACCGATCAAGGTGGATTAACTAGAGACGGTGTTTTCACAATTTCTATAACTAACGTTAATGAAGGTCCTTATGGTCTAACATTAGATAGTAATACGATAAATGAAAATAGTTCAACAGGAACAACAATTGGAACATTTACAGGATTAGATTATGACAATCCTGAAACCTTAACATACACATTGATAGATGGTGGAGAGGGTTCCGATGAAACTCATTTTACCTTGACAACTGCGGGTGTATTGAAAAATGCCTCAGTGTTTAATCATGAAGTTAAAAGTTCATACGTCATTACTGTTAGGGTTACCGATTTAGGTGGGTTATTCCATGAGAATGATTTTACCATAACTGTCTTAGATGTAAACGAAGCCCCGACAGCAATAGCATTAAGTAATAATAGTGTTGCGGAAAATTCTGCCACAGGAACTACGGTGGGAACATTCTCAACAACAGACGTTGATGATGGAGATACATTCACCTATAGTTTGGTGACGGGAACGGGAGATAGTGGAAATGGTAATTTCTACATTGATGGTAATAGATTAAAAACAAATGCGGTATTCGATAGGGAATCAACATCCTCTTACTCTATTAGGGTAAGAACAACAGATAGTGGTAACTTAACGTTTACAACGACATTTACTATTAATGTTACTAACGTAAACGAAGCCCCATCAAACATTCAACCATCTTCAATAGGTTTTAATGAAAACAACTCTATTGGTGATACAGTAACGACGTTTAGTGTTACTGATCCTGATGTTGGTGACACCCACACATGGTTATTAGTGGCGGGTCTTGGGGACACAAATAACGATTCTTTCTCATTATCAACATCGGGAGTTCTTACCGCAGAGGAATCCTTCAACAAGGAGGTAAAAGATTCTTACTCAATTAGAGTACAAGCAACAGATGCGGGTGGACTAACAACGGTTAGGGTAATACCAATTACAATTAACAACGTAAATGAGACACCAACTGATATTTCATTAAGTAATAGTAGTGTTGCTGAAAATAGTTCGACAGGAACAACTGTAGGTACGTTCAGTACCACAGACCCCGACGCATCTAACACTTTTACCTATACTTTAGTCACAGGAACTAGTTCTACAAATAACGCTAGTTTCTATATTGATGGGTCTACACTAAAAACAAACGAAGTATTTGACAGGGAAACAAAATCGTCTTATACAATTAGAGTAAGATCCACAGACCAAGGAGGTTTATATCGTGAAGAAGCGTATACAATTACAATTAACAACGTAAATGAGACACCAACCAACATAGGTTTAAGTAGTAGTTCTGTCTCTGAAAATGTTGCCACAGGAACCACTGTTGGAACATTCACCACTACAGATGTTGATTCGGGAGATACTTTCACATATATATTAGTTGATGGTGTAAGTTCTGAAGATAACGGTAGTTTCTATATCAGTGGATCTTCGTTAAAAACAAACGAGGTGTTCAATTACGAAACTAAGTCGACATATAAAGTAAGGGTTAGAACAACGGATGCAGGTGGGTTATGGTTTGAAAAGGCATTAACCATATCAGTGACAAACGTAAATGAGTCACCTACGGCGATTAGCCCAACTTCAGTCTCCTTTGCGGAAAATCAAGCAACGGGAACCACCGTTACCACGTTTAGTGTTACCGACCCCGATGCTTCTAACACTCACACATGGTCTCTTGTGGATGGTGTTGGTAGTGATGATAATGGTTCATTTGAATTAAGTGCGTCGGGTACATTAACATCTAAAGAAGTCTTTAATTTCGAGGTTAAAACATCATATAGGATAAGAGTGATGGTCACAGACCAAGGTGGTTTAACATTTGATAGACAAATTAATATTAATATTACTAATGTTAATGAGACCCCTACCGACATAACATTATCGAGTAACAGTGTTGCGGAAAACAGTTCGACAGGGACAACTGTGGGTACGTTCAGTACCACCGATCCCGATGCTTTAAATACGTTTACCTATACTTTGGTTACGGGGACTAGTTCTACAGACAACGCTAGTTTCTATATCAGTGGTTCTTCCTTAAAAACAAATGCAGTATTTAACTACGAGGTTAAAAATTCATACACAATTAGAGTAAGATCTACGGATCAGGGATCACTATGGGTTGAAGAACCATTTACGATCAATATTACTAACGTAAATGAAACACCGACTAACATATCATTATCGAACTCATCCATAGATGAGAATTTACCTATTGGGTCAGTTGTTGGTAACCTATCAACGACAGACCCCGACTCTTCTAATACATTCACTTACAGTTTAGTAACGGGTGTTGGGGATACGAACAATGATAGTTTTACTATCGTTGGGAATCAAATAAAAAGTGCTCAAGTCTTCGACTATGAGACCAAATCGTCCTATAGTGTTAGGGTAAGATCGACCGATCAGGGTGGATTATGGTTTGAAAAAATTATTACAATAACAATAACCAACATAACGATAAGTGGTACGTTGGAAATTGTAGATGCCGCATGTAATGGAGGTAAAGGTTCTATCACAGTTAGTACTCAGGAAGGTGGGGATTCCCCTTATCAGTACTCTAAAGATGGAACTAATTACCAAACATCAACTGTGTTTAGTGCCCTATCCGCGGGAACTTACACAATTTACATTAAAGACTCAAACAATGAGGTAGGAACAGTATCAGGTACTATTAGTCAACCAACTGCAGTATCTGTTTCAGTTTCTTCATCGGCAAATCCAACATGTAATGGTAGTACTGATGGTTCTATTACAGTAACATCTTCAGGTGGTACAGGTACTAAAACATATTCTAAAGATGGAACAAACTTCCAGTCATCGGGAACATTTACAGGTTTAACAATCGGCACATACACAATTACTGCAAAAGACGCCAATGGATGTACGGGGACAGTAAGTAGAACTCTCTCTAGAACTGTCATTACTACCACATTAACTAAAGTTGATGTTACATGTAATGGTGCTGGCGATGGTAAGATAACTGTCGCACAACCTACGGGCGGTACAGGGAGCGGATACCAAGTTAAATTAGGTTTAGGGGGAACGTATGAAGAAGTAACCTTCCCATATCAATATACAAACTTAAGTAACGGAACATACCACATATATGTAAAAGATGATAATGGTTGCGAATACATGTTCACAACAGTAATCACTCAACCAAATGTTCTAGACGTTACTCAAAGTTCAAAAACTTATCCAACATGTCACAATAGTACAAACGGTTCAATAACAGTAACTGGTAGTGGGGGAACAACTCCATACCAATACTCTAAGGATGGAACTAACTATCAAACATCTCCAACATTTAGTACATTATCACAAGGTTCTTATATAATAAGAATAAAAGATGCCAATAATTGTACGGATTCTGTAACTATTGATATTAGTAGAAACCCTGTTGCGGCAACTATATCACAAACAAATGCCCCATGTAACGGTCAAAGAGGATCTTTAACCGCATCATCACCTTCAGGCGGTACTGGTAGCGGATATGAAGTAAAATTAGACACCGGAGAATACCAATTATTCCCAATCGGTGGAAGTGTTGAGTTTAATGATTTATCGGTTGGTGCTCATAGTATAACAGTTAAAGATGATAATGGGTGTGAGACTGTTTATAACAGAACAATCACACAACCCGCAGTACTATCTGCATCGACATCGTCTGAAAATAGTCCAACATGTGATGGTGGTAGTGACGGTTCAATTACATGGACAAGAACTGGAGGTACATCACCGTACACTTATACAGTGAATGGTAGTGCGATAACTAATTTGTCTCAAACAGGTTTAAGTGAAGGGACATATAATTTTATTGTAACTGATGCGAATGGGTGTACTGCATCAAAATCAGTGACATTATCTAAATCGGCCGTAACGGCAAGTATAAGTCAAACCAATATTACATGTAATGGTGGGTCAAACGGTAGTATCAGTCTTACTGCAATTTCAGGTGGAAATGGAGCAACCTATCAATACCAATGGCAGGGAGGGGCATGGACTGATTTCGCATTAGAGACGGTTACCTTTAATAATTTAGGTACCGGTACATATACTTTAAAAGTTAGAGATAGATCACAATGTACCGTCACTTACACTAGAACAATCACACAACCAACGGCGGTTGTTGCCTCGGCAAGTGTATCACACCCGACATGTTACAATGGTAGTGATGGTTCAGTAACATTAACGGCCACGGGAGGTACGGGAAGTAAGACGTTCTCGATCAATGGAACAAATTATTATACTTCGGGTACGTTTACTTCATTAGGAGTTGGAACCTATACAGGTTATGCTAAAGATAGTAATGGGTGTGTGGATACGGTTGGGTTTACGTTAACTAAATCAGCACCATCGGCAACCGTAAGTGTTAGTAATGCCCCATGTAATGGTCAAAGGGGAAGTATAACCGTTTCTAACCCAACAGGTGGTAACGGAGGAGGGACCTCACAAAACTATTCAGTTAAATTAGACGCTATTGGGACTTATGAGGCATTCCAAAGTACATCTAAAGTGTACAGTGATGTTGGTGTGGGGGCCCACACAATTTATCTTAAAGATCAAGACGGGTGTGAAAGAACCTATGATGTCACAGTTGGACAACCTTCAGCATTAACGGCATCAACATCGTCTGAAATTAGCCCAACATGTGATGGTGGAAGCGATGGATCAATCACGTTTACTAGATCGGGAGGTACATCACCATACACATACACATTAAATGGTGTTGCGACAACTAGTTTATCACACACATCATTGGGTGAGGGGGTATACAATTTTGTTGTAACTGATGCGAATGGATGTACCGCAACCAAGTCTGTTACTTTATCTAAATCGGCAGTAACGGCCTCAACTTCACAAACTAATGTCACATGTAATGGTGGATCTAACGGTAGTATCAGTCTTACTGCAATTTCAGGTGGAAATGGAGCAACCTACCAATACCAATGGCAGGGAGGGGCATGGATTGATTTCGTAGAGATAGTGAGTTTTTCTTCACTTTCAGCGGGTAGTTACAGTTTAAATGTTAGAGATAGATCACAATGTACGACCAGTTATACTAAGACGATTACACAACCGACGGCAGTTACGTTTTCCACATCAAACTCAGCCCCAACATGTTGGGATGGGTCGGATGGTAGTATAACCGTATCCGCAAGTGGTGGAAGTGGATCTTACCAATATTCTAAAAACGGCGGAACAACATGGCAGACAAGTAATACCTTCAGTTCTCTATCAACAGGAACGTATAGTATTAGGGTTAAAGACGGGTCTGGATGTTCAACAACAAACGGTAGTGTTACTTTAAGTAGATCAGCCCCTTCAGCGACTATATCAGGAACTAATGTTTCGTGTAATGGAGGTTCTGATGGAACTATTTCTGTCTCTAACCCAACAGGAGGTAGTGGAGGTGCGGCACAGAGTTACTATGTAAAACTAGGAACTGGTGCGTGGATCCAATTTACTAGTACCTCGTATCTCTATAGTAGTTTAAGTAGTGGAACATATACCATTTCTATAAAAGATTCTAGCTCTTGTGAAAAATCTTACTCCATAACTGTAACACAACCAACCGCACTGACCGCATCGATTCCCACAATTACTGCAGGGACTAACGGTTCTGTCACAGTAACATCTTCAGGTGGTACATGGAATAAAACATATAGATTATATAGAGATTCTACATCACCTTATACAGTTGGTGGGGGTTCCTTAGTCGCAACTATAAGTAACGTGACCTCGGCCAATCCGTCACAAGTGTTTAACAATTTGGCGGAAGGGTACTACTATGCAATAGTAACCGATGCGAATGGATGTACGGCATCTACTACGATTAAGTCAACATTTAGTGGAGGTGAAACCGGAAATGGACCAACAACTGCCGATATGCAGATTACTACATGTAATAATGAGAATCTTACATACTTTGTTAATAGTTTGATGATTTGTAATGGTGGGGAATATTCACTCCCACTTACATCCTTTAAATTAGGTGATGTGGTTCAATTTGCTGAGAGTGTAAACTGTCCACATGGAGCAACCTATTGTGGTACAATAACCGCAGTAGGACTAACTGAAACACCTGACGCTATCATAACATTAGACACAACATTGGCTTGTAATAGCCCACAGTGTTTTGAATAAAATAAATTACAAGTCTTAAAAGAATAATATGATTTGTAACATTTCTTAAAAAGAAGATATTTATAATAAAGATTTAAAAAAAAAGAAAAACATGGCATATCAAGTAACACTTTCTATGAATCCCGCATTTACGGGTACAACAGAGGCGGATAATTTTACCATAATTGGTAAACACTGCGATGGATCTCCATCCGACACAATAATCGCAACCAATGTCACAAAGGCCCAATTAATTGCTGGTGTTACATATCAGGTGGCGGACACAGTAACGGGAGGTACCGTAACTTCTACAGGAACATGTACAAACTCAGTCTTATGGACTGGATTAAGTAATTGTCAACCAGGTGAGGGTGTAGGCCCACAGGAACCTGTCGCGACACCGGTGCCAACAGCAACATCGGCAGAGACACTATACGATTATTATATCACAACGTTTAGAGTTGGTGACGCACAAACCATAGCGGCCGAATTCTGTGAAACTCCATTTAGTGCTACTACATTAATTAAGAGTCCGGCTTCAAGCATTACAAGTATCATAAATCAACCTATTTATGACGCTGCGGGAGATCCATACGTAGTCGCCGCAGGAAGATGGGCATACATTACCAAAGTACAAGGTAGAAATAGTAATAACACTATTGAAGCACCTAGATATATGATTGAATCTAGTTTAGGTGTAGTCGATAACCTCGCAACAGTATGTGACGGGGCACAGGTATAACCATTAATTAATTAAATATTAAACAAAGAAACCCTCTTTTGAGGGTTTTTTTATTCCCCATTTTAATTAGAAAGTATTTATATTAATATACTATCATAATGGGTGTACTTATAACGATAAATAACGAATACGATAATGGGGTGTGTTCAAATCACACCATTTTAACAGGAACAACATATAACATTGATAATGCAACATCAATGGGTGTTCACACATTACCGTATACGTGGGATGCGGGATTGTTTACAGGAAATTTATTTGTCTTTATTGAACATTGTGATTCCCATATTGATCCACCACCTTCACTATTACCGAGAAACCAAGGCGGATTTCAAGTACAACTACTAACCATTGATTGTGAGCAATGTCCACCAATCGCCACACCAGAACCCCAAGACTGTAATTTACAAATTACGGTTGTAGAAATGTTTGAACCATCTACTGACTGTAATTTAACTGCATCGTTTACGGAGTTTTTTGAATCAACAACCGATTGTGATTTAACGGTAGATTTTACGGAATTTTTTGAAGTGGATTGTTCGATGGAAATTACTGTAGAAGAGTTATGATTATGAAAACAAAAGATAAAAACATAATATTTATATAAATAAAATAAAAACACAATGGCAAGACATTTCACAATTACGTTAACTTCGGGCACTAATTCAGGACCCTATAGTGTGTATCACTCATCCATATCGGCAGCAAATAGAGCTCTTATATACAATACAACCGATTTTGCGATTAATTTAACCCTGACTCAGGTACAAAATGGAATATTAGTTACAGTACCGGATAATGCGACTAGTGTCATTCTCTATAACCAAGATCCTTTAGTACAAAGTGATTGTCCGACAAATTTTATTGAATATCCCTTAGGTGCGGGACCAACGTCAACACCATTACCAACGGGAACTCCAGGTGCGACACCACAACCAACACCACAACCAACACCAAACCCAACAGCAACACCAAACCCAACGGCAACATCAATTGTTGTGACTGAAACACCACAACCAACACCAAACCCAACAGCAACACCAAACCCAACGGCAACGGAGTTAACTAGATATTATTATTACGCACAATGTGCGTCGGGTTGTAGTGACCTACCTTCCTCAGAACAATTAAGTGCGGCACCTATTGGATCCGGTACTCCTATTGTGGTATCAAGTACTGTTCCGAGAATAATTGGTAGCTATGTCACATTGAATATTAACCCAGGTTGTTGGCAGATTACTGATACTGCTACAGCACCTGAAGAAGATAGCGTTGTATCAACATGTTCGCCACCTAACCCAACCGCAACACCAACACCAACAGTTGATTCAAGTGTTTTGTGTGTTGATGTAGAATTTACTGCTAAGGCAGCGACCGCTGGTGGTACTGTTACATATATTGATTGTAACAACATTCAACGTACACTGACGATCCCTGGTGGTGATAGCGTTGTAGCACCTCATTGTGTACAAAATAATTCATGGGTATTCAATCCCGCACAAAACTTCGAACCTACAACCCTATTAATAGGTGATTGTTCAAGTACTACACCAACACCAACCTCAACACCAACACCAACGGCAACAACTCAGCCAACCGCTAATTATCATACGTTCACGTATTGTGGAGGTCATGAGTTTGAAGATCCGGCAGCAGGTTTATTGGTGATAGTTACAACTGCACAGTTAACCACTGCAGGTATGTCGACCTCATCTCCTGTGGCGAATGATACCATAACATTAAGTGGAAGTGGTAATATAGGTGCCATATATGATTATGTAAGTAGTAGTTCAAGTGGTTCGGCATCACCTGTCACAGTAACTTCATACAATCTTGACCCATGTCCTGGAACAGGAACGGCAACACCGGCACCAACGTCAACGGCGGTGGTATCTACTGAGTGTTACGAGTTCTCATGGACTGATAATGGATCTGTAGGGGACCCTGATGGATCAATCGTATATGTGGATTGTAATGGTAGCTCACAAAGTTTCTCATTCATAGCGGGTTCATACGGAACGATATGTGCTAGATCTATAACCGCCACATCCTCAAGAGTGGATTACACTAACGATGGAACTGCGGGATGTTTACCAACCGCAACGCCGGCACCAACATCGGCACCAACCGCAACTCCAAATGAAACACTTTACAATTATTATATCACAACGTTTAGAGTAACCGCAGATCCTGATACTGAATTCTGTGATAACGCATATATAACAGGTACATTAGTTAAGAGTCCATCATCGACAATACCGTTGATGTTAAATCAACCTATTTACGATTCTTTAGGAAACCCATTAGTGGTAGCCGCAGGAAGATACGCATATATAAGTAAGTCTAACGGAAAATCAAGTAGTGATTCCGCAAATGACCCAAGATATGTGATTGAGACTAGTAATGGTCAGGTAATCGATGTCGCACAGCTTGTCTGTGGTGGCGGAGGAGGAACCGGACAACTATAATAACCATTTATAAAAAACCCTCGAAAGAGGGTTTTTTTTATCATGATAGACATAATTAAAAAAATACAATTCTTAATTGGTGACAATTTTATTGTTGTTGGTTCTGTTTCTATGAGGTATCACGGTATAGAACCCAATTCAAGAAAAAAAAACGAAATAGATATTGTCGTCAATGATAATTTATATTTTGAAAAACTAAGTTGTTTAGGTGAGTTCACCATAAACGTTAACGGAGAAAGAACCCCATTTAATGAAGAAAAACGAATGTTTATCAGGACCACCGAAGGTAGTTTTATCGATGTTTACTTTGACACCAACCGAATAGAGTTTCACGAAATAGATGTAGAGGGAACTAAAATTAAGGTTAGATCAAAATCAAGTTACTTAGATTTCTACAATTCAATACTTAAAAACTATGATTTCATTAAATACGATACAGGGGGACTTTTTAAGGAGAAAATATTGAAATACATTAACCTTTTATCTTAATTGTTTCATATATAAAGTTTATTCGGAAGTATTTATATGAAGTATGGGATTACTTATTCGTATATATGATATAAAGTCGGAAAATGATTTCGATTTAAGTGTGGGGTTCTCACCTTATGGACCTTTCACATCATTACCGAACCCAAATAGGGTTGACGGGTCGTGGCCATCATCTAATTTAAGAAATTACTACACCGAACCAATTTATATTGGGGACAACGACCCCATGGTACTAAATGGAAAACCATCGATCACGGATATTGTTGAATATGATTTAGAGTTTGACACCCAATATTGGTTAAAAATAGAGGATAAAATAAATGTCATTGATTTATGTGGGGGTAATAACACACCTAGGTTTATAGTAGAAAACATTTATATACACGACTCTAAAGCGTTTGAATGCTATGATAGAGTCGCCTTTGATGTTGTCTACGATCCTGATACGTGTCCTACACCCACACCATACCCATCATCCACACCATACCCAACATCTATTGTTGATTGTGATATAAACGCAAATTTTGTGGAGTTCTTTGGAACGGATTGTGATATAGATGCAAATTTTGATGAGTTTTTTGACGTATTAGATTGCCAATTTGAAGCAACATTTAGAGAGAACACATGAGTAAGTTAATAAGAATAAATCTAGGTGTCGACCCTGATCACAATTTAGCGGATTTTCCCGTTAATATATATACGGGTACAACTACAGGAGATACAACAAATTGGGGTTTTACAGAAACCCCCGTTATAACATTTCCTATGGTTATTACCACACCTTTTGAGTTTTGGGTTGACGACGAACTACTCTCTTTTGGTATAAGGTTAGAAAGCGGTGGATGTAATAATGTTGATCTTTTGGTTAACGCGCCACGAGTTGATTGTGAAATGTGTATGAATGTAGTACCATACAATGCACCCCAACCGACATCAACTCCCCAACCAACACAACAACCCACAGCAACACCAATCCCATCATCAACACCTAATTCTACCAATTCACCAACATCAACACCTAATTCTACCAATTCACCAACATCAACACCCAATGCGACTCCTAACCCAACACCCAATGCGACTCCTAACCCAACACCCAATGCGACGCCTAACCCAACGGTTGGTACGTCATCTTATTATCGAATACAGACTTGTAATAATGCATTAGATATACATGTGCCAAAGAATGTTTATTGTGCTGGTGGATCACTCTCGACATTGACAAACTCGTTTAGTATCGGTGAAACCGTACAATTAATATTTGCTAATGGGGGATGTGGGTCGGCAACTTATTGTGGTATCATAGTCGATGAAAATTTCCAAGCACCCTTAAATTCAGAAAATGGTTATATTTCTAGAATCGTTCCAGTGGGGGGATGTGAAGATGACTCACATTGTGTTCAATAAACTTATAATTTGATATTTATTAATAAGATTAAAAAGGATATATTTTAAGGATGAGTTTTTTAAGTCAAAATAATGCAGAATTCCTCTCAGCAAGGTTAACCCAAAAGGGTAGAAGATCCATTGCTCAAGGAAATTTTCAAATTAAATTTTTCCAAATAGGAGATTCTGAATTTGATTATACCGCACCGTTCAATAGTTTGGATGGTATACAAGATAACCCACAACAAAATGTTTTTTCACCTTTCGATAAAGACTCACAAGTTAAATACCCGTATAAATTAGATAATTCTGATACTACAACCACATATGGTGTACCTATTATGGATTCTATTACGGAAACAATAAGAAACGGAATGGGACCTGCGGGTTTCGTAACTGAACATAAAGAATACGATTCCGTGGAGTGTAGTGGTACGACAATTGAATGTACTAGTATTAGATTACCACTATCGGGTTTTACGGGAACTAATACAATTACATTTACTCAGACAATCAATTACGGTACATGTACAGGAATTACTCAAACAGATGAGGATATACTTAACATACATAGTTTTAATGATGTTGAATTTATAACAATTGCGTTTGGTAATGAGTTTGTAAATGAGGATCAGGTTGTTACGGGGAACTCCATGAGTCTTATATATAAGATTACTGGAATAACAACAGTAACAGGTAGTACAACAACACCCAACTGCGATGTTATAATAACAGGACAAACCACATTATATTTAGACAGGAACACCCCTGACTTATCATCATTGTCGGGATACGCACAAATAATCAGAAATGAGTGTAGAATTGAAAATCCGATAAGTGGCGAAACTTCACCATCTTGTGTCTCAAATCAGATCGATCCAAGTGAACAACACGATCCATGGACATTAAATGTAGTATGGCAAGAAAAACCAATTGGTTCAGATGTCAGTGGTAACGATGAAAGTGTAAGTGGTTACACCAGTAGTAAACATATCTCAACTATGGAATATTTGGGTTATGGGATATCAGACGGTCAGGTGACGAATACCGGAACAACGTACTACAATTCATATGATGAGGTCATAACGGTGGTCCCTGAAGAACAAAAATGTATTGCGATAATTCACTATTCTGAGTTAGGACATATATTTGATGATCCCGATAGATTTTTTAAATACGATGACTATATAGGGTCGTCAAATACTGAGGGTGTGTTGGTCGAAGACGAATTAGTCACTGACATTGAGTTTTTTAACGTATATATTCCTTTTATACATTATGAAAATAGTACGGGTACAACTATCGGTGCTGAATTTAAAATGGATATAACCGATTACTATTTAGATTCAACTGTTGCGGGAACTCCTGGTGATATAAGAACACAATATATTAAGTACAGATACCTATTAGATGAAATCGGTAAAAAAGTCGGTAAGGTATTCGTTGACAAAAAAATAATTGTTTTTGACGACCAAGAATTGGTAGCCATATTGGATTATAGATCTAATAGAAGATTTACTTTACCGGCACCAAAAACATACCATATACCAAGTGATAACTCACCCGCAAATTCAGTAATATCGGGCGGAACGGCACAGACTTTTTGGATGACTTACATGTTTGAATACACGGGAGATTCACAACTTAATAGTCTACCGTGTAATTATTTCTCTAAAATAGAAGTTAACTCAGGGGGAGAATGTGATGTGACTTACCCATCTAATATTGCTTTTAAATTTGGAGGAGAAGAGTATCACCCCAACACCGTTGGATCATTCCAACACATGAAGACGGCATTTTCTGATGTTATAGATGGTTATGTTGCGGATAGAATGTGGGTGATAATACAAGAAACAACGGACGAGGTTGATTTATTACCCGATCCAAAATTGTGGCAAAAAATAGATGTTACTAGTAAAATACCTAACCATACTTTGGGTTCTCTAATAGATCCGTCAGATTTGAGAGATCATAGTTTTATTATAACAGGGTTAGAATTTCAAAATGCGAGTCTCTTTGATTTAGAAACTTACTTAAAAAACAATCCATCAGACACAAATTATTTGGGAGACTTATCGTACACCAACGAACCACAATTCGGTGACGAACAACCATTCCCCGGAAGTGTCAAATTGGTTAGATGTACAGATATTGAGGAAATGAGGTTCTTAGTTAACTTACCTAATACTCAATTTGTAACTACACAGAACCCGACATTCAGTCAAGAACAGAGAAATGCCACTAAGTATGTAACAGAAGTGGCCCTTTTAGATCAAAACAAAAACGTTTTGGTTACCGCTAAGACATCGTCACCCATTAAAAGGGTTGGTACTCAGGTCTTCTCAGTAAAAATAGATTTCTAGTTTAGTATTTACAATATTCAAAAAAAAGCTTATTTATTATTCATAATATATTATATGGATAATAAGTTTAAAAACAAGGCGAAGATCTTAGGTTTAGATATTTCGACAAAGACTATTGGATGGGCGTTATTTGATATAACGGGTTCCCATTTATTAGAATTAACCCATTTCTCACCAAAGATTAAACCACAACCAGAAGACAAGATTGAAGAATTGTTGAAGAAGGCGGACGGGTTTAGAAAACATCTTGAGAATTATAAAGATATGGGTATCACCAAAGTCATTATCGAAGAACCATTATTAAACTCTAATAACGTTTATACTGTGGGTACACTACTTAGATATAATAGTATGGTCTTAAAGTCGTGTTATGATGTGTTGGGTATAGTCCCAACATTTATCTCCACTTATAATGCAAGGAAGTTTGCATTCCCTGATTTAGTTGGACCAAACGATAAAGGGAGAAATGTTTTGTTCGGTGGATACCCGAAAAATATTGATAAAAAACACGTTATATGGGAACATGTGAATGATTTGTTTCCTGAAGTTAAATGGGTTCAAACTAAGACGGGTAACCTCAAAAAAGAGAATTACGATATGAGCGATGCCGCTACGGCGGTTATTGGGTACGTGAATAAATTAAAGACGGAGAAAAGTTAAAAGGTACTTTACTTTTTATTTTTAATTACGTATATTTATTTACGGACGGGGCGTGTAGCAATACACGTTAGTTGGTGTGTCCCAGGGAGTGGTGTCCCTGGGACTTTTTTTTCTCATTTTTTTTTCGTATATTTTAGTATGATGACCCAAGAAGTAGACTTCATACCCATAGTTGATGTACTCCACGACGTTTTCGGTGACAGCCGTTACCATAACGAGTATAGGGGTCAAATTACTTTTGACTGTCCCGTATGTTCTCATGATATAAAAGGATTGGATGATGGGGATGGTAAAGGTAATTTGGAGATTAACTATAAAATGTATGTCTATAAATGTTGGGTCTGTGCGGAGACTCACGATACTCATGGACACTTAACCAAACTAGTAAAAAAATACGGTTCACCTAAACAGATAAAGGATTTTCATTTATATAGTCCTGAAGAAATAGTTTCAGTTGGTAAGGGGGAATACAAAAAAATAAGACTCCCTAAAGAGTATGTTGATTTTATGGGGGCTAGTGAGGGTAGAAAGATCACCCATAGATATAAACAGGCACTTAATTATCTTAAAAGTCGAAACATAACAGACGATATGATAGAGACGTATAAGATAGGGTATTGTGATAGTGGACAATACGAGAATAGAATTATCATACCGTCGTATGACTCAGAGGACGAAATAAATTATTTTGTTGCTAGATCTTATTTGAGATATAGTAAACGAAAATATATGAATCCACAAGCCGATAAGGAAAGTCTAATTTGGAATGAACACCTTATCGATTGGGATAAGCCCGTTTACGTTGTGGAGGGTGCCTTTGACAGTATTTTCCTAAAAAACTCTATACCGATGTTAGGAAAGTACATGACAGATAAATTACTTATGATGATTTATGAGAGATCATCAAAAGTGGTAATTGTCTTAGATGGGGATGCGTGGGCGGACACTGAAAAATTATACCACAAATTAAATGTCGGTAGATTAATGGGTAAGGTGTCTGTAATAAAATTACCCTTAGATATGGATATTGCAGATCTTAAAGGAGATCTGTCGTCATACAATGAAATAAAACTTGATTAATGGATTTAAAAAAAGAGTCAGAAAAAATACGGAAATTATTAAATAGGAGGAGAAAGGAAATTGATCTGACATTTATTGAAGAAGATCACCTTTACTATATGAGAGGTGATGATGGTATTATAAGAAATAATTACCCCTCAGTTTCTAAAGTAATAAAATTGTTCTATGAGGAGTTCGATTCAGAGGGTATATCCCTCAGAATGTCTGGAGGAGATAGACAAAAACAAAAGGAATTACTCAAAGAGTGGGAGGATAAGGGAACCTACGCCACAAATCAAGGGAGTAGGGTACACTTTCTATTAGAAAAAGAACTAATCAAACAATACGGAGACTATAAAAGTGTCAGAGAACCCATTTACCAATGTGACTCTGAACAAATAGAACGTAGTGACAATATGATTACGGCGGGTAAAGACTTCCTTAAATTAATGCATGAACGAAATGCGGTTCTTTTAGATACTGAGATTGTTTTGGGTGATCCCGAGTTGGGATATGTTGGGCAACCTGACAAAGTTTGGTTAGTTGAAAATAAATCGGGGACGGACTTCGGGATTTTAATAACTGATTGGAAAACCAATAAACCCGAGAATTTTAAAAAACAGAGGTACACTAAAAAAATGTACTCCCCATTCGATAACATTGATAGTACCGCGTTAGGACATTACTATCTACAGTTACCGTTTTATGGTAAACTCCTCATGAAAATGTTAGAGGGTACCGAATATGCTGACAAAAAATTATTAGGGTCTATTGTTGTATTAGTGAAAGAGGATGGGACATTTGAGGAATATAAAGTACCGTTAGATGTAATTCAAAAAATTCTCTTAATGGATATGAAAAAGGTTTTAAAATGATAAAATCAATTACACCTAAAAAAATAGTTGGATTTACCGCGGGTAACTTCGATCTACTACATCCGGGTTACATATATACGTTTGAGGAGGCTAAAAAACACTGTGATAAATTCATTGTCTTATTACAGAGAGACCCCTCGTTACACAGAAAATCAAAATATAAACCCGTATTGTCTCTGTACGAAAGGTACAAAGCGTTAATGTCAATACGGTACATCGATGAAGTGTACACCTACCAAACGGAGGATGAATTGTACCACCTGATAAAATGGATTAAACCTGATGTGAGGATTTTGGGTGAAGACTATGTATGGGAAGGTAAAGACGGTAAACCCAAAAAATTTACAGGTGATGATTTAGATATTAAGGTTATTTACACAACAAGATCCCACGATTGGTCAACAACCAAAATAAAAGATTTAATAACTAAACAAACGTTAGAACAAAATCCAAACATAATTAATGAAATCAAAGAAAAGGAAAATGAAACGATTGATTGAAGATTATAAAGAAAACGATAAGAAAGAGATTTGGGTAGATGGGGTACTTTATAATTTTATATACGGATTCTTAGGTGCCATCGTCATCGTGGCCATCACAATTAAGATTGATATTGGTGTGTTGATTGCGTATCTACTTTACTACTTCTTTTTAGGTAAAATAGTTAATCGACCTAAGTATGTGACTGATTTAGGTAAGTTCATTGTATTCCCCGTACCGACTGCGATGGGTGCCTTCATAGGATATAAGATAGCTCCTACATTAATAGGGTTTTTATTATGAGCGACAAGTTTAAAAAAGGTGTAATTGCAGGAAACTTCGACGTAATCCATCCAGGATACATCGACATGTTTAGAGAGTGTTCTGAGGTTTGTGAAGAGTTCATAATCTTACTACATACAGACCCATCAATTGAAAGACCTGAAGAAAAATTAAAACCAATCCTCTCTATTGAAGATAGGTTTAAAATTCTATTTTCTCTTAGGTATGTTTCGAATATATACACATATACATATGAGAAAGATCTAATGGAATTATTAAAAACTATAGAACCAGACGTTAGGTTTTTAGGTGACGATTATAAGGAAAAGACCTTTACGGGACAGGAACTAAACATACCCATACATTGGATCAATAGAGACCATGGATGGAGTACAACAAAATTCAAACAATTGATACATGATGAGTATCGTAAAAAAATGAAATTAGATGATTAAGAAAATTATTCACATTGCAGATGTCCACATACGAAGGAATAAGTACCATGACACCTACGAGAGACAATTTGAATTGTTTGTTGAAGAAATAAAGGAATGTGTGACAAATCATGCATACGAGGAAATAAGGATAGTTATTGCAGGAGATATCGTACACGAAAAGATCAACATCTCAAACGAACAATTACTTATCACTTCCAAGTTTCTAAATGATTTATCTGAAATAGGGAAGGTTGTCATAATCCCCGGTAACCATGACTTCTTAGAGAATAATCATGAGAGAATTGATAGTATCACACCTATAGTTGATATGTTAAGAAATAATAATATTTCTTATTATAAGGATAGTGGTGTTTATGAAGATGACAATATTAAGTGGGTTGTTTATTCATTATACCAACACAATCAAAGACCGGAATTTGAAAAAGAAGAGGGGTTTTACGTCGGACTTTTCCATGGACCCATCCAAGGACTATCAACAGATACGGGATATGAATTTGAGGATGCATACTCACAATTAAACTTCTCAGGTTTAGATCTACTTCTTTGTGGGGACATACACAAACGACAGGTGTTTGAATTACCTGACGGAGGGAGAGCGATCATGGTTGGATCACTAATCCAACAAAACTTTGGTGAGACCGTGAAACACCATGGTTATGGTATTTATGATATGGTAAGTGATGAATATGAGTTCCATGATTTAGATAACAAACAACCTTTTCTTCATTTCTCCATAAACGACATCAAAGACATTGATAATGAAAAAGAAATCCTCCTTAATATTGGATGACGAGTTCGTTGAATTTTGCGACTTAAATGACGTAAAAGACATCAATAAACTCGCAAAGGAAACATTCAATAGAGGGTTTTCAATTCTGAAATTCGGTGAAACGCCGACACCACTAAAGGGTAAAGAAACCATAAAAGAAGTGGTTAAGGAAGTGCCTGTGGAGGTGGTTAAGGAAGTAGAAAAGATTGTAGAGGTAGTTAAAGAAATAGAGAAGATAGTCGAAGTTGAGGTTCCTATTGAGGTCATTGTTGAGAAAGAGGTTTACATAACAGACGACCAACAAGTAAAGGAACTTGGTAGTAAAATTGTCGAGTTGGAAAAACAACTAAAGAAAAAACCTAAAGAGGTAATCAAAGAAGTTGAAAAGATCGTTCAAGTAAATAATGAAGATGAGTTATTAAAACTTAAAGAAGAGAACGACAAACTCAAAAAGGACTTGGAGAACTTAAATTCGGTTCTGAATAAATTCAACAAAGCAACATATTTAAAAAATTCCAATCTATCGTCATTGTACGACGAGTAGAGGGGTTGACTCTTAATTTTTAATTCCGTATATTTTAATATGATCGGAATTATATTATTGTGGGGTTTTATGGCTTATGGTATGACTACCATTTTAGTCTATGGTTCTATTTTCGAAGGGACACGAGCTTGGATAGTTCGCAATTCAAAGTTTTTTGGTGAATTAATCGGATGTCCTTTATGTACATCTACATGGGTTGGGTTCTTCCTTTCCATAACCTTAGGGGGGTTAACAAACCAAATTTTTGATGTAGGGTATTTCACAATCTTTTTTGATGGGATGTTCACCGCGGGTATTGTTTGGGCGATAAACTCTTTCATTGAATTTTTTGAGGAGAGTAGAATAAAATGAAAAATGGATGTTTATACCCGGTAAGTTTAATGATACTCTCATTAGAAACGCGGTGATTGAATTTTTTAATCAAAGGTTCAGAATCAAATTGAAACACAATGAAATCAACAACAAAATTGATTTGGTTGGGGTGAATGACCCCTCCTTAGGAGTCGAAGTAGAACATGGTAAATGGGTTGGTAATTTTTGGGATAACGATAATTACTCGTTAATATCAGAACAACCATTTAGAACGGCCAATATACCTTCTAGAAAAGAGAAGTATTGGATGGATGAGTTTATCTCATATGGTAAGGTAAGGGAGAACAGTAGTTCTAATAAAAACATTTTTGTGAGGTCTAACGCAGACTTTACACAGTTTTTAGTAATCAGACCGACAACCATTAGAGACAAAGAAAAATTGGTGAGAACCAGATTCAAACCCACAAACAGTAATGATGTGGAAGAATGGTTATCATTTAAAAGAGAGGACGTTGAGACATACGATCTAAAGAACGGCAGGTATATAAAACAAAAAATTAATGGAGTACAAAGATCCATACATCAAAGTAACTTGGGCTGACACACCTGAGTCTTTTACGCCTGAGAGGGTTAAGAGAGTTAAAGAATATTTTAAAGAGAAGTACAACACTAGACACGTAAATGTCATAACTAAAATTATTACTAACGGTAATAATACTAAGTTAAAGACGTTAGAACTCTCTGAAAGTATTTTAGACCCAACCCATCAGAAGAGATTGATGATGGAGTTTATCAAACAAAACGATTTAAAGGTAAATGAAATACAGATAGATCGTTTAGATAATACCGTAAACGAAGATCTATTCCAAAAAGACGAGAATAGGGTTAAGTATAATAGATGGTATATCAAAAATGTGGAGTTCTCCAACTTCCTTTCTTTTGGCGAGGGTAATAGGATCGATTTTGAAAATATGGATGGTATTACTGTTGTTGAATCAACCCCTAAAAATTTTGGTGGGAAGTCAACGTCAACAGTAGATCTTCTTCTTTTTCTTTTCTTCAACACAACCACTAAAACAAAAACCAATTCAGAAATCTTCAATAGGTTTACTGATAAGGATGATGTTAAAGTGAAAGGTATCATCACTATTGATGGTGACGATTATATTATTGAACGAACAATAAACAGAAAAAAGAGTCGTAGCGGCGAATACACTGTTAGGACCGAGTTAGAATTCTCTAAAATATTACAAAACGGGGAAGTACAGAATCTATCAGGGGAACAGAGAAGGGAAACCGAACAGTTCATCACTAAGGCAATTGGGACTCAGGAGGATTTTCTCTCCACGATACTCACAACAGGTTACAATTTAGAGGAGTTAATTGATTCTAAACCCACGGCAAGGGGACAAATACTAAGTAAGTTCTTAGGGTTAGATCAATTGAAGAGTAAAGAGGACGTATGCCGAGAACGGTTCAATGAGTTCCAAAGAAAAATGGTATCAAATACACATGATAAGTTTACTTTGGAAAAACAAATTGAGACTTTTCGTGAAACTATTGGGACAAGAGAACAGGACATTGTGGATAGTGAGACTAAACTAAAAACAACCACAGATTCTTTAACGGATTTACAAACGACGAAAGATAAGTTGTTAGGTGAAAAACATGGAGATGTTGACAATGACTTGGTTAAGACAAATCCACAAACATTGAAAAACGAAATCTTAGAGATTGGTCTTAAAATAAAGGGGATAACTAAGACTATTAAGGAAACTATCGTTAAGGAACCGGAACAGTATTATTTGGAGGATAATCACGATAAATTAAAAGACACAATACGTGAATTGAATTTTAAAGTTAAGGAGGATGAACTATCCATTGAAAAATTAAACTCACATATAAAACAATTGACCGAGGGTAGTATTTGTCCTGAGTGTAAGAGACCCTTAGAGAATGTTGATCATAGTAAAGAGATCCTTGAAAAAGAAAGGGGTATAAAGGACATAGAAAAACAAATCAAGTCAACCCAAAAGTTAATTGAATCAACAATAAAGGAAGAAGAAAAATACTCCAAGTTAAAGAAGCAGTATGAGTTGTACGAAAAAAACAAACTAATTAGTGCTAAGTATGAATTAGAGATTGAACACAAGAAATTAGAGTTAGAAACTAAAAATAAAAAGTTAGAATATTACGAAACAAATAAGAAAAAACACGAAAGAAACATACAAATAGATAAAGAATTAATAATACTAAAAACCAAAATAGAAACCGCAACTTCAGATATAAAACATTTTAATATACTAATAGAGAGATATAGAAATGAAATTAATAGTTTAAAAGAAAAGATAGAAACAAATCAAAATCTAATTAAACAAATTAACAAAGAAGAAGAAATACAAAATACATTTAAAGTGTATATGGCGGTGTTTGGTAAGAACGGTATTTCGAAAAATATTTTGAGGGAGATGATCCCATTACTAAACAATGAATTGGGACATTTATTGGATGATAGTTGTTACTTTAAATTAGAGGTTAATATAAATGAGAGGAATGAACTCGAGTTCGTAATGATTGATACGGAAACCCGTGTAGTCAAGCCATTGAACGCGGGATCGGGTTATGAAAGAACAATTTCATCTCTAGCATTACGTAGTGTTTTGACTAAGATTTCTTCATTACCTAAACCTAATATAGTTGTTATGGACGAAGTCTTCGGTAAAATTGCTGATGAAAACTTAGAAATGGTGGGAGAATTCTTCAAGAAAATTAAAGACTATTTTGAACACATATTTGTCATATCACACAATCCATTGATTAGGACTTGGTCAGATAACTTACTAATGGTAGAGAAGGAAGATAATGTTTCTAGAATTCAAAATATAACAATGAAAATTTCTTAAAAAATGTTTTGGCCAAACCAAAAAAATTACTTAACTTTGAATAAACCACATTTATTATGATATCAAAAGAATATAAAGACTTTAATCTGTATGCTAAAGACCACAATATCAGTGGTTCTAAACTACATTACTACAATCAACAGATTGAAAATAGTTTAACACCTTACATCTTAGAAGAGAGACAACTTAACGTTACGGTCATGGATGTCTTTTCTCGATTGATGATGGAAAGAATCATATGGGTTGCGGGTCCCGTAAATGATAATATGTCAACAATTGTTCAAGCTCAACTTATGTTCTTGGATAGTTTGGACAATAATGATATCACCATGCATATTGACACCCCAGGAGGATCCGTTAAGTCGGGTCTATCCATGGTCGATGTTATGGACTACATTAACTCAGACATCCAAACCATCAATACGGGTATGGCAGCATCCATGGGATCTATTCTGTTGGGTGCGGGAACTAAAGGTAAACGAGGTTCACTCTCCTTCTCTAGAACTATGTTACACCAATCTAGTGGTGGGTTTCGGGGAAATATCCAAGACGCTGAGATCGATATGGTGGAATGGAAAAAACTAAACAAACAATTATTCGACCTTCTTGGTGGGTATTGTGATAAAAAACCTGAAGATGTGATGGCCGACGCGTCAAGAGATATGTGGTTATCTGCGGACGAGGCGGTTGATTACGGAATCATTGATAGGGTTGTTAAAAAGAAAAAATAGGGTGCTATAAATAAACTCATAATATTTATAATCAATGGAATCTCTTTTAAAAATTTTAAAAAAATTAGACTTACGAACAATAATCATTGTTGGTCTTGTGATTTTGTTGCTTTTAAGAAATTGTGGGGGTTCTAACGGAGATAAAGAAATCGTTAAAGTTGACGGTAAGAAATACGAATTAGTAAAGCATACTGTTGATACCGTCTTCGTCGAGAAAAAAGTTATTGTACCGACTTACGTACCTAAGTATGTTACAAAAGTAGTGACTGAAACTGTCCAAGTACCTATAGACGTTGATACTCTTAGTATACTTAAAGACTACTTTGCGACTTATGAGGTTAAAGACACCTTGAATCTAACATACGACTTCCCGTCAAATGTGATCGATTCCTTGGGACAGAAACCATCACCCAATTTAGGGTATGGACTTCTAACGGATAAAATTTCCCAAAATCAAATTTTAAGTAGAGACATTACGTGGAATTTTAAGATACCCACGGTCTACAATACCACGATTGTTAAGGAATTACCAAAATTAGAATTCTATTACGGTTTTAATTTAGGAATGAATAGTCAGGACCTCTTTAATAATGCGAGTGGTGGTATTATAATGAAAAGTAAGACTGAGAAGTTATATCAATTGAATTTAGGGGTACAGAACGCCCCAAATGGAGTGGCACCTTATGTAGGTGGAGGTTTGTATTGGAAAATTAAACTAAAGAAATAATGAATAGCTACATTTTGTTTATTTACGGAATGTTCGACGACATTGAAGAAATCGAATATTACTGTAATGAAGTTCTTCTTACTAACCCCGTAATCAACGGGTTAAAATTCATTGTGGAAAATACCAAGAACCTAATAATCGTATTAGACTCTGACCTTCCCCAAGACAAACTCACTCAAGAATTACACAAAGACCTACTTGATCAGAATGTGAAGTTCTATTTTATGTTCAGGAGAGACCAAGTAGTGTCGGCACATCTACCAGAACAAGTGAAAAAATTTATATTCGAACCTGTTAAGGACTCGTTTATACAAATTACATATAACAGGGTTCAAAAATCTGAGTCCTTAGACCTTGACGACCTTCTTGAGAAAATTAAGAAGGACGGTATTGATAGTTTAACATCTGAAGAAAAAAAATTTTTAGATGATTATGAGTATTAAAAAAAATATTTTATATTAGTCTTATCGTTCGTTCCACCATAAAAAGTCATCCTATGCATCAAAAACTTAACACGTCCTTCCTTAACACTGAGGAAATCGTCTACTACTTAAAAGACATTAAAAGAATACCAATCACATCTAATGAGAGACTTAAGGAGATCATCAAAGGTCTTAAGTCTCCATCTATTAGCGAGTCTGATAGAAACTCATTACTAAATGAGTTGGTGGTCGGTAATTTAAGATTTGTAATTAGTGTTGCGAAACAATATCAAAACCAAGGATTGGATCTACCTGACCTTATTTCAGAAGGTAACATTGGTTTGATGAGAGCCGCCCAAGAATTCGACCCCACAAAAAAGGTTAGGTTTATTTCTTACGCGGTTTGGTGGATAAAACAAAGCATCATGGCATCCCTGAATGACAATGCCAGAACGATACGAATCCCATCTAATATTATCCAAGACTACCAAAAGGAAAAGAAGAAACCCTTAAAGGAAAATGAGTTAGAATTTAGTGGAAAGGCTTCACATTTAATCCCATATAGTGTATCTTTAAGTGAACAAATAAATGACGAGGGAGACCAACTGATTGATATTGTGATTAATAAAGATTCAGTAAGTCCCGATTCTTTTATTGATAGTGAAGAGGACATCAAAAAACAAGTACGTAAGGCTCTCTCCATCTTAGATGATAAAGAGAGGGAGATAGTCGAAAAATATTTTGGTTTAAATGGTGTCCAATGCAATCTTGAAGACTTAGGTGAGGAGTTTGGTTGTACCAAAGAAAGAATCCGACAAGTTAAAGAGAAGGCAATGAAGAAGTTAAGAAATGAGAGTTTTACTCTCCTAAAGTATTTATAATAAAGTAATTGATATAGTTATGAAAAATTTTTTAGAAAAATATTTTGTAGTGATTGTGTTTATTGTCTTGATTCTAACATTCTTTAAAGGATGTGGGGACGGTAGAGAGTTATCAAAGATTAGACAAGAAATACAAGACATAAAAGAAAATACCTACTCAAAAGAACAACTTGATTTAAGACTTCAAATAGAGGGTTTAAAGAGTGAACACAGGATGATCCAAGCAACGGATAGAAAAATGTTCGACTTGAATAGACAAACCCAAATCGAGAAGGAGTTGGAGGTATTAGAAGGTCAACTCAAGAATTAAATGGGTAAATGGTTTAGTAGGAATTTTAGGTCCATAATATACATTGCGTTTCTTGTACCAATCATAACAGTCGCAATCGTATCCATTTCTCACGTTACAGTGTGGTATGGTATCTCGAACCCATTGTCTTGGGCGGTATACCTATCGATAGGTATTGAAATTGCGGCTCTCTCAGCACTTGCAGCAATATCCGCACAAATGGGATCTAAAGTTTACGTTCCATTTGGTATTGTTACCCTCATACAGTTTGTGGGTAACATATTTTTTGCGTTCGAGTTTATCAAGATAGATTCGGTACAATTCCTATCGTGGGTTGAACTCACAGGACCAATCTTAGAGTATACAGGTATTGAACAGGGTGACCTACAATCACACAGAAGATTCTTGGCAATCTTCGCGGGTGGGATGTTACCACTTATATCCTTATCGTTCCTTCACATGTTGGTTAAGTTCAATGAGGAGAACACTATTAAATCTAAAGAGAATAAAGAAGATGAAACTCCAAAGGAGGAACCAATTCAAGCTTCAGACTTAGTTGCTGAAGTTTCTCGTTTTAGACCTAGTGAAGAAGACTTACAAAACTTGGAGGACTTACTTAATAAGTTCAAACCCGAGGAAGAAAAAAAAAGACCCACTAAAGAAGAACAAAGAGAGATCCTAACTCAAATGATGAGAGAGTCTGAGGAAATGGGACTCTATGATGAACCGTTTGATAATCCATTGATTAAAGAGGAGACACCAGAACCACCATCGTGGTTAAATGAGGTGCCAGAACCAACCGAAGAAGATTATAGAGATTGGGATGTTACCTTGACAGATGGTTTAGATCAAGATGTGACGTGGGATGAAGACCATGCATTGGATATGGTAATGAATGATATGGTATCTGATTTATCTGAAGAAGAGGTCCGAAGTCTTATCGACGAAACGGAGACAGAACCATCCCTAACATCAGAAGAGATTAGAAAAATTGAAGTAGTACTGGATGAACTACCAACACCGAGAAATAATTTTGACGTTAATGTTGTGGTATCCGAATTACCTGATGAGGTAGTAGATGAAATTATTGAATCAGAGGAATTTGAAGTAGAGGATGATTATGAAATCGTTATACCTAAGAAAGTTCCTAACAAATATGAACAAATAGAGGAGTACCTTAAATACACGAGAGGATACGACGATATAGAAGAGAATATAGGTGACGCACAATTACCTGATAAAATAGAAAGTGCCGAGTTGGATTTAGATAGTGGAAAGATAATTTTACCAACACCACAACCAACACCTAACTTTAATTTTAGAACCCCTCTACCACTACAGGATCAAGAAGACCCTGAAAAAAAAAATTAGTAGAGGAAACACCTACAGAAACCCCAATCCCAACATCAACCTCGGAACCTACTAATACTCCGACCGAAACTGTTTCACCCACACCCACGGTGACACCTACATCAACAGTTTTACCAACACCAACACCATCACCAACAGAAACTCCATATGTTGATGATTTATACTTAGAAAGTGGGGCGGATCAAATTCCGGTACCACAATCACCATACTTAAAATTGGGGTCTAAAGTAATTGTGAGAAATGTTGGAAATACGAGACGTAGAAACAATAGATAAAAATTCTTTAAATATTAATAGAAGAAAATCTAAGAAAAAACAGATACTTCTCTACGATACTAAAAGACGTATTGATGATTTTGTTAATAAATTAAAATATCGACAAAATGGTCAATATGAAGATATTCCACACTTTATCATAAGTAAGTTGGGACATGTTTATAGGGTTATGGACCCCCAATACTCATCTAATACGTTTGGTCAACCCAACATCGACAAAAAACAAATAAAAATCGCAGTAGAAAATCTCGGTTGGTTAAATAAAAATACCATTACCGGATACTACACTAATTGGGTGGGAGACCCGTATAGGTCGGAACCTTATGTTAGGAGTTGGAGGGATAAATTCTATTGGGATAGGTATCCCGAGACACAGATGGAGTCCATTGTACAGTTATGTATAAAGTTATGTGATGAGTTTAACATTAAGACTAGAGTTGTGCCATCTCATGGATTTATAGAAAATGCGGATAAATTCGAGGGAATACTATGTAAATCCAACTTTTCAAATATTTATACAGATATAAACCCTTCGTTTAATTTTAAAATATTTTTAGAAAATGAATAAAACATACATGAACTACGATAATACAAAGAAGATGTTAAACACATTGAGAAACCTCAATGAGTCACATTTTCCAAAGAAAACTCTTTCCGAACAAGAAGAGGAGAAAAAATTAAATGATTCGGTAATAATTGTGGATGGTGTTGAGGTGAGAATGATTGCATCCACCGACGAAGATTTACAATTAGATGATCAACAAAAAAAGATCATATCAGACGTTATTTCTAATTTTGGTACTCAGGTATCTGATTTGGGAGATCTACGTCCAGGATTCACCATACAGTCAAATCAAATACGTTTAGATGGTACATTACCTGACGTAGAATTGGATTTTGTAATTATTGCGGGTTCTAACAAAGGAGTGTACTTAAACACAGCAATGTTAAAGGTGACCTATGATTTGTTAGAATCGATTGAAAAACTATTAAAATTTGAAGATGTGTTTGCGGATTCTGTAAACGAATTAATTGTACAAAGAAGAATAGATTAAGATGTCATTAACCGCTACAGATAAAAAAGATATAGAATCAATCGTTAAGAAAGAAATGAAAGACTTTCTTAATACCACTCAAGCACATAAGATTGTGGTTGACATGGTTAAGAAAGAAATGGGTACGAGAGATATTAACGATAAGGTTGTAGAATTATCCACAAAGGTGGTTGTTGAATTATTTAAACAATTATGGCAACGTAAGTCCTTTTGGGAGGGTCCTTTAAAAAATGTGAGATAATGAAAAAAGAAACTAAAGAAGCTACAATGGCGGGATCTGCAGGGTCTTTTGTTGCCCCTATGGGATTCATCACGAAAAAGGAGATATATAAGATCCACAACAAAAAAAAGTACAACCCTAAAGACATCAAGGAAGAGGAAGAATTTACCGAAGCAACCACCACAGCAACCTCTGCGGGTGGGATGTACGACGCCCCATTTGGTGACGGGGCAAGTAACCCATTAAAAATCGGAGGACCAAACACTATTAAAAAAAGAATGAAAAAACTCCAAAAGAAGAACTTCCCTAAATGGGGTGGTCCTGAAGGAGTGTATGTTGCGGTCAAAGAGAAATGTAAAAAATATCCATATTGTAATCAAGGTGATGTAAATGCGTTGGAATTCTATGAGAATGAGGAATTAAACGAGGCAGTAAATCAGATATCAAAAAAGTATGGATTACCACGTAAGGAAGTGGAGAAACTAGTGATAAAAGAGATAAAGAGTATATTTATATAATATGAAAGTTTCAGAATTAAATAAAATTATAGAGGAAACTCTCGAAAACGAGGTTAAAACCACCATCATTAAAGAAAGTGAGGGTAGTAAAACCGCATATTGTATTAAATGTGAGGGAGAATACATTGAGATTTGTGACACAAAAGAAGAGGCAGATCAAAAATGTGAAGAGTATAATAAAAACAACCCCGACAAGAAATATGTCGTGGAAACAGAAACCTACGAATCCAAAGAAGAGTTATTAGATAAAATGGATGAGTTAGGTGAAGAATTAGATTCAGAAAACATGGAAAAAAATCAACCAATGGACGAAAAATTACACGGCGACCAACACAAGTTGGACGTGGATAACGATGGGGAGATCGAAGCATCTGATCTTGCATCCTTGAGAAAAGGAGATACTAACGAATCAAATGTTGAAGATAGTATCGATGACATCCAATGCGAAAAATGTGGAAAGTCCGATTGTGAGTGTTCTGATTCCGAAGAAGATTTGGAAGAGGGTACATGTGAAAAATGCGGTAAACAATTATGTGAATGTGGTGAGTTATATGAAACCAAAAAAGAACGTAAAGTTCTAAGGTTGACCGAATCACAGTTGGTGGACATGATTTCTAAGATTGTTAGTGAATCGGTTCCAGGTTTAACCGCGGTAGAAAACGCACATAAGGGTACTGAAAAAGAGACTAAAGAACATATGGGTCAAGTAGATAAGAAAATTAAAGACGCATTATCAATTGAGGGTAATGATAACCCCGAATTCCCTAAAGCGGTAGGTAAAGGTGAAAAAATGGCGGTGAACAACACTGATGAAATGGACGAAGAAATGTCTATGGATAGAGGTGAAGGAGCACTTGATTTAGATTATGACCATGAACCTTCAGAATCCTTCAAGGATAGAGTTAAGAAAGCTTTAGAAGGTGATTCTACAATGGGTAATGCTGACGGTGGTAACACCGTTCCAACAGATACAGGTAAGAAGTTGGCGGACATTGCTGAAAAGAGAAAGAAACACAAAGAAGAAGCTCCAATGTACGTTAAAGATGTACAACCTGTAAATGAAACTGTGGAGAAAAAGAAAACTTTGTTGGAGGAGGAAATCGAAAAAATGAAGAAAATTTCATCTTACAACGAAAAGACTCAGTAATCTGATTGTCTTTATTTTCTTTTTTTCTTATATTCTTATTAGAAATGGAAAATAAAGATACATTCATAAAAAATATTTTGGACAAGGATAGTCAAGGATACCAGACGGAAGTCTGGTATCGTGCTTATGGTATATCTATGGAGAAGATCGAATTGTTTTATGACCTAACAAATTCAGTTTATGAATTGGTGGATAAAACGTATTTGGGCCCAGATGCAGTAATTACTGAAGAAGAACAAAAAACCCACTTCACATGGTGTTGGGACAAGGTGGTTGACGACCTATCAAAAGAAAAGATCCATTTTAATAAAAGGGGCTTCCATTATGAATATTTTTGGGATTTCTTCCTAGAATCGTTTTATTATCCCCAAATGGACGGGAATGAGGTTAAAATAAAGGAATACCTTTACCGTCTGTTTGATTACAAACATAAAAAGACAAGGTCTGAGTTAGGTGTTTTAACAGAAATATACAAATTATTAGAAAACAACTTGACCTAAACAAAAAAATTCCGTATATTAGTATCAAAAACGTAATAATATATGGAAACGTTGTATAAAATCAAGGACCTCGTAGAGAAGATGTCGGTCGATACCCATAAAGTTTACGATAAGGGTAATAGGTCGGCATCTATTCGTGCTAGAAAGTACGCACAAGAAATAAAAACTCTAATTTCTTCATATAGAAAAGAGATTTTAGACGAAATCAAGAGACATGATAAATAATATTGAGTTGTACTTTTTAGTACTTTCTATTGTTTTTATATCTAGGTTTGTTTTAGAGTTTGTTATAAAGTTTTTCTCCACTGACGCGGAGCCTATCAAACTTACACTCTACGAAAAGACAATAACTTATTTTGCCGTTTCATATATAATAACATATATTTTAATTTAAAACCATAGTGTATAAATTTATAGAATCATTAAGACCCTATTTCTTTTCTTTAAGAGAAATAAAAGAAAACGTTAGTTTAGACTTAAAACTTCCCGTTTCGTGGAAGTATGAACAAATTGCTCAAGTCTATAAAACTCTCCAAATAAAAATTCAGGATAAAAACGATAAGAGTGTTTTGGTGTCCTTTGTTTCGACAGCGACCGAAGATGGTTACGAAACGGTTCATCGTTGTGCCAATGAGGTTGTTGAAAAGAATTTAGAGGAGGAGAAGAAACGAGAACTTTTTGAAAAGAAAGTTAGAGAAATGAGGGAGATATTCGATAAATTAGGTTTAGACGAATTAGAAAAAATAAAGTTCGATAAAGATGCCAAAGAATACGACACAGAAGGACTTAGATTGGTTGGAGAAGGAGATGAAGAAAGATCAGTTGGAGTTGGAGAATCAGAAGATGAAGATGATTCGAGAACTGAAGATGATGAACAGGGAGGATTTTTTCCAATCTCCACCAAAAAAGTCAAGAACAAATAAATTTTTTGATAAGTTAAAAAAGATATTCGGATTATGAGTCAGAAAAAGGGAGACTTACTAAATCAAATTGCCATTATTTCTGATCTACTTGAAAAAGTTAACGTTAAGTCAAAAAACACTACCGCATTTTTTGAGGTAGACGATAAAGAGTTTGATAGAATAAAAAAATATGTTGAGGGAAAATACGAATCCGACATTGACGACGCGGATAACTCTACGTTTTCAATACTAATCGGGGAAACCGCATTCGTATTTAGTAAGAATAGTGTCTAAATAGGTCCTTCCTATTATAACCTTTCTTTTCCAAAAGATTGTAAAGTTCTTTTCTTTGTGAAGTGGTAATATCCTTTACAAAAATAAAATTACCCTTCCCCGATCTTAATAAATCCGACTTTAATAATTCAAAAAGTCTTTCAGAGTCATGTAAGTTTTTGTTACCAAACATTCTTACATTATCTTCTATTTGGAGGAATAGTTTCGTGTTTAAGGTGAAGACTTGGGATATCTCCGTTACCTGATCAAATATTTCAAACAATTCATGGTAACGTATCCTTTTCTTATTATCGTGATCGTGAATTTTTTCCTCCTGCCAATAGGGAATCATTTCTTTCATTCGATACCCCTTAGTATCGACACCTACGTCGATCAACCTACCAAACTCGTCTCTTTTCGTTATAGTCTTATTCTTAGCCCACCTATTATCGGGGTAGATAAGTGCCAATTCGTAATCTAATTTTAAATTACGTTTACCCCCATACTCCTTAACGTAGGGTGGTTTCTTCTCTGTTTTTAGTTCATACCACAGATCACGAATAGAGGCAATACTGATTGTCTGATAAATCAGTTTCTTACGTTTCTTATTACAGAAAAGTATAATCTTGTATTTCCTTTTTTTACTCATATCAGGGCAGTCACCAACGAGTAAAGACCGTACACGGAGAGTAGGACCACCATTAATATAATAATCTTTACTCCCCTCTCTACTTTCTCGTATTCCTTAAGTAACTGTTCTCTCTCCTGTTTCTTTTTACAACTACTACATGCCATAATTAAATATATATCTTTTTTTAGATTTTATCAATAGAAAGGTTGAATACGTGGTTGACTTACTCATTCTTTTTCTTTATCTTTTTTAATAACGTCAACACAAATTCTCATTAATGATAAGTTATATAGGAGGTAAAGCAAGGATTGGTAAATGGATAGTGCCCTTCATACCAAAAGACATTGAAACATACGTAGAACCCTTTTCGGGAATGTTCTGGGTATTCTTCAATATGGATCTTAGGCACTACCCAAAACTGAAGACCGTTGTTTATAATGACTTTAACGGGTTGAACACCAATCTCATGAAGTGTTCTTTAGAATATGATCGTTTGTGGCAAGTACTTAGTACCTACCCTTGCCAACAACTCGGTGTCGAGGATACTCCACCCGAGTACAGAACGATGTTTGAGACTTATCAAAAAGAAATATTTGACCCATCATTCGAAATAGAAGAGGGTAAAGAGTTTGAAGTTGCCGCTAAGTATGTTTACGTGTTGACACAAGTGTTTTCGGGTTCTAAACCCGAGACCTCCACTTACACCGATTATAAAGGTAAGTACAGATGTAAGGTTCTGATTTTTATGGATAAACTTAAAAATCCAAAATACAGGGCTCATTTTGATAAGATAACATTTGTTGAGAATTTAGATTTCCAAGACGTTATAGAAAAATATGATTCTCCCGGTACTTATTTCTATACTGATCCACCATATTGGAAGACTGAGAATTATTATTCTAATCATGACTTTGATAGAACGGATCATGAGAGACTCGCAGACAGTCTTAAAGGTATTAAGGGTAGATTTAGTTTATCATACTACGATTTCCCAATACTGTCTCAGTGGTTCCCAAAAATGAAATATCGTTGGGAACAACAAAATTTTAAAAAGTCTGCGGCCGCGAAGAAAGACGGCACCCAAAATGAGGGTACCGAAATTCTGATAATGAACTATGGTCAGAGAGTATATAGAGAAGGAGAACAACTAACACTTTTCGAAAACCCTAGTTTCTACCAATAAAGATCATAAAAACATGTCGAGTTTTTGGTATCTGATTAAGGTCTTACCCGGAAAGGAAAGACAAATTGAGGAACAATTTAATACCGAAATAGAACTTGGGATCTTAAAAGGAATTTTAAGATTTTATTGTCCTATGGAGAAGTATTTTAAAGTAATAAAAAATAAAAGACACGTTAGAGAGAAAGTGGTTTATACCGGTTACCTCTATTTTGAAACGGATCACGAGTTAGATATTGATGAGTTGAAGTTCTACTCTCACTTACCCAATATAATGGGTATTTTGGGGGATAAAAAACCAGTTCGTTTAAGAGATCGAGAAATAGAACGTGTCTTAAATAAAAAGACAGAGGATTTGTCTACCGAAGTAGAATTCAATAAGGGAGAAGTCATAAAAGTAATTGACGGACCCTTTAGAACCTTTGAAGGTGAGGTCATGTCTGTTGAGGGTAATAAAGTTGATGTTGACGTTAAAGTTTTTGGTAGATCCACTAAACTAACATTAACTAAGGATCAAATCGAAAAATCGTAATGGATTCTGAGATATTGGTTTACATAAATAAGTTGAGGAAGTACTTCGAAACTAACGGTGAGGCGAGAGATTATTTTATTTCCAACTTACCTGAAGAACTCTTTATGGATAGAGTGATCGAAGTGGCGGAAAAAAATTTTTATGAGAAGGGTGATCCAACACTATCGATGCCGCAATTTGAATTTATAAAAAAGATTTTAGAGGAAGAGTTGGGGGAACAAAAAGATACTTATAAAGAACCAACAATCTTTATAGATAAAAGAGGACTACATACGATTATAACAAAATGATATTACCTGAAAATTATTCATTATTTGAACCAACATACAGTGAGGAAATCGCGGGGGAACAATTATACATTTTAAAGTATAAGAAGTTACCCTCCACTTTAGTGGATAGGACCGAATACTCTAATAAAGTAGTCCCCGTTTTTGATAAATTCGGATTTAAAATTTTATCAAAACTACAGACGGTCAATAACCATAAATCAAAATTGTTAGATAGATCGGGTGAAGAGACTTTGTTTTATTGTGATGAAAAGGAATTACTAATAAAGACAAAAAGAGAAAAGGGGAAGAAAGAGATTAGGTTTACGTTTTACTATTCGATAGAGAATGGTACGGCAGAAGAACAACTTAGTCTTAAAGAGTTAGAAAAATTTAGAATTAAGAGAAAAAAATCCAACATCTCCCTTATTAAGTCACACGGAGGATATCTAGATTTGGAGGAATATGAATTAGTTACCCCTAAGATAGATTTGGAATTTAATTATGGTCAGGGTTTTAATACAATACATAATACCATAGTTAAAAGATTAAATAATAGAGATGATAAAGGTATAGTGCTTTTACATGGTGATCCCGGTACGGGAAAGACCACATATATTAAGTATTTGACATCTTTAATTAAGGACAAACAAGTCATATTCGTACCACCCATGATGGCGGACTCATTGACAGACCCATCAATCATTCCGTTTCTCATGGAATATAGAAACAGTATTCTAATTATTGAAGACGCGGAGAAAGTTTTAGGGTCAAGAGAAAGAGGTAACATAAATCAAAGTACCTCCAACCTTCTTAACCTGACTGACGGGATATTAGGTGACTGTTTAAATATACAGATCATCGCCACATTTAACACAAAGAGAGAAAATATTGATGATGCCTTTATGAGAAAAGGTAGACTAATTGTGGAACACAAATTTACAAAATTAAATGTCGAGGATACCAATAGACTCTTAAAACACATCGGTAAAGACGTTGTTGTTGAGGAAGAAATGGTTCTGTCGGATATATACAATATAGACACGGATGTCTATAAATCAACTAATGAAAGAAGTAAAATAGGTTTTAATTAAAATGAATGATTTAACACAATCAGAGGTTCAAACTCTACAAAAAGAAGGAAAGAAAATTTTATTGGATTTATGGGCTCCGTGGTGCGGACCCTGTAGAATGTTAATTCCAAGATTAGAAACAATGTCATCTGAATATGATGATATTGAATTTGTAAAAATCAATGTCGACGAAAACAGAGAGTTCGCAATGTCGTTAAGGGTAAGAAATGTCCCGACAGTTATTATCTTCAATGGAGAAGAGGAAATTGGTCGAATTATTGGGGCAAAATCGGATTCAGAGTACAAAGAAATTCTAAACGGACTCTAAAAAATAAAAAATTTTCGTTTTTGACATAGGGAATACAAAAAAGTGTTCCCTTTTTTTATTCAAAGATCCATTTACAAAGTATTTATAGTTAAAGTATTTTTAGATGGCGTTACAACAAATATATTGGGAACAGATTGCCACTGAGGACATAACCTCAGGACAAACGGTAAATCTTGGTAACCCCACCGCTTCTATATCCAACTTATATGTTGATAGTATTGTCTTAGATGGGACCGAATTAGGGGACTTCATCGCGGAAAACATCAACGCACTAGAACAATACACCTCATCTGTAAGTGAGTCCTTAGAATTTACGGGATCAAATCTAACAGTTAAGGGAGACCTCAACGTTTTAGGAACATTCACATCAATTAAATCTGAAACAGTAGTAATTGATGATAATGTAATAGAACTAAACGGTACTGAGGACACATTTGGTGGTTTATTAATTAAAGATCCAACATCACCTAATACGGTTTCGGGGTCTTTACTTTGGGATACAGCAAATGACGAGTGGATTGCGGGTCCTGTTGGAAGTGAAATTCCTTTAGCGAGGAAAGACCATTTAATATGGGGTAATTCAGGGTCCTTCTGGGGAGCAACTACCGACCTACAAGTTACAGGTTCAGTAGTGATAAGGGGGGATCTAAGGGTTGAAGGTCAAACAACCCTACAATCGCAAGATTTAACAAAAGATTCGTTAATTGTTTCGGGGGCGATGAGTATCCTAAAAAACGAATTGAACGCACAAATTAGATCGGCATCATTATCTATAGAGAATTTAGGAAATTTAGGGGATAGATTGACAAATTCTGTGATGGATCTTGGAAGTTTCTAATAAGTCAAATATTTATAATAAAAACTAAATAAAAAAAAATTAACAAAAGAAGATGGCTCAAATAATTAAACACAGAAGAGGTTCGATAGATAGTGTTAAGGCAACCACCACAAGAAACGGTGAATTGTTGGTCGCATCAGGATCAATTTCAGACTTAGCGGGACCCTTTGTATTCATCGGATCACCCGTATCAACAGATGAGGGGGTCGCAGGAGCGTTTAAACCCACGTCAAAAATTTACTCAGGTACTAACGCACCAACAATTGCGGTAGATACCTACGGTTCTATCTTAGATGGTACACCATTCTACGCCTCCGCAAACGAGTCGTTATACATTTTAAATAATGATGGTGTTGGCAATTCTAGAATGGACCTCACAGGTAACATTGAGGGAAATGTAATCGCGAACGTAACCATTACCTCTCTTACAGGATCAAACGCCAATGTAACTAACGTCACAGGTGGTACAGTCACTGTAACAAATAACCAAACTATTGGTGGAACTCTTGGTGTAACAGGAAACACTTTAATGGGTGGAACTCTTGGAGTGACAGGTAATACTGTTATGGGAGGAACGTTAGGTGTAACAGGAAACACTTTAGTGGGCGGAGACTTAGATGTAAGTGGAAACATTACGGGTTCTAATTTAAGATTAAGTGGAAACGCCGACATTGATGGTAATATCAACTTGGGTGGTAACATCACCGTGGGTGATGCAACAACAGACTTTGTTAAATTCGGGGCAGACGTGTCATCTTCAATCATACCCGACGTTAACAATGCATTTGATTTAGGTACCGCATCCAAAGCATGGAGAAACTTACACATTAGTGGTACAGTTTACGCTGAAACAGTACAAGCACAAAATATCAACCTTGATAGTATTACCGTTGTTAACGATTTAACGGTTAGTGGTAACACCTATTTAGGTGATGCTGCAAGTGACATCGTTCAATTCAACGCGGGTGATATCGAATTCAACAACCTACCCGCCGGTTCTACAACAACATTTGTCGGTTTAGACGGTAACAATAAGTTAATTACTGATAGTCTTGATAGTAGAGTTTTAGGGGGTACCTTATTAGATAATGGTGGTACGGAACTTACGGCAACAAGAGTACCATTCGCATTGGACGGGGACTCTTTGGAGGATAGTGAAAGATTTACGTTTGATAAGAGCAGTAATACTTTAGATGTAAATGGAACAACAATTAGTGATGAGGTTAATGTTAATACCTCTTTAGTTGTAAACCAAGGTTCTGAATTGAAAGGTGCGGTTGGGATTAACTCAACATTAGCAGTTACTGGATCGGCACTATTAAAAAATAATTTAAGTGTTAATGGTAATACTTCCATAACAGGTACAACCTCAATCAGTGGTGCTACCACAATCGACGATACTTTAACTGTAACGGGTGTTGTAGATTTGGAATCAAATACAAACGTACACGGGCAATTAACTGTAACAGGAAACACTAATTTACAGGCAAACCTTTATGTTTCAGGTAACTTAGAAGTTCTTGGTTCAGCAACCAACGTAATTCTACAATCACAAACAGTAGAGATTGATGATAACATTATTAGATTGAACGCATATTCTCCGTTTGAGAGATACGCAGGTTTTGAAGTAATGGACTCAGGATCTTCGGGCGTATCAGCATCCTTAGTGTGGGATTCTCAGTTAGACTACTGGATGTTTGTTTCATCTTCGGGTGAATCATCTAAACTTATCGGTACCAGTGCTGGGGCATACGGTTCTGAAACTAGTTTGGGGACTAACACCATACCAAAAGGAACTGGTGCGAACACAATCGGTGATTCATTATTAATTGAGGATGGAAATAGGTTAACATATAACACAAACGTGTTTACTGTTGACGCCGCCGATGGGGCGACTACTATCAGAGGTAACGTTACGTTGACTTCTGCAGGTGGTACCGACGCAGGTGGTAACACATCAGCAATTTTATTCAGAGATAACAATAGTTTGTTGGGTTATGTATCAACATCAGAAACAACAGACGTGTTAGATGGTATCTTAGGTTACAAATCATCTAACGGAGCATTAGTATTCTCAACCGTAATCGACGGAGGAACGTACTAATATTTAGATTTATATTTTATTACGAAAAATCCCTTGAGAAATCAGGGGATTTTTTTTATATATTGATATTATAGAGTATTTATATGTAAGACCTATATAGGTCGAATAATAACGTGGTATATACCACTACATATACATAACAGAGATCCATATATATGGGACAGACAGTTAAACTGCGTAGGAGCGCCGTAGCCGGAAAGAAACCGATTAATTCTCAGTTAGAATTAGGAGAATTATCACTAAACACAACCGACGGTAAACTATTCTTCGCCAAATCAGGTTCACAGGGACCCACCGTTGAGGAAATAATTACAACAAACGCACAGAATACTGGTTCTTTAGAGATCATTGGTTCTATTACGGGTTCTAACTTTACTGGTTCGTTTGTCGGTGACGCAAGTGGATTATACAACATCCCCGTTTCAGGAGTTACAGGTTTAAGTCTGGATAAGATCGAAAATGGTCTAGGTACCGCATCGATCGACAGTGACGGATTACAAGTCAACGTCAGAACTTCAATTACAGGATCTCTTACAGCAACAGAATTTACAGGTAGTGGTTTAGGTTTAACAAATGTTCCCGTTAATATATCAGGTTCTAGTGACTTAGGTACAATATACAATAGACAATATACTAAATTTCATTTCGATGAAGCTTCAGGTATAAAAGTCGAAGGTGACTCTACAACAGGGGTTGCCAAAATTTACTTATCTGGGGTTGCGGCCGAAGGGTCACAAACAGAGGGTAGAACTGCATTATTAGAAGTGACAAGTGCTAGTAGTACATGGACACTCACACATAACTTAGGTGAAAGATATCCCGCAATAACAGTATTTGACTCTGATGGTAATGTAATAATCCCACAAAATATTGAGGCGGTTACCGCAAACCAATTGATTGTGAGTTTTGCATCCCCACAAACGGGTACCGTAAGCGCCACGGTTGGTGGTGGATTACCAACCATATCGGGAAGTTACGGTGGTAGAGTACTAACGGTAAATTCGGATGGTACGAGAGCGGAGTGGAAGGAAGGGATTCTTAGTAGTTCAATATCCTTTAATACTTACACATCATCTATAGATGGTGTCATTTCTTCAATAGAAAATACCACATCATCCTTCGATGGTAGATTAGATTTATTAGAACTTGAGTCAGGTTCTATTAGAACCATTTTTAATTCATATACCGCATCAAACACTCTTGTTAATAGTAGACAAGATGATAGGTTAAATGCAATCGAAATCTTTACTGGTAGTATTGACAATACTTACGCAACTGATGCTGATGTCACGGCGTTAAGAGGTACATTAAATAGTTACACTTCCTCTAACAATGTGACTAATTCTACTCAAAACGGTAGATTGAGTTCATTGGAGAGTGAATCGGGTTCGATCAGGAGTACATTCAACTCTTACACATCATCAAATAATTCTACAAACAATACTCAAAATAGTAGACTTTCCTCTTTGGAAACAAAGAGTGGTTCCTTAGAGGGTAGAGTCGGTTCCTTAGAGACTATCTCATCTTCACACGATGGTAGATTAGATTCTTTGGAGACCACATCCGGATCACACAATTCTAGAATAAACACTTTAGAGAGTTTCAAAACAAGTGTTGATGGGGGATTGGAATTCACGGGTTCAAATGTCACAATAAAAGGGAATCTTTTAGTAAAGGGTACTGAGACGAGAGTTAACTCAACAACGGTAGACTTATCTGACAACATTATCTCTTTAAATGGTAGTGCCGCTTCTAATGGTGGTATCGAAGTTAGAGACAACACATCCCCTGGATTATTATCGGGATCCTTATTATGGGACGGAACTAACAATTATTGGGTTGGTGGAACTAAGGGTAATGAGGAAAGATTATTATTGGATAGTGACTTAACCCTTTTAGATGGTAGATTAGACAGTATCGAATCTAAAACGGGTAGTTTCCTTACCTCAGCGAATTTAAGTACGTTAGAAGGTAAAGTATCTTCTTTAGAAGTTGAGAGCGGATCTATTAGGTCCACATTAAACTCATACACGACATCAAACGATAATCTTAATTCTACCCAAAACGGTAGATTAAGTTCATTAGAGACTGAATCAGGATCCATCAGGTCTACGTTTAACACATACACATCATCTAACAACAATACAAATACTACTCAAAATAGTAGATTAACACTACTTGAGACTTCTACAGGATCACTTAATTTATTTACTGGCAGTATCAACACTACGATTAAATCGAAAATTAATAGTGATAATGTCCATAGTGGATCTTATTTAGGTACCTCGACAACCTCAAATCTTCCTGAAGGGTCTAACCTTTATTATACAGATAATAGGGTTAAAGGAAAATTAAATTCCGAAAGAGTAATATCTGGTTCAATACAGGTTGACATCACCTCAACAACAAACTACAATCTTGTTGATGGTAGGTTGGATAGTATTGAATCGTTTACCGCATCATTAGATAACACATACGCCACAGATGCTGATGTAACGGGTCTTAGAAATGATCTAAACTCATACACCTCAAGTACGGATAATAGAATAGACAGTATCGAATCTAAAACGGGTAGTTTCTTAACAACTGAGACACAAACCCTACAAGATGTTACTGATTTAGGGTCAACAACTTCAAATAGTATAACTGCGGCGGGTTTAAATACCACCACAACTATTTCGGTTAGTGGAACTAATGTGGTGGATTCGAATAGAAGAATATACGGTACGGGAACGGCATCAAACACAACACCGGCATTTACTTTCGCGGGTGACACCGATACAGGTCTCTCAAGAATTGGGACTGACTCTGTTGGTTTAATAGCAGGTGCGTCTCGTAAGTTCTATGTTAGTGGTACAAACGCATTCTTCCAAAACTTAACGGGAGGGTTACAACTATCCGATGTACCGTTAACTGTCAATAGTGATGCAACAATCACGGGATCAACATTGGCGGGTTCGTTTAGAAAAATTGGTGGTGTATCCACTGAGTTCCTAAAGGCGGATGGTAGTGTTGATACGAATACCTACCTAACATCACACCCTGTCGTTAGTGCGGCAACATCATCTAATAATGGTGGAAGAACATATATTCAAGACATATTATTAGATCAGTTCGGACATATCACGGGAATTACTACGGGTACTGAGACTGTTGTGGATACTAATAATTACACTACAGGGGTAACTTTTAATACTGCTGATGGTGTCCTTACATTCACAAGAAATGGTTCTGAAACATACACCGTTGATTTAGATGGTAGATATTCTTTAACATCACACACACATGATGATAGATACTATACCGAAACCGAGATTGAAAGGTTCTTAGATGGAACAACACCAATAAATGGTTACAATAAGGATAATTGGGATGCCGCATATGGGTGGGGAGATCACTCCACCTTTGGGTATCTAACTTCATATGTGAACAATTTCACCACAGGGGCAACCTTTAATACAACGAGTGGTGTTATTACTTTCACACGTAATAATGGTGACACATTTACTGTTGATATCGACGGTAAGTACTCTGAATTAGGTCACAACCACGATGACCGTTACTATACTGAGAGTGAATCAGATTCCCGTTTTGTAAATAGTGCGGGAGACACCATGACAGGTGATTTAGTACTTAGGAATGATACTGCGGGAGACAATACCATTATTAGAGACATTACGTGGAATAGTACCGCGGCAGAGGGTACTGATGACAGACTAGCAGTAATTAGAGTATACACTTCGGCGGGATCGACAACCACTAGAGGTGGTCAACTCAATTTCTATACAAGACAATCAAATAGTCCAAACTTTAACACCATGATCTTTGATAGATCAGGTAACCTATATGTACCAACTAACGTTTACTCAAACAGTCAACAGTTAGCAACACAAACGTGGGTAACAGGTCAAAACTATTTAACCGCACACCCATCAGTAAGTGCGGCATCTTCATCTAATAATAGTGGTAGGACATACATTCAAGATATTTTACTTGATTCATTTGGTCATATAACAGGTATAACAACCGCAACTGAGACAGTAGTTAATACTGATACTAATTACTATACCACGGGGACAACATGGAATGGAACTACCGCAACATTAACTTTCACAAGAAATGATGGTGGAACATATAACGTTCAAATGTTGGAGACTCTCTCAGATGTTACCGTTACGGGTGGTACTTACAATAGTGGAACTCAAACATTACGATTGGTTAAATCTGATGGTTCTACCGTTGATGTTAGTGGGTTCGCCGTAGACACCGATGTTAACTGGTATACCACAGGTGCCACATTTAACACTAGTAATGGAATTATTACCGGTACAAGAAATGACGGTGGCACATGGACAGTAGACATTGACGGAAAATATTTAAATCTCAGTGGAGGTACTTTATATAACCAAACGAACACCACAGGAACAAGCGGAACATCGTTCTTAACCATACACAATAATGTAGGTGGTGATTTGAGTCAACAACAGTCTTTTATAGACTTTATGTTTACCGACAGTAATGCAAACTTTTTTCCACAAGTAAGAATTGGGGCACAGGTTGGTAGAGATGCCGATGCTGATGCTATTTCTAAAGAAGGTGCGGGTGCTTTTGTGGTATACACAGGTAACGGTACAGATGAAATTGGTGGAGGTGCCTTAACTGAAGCAATGAGAGTTAGCTACAATGGTAGTATGACTGTTCAAAATACGATTACTGCAACGGGAGGTAACTCTACTCAGTGGAATGCGGCCTATGGTTGGGGAGATCATGGAACAAGAGGTTATCTAACCGCACACCCATCGGTAAGTGCTGCAAGTTCTTCTAACAATAGTGGTCGTACATACATCCAAGATATTCTCTTAGATTCTTTTGGTCATATCACTGGTATCACCACAGGAACAGAGACTGTGGTTAACACAGACACTAACTACTATGTAACGGGGGCAACATTCAATACGGGTGATGGTGTTATCACTTTCACAAGAAACGATGGTAGTACTGTGACAGTGGATATCGATGGAAGATTTACTGATAACGATTATGCGGATGCAATGAACCAACATGTTAGAACTAGTGATTCACCCACATTCGTATCTACCACTTTAACGAGTACATTAACGGCACCAACAATACAAATTGGTAATGCAAGTTTCAGTAGAAGTGGAGATCAAAACCACGTACATTTTGTTGGAACTGCACTCATACCAAACACAACGACTACATCATCGAATTCGTCGATGGGTAATTCGTCATATAGATGGTCTACAGTTTATGGTGGTTATGGTAACTTTAGTAACAGTGTAACCGCAAACGCATTCGCTAAGATTGGTGGTACCTCATCACAATTCTTAATGGCCGATGGTTCGGTATCTACTAACCCGGGTTGGTTGACTTCTCACCCATCAGTATCCGCGGCGAGTAGCTCAAACAATAGTGGTCGTACATACATCCAAGATATTCTCTTAGATTCATTTGGTCATATTACAGGTATCACTACAGCAACAGAGACTGTGGTTAATACCGATCAATACACTACAGGCGCTACATGGAATGGTACCACCGCGACTTTAACATTCACAAGAAACAATGGAGGTACTTACAACGTCCAGATGTTGGAAACCTTAAGTGACGTAACAGTAACGGGGGGTACCTATAACAGTGGAACACAAACTCTTAGATTAACCAAGTCCGATGGATCTACCGTTGACGTTAGTGGATTTGCAGTTGACACTGATGTTAACTGGTATACAACGGGAGCTACCTTTAACACATCAAACGGTATTATTACCGGCACAAGAAACGATGGCGGTACATGGACAGTTGATTTAGACGGTAGATATCTAACCTCCTACACTGAAACCGATACTTTGGATTCGGTTACTACGAGAGGAAACTCGACCACAAATGACGTTACCGTAGGTGATTTCTTTGCGGTTCACCAATCGGCAGATAACGCAACAACTAAGGCGGAAATGTTGAGTATGGCAGTTGCGAAGTTTAAACCAAACTCATTGAATTCAGGAACCTTGGCAGTTGCTCAGGTTGATAGCGGTAATTCTGTTGGTTTACAATTTACAAATGGTGCAGGTACTGCGGATTGGGATATGGCACTACAACCATTTGGTGGTAATGTCGGTATTAATAAAATTAATCCGAGTGGTGCCCTTCACGTATATAGTGGTACATCAGAAAGATTCTTAATTAGTGGTGATGTACACGTCCAAGGTACAACAGACCTTAACATTAATGGTGATAGTAGAAGATTTTCATTCACCAGTGGTACGGGTACTATAAGAACAACCACCGCGAATGCACTTTACTTACAAACCAACTCAACCACCGCAATCACAATAGACAGTAGTCAAAATGTGTCTATCACAGGAACCCTATCAGCGTCGGGTTATAATAAAACGAATTGGGATACCGCATATACCTACTCAACAGTAGGTCACCTACCACTTGCGGGAGGTACTCTTACCGGTGATTTAACTACAAGTGGTAATATTAAAGGAGCTAACCTTCAAATAACCTCTACAACACCAACTATATACTTTAATGGTACTTCAGACGGTGGTGATTATGCAAGTTCAGATATGGCTATTAAGGCCACACCTGAAGGTCTAGACTTTTATGAACCCGAGGATGGAAATAAAATTCATTTCCAAATTCTTGATGACATAGGTGTAAATGCTGCATTTGGTCTACAAGTTGGTGGAACAAGTGTAATTAGTTCGAGTAGAGTTTTACAGAATGTTAGTGGTAACATCTCTATGTTCAGTAACGATAGTGGTTATCTAACAACATATACTGATACTAACTATTACACAACAGGTGCGACCTTCAACACGTCAAATGGTATTATTACCGGTACAAGAAACGATGGAGGTACGTGGACTGTAGATATTGACGGTAGATATGCATACACATCTCATACTCACGATGACAGATATTTTACTGAAACTGAGTCAGATGCTAGATACCCACTATCAAGAGGATCTATCGGAACCTCATCAACTCCGGGTGATGCGACAGGATTCGGTAACAACCTTGCTGCGGGTACATACACAAGAAATTATACAGGACACTCGGGACAAATGATAATGTCCCACGATACGGGTGGTAGTGTAGGTAATGTTGGTATTGAGGTAACATACTCAGGAGATATGTGGGTTCACACCAACATTGACAGTAGCTCGTGGGGTACAAAAACTATTTGGACATCGAGAAACTTCACATCGTCTGATATATCAAATTGGAACACGGCATATGGTTGGGGTAACCACGCATCTGCTGGTTATGTAACTCACGATTATTATACCACAGGAACAACATTTAATAGTAGTACAGGTATCCTCACATTTACAAGAAATGATGGTGGAACATATACCGCTAACTTATTATCTACGTTATCTGACGTAACAGTAACGGGAGGTACATACAACAGTGGGACACAAACTCTTAGATTAACTAAGTCTGATGGATCTACGGTAGATGTAAGTGGATTTGCGGTTGACACTGATGTTAACTGGTATACAACAAGTGCATCATTTAATGCAACTAATGGTATTATTACCGGTACAAGAAATGACGGAGGGACGTGGACCGCTGACTTAGGTAATGTGGTTTATGGTAATGCAAAAGGTACCAACGATTCTGTTACTACGGATAATGATGGTTTAGATAAGACAGGTTACTATACTTCGGGTGGGTTCACTACTCGACCTAGTGGTGTGGCAAACTGGATGTACATCGAACACATTAAATTATATAATAGTAACACAGCATACCAAAAACAAATTGGTTACGACACATACGACAACCGTATGTGGGTCAGAACTAAAAATAACGGCACTTGGAGTGGTTGGAAACAAATATGGACATCAGATGTATTTTCTAACAACTCCTCAAATTGGGATGCCGCATATACTTACTCAACAGTAGGTCACCTACCACTTGCGGGTGGAACTATTACAGGTGATTTAATTGCTAATAGTAAAATTAGAAGTTACGATAGTAATCAAGGATTCGTGGCAAGATACGCCGCAGGTAACGATAACTACGCTGCTTCACTATACTGGAACACTCTCCAGTTAGGTAATAACGGACAAAACGTAATATACGTTGGTAAGACTGCTGCAAATGGTTACTTAGATATTTACACCAACGTAACCGGTGATAGAAGTATTACGGGAGCAAATCTTGCAGCCCGCTTCCATGCTAACGGTAGAGTATCGATCGGTACTACAACAGATTCAGGATATGGACTAACAGTTGCGGGTGGATTAAATGTAACATCAGACTGGGTAAGAGTATCAGGCAACCAAGGATTATACTTCGAGACCTATGGAGGTGGCTTCCATATGTTAGACACCTCTTGGGTTAGAATATGGAACGATAAGAACTTATATACAGCTGGTACTATTCAGGCTTCGAGATTTGAAGATGCTAACGATAGTGCATACTTCTTAAACCCTAATGGTACGTCCACCCTCCACTCATCATACATAGGTAGAGTTCTTATGGATTGGGATGGTACGGACTCGTGGTTTAGAATGCAGTCTGGAAATAGAATGCGTATTACAACTACCGGAGGAACAGATTTCATTATTCCGAATACCGGTGATATGACCTATAACGGTAATACCGTATGGCACTCAGGTAATGATGGAGCAGGAAGCGGATTAGATGCTGACAACCTAGATGGAAGCACTTGGGAATCTACAAACAAAAAGGTTAGATGGGATTCTAGTTATGGATACCACGGAAACCCAAGAAGTATGGCTATTGGCTTCTCAGGTGGTAACTATGGTCAGTTTGGATATGGTTTAGATTTCACCTCAACAAGTGGAGTTCATACTTACGCGATTAATGATATCGTTACTCGTGTTGATATGTTTGGTGGACTTATTGTTTATGGTGCTGCGGGCGGTACCGTTGGTACAAACATTACATGGACAGAAACATTTAGGGCCAGATATAATGAATCGGCACCAACCTTTAAGGGTAATACTATTTGGCACGCGGGGAACGATGGTTCTGGTTCAGGATTAGATGCTGATACCCTTGATGGTAATCACGCTTCTGCATTTGCCCCAGCATCACACACACACTCATACTTACCATTAAGTGGTGGGTCGTTAACAGGTAATTTCCAAGTTAACTCAGGTGGAAGTTACCCCATCCAAGGATCATCCACACAGAAATATATATACCAAGCAAGGAACACTAGTAACACCGCAAATAGTTCTTACGGTTGGTGGTGGTACCATGCGAATAATGGGGATATGGGATTCCATGCCGATGGTGTTGCGGACATTTTTAACCTTACTCGTACAGGGGTGGCGACCATAAGTGGTAACGTTATGTGGCACGCGGGTAATGACGGAGCATCTTCAGGCTTGGATGCGGATTTACTTGATGGACAACATGGATCTTACTACCAAGCGGCGTCTACGGCGATTAATACGGGTAATATCGGATCTCAGTCGGTAGCATTCGCGTCAGAAGCACAATTGATTAACTTCCCCGATGGACCAAGAAACTTAACTGATAGAAACCCTAATTGGAACAATAGATCGGTTTCGTGGGATTTTGTTACCGCAGCAACTGTGGGTGGGGCAGGAAACTACGCGGGTGTTATGACCTTCTCTCCATGGGATGGAACATCATCATCAACAGGTGATTCGTCTTACCAATTGGCCTTCTATAATGTATCGGGGGTAAATGCGAGTGGTATACCGGGAATGAGATTAAGAAACGGTATTGATACAACATGGAAGACATGGTATACTGTATGGCACTCAGGTAATGACGGATCGGGATCTGGTTTAGATGCGGATACTGTAGACGGAATCCAAGGTTCAAGTATTATTACAACATCCAACATTGCATCACAATCTGTGAGTTATGCGAATTCCGCAGGAAATGCGGATACTGTAGATAATCTACACGCAACTTCATTTATGAGAACAGATGCTCAGTCAACGACCTCAGGACACCTAATAATAGAATCCAACTGGTCTAATGGTAGTACATACTCAGATCAACTTACAATCAAGGGAACCTACCCCTCAATGTCATTTAGAAGTACCAATGCGGATTCTAACGTAGGGGGTACATGGTTAATTCACATGGATTCATCAGGAGATCTACAATATTACTCCTCAACTGATGGTCCAACCGAAAACTGGACTAAGAGAATGTCGTTATTCCAAAACGGTACCTTACAACTTAACGGAAGTACGGTATGGCATACGGGTAACGATGGATCAGGATCTGGTTTAGATGCGGACTTATTAGACGGCCAACAAGGATCTTACTACACCAACGCGGCTAACCTTACAGGTACCATTGGTGATGTATTTACACCCGGTACACGTTACAATATCGGGTTAATCGACGGTAACGGATCACAAACAAGAGATAAGATCAGAGTTTGGGATGGTTCAGAGTACACCATTGGTATGAAGAGTGGGTATACTTACGGGTGGTTAGGTAAGGGTACTGACGGATATGCGATGTCCTTCCAAATGTCCAATACTCAAGGTAGAGGTTTCTGGTGGGGTGACACTGGTCATAATGATTCACAAGGTGCCATGTCATTAACCACCGATGGTAAGGCCACTATCGCAACATCATTAACGGTTGGTGAGGGTGAGTCAATTACGGCACCTTCTTCCACAACATTGTATGTGAAAGGAAATACTGCGGGGTCGAGAGTCTTCGAGGTGTACGGTACACAAGGTCAACTATTCTCAGTTACCGACGATTTAACTGGAAGTATATTTAGTGCTTCTGATATCTCAGGTATCCCAATTTTAGATGTGGATGCATCAGGTGTTGTGACCGTCGACGATACTTTAAATGTTTATGGTGATGTTACCGCATACTATTCTTCAGATGAAAGACTTAAAGATAATATCACACCAATAACGAATGCTATTGACAAAATAAAACTAATTGGTGGTTATGAGTTTGATTGGAATAGTAATTCTAAACATGAGGGTCATGATGTGGGTGTTATCGCACAAGAAATTGAGAAGGTCTTACCTGAGGTTGTTACAACCAGAAGTAATGGATATAAGGCGGTTAAGTATGAAAAATTAACTGCATTATTAATTCAGGCTAATAAAGAACTAATCAAGAAAATCGAAGATCTTGAGAGTAAAATTAAATAAACGTGGGTACAATACCGGCAACAGGGACTGAAGTCTCTATGGGAAGAATTTCGAGAGCCTTCGGATTGACGGGGGCTTACCCCCCTCCTGCCGGTTCTAATATTAAGTTGAACGGTACATTGGGAATAAATCGTGGACTTTCCGCAAGTAATGTAGGTAACATTCCATCGGGTTCCGCCACTGAAGAATCCTCGGATTTTGGTGGTTTAGATACTCCGAACACTTATTAAACTTTACTATCTACTTTTAATTAGAAATATTTATAAAAAAACAAAATAATGGGATTTCACAGAGGACCAACAATTATTAGAGACGGATTAATTCTGGCGTTAGATGCGGGAACTCCTCGATCATACCCCGGGTCAGGAAACATATGGTATGACATATCGGGTAATGGTCATCATGCGACACTATACAATGGTGTCACTTATGGTGAAACTGCGGGAGTGCCATCTCTTATTTGTGATGGAACAAACGATTGGATAGGTAATACTACATTAACGGGAGGACACAAAGACTTTACTCTTGAATTGATGTTTTATCATAATGGTACCGATCAAGGTGGTTCATATGGTATCATTTCAATGGGGTCTAATGGTAGTTATGGTCCAATGATGTATTGTCACACATCCTGTATGGGGTCACACTACTTTCCGGGGAGTCCAAGTGGAGATTATCCGGGAGGTATATCATCATGGTCAAATGCTGTGTGGAATGTCCATTCATGGGTTTTTCGAAATACAACAGTTAATGATGTGGTGGGTAGTCTAAGAACATACGTCAATGGTAACTTTTCAGCCACTCGAACTGATTGGAATTTTCATAATGGAGGTATGGGGAGAGGATCCAATGGGTATGGTTTAAGTACATACTCCGGTGGTAGTAACCCCTATAAAGGATCATTCGCCCAATTTAGGGTTTATAATCGAGCCTTGAGTGACGATGAAATACTAGATAATTATAACGCCTCTAAAGGGAGGTATGGATTTTCTTAATAATATGGATATGTTTGAAAATAGAAGATGGTTAGTGATACCAACATCAATGGTAGAGACAATAAATTTTAATGAGATTTTAGAATCTTCATCTGAATCTTTAAGGTATTCTATAGATGGAAGTAAAACATTTGTAAAGTACGTGGTTAATGTAGTTTCTTCACCATACACTGAAGAGATTTTAAATGCCGAAACAAACATTGTTGAAACAAGGACAATTGATGTGGGTGTATATGGAAGACCAAGTTTCTACTCTGAAGAATTGGAGGAATACACCTATTCAGAGATAATAGAACTATTGAGTGGTCCTGATTGGACCATGCCCTTAAATAAAGATTAAAATGGGTGTATCGGGGGGTCCTTATTCTAATAAAGATGGGTTAATTTTTTCCATAGATTCCGCTAGTCAAACTAGGGGTTTTAGTAAGTATGGTACTGGTGGTGTTAACAATAGTTACAGATACATCAGAAGTTTATCCCCCGACAAAACATTATACGATATTAGTACTACTAGTTATTTGTCTAATGTTAATTATTACACGCTTTATGGTATAACATATCCTGAAAGCAGTTACACCCCCGCAAGTAGACACGGTATAACCGCTGGATTTGATAATATTTCATCAGGTAAATTATATAGTGCTTCGAGAGATTTAAACTATTATGTATTCGATGAAGATAGAGAAACATGGGTGGCGGACTCCTATTTTAATGGTGAAAGAATCGGTGGTCACTGTTACGATACATACGACGGAGAACCCGCCCAACACTTAACTTTCCAAACCGACTTTGATAACATTGATAGACAATTCCCAAATGCAACACATATTGTGATTGGGTCTCATGCCGCAGAAAATAACGTTGCTGATGCCGCTACAAGAACTCGACTAGAGTCAATCGGACTCCCTGCTGACCACACTAGTGGTACGAGATGGGAATATATTTTAGTGGGTAAGATTGGTAAACCGTGGACCCATCATTACGTTAGGGAAAATGTTAATAGTGCCGTTGTACACATGAATTTGGCATTACCACTTGAAAGACCTATGGGTGATTTAACATTTGATGGTGTTAATGATCACATTAGTATTGGGTCGTTTAATTTACTTTCAATGGCGGGGAGTACTCTAGAAGCAATGATTTTCATGAATGATTTTAGTGGACCTCATGATTCATATAGTATATTCGGAGGAATATCGAATGAAGGATACCACGGATATCATGAAATAAGAAACAGTGGGAGTGGGTGGAAAATGACCCATTGGACTTCTGCGAATGGGTGGAGGTACGGGAATACCGCACTATCTGAAGGCACGTGGTATCATGTAACGTGGGTTTGGGAAGGTTTAACACTAAAATTTTATTTAAATGGGGTGTCTGACGGTAGTTATACATTCTCAACATTTTCACCATATGGTTTGGGTGTCAGTAAGATTGGATATTTCCCTAACGAAAGATATATGAATGGTAGTATACCTGTTGCTAAAATTTACAATAGGTCTTTAAGTGCTGATGAAGTAAATAAGAATTATAGATCATACAAAACAAGATTTGGAATATAATGTATAGTGGACCACATATAAAAAAAGAAGGATTGGTTTTTGGTTTCGACACAGGTTATGGTGTTGCCGATAACGATACATCTACGAGATATTTCAAAGGTAAGCCTACTACAAATCTCGTAACTAACGCCGCAACATTTAATGGTGGTTGGGCAAGTTACAGTAATGGAAATGACGGTACCTTTATTACTGAATTTGGTACCACCGGTTATAGAATGATAAATAGAGGTTCATGGAATGGTATTTATCAAAACTTTAATCTAGGTTCTTCAGGTACCTATACATTCTCGGCGTGGTTTAAATACTTAGGAGGCGCATCTGATAACAACGGAGCTACCGTGTATGTAAGTAATTATGGTGCGGGAGACACGGATACAGGTATTAATAAAAGTATTGTTGGTGAATGGCAAAGAATATCAAAGACCATTTCGGTGACATCACCAACCAATGTTTACTTCTATATTATTTCATATGGAGGTACCTATGGAGGTAGTAACTCCACATGGGAGGTTACAATGCCCCAAATCGAACTCAGTGGAATAAGAACACCATTTGTAAATGGAAGTAGATCAAATAATCTATCCTTACTTGACACCTCAAAAAACTACAGCCTTAGTGTTGCTAATATGAGTTTTAATGATAGTACGGGAGCCCCTATTTTTGATGGAACAAATGACTACTTCGACATACCAAGCAGTAGTGTGATTTCAGGTACACAAGACTTTACTATTGAATCCGCTTACCATATGACAGGACAAGGGGGTGGGGTAATTTTTGGTAATTATGGTCCGGCTTACACGTCTAATTCTATATGGTTTTCAGGACAATATGGGTTTTATTTAAATGGGGGGGTTTATAAACCCGGGTACCCCATCGCACCAGGTAAATACCATATGGTCGCCACAAGGACCAATGGATTTATAAGACTATACTTTAATGGTGTTTTGGTTAATTCAGGAACTCTAAACGCATCCGTTGCTTCAAATATTAACTATAGAGTGGGGATCGATGTTAATAGTAGTGGTGGAGAACCATTCGCGGGAACAATTTATGCTCTTAGAGTTTATAATAGGGCGATAAGTGAAACCGAAGTTTTGAATAACTATAATATGTATAAATTAAGATTGGGTCTTTCATAGAACATTAATCTTTATTATTATAGAAAATTTATTTATATTTTAATCTATGAAATTAAGATATAAAAACAAGTATTCCGAATTTGAGTTGATTTACATCAAATGGGAAGGAATACATTACGATAGGGACCTATTAAAAAAATTCGTTTGTAGATACAATTGGGTTAGTATACTCTCAAAG